>Ga0307514_10005761_pt1 | contig 10946 bp, 5 predicted proteins | sample 16_EM_MG_FD_203088 | JGI IMG/M metagenome (GOLD analysis project Ga0307514, IMG submission 203088) | Populus trichocarpa ectomycorrhiza microbial communities from riparian zone in the Pacific Northwest, United States - 16_EM | ecosystem: Host-associated > Plants > Roots > Unclassified | place... | reverse complement strand
TTTAGTGAATTGTTAGCACGTAAACGTTATATTCCTCGATCGCTTTACTTGCCTCGGTTGAAGTAGCCAACGATAGGAAAATAATTCGTATTCTGTGATTACGATATGCTTTGGAATATATAGTGAATATATAATTTGGATGATGGATACATGAAAGATTTTAATTACATTGAAGAATTATTTATTAATTAATAGGTAGGCTTCCTTGAGGTGGAAGAACTTGGACCCAGTATTATATATATGCGCATGTGGTGAAAGAAAATCATTGCATGATCCCCTTGACTTGCAAATATCGAAAGTAGTCATGTTTTGTTAAATTAACATAGCTTAATTGACCTTAATCATAAAGTTTATGTAACTAATTATTTCTTTGTTTTCTGTCTGCAGAAGCTACTATCGGTGCACACATCAAGGGTGTAATGTGAAAAAGCAAGTTCAAAGATTAACTAAAGATGAAGGAATCGTGGTGACAACCTATGAAGGAACGCATTCTCATCAGATTGAAAAGTCTACAGATAACTTTGAGCAAATCTTGAGGCAGATGCAAATCTACTCCTGAAACCCTTGTAACCAAGTCCCTACATTAAGTTAGATAGATGACATTATAGCAGTAGATCAATCGCTTAGACTTGTATATTAAGCTGGTGTTTGGTTATTATCTTGGGATAGAAGAAATATAAACAATGAAGATAGAAAATATAAAATAGAGAAGGAGATGGGGACAAAATTGTGTTTGGTGGTAGTGTACAAGAGAAAGTGATGGTTTCTATATCCTATTTGGTTATATGATAAACAAAATAGAATAAAATATATAAAAAAAATTATTTTATCTTTAATATGTATTGTTATCAAACTTATATATTTTTAAAAATAATTAGATATTATTTTTCTTACTTTAGTTATATTGAGTTTTGAAATTAATAATATTATAATAACCTTGGTTATAAAACCAAAATTGACCTGGCAGGTTGACCTGAAATCAGGTCAATCCTAGGCTTGAGATACTCGAGTTTAAGAAAAAATAGAAAAAAAAGGATCAACTCGATCTGACTCAGTAAAATAACCAAGTCAACTCAGGATAAAATCTGGGTCAAAAACCTGTTGACATTTAAAAAAAAAAATAGATCAAAATATTAAGGTTGCTTTGATTATTTTTAAAATTTTTTTTAGGTTAAACAGGTTGACCCTTCCTGTCCATAACCTAAACGTTGCCTCGGATTGACTCCCGAGTCGGGTTTTAAAACTATAATAATAATAATTTTTTAACCTTATATTGACCCTCTCGATCCATGACTTGGACCTTGCTTTGGATTGACCCTTGAATCAAGTTTTACAACTATGACAAGAATAATTTTTATATTTATGTTGACCCTCTTGACACATTACTTAGTCCTTACCTCAGGTTAACTACCGAGTCGAGTTTTAAAATTATAATAATAATTATTTTTGTTTGTACATTGACCTGGGTCAACAATCAACCCCACTTGTTACTTGGGTCTTGCCCCGAGTCGATACCTGAATCGGGTTTTAAAACTATAATAATAATAATCACTTTTATTCTTATGCTAACTCTAGTCAACTCGGGTCAGTCCGACCCGTGACCGAGGCTTTGCACCAGATCGACCTGTTATTTAGGTTTTAAAATTATGATAATAATAATTTTTATCTTTACATGTTTTAATTTAATAATTTTGAAGTTGAGAGTTTTTTACAACGATATTTTAGAAATAATAAATAATAAATAATAAATATTATCTCTCGAGACAAGTTCCCTTTGCATCTTCTGTTTTGAAAGTACATGAATTTACTTTAAAATTATTTCAGAAACATATTTATTTTTATAGTTTTATCTTTTCAACTAAATATTTTTTTTATCTTTATTTTTTTTATATTTTTTTGTTCTAGAATAATAACCTCGCTATGTAATTATATACTCCATATATCATATATGTCAGTTTACACGAAACCAGAAGGTAAAAAATTAAACCTCAATATAAAAACGTGCTATATATATACTTTTAAATTATTATTTTTTAAAAATCGTTTTGATATGCTATATTAAAATTAAAAATAATTTTTTAAAATAAAATAATATTATTTAATATATTTTCAAATAAAAAATAATCCAAAGTTCAAATACTATAAAAATACAATAAAACAATTCGACGTAGTTTATACATGCAGTATGTGTGTTGATGAATGAAAAGACATAAAAAGAGAAAAGGAGTCAATCTATATATATATATATATATACAATATAAAGCTATATTTAATAGTTATTTGATCAAACTAAACCCCACTCGTGACACTTATCAAAACAAATTAAGGCATTTAACTACAGATTTATAGATATTGATCAGGAAGATTATAGATTGTACAAAGCAATCTGGAGAGCAAAATTAGAATGCCATGCCATCTGGAGCTCCTTTCATTCCAAAATAAAATGCAAGCACCCACGCCCGCCATGAAATTCGAAGAAGCAGAAGGAAATGTTTTTTTTTTTTTTTTTTAATATGGATGTTCGGGTCAGTTTGCGTGCACTTCGACTAATTTCACGTGTCTAAAATTAACGATCGTGTAAGCCTCCAATGACTTTAAAGTTTATAAAACTCGAATTAATAACCTCTAAAAAATAATTTAAAGTTTAACCAGTTGAATCACACCTCGTATCTTCGTGTTAGAAGGAAAAGATATTTTCTTAGCGCAGTCGAGTTCAGACTCTTATGTTTTTAATTTGTCTATATACGTCTAGGATTTGCGTCCAAACAGCACAAGCAAACATAGTCAGTCAAAGGACTTATGATTTCTTTCCTTCATTTGGCTGTTTGTTGCCCCGCCCCGCCTGATTTGCCTAAGGATTGAAAGTTTGCCTTTTTACGATGACAAACACACACTGCTTGGAGTTTAAAAAACATGTGATTATAATTATAATATATTGGGAGTTGAATGTTTACCTCTTCAGCTCTCAGAATTATGCTAAATCAACCCTCAAACAGTTAAAATTAATAAATCATGCTCACAACAATGTGTATTCTCGTAATAAAATGAAAAAGGGAGGGGTATTTTTGCATATTACATGTTGCAGGGGTAACGTTGTAAAACAAAACCAAAACCAAAATTAAAGATGGATTACGCAACACATCAACAAATATGGGTAGCTAATTCACTTTCTGTCTGTTTATGAGTTGTATCTGTTTTTGTGGTGGTGGTATTGTTTTTTTTTTTCTAAGTTAATTTTTTTAATATTTTGAATTTTTATAGTATTTAGATATTAAAAAAAAAATTTAAAAAATAAAAAAAATATTATTTTAAATAAAAAATACTTTATGATATAAATTTAAAACGGACAGTTGCTGGACAGCAGCCAGCACCAGACAAAAGCCCGATTCTACAAAGCCCAACAACACAAGCATAAACACAAATATATATTTCTTGTTCTCCAATCTTAAATACTAGCTTTTTCACTCCCCAAAAAAATCATGCTCTCTGTTCTTGCTCGCACTCTTTTAATTCAAAATCAAACTTAAAAAAAAAACCATCTATTTATTACATTATTATTACTGTTATCAGTGGCTATCCATCCATGGCTATTCCTCTCGGCAAGCTAACTATTCTCGTCGGTGCAGGTCCGTTAAATTTGTTTGATTTTATGTTTCTAATTTTCCTATAATCTTTTTAACTACTTTATTTTAGTCGCAAATTGATTTGATTGTATTTCTTTTTAATTTGGGATGTGTGGAGCAGTGAGTGAGTTTTAGGGTTTTCGGAGGTGAACCCTTGATTCGATTGTTTTTTAGTGTGTGAACATTTTGTTCGTTAGCTCTAAATTTGAAACGAAGTATGTGCCTGTTTATGTGCGATTGTATTAGGGAGGGGTTTTGCTAGTGTTAGGGACCTTAGGCACTTGATATAAAGTTGGGATTTTTTTTTCTTTTTGGTGTGTTTGCTTTCTTTTGCTCTATAGTTAATTGCAACACTGAGTTGGTGAGATTCTGGGCTAGTTTGTCTGGTCAAGGGGTTTTGTTCTGTTGCATTGATGTCATCGGTCATACTTGATTTGCTGTGAAATTACTGTGCAGCTCTCACATTAGCTAGAATTCTCTCTCTCTATGTGTGTGTGTGTTTTTACAGTTATTAAAAGTGATTCTGCTTCTTGTTAATACTAACGAGTATTATTGTGTTTGAAGTGAATGTAATCATTTGGCTTTATATGATACCAGAAAAAAATGAACTTGAATCCCTTATCTTGCCACTGGTAGTTGAATTAGATGATGGGATAATTCTAGAATGCTGGGCTAGTTAGCAATCGGGTATTTAATTAGACAAATGTAGTACCTTGAAGTGGAATAATAAGTGCCTTCAATTTTGTAGGCAAAAAGGAAAAAAAGTGACAATATGTGCTCGTGAGGGGCAACAACTTCCAGTGTCTAAAATCTAATAATTATGTTAGCTGGGCCATATCTTATTTAGTTGGAGAAATATGAGTCCAGAATAGGCGGAATGCTGGGGAACACTCACTTAGGGTACTTTAGTGGTTGGGGATTATTAATAGACTAGGCATCACTTTCATTCTTTCTAGATTGTTCTGTACCCCTAAACCCATCACCGAGGTCCTGATCAAGCTTTCATAGGAAGCCTATTTACCCACATCTCGCCATTATTCCAACCACCTTATTGACCCCCTTGCTGATAGTCAATAACTTCATCTCTGTTATGCATGTCTAATGCTTCTGTCTAGTGTATCTTAACCAGACTGGTACAGGAATGTCCATGTGTGATCCTAGTCTTGATAAGCAAATTTCTCTCCTTTGTACCTTCAGATGTTTCCTTTTATCTAAATCAAAGCCATGCTTTGTAGAAATAATTTTCATACTTAATTAGTTGTCTTCTGGATTTTAGGTATTCTTGGTTCAGTTCTTGCGAAAGAGGGGCGCATGCCTGATGTTTCTAGTTTTGTTTCAGGAGCTTTCAAGGTACTTATATGACTTATTGTGATCTCTTAGAAATGCAAAAAGTTCAATGAATATTTGGGGGTTTATCTTCATTGATAGTAGACTTGTTTGCAGTATCTCTATTATTTATGTCTTAACAGGTGGATTATGATCCATTACATCAGCCCTTTTACCTTTAACTTTGTATTATCTTTACTAGACATGCTTTTGTGATGATTTTTTTTTGTCTTTTATTGCTTGTCTTTACTGGCATTTTTCAGTGTCTGTGGTGGAGTGCATTGAAAATCTCGTGTCTTAGGTTTGCATTGTTTCAATTCAGTCTTTCACGAGATAATCTGTCTTTTGTTTAATTTTTGCGTTCTATTAATGTAGGACCTCATTGAATGCATACAACTTGAATGTTATTGTGATGTTACAGCCTTGATTATTTGAACTCTGCTGTTTGCATAAAATTTGGTTTACCACGTTGCTTGTAGCATCTGTTGCCACTGATTAATTGTTGTTTAATTGACTCTTTGGATAAAATATTTTGTCAAGCACTTTTTTTATACTTGTTGCCTATGTCTTTTAGTAACTATAATGCGATTCAAAATGTAGCGTTAGATTCTCAGCAATTCTTAGTGTGCTTCATACTGATTGCTAGTGATTTATCTTTCACCACAGATTGCTCTCAGGCAACTTAAACGAGATGATTCTACTTCATCAGTTAGCAAGTCTAGCAAGCCTCCAAATGACTCTTTGATGGCTCAGGTTTGCTTGTCAATTTTATGGTTCTTTATAAGTTCTCACCTTTTCAAATTCAATTTGCAACATTCTTACATACTTTTATCTTTTAATCCAATTCAATTGATAATGATTTTGCCTTTGCACTTTCTCGAAGATACTCCAGTAACCCAGTTGTAACTGATAGTGTTGTTGGTGATGACTGATTGCATTTTGAAGTGACTAAATTAAATCTTCTTTAAAATCTAACTTTTATGACAGGGATTTTTTTTTCATTTGGTAGCAAAAGTAAAAATCTCGAAGTGACAGGATTAGATGGTGAGAAATACTCATTTTGCTGTGCTTCCTACTCTGGAAATAATTTTTTTTTTACGCATTCTTTCCTGACATTTGTTTGGACAACCAAAGAAACATCAGAACTTGTACTGTCTGAATGATTTATTGCGTAGGAACAAAATTTCGTTCATCTTTTTTTTGGTGAATGCCTGAATGTTAAACAGTCACTCATTGGATCTAATTTGATTGTTCAGGATTTAATTTGTTCAAATTTTCTTTTGTAATTATATGTGCTCATCATTTCAGGAAATGAATTATCATGTGCTTTAGGTTGAAGTGTCTGTTAGAGATTGAGAGTACTAGATTACATGTTTTACAGGTAACCAGCCTTCGACAAGAGCTGCAAATGTTGGCATCAAGTAGACCAGTCACAATTGTAACTGCAAGTGGGACAGGTTTGGGTTCTGATCCTTCTCTTGCATCTGAAACAGGAGATGAGTTATGCTGTGTCCATCCTGTTCTAACCACACATCTGTGGACTGGACTGGTCAACGTGGAACTTTTGCCCATTTTATTGCTTGAAAAATTACTGAAAGCATAATGAGGCTATATACTCCTTATTGTATTGTGCAACTTGGATTTCCAGGAATCACAGTCTGCTTCACATAGTTGCCATATTTGCATTGTATGTATTTGTCACTCCAGTCAACGGTCTGCTTGAAAAAGTTTATGGCTGAATCTGCACTATATTGTCACACAGATACCCATCTACACTGAGAAATACAAAATACACTAAAATAAATGTCTCTCTCTCTTTCTCAAAAATTCAGTTTAAATGTAATATAATATTGAGTTTTTAAAGTCTTTTTCTCTTGCAAAAATCCATGACGCAAAGAACAACAGAATAAATTTGTTGATGTTTCTTGTAATTTCCAATTTTCTCGGAGGGGGAGTGGTGCTGCTAGTCCTTCTATGTTGTAATATACCTGTAAAGTTTATGTGCCTATGGATGTCCTTGCTTTATTCAATCTTTTACCTCCCCCCCCTTTTTTTTCCTTTTTTAATGTGGGAATGTACATCTCTGAACTGTATCAGGTTCTCATTTCTCAATGGTTATGCTGTGACAGTTTCACATTTTAACCATCGATTGAAGCTGTCCGACGTTGTTGTACATCTCTGTGTTGTGAACTTGAGTTTCCATTTACTTGTTTGTTACCTTTCAATTTCCAATTTAGGAAATTTACATCACTGGAATGTATCTGGATCCTCAACTGTATGCTCTGTTGTTTCATATTTAAACAATGATCAAATTTGTCTTTGCTGCTATACATCTTTGCACGCGAGTGCTATTTATCTCTTTGCAACTTCATCTCTGTATAATCTCTTGAGAAATCTTAGACCATGTTCTTATTCTTGACATCAAGTGCTAATCTTCCATATAAACAACTTGCTACTTACTCATCTTTGGTCAAGTTCCTATAATATATGCTAGCTTTGATTATGCACTAATTTTGGACTGTTCTCTGACACTTTTATAACGTGCAGGTGCTAATAAATATGGTGTAGTTGTTGTGGTGATAGTTGTTGGATATGGCTATGTTTGGTGGAAGGTAATGGTTTCCTTTCTCGATTGATCTTTTGGTGTAATGTGTGTATAGGCACCATTTTGTCAAACATTACAATATATCATAAGGATCTAATTCATGTTCCTGGTATTACATCGTTTAATGGAGTATTATTAATACTGAAAAAATATTTCTTCCCTTGAGGTTTGAAGTGATAAGTAACCAAATTCAGCAAATGGTTAATACTTGAGTTTATTATCACTCTACCTCTTGTCGATATGTCTTGAGCTCCATCCTGTTCTTTGGTTTGACTGGTGCTCTATTCTTATAATTGTTGTATATTTTCAGGGTTGGAAACTTCCTGATATGATGTTTGCAACCAGGCGTGGTTTATCTGATGCTTGCACTTCTATAGGCCAACAACTAGAGAATGTTTATGGGTCAATCCGGGTAAGATTTTGAACTTTTGTATTGGTTTTTCAATGAAATAAAACAGGAGTTGAAATGTTTAATTTTGCTTATGGATTTTGAAATTAGAGCTTTCTTATCCCAATACATGTTTTTTTCATCTGTAGAGTACCAGGAGGCATTTATCTTCAAAGATCGATGGTGTGGACACAAATTTGAATGCCATTGCAGAACTGACAGCCAGTACTCAAGAAAGGGTGGGTCTAACCTAGATATTAGCTAATTTGTTAGTGCAGTAGTAATACTGATATAGAATGTTGACACATGTAGGTTACTGAATTGCGAGAAGATTCAAGTAAGATCGGCAACGATGTTCGATATGTCCGTGATGCTGTTGAAACATTGGTGATCAATCTTGATACTAATAATTCCTTCTGCTCATCCAATTTTTAAAAATTCATTCTGGATGTGAAATCAGAAACTTATTTGATTTTTTTTTAAAATTTTCTTAGGAACTAAAAATTAGCAGAATTGAAGGGAAACAGGTAATTATTATATCAACATCATATGCAGTGCTATCAGAAATGATTTGTTTATTCCAACTGTGGTAACTGTTATTGATTTTGATATTATATTATCATATGCAGTGCTATAAGAAATGATTCGTTTATTCTACCTGTGGTAACTGTTATCTAATTTGATATCTATTTAGGATTTGACAACCCTAGGAGTAAAGAGGCTGTGTGACTATGCCTCCAGTTTGGAAAACAACTTACTTGAAGAGAATGTCCAGGCATGTCGCAATCTTTTTGTTTCCTTTTTCCTTTTTCAATACTTTGTTATTTGACTTTACTGTTAACCATGCTCCACAAATTCTGCAGACTTCAGCTTCCAGTTCACGGCTAGCATTCTCATCAAAGGTAGCTGTAGTTATTGGAGACACCATACCTATATTTTTAAAAGCTAGATAATGTCTGTTTCGTTTCTCTTGCTTTAGGTTAGTGGGGAGATCTGTTTGAGATTAGAATTTGATTATTTTTACTGGACATGTCCAGACCAAATGATGCTTTCTGTTATCCTAATCATTGACCATATGCTTAAAATAGCATTGCTAAAGTGCTAGCTATGTTCCAAATATGGTTTCTAGTGCCTACCGTTTTCACTAGTTTTTGTCTTGTTATTAACCAGGCTGGGGCATTACCTGCTCCATCAAGTGAATCATCAACTCCATCAAGTGAACCATCAACTCCTTCTGCCTTGAATGGATCTCAAGAGGTTTGTTTACTCTTGAAAACTTTGTTTCTTCTGCTTGTGGCCAAAATAAATTCTGTGAGCTTCAATGAGAGTTTTTTTTTATGATTTTTCATATGTTATGACTTACCCTGATTCCCAGTCCAAGAATAATCTAATATAGCCATCTTATAAGTTTTAAAAAATTGCTTTATGACTTTTATTCCATGCTATGAGCTTGCTTGATGTTCCCCCTTTTCAGTTTGTGTTTTGTCTGAAACTCTTCCCAGCACTTCTAAGAATATAATTACCTCAATTTCCTTTCCTTGATTTTTCCTTTCTCAGGTTCAAAGGCTCCCTCGCAATGCTGCATCAGCCTCCAGCCAGAAGGTCAAGATTGAATTTCATTTTGCACTTTACATCCTTATTTATATATTTTCTTGACATCTAAATTTTTTAATGAAACGTTTCCAGGGAAGTACTGGGATTTCAGGAGTGGCTGAGGTTGCTAGCAGCCTTGGGATTTCAAATGGTATCCATACACCAGAAGAAACAAGTAATGGAACAAGTTGGTTTAAACCGGCATTTCTTATGAGAACCCGCAGCGCAATAAACAGTGTAGTGCAACAAACAAGTTCAAGTAAACAGCAATCATGATGATATTTTCCAATGAAAATCATTTTACTCCTGTGCTGTAATTAGTTTGCTCTGGGAGATGCTTCAAGCTTGGCTGTTACTGGTGGTAGGAGTCGCCCTATGAATATACAAATACCTGAATGGTGCTGAATTTTGTAGAGATGCTTATGTTTAAAGGTTAATATCATTCTTGATATGAACACTATAGGTTAGAAATATGAGTAGTGGATCTTAGAGGGAAAAGGGGGGAAACAAGGTACTTCTTAATACCTATGAGAATTTCTGCTGAAAAGGACGATACCAAATAATAATGGAAGAACTCTCCTCATCACGTCTTCGGTTTGATGGGAGTTTTGTTTTTCGATGTTACAAATGTATCACTGGCACGCATAGTTCTTGGCTTAAAACTGTTGGCGTTGCTTTCCTCAGGATAAGCAACATCTCATTTCATGTTAAGGATCGAAGACAAGCCTAGATGCTAATTCCAAAATGTTGCTGGCATATTGAGAGACGGGGACAGTAAAGCATTTAAGAAGGAAGCAGGTGTGGTGGAACTGGAGCCATTTTCTGAAGCTGATATTTGCTCCAAGCAACACATGTCATGGTCATTGTTTTGACATGTTCTGGCGTGGACGGGGGTGTTAGGGGTGTTTCTTTAATATACATGGGTCGGTTTATTTATAAATATATGGGTCGGGATTCTATGACAGAGTGAGCACTGATTTAACTAAACTCGTGTCTAACCATCGATGTTAGGGGTGTTTTTTTACTATAAATGGGCCGGATTTTTTAATAATTATATTCAATTTAATTTTTGATATTTTATAAATTATAAATTTAATTTATTCAAATTTTTTTTGGATTTAAACAGGTTGGATATATTAGGTCGAATTAAATTTTATGTATAGATATTATAAATATCTAAGAGTTAAGTTTATATTGCTAATTTTTATAGGTATGTATTTAGAAGCATACTACAACACGAATTCTAAATTTCATGTCGCCATAATTAAATTCTAGTTACCTCTTAGGTCTTTTAGCAAAAAAATGAATCCTATTAAAAAATCTAATAGTAAACACATTAATAAAAAATTTGAAGCCAAAATATTTCTAAATAAAATGAAAATAAAAATAAATATTCAATATAAAAGCTATC
>Ga0307514_10005759_pt1 | contig 10947 bp, 10 predicted proteins | sample 16_EM_MG_FD_203088 | JGI IMG/M metagenome (GOLD analysis project Ga0307514, IMG submission 203088) | Populus trichocarpa ectomycorrhiza microbial communities from riparian zone in the Pacific Northwest, United States - 16_EM | ecosystem: Host-associated > Plants > Roots > Unclassified | place... | reverse complement strand
AGGTACGTATTATTGAATTTTTTTTGACCTTTTCCTTTTTGCCTAGAACATGATGGGGAGAGCTGACAATCCTTTCAGGGCGTTGAACTCCTTCCCTACCTCACAGAGAAAAACAACAAAACAATCTACGATTTCAATCTTCAAGTTGAAATCAACCCGAGCACGAGCTCTGATGAATCATCAAATACATCTGCTCCAGTGAAGCCACTTTCAATAACCTCCCCACGCTACCTGATCTGGTCTTTTGAGCAAATGCTTGCACATCATACAATCAACGGATGCAAGCTTCTTCCGGGGGATCTTCTTGGCTCTGGGACAATCAGTGGCCCAAATAAGGGACAGGAAGGGAGTATATTGGAAATGAGTAAGAATGGAACTGAGGATGTGGATATCGGAGGTGGGCAAAAACGGAGATGGTTAAAAGATGGGGATGAAGTTGTCTTTAGGGGATGGGGAGATACGCAGGGAGGTGAAAGAGTGGGGTTTGGGGATTGTAGAGGACGGGTATTGCCCGCGTTGGAATTAAAACTATGATGACGCAGCTAGGCGGGGTGCATTTGCATGTAATGATTTATGAAAATTTACTAGGTGGATGGTAATTCGTAAAACTATGGGGTCGATTAGTTTAGTTCCATTTTCTAATATCGTCTGAGGAGTCAAGAATATAGTGGTTAAATTACTGTATCATCAGACTATCCAATCTACGGCGAGACTCATGTTCTCCTCTCATATCGTCTTTCCCTTCTCATCCCCGATTTCAGGGCACCACACCTCGGACACAATTCCACCACTAGCAATGAAACCGCCACTAGCACCACCAACTAGCAGCCCCGGAATACGAGCCGGCATATCCACTCGTTTCAGAGTTTGGAGGTAGTATACCCAGGTCGCTCAGAAGAACACTGGCGTATACCTATTCCTATCTGGGGGAGGCAATCCCGGAGGTGGGTTACCCTGAACTGTGACCATCTAATGGCTAATTCATCCTGTAAGCAAAGAATGTCCGGGCACCAACTGGGTATGCATATATAGCATGACCACGAGGACAGAAATGTGTTTTCCCTCAGTGCCTTGTTTCCCAGGTGGTCTAGGTGGTATTCTACATATCTGGATCCTGCCCACATATCCCAAAATTTACACATATCCACATCGGTCATATGCATTTGAACACTCAAAATTGACCCTCCCAACTACGATCCCCCCATATCCTCCTTCACCCCCCGCGTCCCCCCCTCCTCCACTGGCACCCCAGCCACCTCCCCAACAGCCTTAACCAATAACTCAAATGCCCTCCTCACAAACCTCTCTTCCGCCCTCGGTGCCCCCGTAACAACTCTAATCGCATATACTCCCCCCAGCACCGTACTCGTCAAATAAACCTCACCGCCCGCATTAACCTTCTCATACACCTCCTTCGTCAGATCATTCGCCCTCTTATTTCGCTCGTCCTCCCCTCCTCCCTCCTCCACACCTACATTCCCCTTCACCCTAAACACCGTAAGCCCAAACCTCGGCTCTGCAAGAATCTCAAAAAGATCTTGTCGCCCTCTAATCATGCCCGTAAACGCCTCCCCCACAGACATGGTATGATACAAGTGTTTCTGCATCCCCTCAACTCCATAATTTCTCATGACGAACCAGATCTTCAACGCCCTGAACCTCCTTCCCAGCGGGATCTGCCAATCCCGGTAATCCGTCACCAGTCCTGTTTCCGAGAACTGGTTGCACAGATAGGATGGTGTGATGCTTAGCGCGTCGAGAAGGGGTTTCCGGGACTTGACGAATAGACAGGAGGCGTCGAAGGGGACCAGGAGCCATTTGTGCATGTTCATGTCGAAGGAGTCGAAGTGCGAGAAGGAGTTGGTGAGATGGTTGTATTCTGGGAGAATGAGGGCGGCACCAGCATAGGCTGCGTCCACGTGGACCCAGAGGTTGGGGTTTTCTTGTGCGACGGTTGCGATTTCGTCGAAAGCGTCGATAGCGCAGGTCGAGGTAGTTCCTGTTCAATATCTAAATTAGCATCCCATTCAACCCCTGGAGTCTCCCCATCTACTTCCCACCTGCGGCAGACTGAATTAGGGGACATACCTAGTGTACAAGTCAAAAAGAACGGCTCCAACCCCTCCTCCCTCAACTCCCTAATTTTCTCCCTCAACGCCTTGCCCCTCAGTTTATACTCCCCATCGACCTCCACCGTTGCAAATCTGGTCCCTGCAATCAATGCTGCTTTCTGCGTACTACTATGCACCTGCGTACTCCCCAACGCCACCAGCTTACTCCGTTTCTCCCCAATAATCCTCTCTTTCTCCTTCTCATCCGTTACTCCCTCAACACACCATCTCAAATACCTATCCCTCGCCGCAACCAACACAGTTACAATTGCCTCTGACGCAGAGCCCTGGATAACCCCACCACCACCAGTCGGCGAAGTGGAGAGGTAACAGGGTGGGAGGTTGAGTAAGTTGCAAAGCCAATCGAGGACAATAGTTTCTAGCTCAGTGACTGCGGGGGAGCAGTTCCAGTTGAATGCAGCACAGGTGAATGCGGAGGAGTACAGTTCACCGAGCATGCCAGGGTAGCTGGCGTTGCATGGGAAGAAGGCTAGGAAGTTCGGGGATTGCCTGTGCGGAGTATTTTAGTGAACCAAGTTCCCTTCAATCTCCGGAGGGCGTGGGCGCATACCAATGAGTCAACCCGGGCATGATTTTGTCGGTCAAGTCCTTTTGTATCGCATCCCATGCCTCCCCTTCCTGTGGGGGTCCATCTGGTAGCAGTGGCCTTAGATAGCCAGGCTGAATCTCAGGTATTACTCTGCGTGTCTCAATAGTCTCATAGTAATCGATGACTGCACAATTGAGCTCCAACATCAGCTCTCCCGGTCGCAATAGACCCCAACAGCCGACTGCGCTGGGAACTCACTCTGATCAACAGCCTTATGCGCCGCCTCTCTGAAATCGTCCGAATTCATCCCTGCGGCCATCTTTCTATCTATCGCTTATCCTCCAAGACTGCAACGGGGTATCATGTACAGTTGTGCGCATGAAAAAGTTTTGGTGCGTTGCGGGGTCGGAAACAACCGCGGACATTGCAGTATGGTCAGGCCATTCAACGTCGACAGTCCAGTCCAACTACCCTATTGCTGTGCGCTGAGGCGCCCAAGGAGGATATCGCCGTTGGGACAACGAAAACGAGACTGTTACCTCAATTACACTTACTGTACTTGTACTCTACGACCTTAGTCTCGCCCCATCCAGGCTTGCCATGCCCGCCAAAATGTTGCGCAGATATGGCGCATCGGATATATTTTGACATCTCTAAGAAATCCGGTGTATCAGGTTGGCCCACTCCCAGACACAGTTATTGCCCACTCCGGCAATGGATGCTTGCATTTAGCCTGAGGAATCCTAGTATATGTATATAAGGCTGTTAATCCGATAGGACAAATGTTGGCTTTAAGGGATTTCACACAGTCCCAGCTTCCAGGACCCAGGGAAAACCAGAAGCACCTACCCGCACGGGAACCTGCAGAAACCCCAGGCTAAACTTCCAGCACCAAGGATTTGATCATGGCCTGACCAAGCCGACCCTGTTACACACCTCCTGCGATGATAACTGCATCCTCCCAACCCCAAACTCTGCGAATGGCGTTCTGGAAAGTGGAGATATTGGCCCCTGATGGCATTTGAGTTGCTGTCGTTGGAATCTGATATAGTACACTCCACTGGTCCATTTTGTCAATCTTAGAGTTGGCAGACTCAGGCTAGTGAAAATAGTGGTGCAGTGAGTTATGAAACCAACCCTCCAATTGCGGTAAGGATGGGGTGGATTGCTTTGGTGGATTTTCTGTTTATGCTGTATGTTCCTACGCCATTGGGCCCTCGATAGTGAAAGCTGAAACTAAGGAGGGAGGAAATAAAGTGGCGAGTTCCAAGTGGAATTTGGTAACATTGTTGACCAGGGCGTCGTATGAGATGGGGCGGGTATTCCACTTATGGCTGGGGTATGCCATGGCCCTCGCCCACACCTTCCGTTTATAAATTATAATCTTTCACATCTGGAAAAGGTGATTTTCCTCAGCTTCAACAAGCTGACAGATTCCTGTTTCTAGTGATATGCGTAGCGGGACTATGTTATTTCTAACAATGAAGCCAGAACCTTAGAGCGCTTATGCAATGACTCTTATATGTGCGGGCCAGTTATGATCACATTTCATTTGGCTCTTCTATGCGCGGACGAGTTATGATTTGGTTGTTCTATGAGTGGGTTCCAAGTTGAATTTTATTCGTAAAGTTATTCGGGCCCATTACGCAATTCTGAGAGGTAATCCAGTCTTTTTAAGTAACGTATTCGGCGCACTATCGGGATCTGGCGCACTTCCGGGATACATGTATTTAATTGTTAAAAAATCGAATTATCATGCAAGTGGGCTCAAATTGGGGCGGGAGCTATAGTGTATATATAGTCATAGATACATAGAAGGCATCTGCAAGTGCCGCCGTTGGGTAAGCAGATATGTGAGGTATCAAAGGATGGAAGATAGGAATTGGAGTATGTTAAATTGACATGATTGAACTATGGCCTGAAAGGACTTGTGGGGCTCAAGGTGCATTGAATATGATGTATAATACATGTATCAGGACCAACAGCCTCCGTGTGTAGTAGAGAAGGAGTAAAACATGTAGCGGATTATCAGCAGTGTCAGGTGACAGGACCCAGGTTCCGCTGCCACCATTTTGGCTCTGCGCTGTCCGAATGCATATCTCTTATTGGCTTTCCTTTAGGCTCTAGTTGCGTCTTTCTCCTATGGGCAGTATATATTTCCACACCATCTGGCTCCCAATTATGACTTTCTATAGCTGCTAGGTAGGTAAGGCTCTATTCACTCTCATAGGTATACTCCCCCCCTCGGGGGCAAGATTATCGTAGGTACACTTGCTCTTATACGAAGCCTGCTTGGTTGTGCTTCAGGGTAAATTTGTGCATCTCATGGTTACGTTTATGGAGATTTATCACCAATACTTGACCTAATAAATAATGTATATCCTCTCTATCCCTGATCACAAATCAAGCCACTGGTGGTGATATTTGATCTACAGGTCATAGCACATATAGGTCTCTAATTATGCCTTACACTTACAAACGATCTATGACTATGCCCTACATTCATTTGAACTCAAAATAATTTATAATTAATTATCTCAGGAAGCGACCAAACAGAGCCTACCTAGCAGCTACAGAAGGTCATAATTGGAAACTGGGAAGCGTTGAGTGTGCCTAGGTACCAAATTATAGAAATATATAGTACCCATGAGAGAGCCTATAGGATGGCTGTCCAGTAGCTCCTCTTCTACCCTGGCAAAGCTGCGCCAGAACCATCTTGTACTGTTATGAATGCCAAAGCGGTGTTTCTGTGAGCTTAGGGTAGAAAAGTGTGGTATCTGCACCAGCGGGAGAGAGTTTTGCGAGTGTTCGCCAAGGCTGCTGCGACGGAATTCAAGGCAGCCTATCTGAAGCAAGGGATGGAGCTGATGATCATCGTCAATGTCTTTACATATGATATTAAGCGCGCATGACGCAAGGGTATTATTATTTATATTAAGGCTCTATAATGCTGCAGTCTTGGAGGATGCTTTGGGTCTATATCTGTACCTAGCAGGGAGCCGTAAGGCTATGAGACAGGCCTACCTCATGTCATTATTCAGGGGACAGATGTATAGACTCGGAAAAAAAAAATCTTCCTATTAATAATTTGGTTTCTCGGCAAGCACATGTCTGATTTTTCTCCCTTTATTTAATCTCGCTTCTGATTTCTGCATATGTCCTGCAGATGTCAAATCAAATCAATCAACCAAAGCGGGGGAGGCACAACCTGGTTATGCATGTGCATGTCATGTTTACTCAATGCACGCAACTGCAGATGTTGTTCCCCGGGAGCCAATTGGCAGAGATTATAAAAATATTTGGGCTTGCAATACATAGAGTACCCAGGTGAGTGTCACCGCTTCCGTAGGCATGCAAGCACTAGTACTGTACATCAATCAACTTTGGAGCTGTCAAATGTCAAACATCAGACGGAGTACCTCGCCAAGCACCCACCGCCAAGACACCTATCCAGCAATATTAAAGCCCACCCACCCAAAGAACAAAGACACACCCAACAATTATAGGCGGGGCTTGCATACAAGGCAAAAGCCTACCCCGCCGGGCCATACAATGTCCACGGGGAGCAGTCGATACTCCAAACACACATCAGCTACTTTCCGTGTGATATCACAACCGGGCGCCAGCCGACGAGTATTCCATCCCCAGCAAGCGAAACGAGGCACGGTCAACCCCGTGCAGGAAGGGATATTCCGGGTTGACTGTGGCAGCAGCTCAGCTGCAGCTCCGGATTCTAGCTACAGTGCCAGTACACCGAAAAAAACATCCTCCTGCCGTCGGGGAAGAGGGAACGGGAAAAGAAGCAACAACAGCAAGAGACAGACAGAGACCAGTACAAATAAACGACCCTCTACAATGTCAAAGCCGGGTCCCTCTAGGGGACCGCCGACCGACCAACTGAACGCAATGTTCCAAGGCACCACTCTCCGAGACTCCGGTCCCAAACTCGTGGAAATAACATCCTCCCGCTCTGGCACCCCTCAGTCAAGGACACTCCCCAATCCTCCCAGCAGACCCAGTTCAGCAATATCACACGATGCATATCCCCCGCCTAATCCAGCGGCAAATCCATTGTTTATGACACTCCCTTACCTTCGAGATCTCCTCCAAACAAAAACGTCAATGGATCAGGATGCGGTAGCGGAGGCTTGTATGAGGTACCACTCGGACCCACTCAACCCCCTGTACCGCCTAAACCGCGAGGCACACATTGAATTTCTTGAGGGGGGCCTCGGGATAGATGAGGACGGAGAACAGTTATCACCAGGTTTCGTTGTCCTCGATGCTTCCCGGCCATGGATTCTTTACTGGTGTTTGATCGGGTTGTACTGCCTTGGAGTAGACCTGGCACCTTACCGAGAACGGTTAATCGAGACTTTACGCCCAATACAAAACTATAACACTGGTGGGTTCGGGGGGGGGAATGGGCAAACGAGTCATGTTGCGGTCAGCTATGCAGCCGTACTAGCCCTGTGCACAGTTGGTGGGAGAGAAGCGTTTCAATTAATCGACAGGGTCAAGATGTGGAAGTGGTTGAGTAGCCTAAAGCAGGTTGATGGTGGGTTCTGTGTTTGTGACGGAGGAGAGGAGGATGTCCGAGGGGTATACTGCACCCTTACACTCATCTCGCTGTTGGGATTACCGACAGGACTAGCTCCCGATGATGTGGCCAGGCTGAAGAGGCAGAGTGAGGAAATCCAACAAGGGAAGCGAACTGGGGGGTGGGGTCATGACCCTAAAATTGTTCCGCAAAATTTGCTGGATGGGACTGCAGAGTATCTGCATAGGTGCCAGACCTATGAAGGAGGGGTGGCAGGGGGGCCAGGCGGGATGGAGGCGCATGGAGGGTATGCGTTCTGTGCTCTTGCAGCGTTGTCGTTGATGGGTGAGCCGGAGGTTATGTTGAACAAGCACCTGAATTTGCCAAAGTTGATACATTGGTTGAGCGCAAGACAGTATGCGCCGGAAGGTGGATTCTCGGGGCGGACGAATAAGCTTGTAGATGGGTGTTATAGTACATGGGTTGGTGGGTGCTGGGCATTGGTTGAGGGGGCGTTGAATGGATCACAGAAGGACGAACTGGATGATGATGAAAGCGAGCAAAGGAAGGATGAGGGAAAAACACAGACAGCAGAGGAGAAATTGGCAAAGGAGGCTAAGAAGACGGAGCAAGGAAGGGGTATTGTGGGGAGCTTGTGGAGTAGGGATGGGTTGGTGAAGTATATTCTTGGATGCTGTCAGGCTCCGGAGGGAGGGCTGAGGGATAAACCTGGAAAGTGTGTTGCCCCCGAATAAGCTCCGCCGGGGATCGGTTACTGACTTTTTGGCTCACCAGAAGCGCGGACTACTACCACTCCGGCTATATACTCCTCGGGCTCGCCTCCGCCCAAAACTACCACTACTACGTATACACTCCCGAAGCCCAACAACCACCCCCCTCTCCACCACTTGTCTCGACTGACCCAGGCGGGATCCCTCCACCTACACCAACTGCCCCAACAGCCCTTCGGGCAGCATTTGGCTGGCGAACAAGTCACTATATCCCGACGTACATCAGTCCCGGGAGTTTCGATAATAGTGTTATTGAGAAGGTGCTGTCTACGTATGATTTAGGTGATGACGAAATGGTCGACTGGTTGGATAGAGAAGAGGATGAAGGCGTTGGAGAGAGTCTGGGGGATGTGGGAGAGTGGTGGATGGGGGATAGAGTTAGGAGAGCACACCCGGTGTTTAATGTGCCATATGAGAATGTTAGGGAATGGGAGGGGTATGTGTGGGATGTGGTGAATGAGGGACTGGGAAGTACGAGTGATGAGAGGTATCCGAGGGAGAGTTGGAATGCGTGAGAAACTCGAGTAGTTGAAGGATAATGTTCAGGCAAGAGTTCATGTGCTTTTTTCTTGGTGTGGGTGTTTTGCAATTTCTGCTGTCCTGGTTTACCTTTGCAACTTGAGAAATGAGTCCGGTTTCGGCATGTCACGAAAGTACGTAACATGTATTACTGTAAGAGAGGCTCGAGTGTGAGAGAAATATATCAGTACCGGTACTACCTATGTTCAGTTACCGAGGTTTGTCTGCATCTCGGTATCAACACCATTCCACAATCGGCTGTCGGCCTCCCTTAGAGCAGGGGGCTGGGGTTGTGACATGTGAAAGGCGGCTGTCGGCGGGGTCTTGGCGGGAGCGGTACAAATAACGAAGTTCCGTCTTTCTCTGACCAGATTCTCCCCCGAGTTAACTCTCATTTCCTGTATTAATTACTGTTAATCCTACGCACATCAACAGCAATGTCCGCCACCGACCGCCTCACCCAAATCTCGTCCCAACTAACCTCCCCCCTCAAATCCCCCCGCGAAAAGCTTCTCACCCCACACCCAGACGACATCGTCGTAACCTGCGCTCTCCGCACTGCACATACCAAAGGCGGCCGCGGTCTCTTCAAAGACACTCCCGCGCAGGACCTCCTCTCCGGCGCTCTCCGAGGGATAATCGAACGCTCCAACATCAATCCCTCTCTCGTGGAAGACATCACTGTCGGTTCAGTCCTTCCCCCAGGTGGAGGCGCAACCGAGTTTCGCGCCGCTGCCCTAGTGGCTGGATTCCCCGTGTCCACTGCCGTCAGAGCAACAAATCGCCAGTGCAGCTCGGGATTACAAGCTGTAGTCGATGTTGCGAACGCGATAAAGTCTGGGATGATTGAAGTTGGCATTGGGGCAGGAGTAGAAAGCATGTCCTCTCAATATGGCCCTGGGGCCGTAACCGAGTTTAGTGAACTCCTCGAGTCACACCCCGAAGCCAAGAACTGTAAAGTCCCCATGGGGGTTCTCTCCGAAAAGATGGCAAAGGATCGGAAAATTGGGAGAGAGGTCCAGGATGCATTTGCTGCTGCCAGTTACCAGAAAGCGCTTGCGGCGCAGACCGCGGGGTTGTTTGACCAGGAGATTTACCCGTTGACGGTGAAGTATGAGGATCCAAAGACGAATGAGGCCAAGAATGTAACCGTGGATAAGGATGATGGAATAAGACCAAATATCACGGCAGAGTCACTTGGCAAGATCAAGCCCGCTTTCGCAAAAGACGGGTCCATCCATGCGGGGAACGCATCACAAATCAGTGATGGCGCGGCCGCAGTCCTACTCATGAAGCGCTCCACTGCTCAGCGCCTCAAACAGCCTATCCTAGGAAAATTCGTCGCCGCGTCTATAGTTGGAGTCGCACCGCTACTTATGGGCGTGGGGCCCTGGGCAGCAATTCCAAAGGTGTTTGAAAAGACGGGACTGACGAAGGAGGATGTGGATATTTTTGAAATCAACGAGGCGTTTGCGAGTCAGTGTGTGTGGTGTGTGAACGAGTTGGGGTTGGATATCAAGAAGGTTAATCCAAAGGGGGGTGCAATTGCATTTGGACATCCCTTGGGGACTACGGGCGCAAGGCAGGTTAGTACGTTGTTGTATGAGCTGAGAAGGACAGGGGGGAGGATTGGAGTCACGAGTATGTGCGTAGGGACGGGGATGGGGATGGCGGCGGTTTGGGTCGCGGAGTAGAAAGTTCGGTGGGGGGTTCACTATCATTGAGCGATTTGCGATATGAGGGCAGGTGATGCTCTTTTTATTTATTGTATGCTTGCTGTAGGATAGAAATGGGAGATATGTATATTACGACAGGAAATATCTCACACGCCCATGAACCAGGAAAGAAGATGTATCTTTTTACTCCGAGATAGGTTATCTGCTCTTCAGTCTCGGGGGGAATATTGCCCTATATAATGACATACTTGATCCCATGTCACGAAGTCCCCTAATTACCACACCCTAGTCCTTGAACAGTACCTTGTTGGATGTCTCTGCGAGGGGGAACTATGTGGTGGTGAGTTTCCACAGCGGCTACTATGGTTCTTTCAGGGTAATAACGTCGGGGTGGTAATTTTTATAGCTGCTGCCTTCTGGGGTTCAGGGTAACGTTTATACATTGATCGTGAGGCATACCCAGAACGCGCAAAGCACGTCAATGTATATAAGTGGATATAGATGCTCCCAGGCTAAATCCAGTATTTCCATACTTATCTGCACAGAGAAGTCCAGGGTAATTTCTACCGTATGCGGGTTGTGATGTTTTAGTGATCTGATTTTTTTGAGTCTATACTATACATCTGTGGATATGAGACGGCCCCACTCCCTCCCCTTAGAAGGTTTGGTACACTCACGGAAAAACGAGCTGCATAAATGCCCTGCCTCCCAAGTCAAGGGAAACCCAGACGATCATATCACACACATGTCCACTAGTTAT
>Ga0307514_10005758_pt1 | contig 10947 bp, 15 predicted proteins | sample 16_EM_MG_FD_203088 | JGI IMG/M metagenome (GOLD analysis project Ga0307514, IMG submission 203088) | Populus trichocarpa ectomycorrhiza microbial communities from riparian zone in the Pacific Northwest, United States - 16_EM | ecosystem: Host-associated > Plants > Roots > Unclassified | place... | reverse complement strand
CCCTATATAATGCAATGGCTTCTCCCGTGGATGTAGGCGGTTTGCCGAACCACGTTAAATATTGTGTCAGTGTGCTTAGCCTCCAATGGGCAAATATCAGAACATCACCGGTCGGAATTCCCTACAAGAACGGGAAAGCGGTAGTCACGGCGGATAATAGGAAGCACATCAATGGTCGTAATCCCGAGATTGCAGGGGCTGTTACAAAACCTAGTATAACGGCTAATGGGCAGATTAATTCGTCACGTTATAATGTGTTAAGTGACATTGATTTTGTCAGCGAGAATACTGGGGCTGACAACGTTAGTATTGAAGGGCTTCAACCACGTGTGAGAGATTTTAAAAAAGGTAAGGAGGTTTATGGGAGGGTGGATGTGCAAGGTAACCATGGACATCAAGGAGGCCCACGAAATGGGAAGGCCTTGGTGGAGGCCAGAGTTAATGGGTGAAAGATCTTATGTGTAATAACAGGGCTTTGCAAGAGAAGGATAGGAATGGGCCCACGACTCCCATAGTTACTAAAGCTGAAAAAGATGCTGCAAAATTCTAAGAGAAGACAGCTCTGGTTTTGGGCAACAGCCAGCAAAAACAAGACAATTGTACTGGGATGAATGCAACAGAGGCCAGTAGCTCGTTCGTTGTCCCAATTGCTGCTGATCATCCTATTCATAATAGCTTGCGGGACGGACCTCAGGAACCAGAACGACCTGTTGCTGTCGTTTGGATGGAGGAGGAGACTTGCAGTGTAGGGCTAGATGACGGGCTAGTTGGGGAAAATTTTATTGATGAAGTCAGAATGGCTTATGTAGAGGAATGCCGGGAGGTAAGAATTCTCTAATGAAGATCGAGCCCGGTGGTCGTCTCTTTCTGATTATAAATATTTTGAGTTTATTATACTTGAACTGCAGAGGAGCATGAAACAATAGTTTTTGTGCAGTGGTACATGATTTGAGAAGAAACTATAGCTTTAATATTTTAGCTGTCGCGGAGCCGAGAGTGAGTGGTGCAGTGGCTGACAGAATTGTGGAGAATTTGGCATTTGAGTCTAGTTACGGGGCTGAGGCTCAAGGTCTGGGGGCCTCTGGTTGCTTTGGAATAAAACTATATTTGACATAAAAATTCTGAAAGCCTCTACGCATTTGATTCATGGCATGGTAGACGAAGGGAAGGATTCAGCTTGGATTTTTACTGTGGTGTATGCTATGGATGGTGGTGGGTGACTTCAATCAATGAAATTTTGGTAGCGTCGGAGAAAGAAGGTGGAGTAACTGTTGATGTGAGGAGGTGCATTCGGTTTGGTAGGTGGGTGCAGAATTGTGGCTTGATTGATTTGGGGAGTAACGGTCCGAAGTTTACTTGGAGAGGGGCTGAAAGAAGGGATTATGTGAGTATGTGAAAGATTGGATAGATGTTTTGGTAATTCGCAATGGAGACTGAAGTTCCAGGGTGCAAGTGTTATGGTGCTTCCAAGGGTTAGATCAGATCACTACCCTGTTCTGGTGGTATTGCAGGAGCAAGACAGGACTTTACAAGGTATGAATAGACCTTTTTGTTTTGAGGCTGCATGGTTTGGGCATGATAATTTCACATCTTTCATCCAGGAGAATTGGAAACATGGAGCGGATTTACCTCACGCGTTGGAAGTGATGACAGCCCAGTTGAAAAGATGGAATAAAGATGTGTTTGGCAACATTTTTATGAGGAAGGAAAGGGTTCTGGCGGGATTAGGGGGAGTCCAGCAAGCTCTAGCAGTTAAAGGAAACAGCTATCTGAACCGTTTAGAGAATCAACTGCTTACGGAGTATCATCAGATATACTTAGACAAGAGGAGGTTCATTGGTACCAGAAATCAAGGTGCCAATGGATCACCTTTGGGGATAGGAATACTTCCTATTTCCACATAAAAACTATAATTAGGAGACAAATAAAAAAAAAATTGGAACATTGAAGAATGCTAATAATCAGTGGGTGTGTGATGAGGATTCTCTGAGAGAGATGGTAAGAGAGTTTTATCAGACGTTGTTCACGAAGGAAGATGGGGTAGAGCAGAGAAGAAGGCTTCAGGGTAATTTTCCTATTATTGAGCATGGTCAACTAGATCTGTTAGCAGGACCCGTAAAAGATGATGAAATTCAGATAGCTTTATTTGGCATGAAGCCATACAAAGCCCCTGGTCCAGACGGGTATCAGCCGTTCTTCTTTCAGTCACAATGGCAAGTGATAGGACCGACGGTATGTCGCTACATCAGAGGTATTTTTGAAGGTGATTCGAAGTTAGCAGATATCAGCCACTCTCACCAGGTATGATTCCAAAAGTTCAGGCTCCAGAGTATTTGCATCAGTTTCGACCTATTGGGCTCTGTAACGTAACCTTCAAATTGTGACAAAGGTTTTGGTGAACCGACTCAAACATCTAATGCTGAAGTTGATCAGTGAGTTTCAGAGTAGCTTTGTGCCGGGAAGGCATTTTACGGACAACATAACCGTAGCACAGGAGGTTAAACATTCTTTGCGGAAGATGAAGGGAAGGCGAGGGATTATAGCTATCAAGGTGGATCTCGAAAAGGCATATGATCGATTGCGTTGGGATTTTATTGGAGAAACACTCACAGAAGCAAGGCTGCCGAATGATGTGGTGGAGCTCATTATGAAGTGCATAGAATCTGCTTCTCTAAGTGTGATGTGGAATGGAAGGCCAGCCCCGAAGTTTCGACCTAGACGAGGCGTAAGACAGGGAGACCCATTATCCCCCTACATTTTTGTCTTGTGCCTTGAAAAATTGTCGCAAATAATTAACAGGGAGGTGGATAATGGATCCTGGAGACCGTTCAGAGTGAACAGACGGATGAGTGGGTTTAAGACCACAGATGACTTGGGCAAATATCTAGGTATTCCTTTGCTTCATCAGCGGGCTACTAAATAAACTTACAGCTATCTTATTGATAATTTACAGAAGAAGTTAGCTGGCTGGAAGCCTAATAACTTATCCCTAGCTGGGAAAATTACACTTTGCAAATCGGTACTGTCCACAGTACCTCTTTATCTGATGCAGTCGGCCATGCTCGCTAAAAGCATTTGCTACGAAATACAAAAAATCTGTAGGAGATTTATTTGGGGTCAGAAGGATGGAAGAGATAAAATTCATCTAGTCAAGTGGGAGAGTATGTGCCGCCTAAAGTTGATGGTGGTCTGGGATTAAGAAGAATGGAAACTATGAATAAGGCTTTTATTATGAAGTTGGCTTGGGGTATCATACAGGACAGTAGAAGTTTGTGGGTGAGAGTATTAAAAGCAAAGTATATGAAGCATCTTGATCAGGTGGATCAGGTTCACGCTAAGGGGAAGGATTCAAGTTTGTGGAAGGAAATATGCAAAGTGTGGCCTCAGGTAACGCAAGGCTTGAACTGGGCTAGGGGAAGTGGAAGAAATGTTCGGTTTTGGAGGGACTCTTGGTTGGAGGGCTATGGCCCCTTACTCTCTCTTGCAACTCAGGATATTCCTGAGGATTTAGTTAATTGTTCTGTTGTGGATATGTTGGAGGATGACAAACACTGAAAGTGGGATAGTTTTGCTTATTTACTTCATGTTCAGGTAGTGATGCTGCTGGCTGGATATCCCCCTCCCTCTCAAAACATGGAGCAGTTGCTCACAAGGCTGTTTTGACGAATGAAGTGAGATGGAGGCGAAAGATTGCAGTGTTTACCGGTTTGGAGTTAGCCTGGTCAAAGGGATATCAGAAATTAATTGTGGAATCGGACTCTGCTATTGTTATGGATCTTATCACTAAAGATAAAATAAATATTGACAGGAATTACTGTCTTATCACGAAAGCTAGGAACTTGTTAGCAAAGGAGTAGGAGGTTCAGACGACTCATGTTTACAGGGAAGCAAATTCTGTAGCAGATTGATTAGCAAATTGTGGTTTAACAAAAAACCTGTTTGACAGGAATTTTTGTATTCCTGATAATCCATCTGCGGGTCTTTTTACCACTTTGTATTATGATTTTATTGGGTCAACTGGTACTCGTTTAATTTTTTTGGGCGCTCCTTTATTAATTTAAAAAAAAAAAAAAAAAAATATTTCCTTCTATGAAACCAAACAAGATAACAGTGATACAGTTAAGTAATTTTTTTTTTATTAACCTTGGTTATTAATTAACAGAAAAACGAGTACGCTTGGCTTTGCAAGCCTAGAAGGAGCCCTAAAGCCAGCTACTACTACTAAATTAATAGCCATGGTGAGAATCTAGAGCTTTATATAGTTGTTCTCAATCATCCATTTGAGACTCCAGTGGTCACCTGCACACTTATAAGCCCAATATGCCCATCCAAATGTGGCACGCCCATAGACATCCAGTTGAGCCTTGGCAAAGTTCTGGTAATCTTGCATCGATGCTCCCTGAACTGCCCAATCTCCAGTCCATTCCCCTGCAAAATTTCATTTAACAATCAACATTGTTTTCTGAACTAATACAGTTAATGGTAGACCAAACTAAGGATATTAAAAATAAAAATTTATCTGTCTTGATTGCAGAAAATCTGGTTTTGGACTTGCCTACAAAACTGAGGGGGCCATTTGTAGTTGTCACTGTTGTTAGAGCACTAGCTCGCTGATTATAGATATAGTCAATGTTCTGTTGGGGATTCATGTTATTGAATGAATCTGAAAATAGGTTGTAATAATGCACATCAATGACTACACGTTTGAGACCGCTTGCAAATGAGAGGAGCTCTTTGGAATCAGCAGGCCCTAGTCGATTTGAGAGGATCACATAAGCATTTTCAGAGTGCTTCCTTACGGCATCATATCCAGCTTGATAATACTTTATTAGGGTGTCTAGATTGACTCCCGGGGCCATCGGTTCATTCATCAATTCAATTGCGGCAAGACTTGGTTTGTCGGCATACCTGCTTAGTTGCACTCTGTATTAGAACTCAGGGAAACTTCCATAACCGTGCTTTTGATTTCGGTGAATCTATCTTACGGGAAAAAAAGAAGAAGAAAATCTTATTAGATGTGTTAAACCTTTCTGCAAGGAAGTCTATGACAGCCACCGTTTCCTGAATGTTTGATTCTCCCCATTCCTGATACCCATCTCGTGTCGCGCTATGATCATTGCCATTTTGTGAAGCTTGAACTGCATGCAAATCAACGATGACCTTCATGCCGTATTTCCTGCATAAAAATATATAAATAACGATCATAGTTATATTTAGCACCTGTTCAGAAAAAAAGTAGCCAAAAACAATATTAAACCGTTAAGCGTTAATTGATTTCAATTATTAAATGGTACTCACTGTGCCCATGTGAAAGCATTGTCTAAGGCTTTCAAAGAGCCACCGACAAAAGGTTTCGGTGGTGTGGGATCACTGGCGATCCACCATCCAACTGGAATTCTGACAGCATTAAGACTATTTTCTGACATGAAGCGGAAGTCCTCTTCAGTGATGTAAGAGTTCCAATGATCCTAGGATGAACAAATTTGCAAGTTATGCATGATTTAATTATTCCTCTAGTTTATAAAATGCTAGAACAGACATCTCTTCTCTTGTTTATGTTACGAATTAAAAGTTTTACCTGCAAGACCTGAGGAGCTCTGTCTGGGCCATAACCATTTGTGAGTTGATATTCACCTCGGAAGGAATATATATTGACAATGGTCATTTTGAATACTGATGGATCGCTGTCCTCCCAACCTGAGCCGACATAATCTGCAGTTACCAATGTCTCTGATGATGCCTGATTACACAACGAGAGCAAAGTAATTCTTCATTTAATGTGGATAATTTACTAAACTGATCATGTCTAGCTATGCCTCAGACCAGCACAATGATCCAAAGTGTTAATCATAGCCATGATCACTATTCACTAGCATGTACATAACTGTTCTATAACTGATAAGAACCTAGATTCACTGGAAATCGTGCTTGAGTCTACATACACCCTGTCCATACTATTCCAATGGGAAAATTTACCATTACCCTAAACTAAACTAATCCAGACAAAGTTCCAGAGCCCAAATTACAATAGAAGTGAAGTTAACAGTTCTGTTGTTAAAAAAGAAAATGTTAAGCAATACCTGAATGAACTGTCCATTTGATGCTTGGAGGCGAACTCGATTCCGGTCATCGTTATTTCTTATAATCTGGAATGTTTGTGAGTTTCCAACAGTATCTGAAACTGCTGTTACTTTGTCTCCTTGATCCTCCAGCCCCACAAACTGCTTGTTGAACACTCTAAAGTTGAAATATGTCTCATTGATCCTCCACAACTGTGTAATAAAGCAACAGAAAAGTAATGGTGAGAAACATGCAACATGATATTGCAATCATAGACAATCACAGAAAAGTAAATAGTCCTAGCTAGATATTTTCAAGGCCAAAGAAAAGGTCAAATAGTAGACTAATAATGAACGAAGTCTAGCTAGATCATTATCTTAAAGATCTTACTCTGAACGTTTCCCAGCCAGAGGCTGAGGGCCGGTTGGCTACTAGGACGGTCCCGCCTCCATTTTCAGAGCTAAGATACTTCTGCAGCTTTGTGGACAAGAACTGCACTTGAGCTCCATCCTACAGTAAATTTGAACAGAAAAATGGTTAAGCAACAATAAAAGACTCATATATAAGAAAATTTCAGCTTTAAAAATAGCAGTAAATATTTAAGACCAACACTTTCTGTTATTGTTCTCCGATGTACAAGAAAAGCATCTACAGGTAAAAGAAAAGAAAAGAAAAGAAAAGAAAAGAAGCTACTTTGATCTTTCATGTACTAAGATGTCCAATGAGGTCTTAAGGGAGTGAGGTTTTTGCTGGAGAGATTAAATTTAATGTTTTGGTGGGTGGTTCACACATGAGGCATGGGTGATATATAAGTTGATCGATGTTCTTGAATAACATAAAGTTAAAAATAAGATTACCAGGAGATCATTGTTCGGCATCCCATCATAGAGAGAAGGTTTCATCCACCCTTCAGTAACAAGCCAGTTTCCTAAATTCACAGCTTTAAATGGCTGTGCAAGAGAAAGAGGGGAGAACACGAAAAAAAGAGTAGCCAAGATAAAGAAATAGTAAGCCATTATTCGCTCTCTTTTTATGAGAATGAAAGGATTTAAGGTTGTAATACATAGAAGAGAAATATATATAGAAGTAGACATGTAGATATTTAACGAAGACTTCGGTATTTGGGTTTGGGACCCTTGACGAAGACTTTGGGGCCCTTGCCGTGTTCTATTTGTTATTAACAAATTATTAATTAGAGGAATCCGCGTATATGTGTTTAGTTTATTAATAGATGATGTTGTAGAACCTAATATACACACGAATGAGGTTTTTTGAGTATTTGTACAGTAAGTAATTATATATTTATATGAAATTTTATTCTTCAAAGCTCGAGAAGCAGGTGATTAATAGTAGAAAACTCAACACTTGTAAAATAATTTTTTTTTAATGAAGTTTAAAGATCTTTTGATGATAAAGTTTGTGACTTTTAAGTAAAGAATTATAATAAATGTGATAAGAAAAGAATTTGGGGAAGATAAGAGAAGAAAAAGAACAGAGGTTTTAGAGAGTATTTTTATTTATTCAATGCCCCTCATTCAATACAGAAACGTGAACCTAAATAGGCCACCTCAATACAACAATAAATCAAAATAACCAGGACTCCAGTAGTGGAGCTGAAGACTAGGAATGCTTTCAGCAACTCCTATTCCCCATTACGTTATTAATTAACTAATTCAATAAAACACAAAACAATAGTAACCCGTGTAAGCCTTATACCCAGCTGTACCCCAACTATGCACCCAATCACCCACGTAAATAGAGATTTCTTATCAAAATGAGAGAATAAACTTTAAATTTCAAGAATAAGAGTGTTTTTTTTTTCTTATTTTTGTATGATAAATCTTTTGAGAATTAAAATATAAATACTTAGAGAATAAAAATTATGAACCCTGTACCTGGATGATTAAAGGGGTATTTATAGCCTCTTAACCTTGTCATGTTGTTAGAATAGAGGGGTTGGAAAGTTATTTCCTTTTGATAACATTAATGAGGGATAAATCTCATTTACACAATATTAAATGGGGGGCAAATATCTCTTACACTATATTAATGAGAGATAAATATCACTGACATAATATTAATGATGATGAAAATATGATAGGCCCTTATAAGACTTTTATACATCTAAGGGTATAGAGAGATGAATATTTCTGACATTAACATTTCATGTTGAAAGTCACCACCAAACAAAGCCTTATGGCCTATCATAGGGCTTATAATGCTCATCAGACTTATATCTACTTGGACTTGGCATAATACCAAGCCCTTGGGTGATGAGTCTAGTAGCTTGCCAGGCCAATGTTTATTTGGGTTCAGCACATAGCTGAACTCAAGGACGTTGGGTTTGACAACTCATCAGACCCATATGTACTTGGGCTCAAGGTGTAGCTGAACCTAAGAATGTTGAGTTTAACAGCTTTTCAAGTCCATATTCATTTAGGCTCAGCACGTTGTTGAACCTCAGGATGTTGGGTCGATAGCTCGCTAGATCCATCTATATTTGGGATTAAAATGTAGTTAAACCCAATGATGTTTGGCCTGACAGATCACCAGATTCATATATATTTGGGCTTAGTGCGTAGCTGAACCCAATGATATTAGGTCTAGAAGCTCACCAAACTTATATGTACTTGGGCTTAGTGCATAGCTGAACCTAAGGATGTTGGACCTAGCAGCTCGCTAGACACATACTTAGCTCAATGCGTAGCTAAACCCAAGGATGTTGGGTTTAGTAGCTTGCCAAACTCATATGTACTTAGGTTCAACGAGTAGTTGAACTCAATAATGTTAGATTTGGCAGCTCACCAAACCTATATGTATTTGGGCTCAATGCATAGCTGAACCTAATAACATTGGGTCTGGTAGCTCTCCAAAAGCATGTTTACCCGCTGAGCCCAATGACATTGGGTTTGACAGCTTGCTAGACTCATATGTACATAGGCTTAGTGAGTAGTTGAACCCTAAAGATGTTGGGTTTGGCAGCTCGCCGGTCCCATATTTACTTGAGCTCACTGCATAATTGAACCTAATGATGTTGGGTTTGGAAGCTTACCAGACTCATGTTTAATTGAGTTCAGCACTAAACATAACCCAATGATGTTAAACTTGGAAGCAAGTCAGACCCATGTCATCTAGGTTTGACATTTTACCAAGCCTAAAGATGTTGGGTTATCACCTTGCCTTTTGCCTTTTTAAATATGAACTTAAGCTAAAATAAAATTTTAAAATATGTTGATCCATTAATAACCCCTCAAGTCTTTGTGTAATAAATACATAAAGATTTGAAAGGTTTTTAGCTTTAATGAGAGAATTTTTACCTTCTCCTTAACATTGGTTATCCTAAGTAAAACTGTTAGGATTTTTGTTGCCAGGTGGCTTGTCCTTATTAAAAAAAAGTCTCCTAGGAAATAAAATGGTGGTGTGCATTTAATGCAATAATTGAGTGGGTTTTTGGAGATTTGTGGTGATATAGAAGATTATTCATCCAACGATAAAGATGAAATGTTATTTCCTTTATAACCCTAGATGATCTCTCTTCCATTCTTTTCTTTTACTTTCATTCTTGTAATTTCTTTGTAAAAATAAATTGTTGAAGAAGCATTGAGTGAGACTAATCTTTATGTTAAGAAAAACTATCATTTTAGGTATTACCCACTTTAACCTTCTTTCTTTTTCCTTTTTATCAGAAAAATTGATTCTGAAAGAGTTAGATTTAACCCTAAAAGTAGGGATGTTGCTTTCTTTGGTGTTGAGTTTAGCTTTCTACCATAAACTTAAAGAAATAGTAGAGGATAAAGGTCCATTAAATTGGGCTTTAAAACTAGAGGGTTGGAACTCTAGCGTCCACTTCTAGAAAAGGGGAAGGTAGTTCTCAATATTAAAAATGTCCTTTCTCTAATACCTCTAAGCAACCTTGGAAGAGAGAGAGGTTGTATCAAGCTCCCAAGGATAGTATACCTAGCTCCCTAACCATAGATGAGGTGGCTTTTGTAAATGGTTAGCAACCATAAGAGTATATGGCTAAACTATTTTCTAAGGTTGAAAGAATTAGCCAATCGACCTTGGCCACCACTTGAGGATACTTTGAAATCATTACCCCCATATTTATATATGAGTTGGGGTATACCTTTCCTTTTCAAGGGTTTGTGAGGGAAGTTTTTCAGTATTATAGGTTGGTCCCAGGCTAATTGCATCCTAATGGATGAATAATTTTGTTTGCCTTTGATAAGTTCATCAGGTTTGTTGGAATCGAGCCTGTTGTAAATATCTTTAGGAATTGCTACCATTTGATTGCTAACATTGATGATGGTAATCACGTGTGTTGGTTTTTTTACCTTTACCAACAAACCCACTAGATCCATGAAGAGGACCTTGTTGCAATCCTGCGCATTTCAAGAAGAGAAAGGGGGAGGTGATTAATATTAAGATATAATAAGACGGTCAGCCCCAAAGATAGGATGCAAGAAGCCTTAGGTTGTTTCTATTATTAGAGAGTATCTCCCCATGAGGTGAACAATAGGCCTTGTTTAAGCTCAAATGATTAAAAAACATGTGTTTCATTGGCCTCCACCTTAATCAAGTATGATGTTAATAAAATAGCCAAACGAAATTTTAAGACCTTGTTGTAAAGTATTCACCTTCTTTATCTCTTGTTTTTGTGCATCAAAATATTCATTTCTAACTTAATTTTTGTATAGGTTTAACAGTTAAAGAAGAATGAGAAACTTCATCAAGGTCTTTAATAGAGAACTTGTTTGCATTGAGGAGGGGATCTTCATCTTCTGACTTTAGTGGAGTGAGGACTAAAGTAGAGATGGAAAACAATCCCATTGACATAGATAAACTTTCTGTTCTTGAGAAAACTGTTCTTGAGGAAATAATGGTGGG
>Ga0307514_10005755_pt1 | contig 10951 bp, 10 predicted proteins | sample 16_EM_MG_FD_203088 | JGI IMG/M metagenome (GOLD analysis project Ga0307514, IMG submission 203088) | Populus trichocarpa ectomycorrhiza microbial communities from riparian zone in the Pacific Northwest, United States - 16_EM | ecosystem: Host-associated > Plants > Roots > Unclassified | place... | reverse complement strand
TTTCCAAGTATCTGTGAAAAACACGAGAGAAACCGTCTGCCCAAAATTGTACAATTGGAGCCCACATGCTCCGATGGCGTTCATGATCGATGCGTTGTGGATAACTCGGACCGGTATTCTGAGTGCACGAGCTCGTAGAATAATGTCCGTGTGTGTAGTGGCCCTGGAAAAAAAAGCTATGAGCATGCGGGATAGATCCAATGATTTAAAATGCACCCAAATGGGTCCCCGACGACGAGCAAAGCGACATTCTCCTTGTCTGCACCACGCAATATCTCGTCGCTTTCGGTTTCAACCGTATCGCGGTCGGCCAGTATCAGAGGCTTCTCATAAAACGCCTCCTACCTTCCGCACCGTCAGACCCTGAAGGTGCATATCAAGGATATTACACACCAATCGCGATTTATCCACCATCAAAATGCTTGTGTATGCTTCAAGGTAAACTCGAGAACATGATTTTACTGCCTAATCCGCCCCTTCAATAATCGGATGTCTGAATGAATCACACACGCACCTCCAAGCCTCTGAGGGTGATGTCTTTTTCGTCGCAGAGTCCAAGTCCGATTATGTAGAACATTGTGGATGGAGGGTCAGGTGAGGGTCAGGATCTAAGCGCCGGGGCGGGGATAATCCCAAGAAAACCTCTGGATGATCACAGATTCGTTGGTGATGGACTAATGTACATTACACCTCCTGGATATCCAAGAATAAAAGAACGTCGTACACGCTGTCAACCACCTCTAATCAGGTCGACGCCAGTATCTTCGTCCTTGGAGAGGTCCTTCTCTAGATCATCTCGCCCACTCTTCGGTATTTGAACCGGCGAATCTCCACAACCACAATCATACGTCGCATCTAGGTTCGCACAGTCGAATTCGGGCTATCGTGCAGAGCAATTAAGACGACATGATAGACGAGTACCACGAAAAGATCTCACTTTTTTTAACCGTTTGTTGACTTCGTTATGGACGGTACATAGCCTGGATGGGTCCTGGGTAAATCCACAGACGATAGTGGGAGTCGAAAGCATAAAATACCATAGAGCAGCGGACCTCCGAGAAGACGTTTGTGGAGGGAATTTCTTGAGTAACATCTGGAACTCTGTTGCACACTCCCCGCACGGATACAGTCTTGAAAGTAAGTGGAAGTACGAATTGAGAGCCTCTTTCTCATCCGGCGCCGGGTCCTTGGAACGGGGATCCTATCATTAGGGCATCCGCCCTTTTCTCGGATGTGAGAGGGATTGGAATACCTCTGGATATCTCAGTGTAATCGTGTGCCTATCGGTAAGTGAGATAACACGATAAAAGAGAAAGGTGGTGATCGGACCCACAGTAGTTTCCAAGTCGCCCTTCCCAATTCTGCCCTGCTCGTCTCTAGTTAGCCCAAGAAAGGGTCTGCAGGAGATGGCGCACTTCGCTGTCTCATTGCCCAACTTTTGCATGATTGGCTTCCCCTTCACGACTTCTTCATGCGGCTTAAGTGCCAAATGCTGCTCAACACCGCCCTCACCGAACCGATTTCCCGACCACGGATCGAAATATGATTTTGACTGAGGGTGCAACACACCCAGCGATGCGAACAAGAACTAACCATCGTGGGTCAGTTCACGGGGTGGTTTGGTGGGGCAGAACGGCAAGCCACGGACTAAAGCGAATATGATGGCTATAAATGTCTTTGTGAATCGTGAGAGCATGGCCGCCTGGAAAATAAGTTAGATGTTGTACTCTTTCGATGAGTTCTGGACACGAACCACCTAACTTCCCCCACAGTTGCAAGTGACGGAACGGAAGGAAACGCAGTCGTCCGATCACGTGTAGGACTGCATACCTTTGCTCCCTCCTCCATCGTCCCTCTCCTCGATCCGCCAAGATGGTACAGTCCAACAAATCTACCCACATCCCCAGCACACCCACTAACGCGCGTACCTAACCAGCTACCCCTCTCCCTCTTAAACGCAGCCCAAAACAAACCGATGGTAAACCCATCTTTCACCTGTGATTCACGCGACAGGTCGTGCTACTACTCCGCAGTTAGTCGAACTCAAGAACGGCGAGACTTTCAATGGACATCTCGTCAACTGCGACAATTTTATGAACATCACGTTGCGAGAAGTGTATCAGACGAACCCAGATGGGGATAGGTTCTGGAAACTGAAAGAATGCTATATTCGGGGTAGCACGGTGCGCATGCGTCGTTGATTTCTGAGCTTTGTGGGACGTTGATTTGGTTTGATCAGATAAAGTACCTCAGGATACCTGATACATTGTTGGATGCGGTCAAAGACGAGCAGACAAGGGCTAGGGAAGCCGGAAGGAGCGCACGGGGCGCTCATGTTAGTGGCGTTGGTGCCAGAGGTATGTCCACAATGGTTTCTGAATAGTTCCAGTGATTCATGAACGATGGTGTCGCAGGTCGAGGAGGTCCTTCACAACGATGTACGTCCATCTCCATCAAGTCCCAGTAATGACGATAACATAATTTTCAAAACTTTAGCGCGCGGGCCATCACGGGGGAACCCCTCGAGAGGACGTGGTCGAGGGCGAGGTGCTTGACGGGATCCTACTAATATCTTTCGTACAGACATCGATCTCTAACTGTGACTGCTTTTCCAATATCGACTGCAATCGATTTGACCACCAAACGGGTCCCATCTTTCGTGTAGAGAAGTGTTATACATAAGGACATGATGCGCGTTAAATTACACAGGCCAGCTACTGATTCTTAGCTTCTACTATCGTCTTGCGACACTCTGAACTCCCCAGATGTGATTCCATTTTCGGGGTTTACGACTGGTACCCAGCGGCCCTGTGGATGGTGTGAGTCCCAATTGATGCCTCGACTTGGACACACGGCGAACCTTATATGAAATCCCTGCGACACGAACCTCCCTCAGCCTCGAGCCTTCCCTCATCATCATTTCCGTAGCCTCCTCCACTGAGAACTTGTTCCGCGAAGCTTTCAAGCTCGCCATTCCAACCTCCACGGTTAACGTCCTCAAGCTCTTCGCTTCCAGAATAGCCTCATCGATGAGCGTCTGAGCACTGAATTCAGTAACGAAGCGCAGCGATCATGGTGAGGTGAACTTACGATATCGTTGGTAAAGATAAGTACGGAGAGGTCCTCAATCATCGGGAACATTGCACAAACGCATTGGACATCAGGCCAGGACAGTGAAGCTCCGGTGATGTGGAATTGTTTCAACAATTGCCCATGAAGATGTGCCATGTCCAAAATGAACCTTCTAGGCAGATCGCTATCGCCGTGAGAGGAGAAACCGAGCAGCTTGAAGGATTCCAAGGATGGGTATGGGACAAGGGTTTTAATCCATCCGCTGATATTGTGAGGCTCGGCGCCTACGGTTGTTCGGACCGTGAGCCCTTGAAGTTTTGAAATTAAAGGTAGCTCCGGCGGTCTTCCCTTGGCAATCGATGGATTGTAATCCGTGTCCAGATACCGTAAATGTGGCAATAACGTCAGAATGTGTGGAATGACCGTGCTGGGTGCTCCACGGAGGTTGAGACTTCTCAGCTGACCAAGATGGGAGAGAACCGAAAGCAAGACGGTCGGAGGAACGCCGTTACACCTCTGACCAAATAAGGTCAGACAATGAAATAGATGGCAGATCAGAATTACGCTTACTCCAAGCTCCAGATGTGTCAATGTGATCCCTAGAGCCTCTGACCAGCCCTGTAGAACTCTTGGTTGTCCCTCCATGCACCAGAGGGATAACTTCTTGAGACCGCGGATCTTGATGAGCTCAGACCACGCCTCCTCGCTCAGCCCGACATAAGTTCTGATTGTGAGCTCAGTGATTGGAAGCTCGCGCAGGACCTTGGTAACGCCTCGGAGACTTTGGTCAGCGACGGAATGTGCCATAGGGTCCTCGTGGGGCTGGGTGGTCAGGCGATCGGCCTGTTCGGTCCAGGTGAATGACTCGAGGTGTTCACATTTTCGAAGTGCCGTAAGTAGGTTGTCGAACAGTTTGGTGCCGAATTTGTGGATAGAACCTTCGTGAGAGTGACATCAGAACCACGGTCGCGACCACGAGGAGAAGGTGTCAAACCTGTGGCTTGAGCGTGTCTCACGTATTGTAGCAGTTCTGGGGTTTCCAAGAAGGTTTGAACGGGGTCGAAGATCTGGAAAAGGCTGGATGAGAAACAAGTAGCGGTGACGGTGGCACGCTAGAATACCTTGTGGGATCTCACGAATCGATCGTTTGCTGGAAGGTCGACGACAACTCTCGTATCCCAAGACCTGTACAAGATAGGCGTGACAGCGCGGTTGAAAGTACGGCTGACGAGACTACAGGCATACAAATCCCGCTGGTCCTGGAGTTGCTCGAAGATAGGCATGAGAAGGTCTTCAGGAACCCGTTCCCAGATTTGCATCGTCAATCTCTTCCTCTTATCCGTTCTGCAAACCGACCGAATTCCACGCTTCCGAGTGGACCCAATTGTCGGTAGATCCTCTGATATGGAAGAATGAATCGTAATTGGAGTCAACGTGATTCTGCTCCAAAGCGGGGACTAGCGGGGTATCGTTGAGAGTGGGGTATGGAGGGTGGGTATGGATGGAGGAGAGGGTGGAGGAGGAAGAGGGTGAGAGGATTCTCACGGTCCCATCTTTCCTCTCCCACCGTGACCTTATAGGGTGGACAAATAAACGAGCGCCTGCACAAAAGCCCTGATGATGTAACTGATCCAGCTCTGATACACGCCCACGCTCCGGGAACAGACAGCCGGAAACGAGGTCCATTGTAGGTTCTTGGAGCCTTGGAGGCTTCCCCAACTCAAGTACTCAGGCCCTCTTTCATTTCTTCTGCGTGCTTTTGGCGATTTGTCCTGGCCAACTCTGCCTGGATCACTGGTCCACTCATCGCAAATTCGATTTCTCCTGAGTGTTTCGTGGTGGCTTGTGCATTTCTAGCTCCCTTCCGAGCTTTGTTCCTCATGTGTACGCCTAAAAACCCCGTATGGTTTGGTTCTGTCTGCGCGCGCATCCGCTCAAGCTAGTCAATTGGTAACATCCATAACTGCACTAGCCCTTGCAGCTCGCTTCCGGCTTGACATCATCGTTTGACAATGAACTGACCCGCCACCCATGTAGTTGACAGTAAACGGATGATGCCAACAACATCAGTCTTCCTTACATCAACCCTGTGGCAAAGTACAATCCCTGCGGGATGACGTCGCCACTTTCAATTCTGAATGGTTTGCAAAATGAATTGAGGTGGTATAGAGTGGGCCCGACGGCTAACCACTATAGAGCCGGGGTATAAGAAAAGGTGGCGAGTGAACAATGTGTTTGTGCACCCGTCAACGGAACAGAACCAAACAACCGGGTTAACATAGCCCCTTGGTTCACGTCAGGCCAAGGCATGCGGTACCATCCGTCAGGTAACGGGGAATCCCATCAGATATACACAGAGTCCGAACGCACACGTATATGTGAGGTCTCCCTGCACCCCACCTGAGGTTGCCCAGATCAGACCGGCCCTTCTGTCACAGTGCCCACGAGGTTACCAACGGCCCGGGCGAGTATGAGGAAAACGGCCTGCAATTATGCACGTCAGCTGAACGGCGAGACAAGCGGGCGGGAAACCCCAAGATGGATGCGGCACCTTGCACGAGTGAAGTGGCGGAAATTAGAACGCCCTTGCGCCTCGAACCAAGTAAATCAAAAGGGTTCCCCCCCCCCCGTGCCTGAACCGCCTGAGCACGGAGATTGCTTTCTCGAATGCTCGGGACGGTTAAATGCCCAAAACTCTTACCAGGACGTTCGTAGCATCCCCACGTCAAGCACAGGGGACCATTAACGTAGCTTCAGAGATCACGCGAGTAAAACAAGAAACGCACGCATTATTACAATAAACCGGTGATAGCACATGAACACGGACAAAATATAATCCTGAATAAAAATACACTCGTGGGGAGGTAGGTCATGAGAAGGGTTGGAACTTCTCCCAGCGCTTCCTGGCCACCAAACGAGCCTCCAGGGTCACTCTGAGACTTCCATCCGGATAATAATACGGGCTATCGCTGATTTCCGGTGACACGTCAACGACTCAGAACCATGAAGAGAAGAGACGATCTACTCACGGATACTGTAGACTGCCCCCTTCCGTACTATCCGTGAACAGCACCTTCACCTTCTGCGAATGCTCCGGCCTCCTCCCAGTCCTAACCGCGGTCAGCTCCGTCGTATTCGTCCTAAGTCGATATTCGATCGGAGGGTTGTGTTTCGGTGAAGGCAAGGATGCGGTTAAAAGTGTTGCGAGAATACCGTTAACCTGAGGGGTCGCAGGTGATGGGCTCGGCGGTACTTTCTCTGGCTCCTTTATGACAATCCGTGCGTCCAGATGGGTAGGGGGGCTTTGTTCCATCGTGTGTATCATGATGGCCCATGGACCGGGTTGTGTACTATCGTTCTTCGTCACATAAAACCTCAGTCTCCAGATCCTCCCTAATGGCGAAAAAGAGAAGGGGGTAAGGAGGGTATTGAAACCATCTTCCAAACTGGGGACGTACCTCGAGCGATAAACTCAAACGCAATCTCCCCCGACACCTTCATCCTCGTCTCGAACTTCACAATATTGAGCCTGACCACAAACGGACCGTCCTGTCCAGGCAATTCCTCCACATCAAACGTGTCCGGCGGGGACGAAACCCCCAACAACATCCTATCCGCCCCGCTCAACGCTCCATACTCCGGCGACCGCCACAAACACTGGAACAACGCCTGGTCTCCCACATGCAAACACGCCAGCCTGACCTGAGTCATCGTCTCCGTCGTGAGCGGCGCCGAATAAGACATGAGGGAGGTTATGAGTTCGAAATCGTCCGGGGACGGTCGTTTGACGATCGCCCAGTAAATCGCGGGGTGCCCTTCTATCGACGGGTCTTGGAGAATTTCCGAGAAGGAGAGGTTGTTGGAAGAACAAGCGTCGGCGCAACTCTCCAAAAGGCCCACAGAAGCGGGCGTCTTGGGTTCCTTCACTACATCCCGAACGATACTGCGCACCGTTGACCGGACTTCCTTCGCCTGCTGCGAGAGCCTGAACGAATCGAGCCACGTCGTCCGGGGTTTCGGCTTCGCCTGTTGCGAGGGCGGTCCGGCAATAGACGTCGGGGTTGTGGTGGTCGAAGAGGTTGAAGAAGGGCCAGCCTTTACATCCGGTTGAAAGCCTGAGCTCACAGACGAGTGACCTGGGTTGATCTGATCGTACGAAGGTGGCTCATCCAGTAATAGCTGGGGGTCCTCTTGCAACTCCTCCTTCCCGATGATCATCTTAGCGGGAGTGCAGACGGAAGCGGGTGGATCCTGGGACGGTGGTAAGAATGAGTCGTGCTGAAATCATGGGAGATCTGCTCTTATGTCCAACTGAGCGTCTACATCGATGCCGACCGTGGTCAATCCATGCGTCCCTCCTCGGCATAGTATTGAAGTAACAAAATAAGGTTACATAGGTAACTACTGCGCAATGTCCCCCCATATTTACCTGGACTGCGCTCAATACGGGCCAGCAATCTCGACAGTACTGCGGTCAGCTGTTCCCACGGATACCGCTGACCTAGAACTCAGGAGACAACCCCAACCGCAGGAAGGCAGTGGAAGTGGCAGTGCCTTGCCTTAACTAACATATAACACAGCTCGTATCTGTCAACGGCTCCGCTAGTCGAGCTTCCATTATCACTTGGAGCGCCCCGTCTTGCGAATAATAAGCACTGTCACTGAACGTAAAGCAACCACAGGGTGAGCGATGCGTTCAAAGAGGAAAACAAAAAAACCATCCATACGGGTACTGCAGCCCAGAGCTCGCCGCGTTCTCCGCAAAGCGCACGACCAGCGCGTTACGCCCCACCTTCACTTTCGTGGAGGTCGGAGGCTGGAGTTGATGAGACCTTGTTTGCAGTCGAAACTGTATCGGAGGTTTTTCCCGTCGGAGGTCCGGCGTGGACGCTGTGAACAGGGATGCCATAGCGCTCCCTTTTGGTAGAGGCCATCGAGGTGGAGGCGCAGAGGATTTTCTCCGCGGCTCGGCTATAATGATACGCGAGTCGAGCCAGGTTGGGGGACTGGGATCAATGGTAGAAAGCGATATCGCCCACTGCCCGAGCACCTTTGTCTTTTTATCACGCATCGCAAAGAACTCTAGGCGCCACAACCGACCTGCAGACGTCAAAGATGTATGTCATTGAGATCAGTTAGAAAGCGGTCAAGGCAGGAACGAACCTCGAGCAATAAACTCGAACGCGATTCTTCCCGAGATGGACATGCGCTTGTGGAATTGGTTGATCTCGAAGCGAGCGATGAACGCGCCAATTTCGTCGGCCACGGATTCCTCCACCTCTACGCAATCCGTGGGAGAAGCACCACCAAGTAACAGTTCGTCCGTCCCCGAAAGGGCGCCATAAGCAGGGTGTCTCCAAAAGTGGCTGAAGAGCGTCTGATCGCCCACTTGGACGCAAGCGAGGCGGACTTCGTCGATAGCGCTAGAAGAGAGTGGTCCAGAATGCTTGAGGATCGTAGACAGCAGTCCGTACTGATCAGGAGGTGGCCTGCTGATGATAATCCAGTATAACGCTCTGCGTCCCTCGAAGACAGGATCCTGAAGAACCTCGGCAAAGTTGACCCCTTTCCTCTGACACATTTCAGCGCACGTCTCGATGAGTGCCGTTGACTGCTGAGCCCCCGGATGCTTCACCACGTCCCGAACCGACTTGTACGCGGTATTCTTGACATCTTTGGTGGTCTGCGCCGTGCCACCGCTGAGGAGTTCGATCAAGCTCGATTTGAGCTTTGACTTTTGAGATTCGAGCTTTGATTCGATTAAGGATGTGAGCGTCGGTGAGGTCCTTGTGGATTGGGGAGGGGATGGCGATGGAGGTAGAGACGGAGATAGAGTGGGTGTGGACCGACGTGGGTGTAATGGAGGAGGTAGAGGAGGCAGTCGGGAACGGATCGAGCTGCTTGAACTCGGCTCGAGGTGATGGTAAGAGGGAGGTGCATCATACGGAGCGGTCGAAAGGTCTTGCAGTGGTTGTTCCTTCAGAATTATCATGGGTGGCTGGGAGAACGAGGGACCGGTTAATCTCCTGGATGTTGAGTGAGTGGTGAGCGTAGGACTGGGATTGGCGTCATCCTCATCTTGCGAGGAATCCTTCAAAACAGGGGCGCATCTTGTTCTGCACTGCCAAGAACACAGCGCTTTGTAGGTCGGCAGGAAACTCGGCGTACGGCAATCAACACAGCACGGTGGACCATGTTTCTAAAGGGTGACCATTGGTATGTTTTCTTTTCGATGATGACTCGGGACTTACAGTCCCTGTACTTAATTGATAACTTGGACGAACAGAGGCTATCACCCAAGTTCTGCTACGGCCTGTTGCCACTCTATATCTTCCATCGGATAGCTCTCTGCCTCGACATCTGGAAAGGACCTCTCCCGAACCGCGGCAGCATATCCAGTCACCCCTCGCTTTGCCTCCGACTGAACGTCCGCAAACCTCCTGACGAACTTGGCTTTATGCCCCGACCAGGTGCCCATGACGTCGTCCCATACCAGAACCTGCCCACTCGTAAACGGTCCAGCTCCAATTCCTATTGTCGGCACGGACAATCGCTGTGTGATAAGTTCACCCAGTCGGTGTGGAATCGCCTCGAGCACGATCGAGAAAACGCCGGCCCTCTCCAGCTCGAGAGCACTCCTGACCATTTCCACCGCGCCCTTCGCTTCCTTTCCTTGAACTCGGTACCCCGACAGGGAAGTGTGTCGTTGAGGTAATAATCCCACGTGGCCCATCACCGGTATCCCAAACCTCGTGAGCTTTTTGACAAGCTCCACGACTTCCAATCCACCCTCCATCTTGATCCCCTCCACGCCTCCTTCCCGAACCATCCGAATCGCATTACGGACCGTATCGTCTACTCCAGTGTGGTACGTCCCGTACGGCATATCTGCAACCAAAAACGGATTCTTGCTTCCTCTGGCGACGGCTCGACAGTGATGAATCATTTCGTCGAGGGTCAAACGGGTGGTGGAGTCGTAGCCAAGACAGACCTGTGCCAGACTGTCGCCCACGAGGGTGATGTCGATCCCATGTAAATCGCAAGCCCTTCCGGTCGGATAATCATAGGCCGTCAGCATCGCGATTGGTCGGTTGGTATCCCTCATGGTTTGGAGGGACTGAATTGTGACTTTCTTTCTACCTGAAAACCCGGGACGTAAAACCGGAAATGAATCGCAGTGAATGGTGAGAACGGCATTTCAAGCTATTTTGCGATACACGTGATGAATAAGAATGGGGGGGATCGGCTTACCACGGGTGCTTTGAGCTTGAGGTTCTTGAGGTCGAACGCTCATTGATCTCCTCCACACCCTACAAGGTGACTTTGGTCCCCGCAAAATTCCGCCAAACCAGAAAGCTCGAGTGCGGGGGTGAGGGAACATGGTGGTCATCGTGGATGTCTCTCGGGTCGGAAGTTTCGTGCAAAGTGCGAGTCAAAATTGATCTCAAACAATCGGGTCATATTTGTCTTGTCGTCCGACAGATTTTTCGTATGGGCTGACTCAGAACTATGGAGGCACGGGGTTTCAGTGTAGGCGACCCCCCGGACGGCTCTACGTCGGTGTCGAGCGAAAATGCGAGGGTTACCCACTGGCGGACATCATTGTCTTGTGATTTCGCCTTGGTCAATTCGCATTGCCCCGAGGGCCGAGACCACAAATAGATCGGAAAATTGTTCCGAACTTTCAAGGTCGTCGGATAACTCCGAGGCATTCCCCTCACACTTGCTTTCGTCCGACCCGATGAAATCCGCTTTGTATTGATGAATGTGACCCTTTGCATATCTGTAAACCTATGGGATTATATGACACATTGTAATCTAATCGACCGTGAATTTGGTAAGTATACCACCCGTGTACATATAAACAACAAAGCAAGAA
>Ga0307514_10005754_pt1 | contig 10954 bp, 8 predicted proteins | sample 16_EM_MG_FD_203088 | JGI IMG/M metagenome (GOLD analysis project Ga0307514, IMG submission 203088) | Populus trichocarpa ectomycorrhiza microbial communities from riparian zone in the Pacific Northwest, United States - 16_EM | ecosystem: Host-associated > Plants > Roots > Unclassified | place... | reverse complement strand
CATATCCCCCCCCCTCTCCATATATCTCTCCTAACTCTCCCCCCAGATGATTGCCATTGGCTCCAACATCGGAACTGGCCTCTTCATCGGCTCCGGTGCCGCACTTTCTCGCGGCGGTCCCCTCTCCCTCATCCTCGGCTTCTTCCTCATTGCAATAACTCTCTTCATCATGATGCAATCCCTCGCCGAAATGGCCGTACACTTCCCCGTCTCAGGCTCCTTTACCCGCTACGCTACCCGCTTCGTCGACCCTGGGCTCGGGTTCGCAATGGGCTGGCAGTACTGGATGTGCTGGGTCTCTGTATTCGCCGCAGAGGCAACCGCGGCGAATATTCTCGTGGGATACTGGACCCAGGATGTCCCCGTCGCAGTATGGATTTCGGTGTTTATTGTGATTAATTTGACGATTCATTGCTTTCCCGTGAGGGTCTTTGGTGAGGTGGAGTTTTTTGTAAGCACGCTCAAGGTGGTGAGTGTCCTGGGGTTTATTGTTGTGACGTGGGTGATTATGGCTGGAGGAGGGCCAGATGGAAGGAGGCATGGGGGGGAATACTGGGTTGACCCGGGGGCGATAGCGAATGGCTTTCAGGGGTTGGCAAGTGTATTTGTCACGGCAGCGTTTGCATGTGGAGGGACGGAGATGGTTGGGATTGTCTCTGGGGAGACAGTACACCCCAGGTACAGCATACCCCACCCCCACCCTCACCCCCAGAAGCTAAAACTATGCTAATACAATCAGATACAACATCCCCCGCGCAGTCAAAACCCTAATGTGGCGCATCCTCATCTTCTACATCACATCCCTCCTCTTCATCACCTTTGTCGTCCCCAGCAACCACCCCTCCCTCCTCTCCACCACCAGAAATGCCGCCGCATCCCCATTCGTCATCGCCATCAAAGACGCCGGCATCTCTGTCCTCCCAGATATCCTCAACGCAGTCGTCCTCATCTGTGTGTGCTCCGTGGGTTCTGTATCCATATACATCTCCTCCAGGGTACTCGTTGCACTAGCCGAGGATGGGATGGCTCCGAGTATCTTCACCCGGACTGACCGGTCTGGTCGCCCCCGGCGCGCGTTAATCTTTACATCAATCATCGGCTCGGGGATAAGCTACTTGAATGTCTCATCCACGGGAGCGAGGGTATTTGGGTGGTTTACGAGTCTGAGCGGAATGGCATTCTTTCTCGCATGGATGACTATCATCCTTTGCCACTTCCGCTTCCGCATGGCGATGGCAGCCCAGGGGAAGGATGGGTGGATCAAAGAGCCATTCGCGTACCTGGCGACAGGATACCCGTGGCTCCCTGCGATGGCGTTCATAGCAGTAGCGTTTATGGTCGGCTGCCAGTTTTATGTATCGCTGTATCCTGTTGGTGGTGTGGGGAGGCCAGATGCGCAGACCTTCTTTGGGGGATTTATTGGGGTGCCTATATTTTTGGTGATGTGGGTGGGGTGGAAGGTGGTCAAGGGCCAGTGGGGCTTTGTGCCGCTGAGGGAGGTAGATTTGGTGACGGGAAAGAGGGAGGAGGATGTGGAGGAGAAGAGGTTGTTGGAGAGGTATCGGGCGCTGAGTAGGTGGAAGAAGGCATTGACGTATGTGCATTTCTGAGGGCGAAATATAATACATGATATGCACCCTGAGGTGGGGTGGGATTCTATGGTTTACGTGTGAGCCTTTATGGTTGACGGACCGTGCAAAACAGCCTGAATGTGCTTCCTGCAGTCTACATGGAGATCTCCACAACTGCCGTCCCATGTACTATGTAGGTCAAGAATCGAGGCTGGTATCGAGCAAGCGATATATATTTTCGTACTAGCACGCAAAATTGCAACGAAATGGTTTACTGTTTTTTTTACAGTCCTTCGTGGCGCCAATGCGAATGTCAACCATTTGCCGCAGTGCCGGGTCGCTGATTCACCAAAATTTATTAATACTGTATAGGTGAAATCGCTTGTGGTTGGCCCCTATGCTCATGACTTCCAAACGGCCATGGATTCAATTTAACCCTTAAGCTTCCATTATTCACCCCACTGGGCCCATCCATCAATCATCCTACCACTCCTTGTACTGGTGCTACTGGGGAAATTCCGAATTAGTGGAGATATGGTTCGTTCTGACTATGTAAAAAAAAAATCTTCTAGAACGTTCGGTTAAGGGTAGTCAGTCAGGTTAATGGCAACTACTGGATATTGAGAATAGTGACTTCCCAAAGCAGCAATCGTCCCAGTAAAACCCATGGCAGACACTGTTTTTTTCTGTACCTATGTACGTACACTCCGACTCGTATGTATAGTTCCAGATCGGTTTTAACCAAAAGTGCAAATTTTCAGTAGAGTCCAAAACCAACAACGGTTATTTTGGCCCTGATAAAGTTTGCAATACCAGTCACCTAACTTTGCCAAGATACATACTACTCACAAAGAGAGCACAATCTATCAAATTTACCCTGAAGCGCAACCAAGCAGGCTATGTATTAGAGCAAGTCTACCTACAATACCTATGAGAGTGAATAGAGCCTACCTAGCAGCTAGGTACAGAATGTCATAATTGGGAGCCGGAGGGTATTGAGCATACCTACCAAATTACGGAAATATAGTCATCCTAAAGCCAACGAAAAGAGTGTAAAAATGGTGGCAATTTTTTTTTTGGAGCCTATACGCTTTCCCCCCGAAGGGAGCCTTGGGCTATGAGGCAGGGGGTTGTGGCAATTGCAATGGCAACAGAGTGGTCATTTAATAGTTCATTCTTGCCAAGGCACTTGCTAACGATTAAGGAAGTGACCACTACTATATTAGGCAATGTACACTCTGGAACAAATCATTCGCTGCTCATACGTGCTACTTACTCAAGATGAACCAACATCTGCCACCATGATATTAGGGATGATCTATGATCTATGTGAGCTATATCAAGAGAGCCGTTATGAAGCACGTTGGAGCCTATGTCAGCTTGGTGGCCTTTAAATCTTTGAATTTTGTGGTATTTGGGTTATCACCATACCGATAATTCTTCTCTCACGAGTGTACACACGACTTTGGAGTTCAATTGTGATTGTTGTGGGAGGAATGGTATCTAGAGAGTAGGGTATCTTTCTGCAAGTACATCTCATCGGTACGCCACATGTGCATAGCCAGTCTCTCTGGATCCTCCCTAGCTCGCCTCTCTCAAACTGGAAACTTCACCCCACACCCCATCCCTACCTCTCAAACCACACGTCCAAAGATAGTAGTATCCCATCAGCTCGAAGTCCTAGAATAATTTTGGGCGGGGGGGTGGGTGGCATGGATATATGGTGTTGCTATCCAAATTTGTATGGAAAAGATGCTTGGATTTCTCCCTGAGGGGCATTTCTATTTACAGTGTATTTAAAGCAGTTTTTAAATATTTTCGCATGTTTCTTTTTGTTGGATTACAACGGACTTTCCTCGTCATAGGCTAGATAGCTTGAATACGAGTACTGATTTTCTACGGAGCGCATGGTTCTCAGGTTGGAAGCTAGTGTTGCAATATCTAAATACCCTCACTGAAGGGTCACGGGAGCAGATAGGTACCATATCACACCCCCCACCGTGCTTCAGCGAGATTTGGGGCCCCACGACGATGCAACCCAGCGTTGGGACATCGACATGTCAAACCACACAGCCGCTACCTGAAGCATGCCACAGTGCAGCAGATTCCATAGTTTGATCTGCTGCCTTCGAGGCCTAAACTTCTAGATAGCAGAACCAGGCAAGCAAGGGGTAGTCCAACTCCAAACAATCCTGTCTCATAGCCTTAGGTTCAATACACGTATGGACTCAAAAAAAAAACGGAGATTATCTATAATGCTACGGAGGGAAGTTGCACTTATTCTAAAGCAAGAGTTTATGTCTTTTGAAGACTTCAAACATGCTATGGATAAGTGGGCAAATGATGGTGGCTTTACCCTCTTTTACCAAAAGTTAGATCCTACTTGGAGAATTGTGGAATGTCGGCTTCAAGACCAGTGTCCATTTCATGCGTGTGCAGTGTGGAGTGAAGAGAGAGAATGTGCAAAGGTCGATCCTGAACATACATGCCTGGGTGCAGCATTGCCAGTCCGCTCAGTAGCAAGTAGGCAGCGCTGGTTATTGTAGGTGGTACCACAGTTGCAAAAAGCCTACCAGACCGGCGGAAATTCAAAAGGCTATTCTCATCAAATACAACACACAAATCGACTACCAAGCAGCGCATAAGGAGAAGCATGCATTGCTAGAAGATACAGAGGTGGAGCGAGACCTTTTTTAACCCAGTTCCCTGCATATTTCCGCCTATTGCAGTTGCGAGATCCACATGCCAATACGCACCTATTGCTTAATCAGAATACTGATCGATTTCAGCGTCTGTTCATCTCTCCAGGTGCAAGTCAATATGCCTTTGGCATTTATCACTTTAGATGGTACCTTTTTAAAGATTCGCTTTATTCAAACCCTCCTTCAAGCAGTTACAATTGATGCAAATAATCGGATTTTGCCACTTGCTTATGCTGTTGTTGAAAGCGAAAATACCTCTTCCTGGGAGTACTTTATTGCTCACTTGAAAGCTGCAATACCACGTATAACATTTTGTACAATTATTAGTGATCGCGGTAAAGGCCTACTTGCAGCAATTCCTGAAACTCTTCCACAAGCAGTTCAAGCATACTGTTGTTAGCATTTAGCAGCAAATATCCAAAAGCGGTATCTTCTGGCAGCTCGCAATCATTTTTGGAAGATAGCAAGAGCTAAAACTCCACAGATGCATTGACGGAGATGTAGCATATTCGCAATGATGCCATGCAATATCTTCGAGAGAATTTTTTTTTAAAAAAATAATCATTACTCGCATTCAGCCTATGGAGACTATAGATCGAAACTACCTCTGCTTAAAATGCTAGATTCTATTTGGCATAAGCTTATGGCAACACGATTTAAGAGACATCAAGCAGCAATAGCAATATCACCATTCCAGCCGCTGGCTTCACATGGACAACAGCAAGCTTTATCTAATGCATGACAGCATATCCCATAAATACACTCTCTAATTGAGGGTCGCATTAGAGAAACCAATGGAACAACATACCTAGTCCATTGGGAGAATCAGACTTGTGGATGTCACAGCTTTCAATATGAGGATTCGCCTTGCAGTCATGCAATTGCAGCTATTTATGCAACCCATCAAGTCCCCATTGACTTAGTGCCAATCTAGCTTCGTCGAGCTGCATACATTGAGATATACGAGCAAAACCTTCCACCTATTAGTTTGGCCGACATGGATCTTCAGGATGGGGATCAGAGTGCAGCACCACTTACTCGTATTCAGAAGGGAAGACCAAGAAAGCAGCGAGTGCGTGTGAAGCAAAAATTCGGAATTCCACCTGTGGTACATGTATATGTGGCGAAGCTGGGCACGCAGTTGTCGGCGTCCTCACATGTAAACTCTCTATCATGTAGCAGTAGTCTATTTGTATTACTCTACTCTTCTTATTTGTCTCTGTCGCAGTCTGTTTATGTAGCTTATTATGTAGTCTGGCAGATACTGTCCAAATCTTACGTCCATCACATAGCCCTGGCGATTCTTTGGGTTTTTTTTTCTATAATGCCACCCGTTTACCAAGCAGATGTTTACAATGCCACCGGGTTTTTATAATGCCACAAGATAATTTTTTTTTTGACTTTCCCCCGAAGGGAGCGCCACGAGATAATAATAGGTATGTGTGCACAATTGGTTGGAGAAGCTTGGGTAAATACGTGTGAGTACTGAATGGTGAAAGAAAATGGAATTTTTTGGGGGGGCAGTCTATACGTCTGTGAAGCCTAAGGATGTGAGACGGAAGAAAATTGAAAGCCGGGGTGCCAGTACTATATGGCTAATAAAGCGTTGAAACTTCCGAGCTCAAATGTCTGTTGTACTAGTGCAGTTTTCTCCCGGCCGCCTGACATAGGCATGCTTAACCCTCAGACACCTACCCGCTCAAGGAGCAGTCGCACAACAGCCTCATGCCCTGAGAGTGCTGCATGTGACAGTGGTGTACGGCCACCATTGTCTTTCGAGTCTGCATCCACATCCTCCCGTGCAAGAAGCAGCCGCACAACAGCCTCATGCCCTGAGAGTGCTGCACGTGACAGTGGTGTGCGGCCACCATTGTCTTTCGAGTCTGCATCCACATCCTCCCGTGCAAGAAGCAGCTGCACAACAGTCGCATGCCCTGAGGATGCTGCACGTGACAGTGGTGAACAGCCACTCTGATCCTTTGCATCTGCATCCACATCCTCCCGCTCAAGAAGAAGCCGCACAACAGCCTCATGCCCTGAGGATGCTGCACGTGAGAGTGGTGTACAGCCATACTGGTCCTCTGAGTCTGCATCCACATCCTCCCGTTCAAGAAGCAGCCGCACAACAGCCTCATGCCCTGAGAGTGCTGCACGTAATAGCGGTGTACAGCTATACTGGTTCTTTGAGTTCGCGCCCACACCCTCCCGCTCAAGGAGCAGCCGCACAACAGCCTCATGCCCTGAGAGTGCTGCACGAGACAGTGGTGTGCAACCATCATAATCTTCCGAGTCTGCATCCACATCCTCCCGTTCAAGAAGCAATCGCACAACAGCCTCATGCCCTGAGAGTGCTGCACGTGACAGTGGTGTGCAGCCATACTGGTTCTTTGAGTTCGGGTCCACATCTTCCCGCTCAAGAAGCAGCCGCACAACAGCCTCATACCCTGAGGATGCTGCACGGGACAGTGGTGTACAGCCATCATTGGCTTTCGAGTCTGCACCTACATCCTCCCGTTCAAGAAACAGCTGCACAACAGCCTTATGCCCTAGGAGTGCTGCACGTGATAGTGGTGTATAGCCAAATTGATCCTTCGAGTCTGCATCCACATTCTCCCGTCCAAGAAGCAGTCGCACAACAGCCTCATGCCCTGAGGATGCTGCATGAAACAGTGGTGTGCGGCCGAGCTGGTCCTTCGAGTCTGCATCTACATCCTCCCGTTCGAGAAGCAGTCGCACAACAGCCTCATGCCCCGAGGATGCTGCATGCGACAGTGGTGTGCGGCCGAGCTGGTCCTTCGAGTCTGCATCTACATCTTCCCTAGCAACAAGCATCGACACCACATGCACATGCCCCGCCAATGCTGCGAGTGAGAGCGGGCTCCTGCCCGCTGTGTCTGGTACCACCCAACCTTGGTCAATTCTCAGTGCAGGAAGGTAGGCCTCCAATCCAAAGTACGCTGCGGCATGGATACCCCAGAGTTGTAGGCTGGCTCCGAACGTGTTGGCACGTACCCCGACCCACCATGGCCGAAGCTCCTGAGTGCGAATAAACAGTACTTGGAGGGCAAAATGTGGCAGATATCGTTTGCTCTTCCTGCCCGTAGATAGTTTTTTTTTTTTCTTTCTAGAGTCTATACGTCCCGTAGATAGTAGTAGTACCTTCATTGCGAGCCCCGCAAGCGCTTCAACCACATCACTGCGACATTGTGCGGTATAGTGGCCCCAGTTGCAAGAGGCATACTCGAAGAAAGGAAACTTCGCTAATTGTCGCTCCATGCCGACATAGGATGTACATTCGATGCTTGGCTCACCCAAGTTGAGGTATGTTAAGCAGGTTTCCGCGGCAGTACTGTAGCCATGAGGGAAAATTGTACTACTATGCTTCTGGAAATATTCTTCCAACGTATAATGCACAAATCGAACTGTTGATGTTTCCTCATCCACAAGAACTAGTCCAATGCAGCAGTCCAACAACCTCTTTTGCGTAGGGATTGCCTCCTCATCCAGTGCCATATTTCCGCGCTCAACTGCGAGCGCATGCTGTATCTCTTTTAGCCTCAATGGTCGTGTTGCCAAATGTAGCCACATGAGAACTCTCATGCCGAGGTCACACAAGGATCGCGAATTTTTTATTCTGTCAACCATCCGTGCATAGGCATGACCAAGTTCCGAGGGTAATGTTGCTAATGATTTCCGTCTCTTGGCCAACGTCGGTTGTTCAAGTACCATGCTGATATGCAAAGCAGGAAGCAGAAACCTAGATCCGTAAAATTAGCAGTTCGCACATATATACTGTGTAGACACATGGTAGAAACCTCATATCATGGGGATATCTGCCCAATAGAGAATTGAGGGTGATTGCCCGCTTACATTCCTTGTGCCTTGCTTAGGATTGCATCCAGAATCTCTTCTTTGAGCTGCTCATTCATATCTTCGGGATTCATTTCCCAATCCAGGTCAATCTCATGACCCAAGTATGCTCGTATGTCAATAGAATTCGGGGTGATTTGTATTGCATCCCCTTGGTGGAGTCGAAGAATGCGGCTAACATCAGATGCTATGTGGGGTCGGCTCGTGAGAAATATATGTGTACCTCCGAATTCACTTTGAAGTGCTTTAAGAAGCTCGAGGCGGACCCGGGGTTCAAGCTCATCTAGAGCATCTATGACCAGAAAGGGGCCAGCGACATTAAGCTGTGGTATGGCAAGCTTCAATATATGTGACACAATGTGAAGCTCCACTTTATTTCCCCGTTTTTGGAGAGACTCCAGCATGCCCACTACTGCGTCTGGCATGTTTGTAGTGATCATGAGAAGCTGCTTCAGGATACTGCCCAGAATATTATGGAGGCTTTGGTTTGTCTTATCTCGATAGTCACAGTAGACATATGCCACTTTTGGCTCGCTAAAATGAGATAGGAGATGGTCAATCACCATTGAGCTACATGAGGAGTTAGCCTAACATACGTCTATGCGTCAAAGTGAGTTTAAATCAACCTGATGAAAGTCTTTCCTGCACCTGGTATCCCATAACATTGCAGAATGCAGTTGCTTTTGGGTATACTGCTATCCCGCCATCCGCAGAAGCCCTCATGCTCGAGTAGCCACAAACCGCTACCTTTATATCGCTTGGCCTGTACGTCCTGATGCCGCTTTGGGGGGTCAAGTGGGGATAACATTTCCAGGAGCTTTTGTACCCGCTCCTCTGTAAACAGCGGTCAATTTTATTAATAATTGCCACCAAGAATATATCAAGCGCACAACGGGGCATACTAAGTAAATAAAAGGGATGTCATACTCCTTGCTTCCATGTCCAATTTCATGACCGCCTCAGTATTACCTGTGACTGCCGTGTGGGTAACCTTTGCAACGCCTAAGGTCTCTGTTCCTACCATCAGACCGCCCTCCTGGGTATGTGTGCTTGGGGGTTTGGGATAGCCTACCGTTAATGCTTCCCATGACTCCCTGTTGATGATCCCTAAACTCGTTATCCCATTTTAATTTTTGCCTTTTAGCATCTGTTGCTCGTGCAACTTATTAGCAGCTGCACGGGTTGTCTATGCTCATGAAGTCTTAACCATATAATAGAATTGACAAACCTTGCTGCTCATCCAGGATAGCCGAAGTCCGCTTATTGACATTACGCAAGAGGTGTCTAGGAAGACAGGAACATTAGTTTCAGGAGCCCGTTGCCAACGCTATACACAAACCCATGCAATAAAATCCTCACCTAGACTCAAGACTCAATGCCAACTCAAAAGTATTGATAAGCCGCCAAAATCGATCCAAGCTCTCCTTGACCTCCCGTTCTTTAAATGGCCAGACAATAGCCCGCCCAACATTTCTTGCACTCTGCCCAGGAGTCCGCTCACACAATTTGATTGATGACTGCACTGATTTGAGTAGATCGCTAGCTGTCTTGATTGTATCTGGTGTAATTATTTCGGAGACCCTGTGCCTCGAGCTCTGTGTCGCAGGGCTTGCATTAACTGCGTTTTCACGCACAAGTTCATCGATTTGACCGAGGATAGCTTCGAGTTGGGATATTTCACTCAATAGTTGCTTTAAAGCGTTTGGACTATCTCGAACGGATGCAATATATCCATAACCTTCCGCAAGGATTGACCTAGCAATGGACAATAAACCTGCAATGCTGGCAGCGATAGAGAGTGGGTCAGCCATCCTTCAATCCAAACTCGCAAGGTTACCTGACCTCCAGACGTAGGTAGAGTTTTGCCATCAGAGCGACGTGGTTGTTGTCGTTTGCAACCAGACGCACAGTGGCATGCGGTCAGCGCACATATTGGCCATGGCCGCGACTCACGTGGTCTGCACAAACTGTGTACATATAGTATAGCGGGTAAGTAGGCCCATACTTTGCAATCAGTCGGCCCATTGGCCAATCGGGCGCTATTGACAGTCCGGTTTGAACGATCTACCAAGACCGACATTAGCACGACCCATTCGCCAAATCTGCCGCTAAGTCAACGTTATAAGTATACCTACCAGACCGTGACAAGTACCTAATACAGTATGAATGAGGGTGGACTGAAATGTGATACTGGAAGCATGATACTAGCAATTAGCAATTTTTTTACCAAGGGTATAATATAGAGAGGCTGGGCACGAGAACACCGACAAGGTAGCAATTGATATGGCAAGAGTGTTCTCGGTCGCAGCCTCTTATCTACCTACGCTAAAATAATTATGCTTCGGGTAATAGAGCTGTAGTTTGTTACTTTGTCAGTTGTGGTTTGTCAGTTGTAGTAGTCTGGTTGGCACAAGCCGCTCTCCACGCAGTTGTAGTCAGTTGGGGTTGTCAGGTAAGGCACGTGGATAGGGAGTGGGTCAGCCATCAATCCAGGTAACCTGACCTCCAGGAACATGCAGTGATGCATACTAGCCGTGCTACTTTTACTACCTGACATGAGTTTTACACAAAGAGTAGACGTACACTGGCCAAGATATTGATAGTGATGGAGTAATGAGCACCTATGTATGTACAGCTGAACAACTATTTAAGGGTTACTTTACGCAAGGTCTCGATGTTGTATGCAGTATGTATTTATTTATTTATTTATTTATTTATTTATTTATTTATTTATTTATTTATTTATTTATTTATTTATTTATTTATTTATTTATTTATTTATTTATTTATTTATTTATTTATTTATTTATT
>Ga0307514_10005753_pt1 | contig 10956 bp, 15 predicted proteins | sample 16_EM_MG_FD_203088 | JGI IMG/M metagenome (GOLD analysis project Ga0307514, IMG submission 203088) | Populus trichocarpa ectomycorrhiza microbial communities from riparian zone in the Pacific Northwest, United States - 16_EM | ecosystem: Host-associated > Plants > Roots > Unclassified | place... | reverse complement strand
AATCATGAGGGTTAAAATCTAAAAAAAAAAAAAAAAAAAAAAAAAACTCCGCAAACCCACATATAGTACGCAATATTGGGTGATGGTCGTGATGCTGCTGGTGCTGGTGATGATGATGATGCTGACTGACATTCGGAATTTTGCTGTCATATCAATCAATCTGCAATCTTGTGGGAAAAATCTTCACGTTCCTATGACTCGCACTGGTTGGTTTGGTCTACTAGATCTTCCCTAGAGTATTTTTTCTTCACCTTCGCTGTTGAGAACACAACTGCACAAAAGTACGAGAATTACACCCACCAGTGATATTCAAAATCTCATATCTGAAGAATAGATATATTGCTCACGCTTACTTTGCTTCAAGCCGAGAGAGCCGTTCCGGGCCGAGATTCCCCAATCTCTCCGTCTTTCCCAAACATAACCAAAACACTCTATGAGGAAAAAAAAAAAAAAAGGCTTACCCTGCACACACCGAAATGAAAAAGAAAGTTAACAAAACACAAACCACAAAGAGGTACCTACCCCAAAATTTTTCAAGAGAAACAACAATACTACCCAGCATCTATCACAGAATAAGCATGGATTGGCATCCACCCCACCGCCCCACCCACCCCACCATACTGAACCAAACGGCCCTTACCTAACTGGCCCCCCACACCCCGCACCCTACTTAGGCTGCCACCAACGCCGGTCAAACCCAGGGTCCCCGAAAAAGCAATTCGTGCCAAGTTTTACACATCACCCAACAGCCCCTCGCTCTCCAGCAACAGGATAACCTGGTGGACAATAGTCCTCACATCCTGCTTGCTTGTGTCTACAACCAAGTTAGGCTTGAGCGGAGCCTCATATGGATCATCCACGCCAGTGAACCCCCTAATTTTTCCTTCTCTTGCCTTCTTGTAAATTCCCCTCCTATCAGTCGCCTCACAGTGCTCCAAAGGCGTCGCCACATGTATCTCGTAAAAGGAGCCGAAGCGCTCGACAGTATCTCTGGCCTGCTTCCTGCTGTCGGCGAATGGGGCGATGGGAGCCGCAATAACTACAGCTCCGGCACGGGTGAGCTCTGACGCAACAAAAGCGATACGCTGGAGGTTCTTGTGGCGATCTTCGCGGGAGAATCCAAGCTCGGCGGAGAGCTCGGAGCGAACAGTTTCTCCGAGGAGGAGAGTGGTGGAGCGGCCACCCTGCTGGTTGAGGGTCACCTGGAGAGCACGAGCAATGGCATCCTTACCAGAGTTAAGGTACCCGGTGAGGAGAATCGTGAATCCTTGGGATTTACGTGGGGGGTGAGACTCTCGGAGCACCTTGACAACCTCGGGGTAGGAGAACCACTCTGGAATTGATGTGCCATTACGGAGGCGGCGACGGAGTTCGGTTCCGGAAATGTCAAGAGTCTTGGTCCCAGGGGGAACCTCGTCGACAGGGCGGTACTCATCTGCGTCTGGGAGGTAGGTCATCATCTGGAAGGGGACAACCTCAATGCCCAATTCCTCCTTGTACTTCTCTACTGCGTATTGAGCATCATAAGGCCCATAGAATTCAACACCCTTGGAGTTTTTTCCAGGCCCGGCATGGTCACGCCCAACAATGAAGTGCGTGGCTCCGTGGTTCTTACGAATGATTGCGTGCCAGATTGCTTCGCGCGGGCCACCCATTCGCATGGCGAGCGGAAGCAGACCGAGAACTGCCATTCCGTTGGGGTAGCGCGGGAGAAGCGCCTGGTAGACCCTCACTCGGGTGAAGTGATCAATGTCGCCGGGCTTGGTGAGCCCGACGACAGGGTGGATAAGCACATTGGCCTGCCGGGTACGGGCAGCGCGGACAGTGAGCTCCCTGTGTGCACGGTGCATGGGGTTTCTATGGTGGGGTGCATAAATTGTTAGCTGTCACTACTAACTTTATCACGGACTATAATCCAGCGAATGGGGGACCTTGAAAAAAAACACACACCTAGTTTGGAAAGCCACGATGCGAGACCAACCAAGCTTCGTAAAGTGAGAACGTAATTCTGCAGGTGTGTCTAGTGCAACATTCCTGTCAGCCTAGGATTCCCCACATTTTTGCACTTTAAGGTACTATGCAGGGTCCAGCGGTGGCTGCAGGGAGCAAGGACACATACATCGAAGGCCAACATAATCGTAGTGGTTCAACCGGTTGATCGCATCAAGTTTCCCTCCAACGTAGTACTCCTTTGCCGTGTTGAACAGATAGCGGACAGCTGGGTGCTCCTCATCACCACCAAGGACCTTCTTTGCCTCTTTTTGCCTGTGCCCAATTGTCATCAGTTTCTATCCAAAACCCAGTCTCGTTCAGCATGTGGAGATGGGTATCCACATACTTGTCTGGCCTGTAAACATCATCAACGGTGATGATGGCAAGATGCCTGTCGTCACGGAAATCCCTCAATGTGATTCGAGCACCAGGCTTGATTCCTAGCTCCTCAATTGTTTCCTTGCTGACATCCAAGGTGATAGGCATAGGGAAAAGGGAGCCATCAGCAACCCTCAGGCTATCTACGACTCTGCAGATATGTCAGCAGATCTGCCCTCGCATAGCATGTTTGATCTCCAACATATCGACATAATCCCGGGGTTATAATTGGCCAGGTTTCTCAAAGCACAACTTCATGCAGGACAGGTGACCTCCTACTCATTGTAATCCTTCTGGTTCATGAAGCCTGTTGTGTCCGCGACAGAGGTCAGCCAAACATAACCTGCATAGCCGTATTCGCCGTGGAACGAGTATCCAATCAAGGAAAACCGGCATGCCATATCGCACCTTCCAATGGGGAGAATCCACCACTCAAGATCAGTTCCAGATCGCACAGCTGGCGTTCAGTCAAGACTAATGCCGGAAGAGTCTCAGACTCTTTTAAGAGTTCCTCGTGACGAACGGCATCTCTGGCGAGAAGGTCTTTGAGCACACCCCCGTGTGGGGTTGGAAGAGACGACATCGCTGCAGTGCAGTGCTGATATGACTTGCTAAAAGCGGGTATCTATATGCAAAGCTTTTGCTTGTTGGAAAGGATTGCAAGCAGGCAAGTGGGAGAACAGCAGGGCAGCTGTTGGCTACTCTATCTATGACAGGTAACAGAAACGAAGGGATTGCTAGTGTTTATAAAGTTCTAGACTTGCGTGTTTGGGGGCTAATTGATTCACGGTTAAAAAAAAACTCAAAAGAAAGTTGGGTATGGGATATCTTGGGGCACGCAGTGATTGTCCCAGTTGAGACAGACCGCTGGCTGCAAGATGGTGGTGCAAGAATGTGGTGGGGCAACTTTTTTTTGGGGGGGGGACGGGGGTCGATGAGCATCTATCTCGATCGGGGGAGCTTAACTAGCCTCCCCCTTCCCCCGCCCTGCATGATCTCCATCATAGCCGTAGACCTCGTCTGTGTAATCAATCTCTCGCTATTAAGAAGAATTGAGTGCTTGTTTTCACCTGGGCCTTGGGTCCAGAACACCATCATCCGAGTCCCGTGGCCGAGTCCCGTGGCCGAGGTCCATCGGTGCCCGAAAACAGCTTTAGATGATACAAAGTACAGTAGGTGAGGTGAAACGAAGATGGCCACCCGGTTACAAAGATGGGGCCCGTCTGCCGCTTGCTTGAGTAATCTTGGCGCGTCATTAATTTTGTAAGTGAAGTCGAAATCTCCAGAAGAAATGGCGTGCTCGGGTCCTGTGCCTGGGATATCGATGGCGGGAAGCTCTAGATGCGAAGTGTAAAGTGATGATACCTGGGTGACCCCAGCATGGGGATTGGCTGTGTCACAAACATCTCTGGAGTTCAATAATACTCCGTATAGGTAGGTACAGTAGGTATGAATAACCCCACCCAAATTTTAAAGTGGGAATCATTGTGGGGTCAGACCTTTTGTTGATGTGCGATAAGATAAGATAAGAAAGACCCATCCGCCAAGCCCCCATCCCTCCAAAGTTTCGGATCCATCTGATAACCGCTCTCTGTTTGCGCCAGAGTTTGACGACACAACTTAATTGTTAGTAGCTATGGCATTACCAACCACATCCCAAGTGCTCTCCCTTGTATGCAACCCCCCCCCCCTCACCCTCTCTGCCTTTACTTCCTGACTGAATGGATAACTAATGCAGTCCCTCTTCGTCTGCAGTATCGTCAACTCTTGCGATACTCCAATCGCTTTGCAAACTACAACTTCCGCGAGTACGGGAAGAGACGGACACGGGATGCATTCAGGGAGAATAGGAACGTCCAAGATAAAGAGAAAATAACAGAGTTAATCCAAAAGGGGCTGCATGAGTTGAGGATGCTGAAGGTATGGATGGCGCCATGGTGGGGTTGATATGATAAATCTTTGCTGTGGGAGGGTCTTGGCTGGCTTATGGGCACGGAGCTGACTCCGCAAAAAATGAAACACAGAGACAGACTGTCATTAGCCAATTCTACCAGATGGATAGGTTGGTGGTTGAGGGGCAAGCTTCTGTGAGTCCCATGACGGTGTTTTTGCCATGAATTGCGACATATGGCTGGGCGTTGGTGGAAACATGTACTGATATATGTAATCGTGGGCATACAGGGGAAAGAGACCGGCGACCATGGTGGAATCGTTCGTCAAAAGGACACTGGGTATGTTTATCCCCGCCTTGGATCGAGACTATACTGACTCTTGGTGCAGCTGGGACTAAACTTCACAACATATTAATTTTCATGACACATCATTGGAGCTCACTTGGTTAGGTATCAATACCATCATAATGAGTAGGGGCTATTGTATATATTTTTTTCGGTAGAACAGAATGCTCAAGCCGCCTTACTGTAGATCACCTAAACCCTAATGTGCATCTACATCACGCTAATTTAATTACTATTATATTCAATTATCAACAGCCAGTCAGTATGAAATCTGTAGGCAATTGTCGTGGAGATGACGCCGGTTTACGAATTCAGGGTAACCAAGCCGTAGTCGCAACGTAAACTTCAGGTACAGCCTAACCACCCCTTTTCAGCTGCACGTACAACTTAACCACCTCATCCCGTACCGCCCCATCTCCTAAATAATCCATTATTCTCGCCTTTTTACCCATCACGCCTGCTCTCCCCCCACCATCACCAAGCCTAGCAAACTCAGCACCTGCTCTGTCCATAAACTCTAGGGCACGGTGTAACTCCTCTCTCCTCTCAGCCTCCTTGCTCTTGCCTGCCAATCCAACCAAGCTATCCGCCAGCACCGAGAAACTTTGTGCATTCAGCAGTGCATCTTCACATTCAAGGACCTGGGGCATGATCCGATCCATCAGGTCATAGGCAGTTTCAAACTCCGATAGGTCAATGAGAATGGTTGATATAACTAAGAGAGACTGAAATAGCATAGGGAGAAGACGAGAGCGCCACGCAATAGCTGCAGCGCGGAGAGCAAGGGAGAGGGCTTTAGGGGCCCGACCACATTTCTATGCGAGCAGTTAGTGTTTACATACTACATGATCGAGGTGTATGGGTTTAATTACAGCGAGGAGTTGGGACTTAAAAGTCATCAACCTTATGCGATGATAGACATCCGATTTATCGCGAGCTAATTCATCAGCCAGATTGGTGATTCCTGCCAGAGCCTAAGTGCACGATAAAATTAAAACAAAATGAACTGTCATAAATACCAGATGCATCACTTACAGCAGAAAAGTTTCCTCTTCTCATTTGTAAGTCTATTTTCGCCATAGCAATTTCCAGTGCGATATCAGGTTCAACCAGGGGCGATGCTGCGAGCTGCTCTAGCAATATATCCGCAGATGCTATATCACCTCTATGATTGGATAGTAAGATTTAGTGCCGCTTTAGTATTAATTGAGGGTAACTTTACCGACCTGTAGACTGCCCGTCTCAGCTTCAGCAATCCAATATACGTTGACCAATACTGATACACCTTGAGAGTACGCAATGATTCCTGGTCGACTGCTTCTAATCGCTCTAGCGCCTCATCAAAGCGACCTCTCATAGATATCTATAATGCATAAGTTACTAAAAAAGTCCGTTCATGTTGGTGTCACTTACGATATATGCCCCCCGACATAGCGCCTTCACGACGTCTTCGGCAGGAGAATGCTGTTTATACTTTGCAAGGAACAGCTCGCAATTCATCCATGACAAGTAAGATATCCCTATACTAAGTCAGTTCGTTTCCCTGCGAGAGTTTATGACTATCACCGGGGCCTCACCAAGTCGACCCCATATTGCGGACTGCAGTAAAATTTGCGAGCCCATTGCATTGTGTATGTTTTTCGTCACATTCAAGTGAGAGCTTCGAAGTATGCTTTCGAACGCCGCAGGAATCGATTCCCCCTGCAGCCCACATTAGCCACAATATAAAGTTATGAGTTTAATACTCCTGGCACGATAAAACGAACCCCTACTAAAAGCTGTTTGGCTTCCGACAGATGCGCCATTGACTGCAGGTGGTGCATCCCCGCTTCTTTGGCTTTGGCCTTGAGGAACAGCAAACTCTCACGCTCCATACGAGAGGATATCACCTCTGGGCAATCCTGTGGATGGGCTTTATGAAGATGGTAAAACCATGAGAGGGCAAAATTTAGACAAGCCATGTCCTTGTTCTCGCGGGCAGTATTAATGGTCTCTTGCATTGCCTGAAGCAGTTTAGTATACATATAATACGATAGTGAATTAAATGGCTTACAAGGACCGATTCTCGATAGCATCCGAAATCTGCCTGTAGGATCGCTAGGTTGAGAAGTGCATATTGGTAAAATGTTCTGCTTTAAGGCAGGTCCCAACATTAGTGTAGCTACCTATACATAGAATATACAAAGCCAACAAACCTATCTCTGTTTTGCATCGTGTAGTCAAAATACCGGTGCAAATTGTCAAAAGCCCCCGCATAGTCCCCCGCCCTCCACGAATTCAGGAACCTTGCGCCTCGTCAGTCATAGTTCCATAATGCATGACTGGGGGTACTACATACTCCACGTAGTGATTGAGCGACGGTACTGTCACGTTCAAGCTCAGCATTGTATGTAGCTGTTCCTGTATCTCTGAAGGTATTCTGGTACCCATCCCTACCAACACTTAGCTAGCGTGGCAGTACCAGGATAGGATTTCCATACTTTGCATGATATCAACCTGGAATTCTAAGAGCCTTTCGACGTCATCTGTAGAGATATGGCCTACGACACCTCAGCCGATGCTTCACTTGGGGCTACCTGGGTCCAACCCACATTCTCTACTATCCCTCAACCGCCCATACACATGGTCAAATAACGCATCCTCCGGTGACAGTCCCTTGAGATTGATGTCAAAGCTCAAAGGCCCCGCACCCAAATTTCTCTTTCTCCACTCTGATAGTGTGGGTTCCCTATACACTACAAACGACTTCCACAGCATAATCGCATCCGTGAAGGCCATTCTGGTATGCTCCAGTGCTGCTCTGCGTACAAAACACCCTAGGACAGACGTCCTACTTAAAGGTGACTTTTCCCCATGCATCCTGACTGCTGTGGTCTTGCTCGCACCCTCCGTGTCGATCAAGTACGTTTCCAAGTTCGTGAAGAAGGTATGTAGTGCATCGAGGGAATTAATCTCCCATAACTTCTTAAGCAGCAAGTCGAAGATATTCCGGCCCACAACAGCACTCTGTTCGTTGATTGTAGCAGCTTTAATCTGATCTAGGGTGACGAGAAAACCTGTGGAGTCCTTGGGACTGACAATGTGCTTTAATACGAAGGAAAGAACTGAGAGGATAGATTTGTTTGGGAACCGTGATTCTGCATAGAGCTCGACGAGGCAGAGAAGAGCAACCTTCCCTGGAGTGAGGTATCTGCTCATGGCTGCCTGTGGCTGGCTACAGCCCAGTGATCAGCGAACACATCCCATTTAATTTCCCCGGAAACGGGAAGGGGAGCTTGGAGGCTCAAAATGTACGAACCGTTAGCTCCCGCAGACGTGGATGCGTGCCCAGGAACTTGGTTACTCAAAACAAAACAAAAGGATGCTGGATCACAAATATATTGAATATGAATACAAAGTCTGGAATGCAATTGAATCGCAGGGTCTGCGTCATGACGCCGGCTCCAAAAACATCGTTCAAATCAGATAAGATAACCCCACATCTAAGTAGGTCTAGTACCGGTAGTCTGGTTGCACAATCCCCTGTAGTTAGGTCTAGGTACCCCGACCATTTGGGCCCACGACGAAGTGTAACCTGCAAGCCTTGCCATAATCCCAGCTCCCATCCCAATATAGCAACTTGCTTCAAGTGCCCGTTAACCGCTCATCACTTATTGAATCCTACAAGTCTTCCTTCACACGGCGACAAGTATAAACACATATTAAATCACCAATACATTAGCTGCTTAAGTACCGTCAATATGCAAGCTCCAATCCAATCTTCCCGGGCGCAGAGCTTCGATGAGATTTATGGACCACCAGAGAACTTTCTCGAAGTTGAGGTAGGTATAAACCGGTGAAACTTTACTGATATCAAAATGACGGCCTGTTGCTGACACCATACACACAGGTCAAGAACCCACAAACCCATGGTATTGGGCGCAAGATGTACACAGACTATGAGGTAGTATGCAGGGTAAGTTCACGGTATATTCCATATGGCCCTTTCTGGAAGATCCCCGACTGTCTGACCGTACTAATGCTCGGTAATGCATATAGACAAATATCCCAGCTTTCAAGGTATGACCTCTATTCCTTTTTCCCACTCCAGGGGCATGAAGGAAACAACCCACCCACACCTTCATAGCTAAAATCGTCCTCTGTCCGCCGCCGATACTCTGACTTCGAATACTTCCGAGATATCCTCGAGCGGGAGTCCTCTCGTGTGACCATTCCCCCTCTCCCAGGAAAAGTCTTCACCAACCGGTTCTCCGACGATGTCATAGAGCACAGACGGGAAGGGCTTCAGCGATTCCTACAGATTGTAGTGGGCCACCCACTTTTGCAGACTGGCAGCAAGGTCCTGGCGAGTTTTGTACAAGGTGAGCCTACCTTTGCCATGTGGTAGAACTCAGAAATGAATGGGGGCTTATTGGTGCCCAGATCCGAATTGGGATAGGAATTCGTGGTAGGGCCACGATGGGGGCAGTGCTGTGGGTGGCGAGTGGGACTTCTTAGTTCGAGGGCAGTAGGGGGGGCCGGCTGCAATTTACAGGTGACCTAGCTACCATCTACATTGGATTCGTTTGACTCTGCTTCTTTCCTTTATTCTTGATTCCTCTCGAATGCGTTCATATTGCGTTTGTTCCTGTGTTGTTTCTGTGTCTGTTTATTTATCTGGCGTATGAACCTGTCGACTAAATTTGATTTGAAACCCACAATTGCTGCTATTATCAATTTCAACGCTAGCGCATGTCTTCACGTTGCAGTTGCGGTTGTGTTGCGGATATTCAGGCCCACGAGTCACACCCCATATTTCCTCTGTTGGCGTTTATATAATACTTGCTATCGAATAGTTTCCAATGCACTTTTGATACTTAATTAAGTAGTATGAGTTCTGGTACCTATTGTCTTCCCTTTTTGTAATCTTGACGGCTTTTTAACGTATCCAGCGCCTGGATGGTATTAGTGCAGGGAATTACCCTCAACTCCCTGCTCTACCCTCTAACCTCTCCTCTATCAAAAACCTCCACCCCCCCACCACCTTCACCCACAAAATACAGAACCTCCTTCTCTCTCTCTCCTTCTCCACCTACCTCTTCCCAAGCGCCCCCCCTTGTAATCCTCATCACTCCACTGACATCTTTCGCTACCCCTGTATCTAATAACCTCAACCCCACGACCCACTCCGCATTATGCACCGCCATCGTAATAAACGCTGCACTCTCCATTTCCAGCCTTGTATGCACACCGGCCCCTAGTGGGGGGGGGGCTTGATTATGGAATAGGTTTGTCGCCAGGGAAACCGCCGGGGTAAGAAGCGGGGTATCTGCGTTGAGAGTGAGGAGCAGGTTATGGCTGAGCTCGCGGAGGTCGAGGAGGAAGTCCCAGAGAGAGTGCGCGGGGAGGGAAGTTGCTGCAAGGAGGAGATCGGGGGAGTCGATTGCTAGGAGAGGCTTTTCGGTGGGGGTAGGGGTTAGGGAGAGTAATGCGGTGGAAATTGTGGTGTAGAGGCTTTTGAGTTTGGTACTCGGGAGACTACCATCAGAGGAGACATCTAGCCGGAGTTTTGCTGGGTCATGTTGTAAGGGCGTTGCGGGGGCAGGATTCTGAGAGATTGCTGATTGCAGTTGTTGTGGGGTATCTCGGAACGGTGGCGGTGCTGGAGGGATTCCGCGTGCAGGTATGGGGCCACCCCTTATGTTTGTAGGGGTTGTTGTATTGGTGTTTGAAGTCAAATATGCTTTTTCAAATAGCCCACTTAATCCATCAATCACCTTCAACTTCTTCACCTTCTCGTACTGCTGAGTATCGATTCCAGCCTACCATATATCATCCATTTAGCTCACTCACTCCAATCCCACATCCTTCTGCGACTTGAACTGATGCCAGCGGCACACGTACTCACCCCCCTCCTCAGCCCCTCCCGCAAGAACCTCTCATCATTCACAAAGCTCACAAGAACTACCGCCCGCCCGGCATTCCCACTCCCCATTGGTCGAAGGGTCTCAGCGATATATGCATTGAGAAGCCAGCTAGGTGGTGCACCGAGAGTGGAGGTTATTAGGGTGAGTGAGAAGGGGCTAGGGTGGGGGATTGTGTCGGTTAGGGTGACCATGGCTACACTGCGCTTTGGTTGTGGGGTGGGGTGCGGTTACAGTAACTTAGGGTTAGCAACGAGTTCAGGGTAATAGTACTAGTAATTTCAGCAATTCAGTAAACACCGTATATCGAATTTATATTTTACCGCATCCACTGGGGAATAAGACTCCATGTCGCTTTTCAAGACATAATGTACAGCTGTACGAACTAACTTAGAGAAGGTGATATCTGTGCGCAAAACAGGTGGATGGCAACACGCTCACTGAGA
>Ga0307514_10005752_pt1 | contig 10958 bp, 14 predicted proteins | sample 16_EM_MG_FD_203088 | JGI IMG/M metagenome (GOLD analysis project Ga0307514, IMG submission 203088) | Populus trichocarpa ectomycorrhiza microbial communities from riparian zone in the Pacific Northwest, United States - 16_EM | ecosystem: Host-associated > Plants > Roots > Unclassified | place... | reverse complement strand
TAACAATACTAATAATCCAGCCTTCATGCCAGATGATTACTTACATGCCCATCTCTTCAAGCACATGATTGGATATCCTGCATACTCCCCTGACCTTCATCCAATTGAACATGTTCGGAGCTACATTGACTGTCAAGTAAACAATACTATAGATACCCACACTTGACCGAAACACCTAGTGTCTAATAGCAACAAACAAAGTGATAGCAGATACACCTCAAGAAATTTGGAAAAATATGATTCCTGAGTCACTAATTGAAGAGTTTCTATAACTCAATGCCTGCGCATGCAGCGGCTGTGAGTGGAACCGTAGGACACTGAAGGAGCCAGTTGTGGGTTCCGTACTGCAGTTTCTGGTTTATTGGCTTCACTCGGAGGATATCGTTTGGGGTGCGATTGTGGTAACGCTAGTTTCTTTTTGGTAGCGTGATTGCCTTATTCGGAACTGGCTTCCTTTTGCGGTTTGGTATTCTCGAGTTATTTTCCAAATTGCTACCTGAATATGATCTTGGGTTTTGATATCTCCTATTTGTTTCTCCAGGTCGGCAAACATTAGGGCATTTTGGACCCCTTTGTAACATGTCTTCCTCCGATTCGTGATCCAACGCGTCAAGCCTAGGCAAACATATTCCGAATCAGAGGTGATGATCAAATTGGCGAGACCACATTTGCAGACCATATCCCTCCCAATCTGGAGAGCCTTGGTCACAGCCCATAATTCAGCTGTTTGGTTGGTTTGTGGGAGATGCGGGGGGACCGTTCCGGCGAAATTCTTCTCATGATTCTCCCACAATATATTCCAATGGTTGCTCGGCTTCTCTTTCTCCGTTACATTGTATCAGTAATGCCCCGTCCGGCAACAACATTCCCACGCTTGGCTCATACTGGATGATAGGTTTGTCACTTGGGCAGAAGAGGGGTATCTTCATCTCCCCAGGGGTTTCCTGGCTCTCTCCGTCAATGCTCTCGGTGTACCCTCCTCCCACGCTTCTACTGTTCGCACATCCTCCCCACTTGTCCACGCTGAGCTCCTATGTTCGTCTGCCATCATCACATCCTTTCCATCCTTCCCACCTGTCCACGCTAAGCTCCTATGTTCCTCTGCCATCATCACATCCTTCCCACCTGTCCACGCCAAATTCCTATCTGCCATTCTCACATCACCTTTCCACGCCAAATTCCTATGTTGAAAGTATGCTAGCGTTGCTACGGAGAATGCAACTCTGAGAATGCTATGCCAGGGGAGAATGCTATGCTCCGGAATGCTATGCCATGGAGAATGCAATACTAGCGTGGGATTGGAGAATGCTACAGGGAGTTGAATTGGTTGAATATCTACATGTCGGGCCGATGTATAAAGGCCTTGTATAATCCTGTATGAACTGATACTGTATCAAATAACCAAGAGACATCGAACATCTACACAGAACAAGCCTTCAAGCCCTTCTATTATCTACGTACATACTAGGCTAATCCCCTAGAACCTTCCGCTGTCGCCTCTAGCCTATTGATATTTCAACATCCTATCTGCCATTCTCACATCACCTGTCCACGCTAAGCCATTCTCACACCAATATACAGGATATCTAGTTGCATCACGATGATGTCAGGTGTACTACTGATATCGGAGGCGGCGGCACTAGCAAAACAAAGATCGAAGGCGGCGCCACCAACAAAACAAGGTGTAAGCTGGTTAGAAATGCATATGTTCAACACGAGCGGCGCGCAATTTGGCGCCAATATCCTTACTGATATTCTCCACAGATATTCGGGCCCTCATAAAAGGTGGGTGCAAAATTTTTTTGACCCCCCGCAATGTCCTCTCCTCCATGGGGATTTCCTCCATGTCCACCTTCCCAGTCGTCTCCTCCAGCACCCAAAGAAAGCCAAAACTAACTTTAGGACAATCAACCACCGATTGCCACCATTGCCAGTCCTGAAAGAAGGTGGACTCCGAATCAGAGTGGCTTGTGGACAGCGTGATTTGCACGCCAACCACAATCGCCTCCGTCCTGGCGTCGTTGATCGACACCATAATTGAATCTACTGCCCGGAAATTGAAAGCAGTTGGAATGTACAATGAGAAGCCAACATCACCGCTTATTTTTGGTACCTTTCCCGAAAAAACTACCACTCTTGGAGGCCTTGCGAAGCTGGGCCCCACATTGGGACACCCCACCTGCGAGATCCAACTGAGGAGCATCTGCTCCGTGAAGAATCCAAGCACAGATGGGTTTGATCCAGCTAGCCTCAAGCTGTTATACCACTTGGGAGTCAAAAAGGTACTCCCAGCGGACACTCGCCGGAGAAACCCAGCCGCCACCTTTCTTGCAACGCCACAGGTTGACTTTCCGACACCCTCCTCGACATAGAAATGTCTCCAGTCGAGGAGGGTCTCGGCGCTCCCAGAAATACCGTTCCCCGTCAGGCAAGCGTCCAGGGCTTCTCTGTAACTATAGAAAAGAGTGTTAGTTTCCTTGAATAGGAGAATCGCATGGGTACACCCAGACATACACTAAAAGTTGGGGCGTATCCCTCAACTTCTCGCTTTGTCGCTCAGCGAATCCAAGAATTGTTGCAACCATTGCCTTGACCTCCTGGGAATTCTTCAATTGGTCGTGGATTTGAGAAAGTTTCTGGTCATAATCCATAGGGACTTCACCGTCTTGCTTGTCCATTTTTACGTATAGTAGGACGTTCAAGAGGATCGGTAGATTCCCAAGCATCTCTTCCATATCCACTCGATCCTCATTGCGAAGCTCCAATGGCAATTTATGCCGATTCGCTAACCACCATTTTTGCATTTCAACCTACCATAAGTTATTCATTAGGATCAAGTGGGAGATAGTACTTGTTGGTTGATTTTACCTTGGTGAGTCCACCATAAAGATGAATCCGTTTCTCGCCAGTCTGTCTATATTTATCATGGAGGGCGTGCATATAGTTCCCACTGGAACTCGTCATTTTCATATGTTGGGCGGTGATGGTATCCAAAACCGTCCTGACGTGCCTCTTTGCCTCTAGTGAAAAACGGTCCGTCATTTCATCTTCAGGATCTAAAGCATTGACCTGGTCCATGATGAATAGAAGGCGAACTTCCTGTGAAACCGCTGAACAAAACTTCATTAACCCCTTGGTATCTTGACAGCTCGCGAGGATAGCATCGTATCGCGCACTTCCAGTGAAGGTTAACCTTAACGCCTGGCGAAGATACTCAAATACGTCGGCCAACATCTCACGGCAATCTGGCAGGTAAACCACCTTAATTCCTTCCTTCATCAATAAGCATGCCAGCGCAGCAAGGAGGTATGACTTTCCTGCGCCGAGGGTGCCATGCAAGAAATACTTTCGCGTTCCCCGAAACCTCATGGACTTAGCAGCATCATATACTTCCTGAAATTTCTCCCGACCGTAATACTCAAACAGGCCATCTTCGTCGACATCAAATCGTTCAGTTGGCACTGCGCCAACAAACATGAAAGGCAATTTTTGACAAATAGAAGGATCACAATACATCTCCACCTCGGTGGAAACTTTCTGCACAATCGTATGGAGGTCTATTGACACATATTAGAGCCTATTTTGTTACATCGTAGATACTTGAACCATACCTGTGAATTGGTAGCCATCAGAAATAGAAATGGTGTTGATCTGCTCAGCAAGCAGCTCCAAACGTCGTGAAACCCCAAAGGAAATCCCGCAAGACTGGAAGCTGGCGGTTTTCTCGTGCAAAAAAACTGCTCCTGGTATATTACTTTTCTTGAAAGCTGCTAAATCAGCTGGTTCCGCAAATGTAATAGGATTTTGTTCTTGTAGCCACGCAAGAAGCTTGTGGTGGTCCCATGCCATGACATCCTCCCTGGTGGGGTCCATCGATATTGCTTGACGGGGGCGTAATTAAGAGAGGCTGGAGACTTTGGGTATTGTGAGTAGTTCGATGAAGGTTTTATTCTTAAGATGATGGTTAAGAGAGTACTGAAAGAGATGAAGACACAGTTAAAGACAAAGAGGATCACTCTCTGTGTTCGAGAAAAGGCTATCGCGATCAGAAGAAACTCAACTCACGGTCCGTTGTGAGGATGTATAATCCTATGATGGGAGCGATGATGAAAAGAAAAGTGTAGAAGAAGATATACCTCCCAGAACGATTCCCGTTTCCGTTCCTTAAGCCGAACTAACCGAATTAGTCTAAGCTGTCTAAGCTAATCTACAAAGGGCACTACAGTAGTTACCTATATACTATATAATTTAGTGTATTGTGCCAACCAAAAACTACTTAGTCTAGTTACAATATATACGCAGACTGTCGCTCGTTACTCAAAGGCAACGCCAGGCCAAACCGAGAGAGTCTGGGCACGAGATCACATACTAAGTACTCGTTGGAGTTGGACCCGCTTCTATATACCACCCTTCTCGTACAGGTTTGCAGGTTTGCAGATTTGCTTCAACGTGAGCCGCAACCAGACTGTGTTTGCATTTTGCAGACATTGCAGATATGGTTGGAAACATCACCACAATCTCTGCGGGAGACTCACTTCTAAGCATAACAAATTCCATCCGTTTTCAATTATAGATCATATCTTACCGTTAGCCGCTTATGTAAAGAAAGGCGAATAGATCGCCGGCCGTTTTTGTGTCCCATGTCGCTTTGGGCATCTGCAGTGGAAAAAAAAAAGTTACCCCCGCGAAAAAGTACATATGTAACCCCTCCATCCAGAAAAGTTATACGCAGCATTCCACAACAGCAGCAAGATTTTACGACGAATTGTCAAGTCGTTGGTTACGAAGGTAGGTCCTGAAGTTGTGCTTAGTATGAGGCTCGAGGTTAATTGAATTGTGGCAGAGTATAATACCCCACAGACAAACACAGCAGTACAGACCGTACACAACAGAGTTTAGCAAGAAGATGTCGGACGAATTAGTTCATGCTACCATCAAAGGTTCGAATATACCCATTGTCCTTCCAGCTTCACGCTCACCTAGCCCATTACACCCATCCAGTCATACTTCAACCCAGTATGCCAAACAGCGCAACTAACACACTTCCCCTCCCTTCCATGCAGATGGCTGGTTCCGCGAAATCTCCGACATGTGGCCCGGACAAGCCATGACTCTCAAAGTCAAGAAAATCCTGCACGTCGAAAAATCGAAATACCAAGATGTACTGGTATTCGAATCCGCCACATATGGGAATGTCCTCGTCCTCGACAACGTCATCCAATGCACCGAGCGAGACGAATTCTCATACCAAGAAATGATCACCCACCTCGCCATGTTCTCCCATCCCAACCCAAAGAAGGTACTTGTTATCGGTGGTGGGGACGGCGGCGTCCTCAGGGAAGTTGTCAAGCATCAAGAAGTGGAGGAGGCTATTCTGTGTGATATTGATGAGGCAGTGCCGAGGGTTTCAAAGCTGTATTTGCCCCATATGGCAAAGGGGTTTGAGGATCCCAGGGTCAAGGTTCATATTGGTGATGGCTTTAAGTTTTTGGAGGATTATAAGAATGAGTTTGATGTGATTATTACGGACTCGTCGGATCCGGAGGGGCCCGCCGAGAGCTTGTTCCAGAAACCCTATTTTGTGCTGCTGCACGGGGCTTTAAGGGTAAGTCCTTGCACCAAATATCTTGGAGGCAGCATAGCTAACTGACTGGGGGTGCAGGAGGGTGGTGTCATCACCACACAAGGTTGTTCGTTCTCCTTTGTCGCCACACACTTTCTATTCTTTCCATTATGAAAGGGCAAGAGAAGGATCAAAACGAAAAAAGAAATCTAGGGAAATAGTCCTTTCCCTAAACCTATACCCCGGAGGCACCCCTCCCCATACCACACACACACGCACACATACATACACACATACACATACACACTCACCACCCACGAATGCACACTATACCCGCCTCCCCAACTAACCAAAATCCTTCTCTCCCCTCCCCCCTCTCCCTCCCAACATAAACACCGCTAACCAAACCCAAGCCGAAAACCAATGGCTCCACCTCCCCCTCATCGCCACTCTCAAGAAGTCCTGCCGCGAGGTCTTCCCCGTCGTCGAATACGCCTACACCACCATCCCCACGTACCCCAGTGGGCAAATCGGGTTCATGGTCTGCACAAAGGATGCGAGCAGGGATGTGAGTAAGCCGTTGAGGACGTGGAGCGAAGAAGTGGAGGTAGAGAGGTTGAGGTACTATAATAAGAAGGTGCATGAGGCGGCATTTGTGTTGCCGAATTTTGCAAAAGTGGCTTTACGTTGAGGTGGCGGGGTGGAGGGGTGGAAGTGAGATGCGGTGCAACGTGAAGGGGGTTGAGAGGGGGTTTCGTTGGAAAAAATATATATATACATGACCTGTTTTTCGACTCCTACCTGTCGGGTACTTACCCTGAAATTTGAGACTGCTGTACTGGCATCTCAAACTCCACTCTGCCAAAGAAAACGTCTCTATAATATCACACCAAATTTGGTACTACTTCCTCCAGTCGTATTCTCTCAATACAGAACAATAACGCTCAAAAGAAACGCCGCCCAGCAAGTGATTTATCAGGTCTATGAATCTATAAACGCAATCAACCTAATGCAGGCTAGGAAGAAAAGTACCCCCCCAATGGAACACTAAAACAAGCCAGTAAAAACAAACCCCAATTCAGCACACGATCAATATCAATAGTACAGGCCACCAAAAAGACATCGCTACGACTAACCCCCGGCCCCGTGATTCAAATTTCCCCAAGAATATAATTTTCTCTAGGTTCCTGGACTTGTGGCCTCCCGTTAGGAGTAGGGTAAGTCATCTCCTGCTGAAGGTTGATCCAAATAAAAAGCTCCAAGAATACCACGCCTAGCACAGCAAGAGCATTGAGCACAGACATGTACAGCAGGAATCTCACCCCAGGGGCTAATCGATGTGAATCTGGGGTCTGGTTCCGGTTCTACCGGATCTCAGCCATGGCGATATATCTAGCCCCACACATATATTAGTATGGAGATTCGATGAATTGGGGGAACTAAAAAGAAATAACGTACCCTTTATTCTCCACAACACTCCTATCCCTAACCACCGCAGTGTACTTGACCACCCACAGCGGAACCACCTTCCGCCTGGACGTAGTTTCGAAACCCTCCAAAACTCCACTCTCCTCCACTACCCCCTGTAATCCCTCCTGTGTCAACACCTCCGCTGAGTCGTTGTGGGTTAGTAGTTGGATCCCTTCGCGCTTGGAGTACTGAATTAGTTCACGGGGGACGACGCAGCAGTCACGGACGTTGATTTGGACGACAGAGGGGCGGACTCGAGGGGGAGTGGCGGTGGTGGTAGTGGTGGCGTCGGGGGAGAATCCGAGACCGCGGAGTAATTGGGATAAGCGGGATGATCCAAACTCAGAGAGGCCAATCTTGGAGATTGTTTGTGAATGGACGAGAGATTCGAGGGTGGGGTAGGTTGTTAGGAAGGATTTGGTTTCCTCATCCACCTCCTGCTCTGCATCTGAGATTGATGATGATGATGATGACGCAGTGTCTTTTCTGTGCACCTCATCCTCTGCATCGAACCCAACCCCCGGGAACGACACGTTCAATAAATCAAGCCTCTGCACCCCTAATGCTTCACATGCCATCTCCACCGCACCGAGAGTATGCTGATTCCGGTCCTCCACGGGGACGTTGGGCAGATAAAATAACTTGACTGTGAGGTCATACGCATCGCGGGATTCGTTTAGGCTGGGGGGGGAGGGGGAGAGCGTTGAGGGGGCGATCAGGGTGCCTGTGGAGGTGAGCTGGACCCAGGATGTGGGGGAGTGTGTGCGGGCGTGCTGGAGGGAGGTGAGGAGGGTGGTGAGCAGTTCGGTGGAGGTGGTGCTGGTGGAGGTGGGGGGGGGGAGGGAGGAGGTGATGATGTTGCCTGTGCGGAGGAGGAGGTACCGGGGGGTAGGAGTGGCCATGAAGAGGTGGGGGGGTTGTCAGTGTGGAGGTAGTAAGTAGTATGTGAGTGTGTACTTGGGTGTGTGGATGGTGGAGGGTGCTATTCGAGGACTCGGGGGAGGTTTTTTTTCTGTCGTGAAGTCGAGATAAGCACTTGGAGCTGAAGCTCCTCCCGAGCACTTAAGTAGCCGGCTTGCGCACTCGCCGGAGCGAGAGTGGAATATGGAGTTAGAGTGTTAGGTAATGTTGAACATTTGTGCTACGGGAATACCCATATACTTGGTCCTGTACTCCGTACTTACCCTCAATTCCAAATAAATTCCAAATTACGATTGGTAATCAATCCATAGCAATAAGGATTATCAATTCACGACCAAGTTCATGCACATGGTTTTTAGCGCGACACTAACTACTATACCTAACTAGGTAATGATCGATTGCAACCCGATCTGGCGCGACATTGAATATAGCCAGTATCCAACTATCCCATGGAATGACAGCGTCTATAGGCTAATTACAGTCGCTGAATTCAATTGCGGCATCGACGTCAGACCACTCAGAGTTGCCCCAAACTCACTATAGCACTTATAACCTTTGTAGAGTCTAAATCCCCTCCGCTATTCCAGCAGGAATAGACGTCCCTTATATAATTATCATAAGCATAGAGCATAGGCTAACTTCATGGATATACTGTATGCATCACAAAGTGTCAAAACTACTATCCTATACTTACACATCTAACTCGGTATGGTATTTTCTACATTGTAAGAGCCTTGACCAAGCTATTCCATGCAACAATGTTCTTAAGGCCTTAAAGAATCCTTCCACATGCTTTCCTCAGCCCAACAGCCTCTAACAGCTTCTAGTACCCTTAGCTCTTTCGGCAGCCTCCACAACAGCTCTCTCCGCCCTAGCAGTCTGAGAATCTGTAATTCGAGCTCTCTGATAGCCAATGGGCTCTCAATTGGGGGCTCAAAGATAACTTTAAATAGTTTCACAATCCATGTTTGCTAGCCCTCGTAAGACATCCCACTTCGACCCACTCCTCTGTCTTCAGACTTTTCTATCTTCCTATGAACAAAGTTCAAGTATACACCTTGATATAGCTATACTGTGCTCAAGAGTCGGTTTACTATACTCAAAGATAGCATCATACTCTACACTGCTTTATAATGCTTTAAGAGCCACTGAGGGGGGGGAAGGGGTGCTTACAGTAGGGATGCCCCACAAACTCATGTAAAGCGGGACTGCGGAACCCTTCCAAAGTGTCTTGAGCCCTCAATCAAATATATATGAGCCATGAGATTGCTTGTGCTGGGTCTGCAGGAGGAGGCAGAGCTGCAATATAGGTTAGCTATTGCAAAGGGTTAGAGTGGGTTTGAAGTAGGGGATATGTCAAACATAAGCTCACTGCAGTTGCAGAATATTTTAAAGGCATTGCCAGCTATCTATCAAGCCTATATGGGCCATGAAAGAGTTTGAATTGCAGATGCTGTTGCTGTAGGGTTGTCATTAAGTTTGACCAAAGAACCGAGAGCGGTAAATGCTGTTGGGACTGCTAGGGCCTCAAGAACCATGTCCAGGGGTACTTGGAAGCCTCAAGAACGTTGCTGCATGAGAATAGCTTGGTCAAGGCTCTTACAACGTAGAAAATACTATACCGAGTTAGATGTGTAAGTATAGGATGGTAGTTTTGTCACATGCAGTATATCCATAAAGTTAGCCTATGCTCTATGCTTATGATAATTATATAAGGACCCATAAGGAGTCTATTTCTGCTATTAACAGCCAGATGGAGGGAAGAGTGGTCGAGGTGGAGGCACCTGGAATAGGGGTTTTAGACTCTACAAATGTTATAAGTGCTATAGTGAGTTTGGGGCAACTCTGAGTGGTCTGTCGATGCCATAATCGAATTAGCCTATAGACGCTGTCATTCCATAAGATAGTTGGATACTGTGAAGAAATCGCTACATTCAATGGGAAGCGCTTCGGACACATCCATTCAATGCCGTGACCGTTACCTAGTTAGGTATAGTAAACCAATAGTCGTACCAACCAGACTAGCAACGTAAGCATAAACGAATGCCTCAAAGAGCTGCAATTGAAATTGCAGCATGTTTTATTTATTTGATGATGTGGAAGAGGAAGAGCACATACAAGACCTCTGTGCAGTACAAGAAGTCATTGCTGCACACCGGTATCTATCTCGTGATACCAGTGCTGGCAGGCATGATATTGAATTTGTGATGCTGGCTTTGGGAGGTTATAAGAGATTCCGTATTGAAAATAACAGTTGCATTTGGACGTGAACCCCATATTTCCTCAAAACGCCAAACAAAAGGACATTTCCGCTCCAATACCTCATTAACCCACTCTTCATTCTCTTCAGGTTGAACTCCGCACCCTGAACGTTCTTGCATTGCTTTCGCATCCTTCCAAGCCTTCCTTATGTTACCCATTTTCTCTGTGATTCTGTTTACCGGAATGCGCTCTTCATCTGTAAATACCTGTTCCTTAACTTCCTTATGCCATTGAACCTGCTCGTCTCATATCTCTTCCTCATGATTTCCATCCAAGCAGTGATCCGCTCAACCTCATCTTGAGTCCATGGCCGTGGGGTTGTGTAGCTGTACCAGGCGCTGTAGCAGATGCTGTAGCGGCTTTCTGGTACCTACGGTTTTTGGTGTTTGCGGTCTCCGCAATATTGTCCAGTATTCGCCATATTTGTGGTGTCGCTGATGGATAGGAATTTGGAAACCAGAACTTGGAACTTGGAACCTGGATCAAGTTACTTGAACTTCAAGTGACGCCACCATAGAGTTGCGCCAATGAGCCAAGTGCGAAGGTGCTAGTCCCAAATGGCCTTGGTAGTGGAGGTAAAGGAGGGAGGTGTTTGGGGAGCTGTGGTAAAGGATGCCATTCTCCGATGTATGTGTATGGTTGGGGAACTCTAGTCCCGGAGGGTTATGACGCGCCACTTTGACCCTCTTCTCAATCCAGCAAAAAAATCCGAAAATTCTTTTTATTCTATATTTCGACAGAT
>Ga0307514_10005750_pt1 | contig 10960 bp, 5 predicted proteins | sample 16_EM_MG_FD_203088 | JGI IMG/M metagenome (GOLD analysis project Ga0307514, IMG submission 203088) | Populus trichocarpa ectomycorrhiza microbial communities from riparian zone in the Pacific Northwest, United States - 16_EM | ecosystem: Host-associated > Plants > Roots > Unclassified | place... | reverse complement strand
GGGATGGGTTCTTGAAATTTTGGTGTTTCTCTCTTAATTTCTAAAAATAGATATAAAAACTCCCTCTTTTCTTTCTTTACGTAGCTGCAGATCTGTTTTTGGTGAGAATAGGAGTATTTATGCTCTAAATTATTCTTATTTGCATTTAGGCCCCATTTTCTTTAAGTGTATTGGTTCTTACCCCCACTTCTTTTTAGTTTAGTTTATTTTCTTTAATTTAATCCAGCCTTGGTTTTTTCTCGGGATTTACATAAATGGATCCTAAACTAAAAGGAATCTCAACCATTTGTTTATCTTTTTTTTTTTTTTACCGTTGATTCTTACCAAGACATTTCTTTTCTGCCTTGTACAACTAGCTAAGGAGAGGAAAAAACTTCCCCATCTTTGTTATTGCTAAGGACCCCTGTTTCAGCATCTTTATGGGAGCAGTAAAAATTGTATTTTTTGGCTTGTTTTGAGATTGTCTTTATAAACCCATGAATAAGATCTTTGAAGTAAATTTTATGTCAAGGGAGTAAATTGAATATTTGAATTAAAAATATGACTTTGAATTTTTGAAATTTGAAATATAATGTTCAAGTGTTAATTTAAAAATGAAAATATGAAAAATGATCAAAAAATAAAAAAATATATAGAAACGCTACTAAAAATTAAATGGAAGTGATGTACGAGGAAAGAAAGTTATTGAAATATAATTTAATGAAATTCAAAATAGTCTAGCTTAAATTTGGTATAAATAGGTGATGGAATCTTGAAAATATTACTTGATGAACATAAAAGGTGCAACATAAACCCCTAACTAGGAAATTGATAAACTAGTGCTAAATATGCATAATGTTTATAAATTTGGGGTGAAAATAGTTAGAAAAATATTTTAGAATTTTTAAATAAGTTAATGTATGGTTTTACACATGAAAGACCTTGACCGCTGATATAAGCCCCACGTGCAATCGCGCAATTTTTAATCCAAAAGAGGCAAAAGTTGAGGAGAATTTGTAGTATAAATAGGGATGAAAGTTTTTGATTAATTATTTGGAAACTCTTGATGATTTAAGTTGATAAAACAATACAAAAATTTAGATTTTAGTGTAAAAATCACATACTGATCAGTTTTATGTATCAAACATAATTTTCAATTTGACTGTCAAATCGAGCTACACTTTTACGTGGAGTCTCCTGACATATAGTTCTATGTAGGGTTAACATTTCAGGGCAATTAGAGTGTGGGAAGGCCTCATGATAGTAACAATAAATTGGACAAATTCATGGGCTCATTAAGAGCAAAATGGTCTTTTGGCCACAAAACTCAGCTCTCTTTCCCTTTAAACTGACAGGAAGCTACTGGAAAAAAAAGGAAAAAAGGAAGAGAGAAAGGCTTAGTGAACACCAAAATGCAAGGGGAAATCGTAGAAGTTGAGAGATTAAAGTGAGAGTAGACAAATCCAATAAGAGGAGAAAGGAAGAGACAAAGGCTTAGTGAACACCAAAATGCAAGGGGAAATCGTAGGAGTTGAGAGATTAAAGTGAGAGTAGACAAATCCAATGAGAGGAGCATCATATGGAGGGGAAGATCAGAGAGAGAAAGTGATGGCAAGTGAGAGAAAGAAGAGATTGGTGAAGGAAGAAGAAGAGGAGTGAAGAAAGATTGACAGGCTAACGTTCGAAGTCCATTTTATCGTTTGGTAAGGGGTTTCAAACTTATTTATACAAGTTTTAATGAAAAGAAATGATGTAATGCATGATTCTTTGATTTTTAGTTAGGGTTCTTAGAAGTAAAATTGAGGAAAATTAGATTTTATTGTTAATTGATGAAATTATGATGTATTAGGTTATGGGTAATGTATAATAATGGTTGAATTGGATCAAATTGTTAGAAGAATCGAAAAACTTATCATTCTTTAACTTTAAGGTTCATGGGATAATTTAAGAAAATGCGTGTAGATATAAAATTGTTTGTGTTTAAAGGTTATGGGTTATGAATATTGTTATGCAAATTATCCAAATTATGCTATTGTTGTTACGTGTGAGAATGTGGAAATTATGGAAAATTGAATGAAATTATATTGGTCGTGTTATAGATGTGATGATGGAAATGTGTCCACTCATGGTTGTGATTTTGATGCTTGGATATTGAATTATGTTTGTTAATTGTATGTGAAAGGAAAATACAGAAAGTAGTGACATTGTATAAACATTAGTGTTTTTAATTGATGTTGCATACTTGGAAAGTGATCTAGGAGCTTGTAATTTAATGGTTATGTATATTGAGTGTTGGGTTGACAAATTAATGTAAGGAGAAAAAAAAAATATATGTTGGATGTATACAGATAGTAAGGAACGTGAAATGGTATGCTAAATGCAAGTTGGAACTTGGAGGGAATTCTAAACCTTAGATTTTTTTTTAATACGAATATTTTGGTTGTGATGTTATGGATTGATTGATTAAATTGATTGTGATAGTTGTAAATGAGTTGTTATGTGTTTGAGTTACTATTGATATGGATTGTTAAGGGTAGGTCTGTCCAAATTTCAAGTAATAGAGGGTTTGAATCCAATGCCTACCATGCGTTTGATATAATGAAGGACTTTTGGACATTGAAAAAAATCGGTGATGAAAAGTGATGTCTTTGGACATTGAAAAATCGATGACGAAAAAGTTAAAATGCATGAAGTTTCAATACTGGATGAATAGTGACTTTTACTGCTAGATGAACAATAAATTTTGTTGTTCTATGAATAATGTTTGTTTTATGTTTTTGATTATCTTGAATTTTATGACCCTTTTTGGTTTGTGCAGACCTTGAGAAAAGTTGTTGACATAAAAGGGTATTACGAAAATGGATAACAATATGCTTGGACAATGAATGCATTATGGAAAGGGGTGCTCATGTGAATGTGTTGACGTTAATAAAATGAATGAAGGAAAATAGTGTGGAACCAATTATGGGATCCTAAGTTTAATGGATGGTTTGATAATTATTTGTGTCTTATTGTTACAGGAGAAGTACATGGAGTTAAAACTTCAACTGGAGGTCCAGGATCCTCGACAGGAATAGGTAGATGCTGGACATCCTAACATAGCTAATTATGTGTTTAAATTAAGTATGAAATTGGAACTTCTTTTGATTTAGGGTTGTGTTATTAGTAATAAGTGTGAGCTAGTTTCTCTGGTTTAGGGACTAGCGCTCGGTTTGAGCAAAGTGAGCTAGTTTCCTTTCTTTAGAGACTAGCGCTCCGTTTGAGCAGAATGAGCTAGTTTTCCTGGTTTAAGGACTAGCGCTTGGTTTGGACAATGTGAGCTAGTTGCGCTAGTTTATGAACTAGCACCCGATTTGGGTATAGTAAACTAGTTGCCCTAGTTTAGGGACTAGGGCCTAGTTTTGGTAGTTTAAGCTAGTTACCCTAGTTAAAGGACTAGTGTCCGATGTGGGCAACATGATTGAGTACCCTGGTTAAGGGCTTGGGTCAGATTTTGGATAGGGAGATAAATTTTACCATTGAAATGGAATAAATGTTAGAGGAAGGATTCAAGTTAACTTAGTTAAGTTAAATCAAGGAGACGTATTTAATAAATTTATAAAAGTTTTGTTGATAAGTATATTAAGTGAGTAGTTGAATCTACTTGTATGGATTCCACGAAAAGTGGTGTGTGGAAGATGTTTGTTGATTATAGGTAATGTAAGTAGGAATGGAATTTTGGGATATTTATGATAAAAATGAAAATTATCTCTCACTTGATGAGAAATCAAATAATTAGTATTGGAATATTGTTGTAACGAATTCAGGAAAAAGAATTTATGATAGTGGACTCAAAATAAAAATTGCATAGAGTGTTTGACTTATTAAAGATGGACAAAATAACTCATCCAATACTATATCGCACTAAAGATTAATATATCAAGTCTTAGATATCTAAGAATATTATCCACGTGAAATTTGTTATGAATAAATGATATTAAGATGGGCACTATTAAGGAGGGGGACTACAAATATATTTTGATGGTCAATCGAAGAAACAACAATAAGGAGAATATGAGAATTAGAAATGCAATTCTTATTAGTGACTTGTTAAAGATCATAACAATGGTTGAACTCGCGAGATTACAAATAAATGAGGTTATTATCATCTTATATTATTAATAAGGTTTTGTTTAATAGATAATAAAAGGGAACTATGGAAAAATGTTAGCATCAAGGTTGGGGGAAAAGACCCAAATGGTTGTGTTGTAATACGAGTTTGATCCACAAAAGAAAAGGTATATGGTGTGATTAGTACTTAAAAGTGCATTGTTATCAAGGTTTTATATCATCATTTTGCACTTGAAGTATCAATAACTCCTTAACTAAAGCATGTTTTATAATAACAAGTCTGATACTATAAAATATCTTTAATTTATGGTAAATGCTCATTTTAAATGCAGGCCTATCACATAAATCAAAAGATTGATTGATGAGTTCAATTACTGAAATTGAGAAGACAAAGAGAGGGTTAAGCTTAGAAAAGAGATGCTGGTTCAGTCCAAACTGGAACACTGTTCAGTCATTGGGTCATATCTGGACCTGTAGAACTTGGATTTCAATTTGGTTTATATGGCTAGAAAGCTAAGACATAGGCCTAAAACATTCATGGAGTCCAAGACTCAATTCTGCTATTTGGAAGTCCAAATCTTAGCAACAATGGAGAAGTCAGAATCTGTCCTGCAGCCTAAACACTGTTTAGTGTTCGACCTATATCTCGAGTTCTAGAAGTTCAAATGTACCGATTCTTTTTTTTTTTTGGAAATCTAAGACAATTTCCTAGAACTTTCATGGGGAAAATCTGTTTAAATTATGATTTTAGCAATGACGTTTTGTTTAAACAAGAAGATAAGGATTGTCACCAAGTCAAGATGTGGCCACCCACTTAACAATTAGTCATCAAATCAATATTTCCAAATTTTAGCCTATAAAAGGAGGCATTTGCCATGCATTTAGGCATCTTGGTTTTCACATCAAGATCATGCTCTTACTCTCTCTCTTTATATTTGTAATGCTTAAATTTTGTTTATATTAATCTCTTGTTTATACTTTTCATTTCCTTTCCTTTACTTAGTTAACTTATATCTTATTTATGTTCTTGTCTTGTTTATTTATGTTTCTCTGCTTCATTATGTTTAACTAAGTTTATCATGTCAAGGTGAAAAGGTTACATTAATGGTGTAAGAATAAGTATAGTATAAACTCAACATGGACTTTAATGTTTGATACTAACATGTTTTGTATTTGTTATCTTATTCACTTTTAATACTTTGCTTGTTAAATGGTTAATTTAGATTTATGTTCTATAACCCTTGGGACAACAAATACTTGGCACTTTCATAGCCCAAACCGTATGGTATAACCGACACATATGCTCTGAAAGGAACTTGATTTGTTGTTAACATAAGTTATAATCATGAATACCTGATAACATTTACAAGTATTAGCATTATTCGAATAAGATAGCTAATGTAATCATGTTAACAATTTATAATCTGATTGGAACCTCCTTCGTGTGTGGTTTCTAGTTGAGTAATAAGAGTTTATACTATACTTGTTTGAAATACCATTAGTGGATCCTCTAACCTTGACAATTGTTTTTATCACTGTTTAATCCTTAAATCAATCTTACATCTCAAAGTCCTCATTATTATTATTATTATTATTTATAATTTATATAGTTAATCTCCATGTGGTTCGACCCCGGTCTTGCTGGGTTATTTATTACTTCGACACTCCCGCACTTGGGAGAAGACATCAACTCTTTGGTCGTGTCAAGTTTTTGGCGTCATTGCCAGGGAGGTAAATTCTTGTTTAAATTATATTATTTATTTTATTTTATCTTTTCACTTTTCTTGTATCTAATTTGTTTCTTTTGTTTTGTTTCCTTTTGTTTTTTTTTTCTTTTCTTCATGTTATTCTCTTTCTACACATGCATGAGAATCTGGTCACGTACATTAAGTGGTAGACTTTGTAGGGTATCCTCATCATTTTCAGAAAATATGGCCGAAGAAGATAATCAGTCGCTTCATAATGAGAATAATCATGTGAGAACACTTAGAGACCACATGAATCCCACAAGAACAAGTGCACCCACATGCATAGTTTCTCCTCCTAATGCATCTCATTTTAATTTTAAGTCAGACATTATTCAACTTTTACCTTCTTTTCATGGCTTAGATTTAGAAAATCCATACTTGCATGTAAGGGAATTTGAGGAGGTCTGTAATACCTATAATGACTCAAATTATAGCATGAACACCATCAGATTAAAGCTTTTTCCTTTTTCATTAAAAGATAAAGCTAAAACATGGCTAGTGGAGGAATGTACAACCTTAGGAAAGATCATGACCTCCAAGCCAAGTTTGCTTCTCTAGCTAGAAAAGTCGAGGCACTAGAATTGAAAATGAGTGGTCAATTAAAATATGTTCAAGACATTGTGTGTCAAATTTGTGAAACCAATGAACATTCAACCAATGATTGTTCAACTTTGCTTTCTTTTAAGGAATGTCTCCATGAACAAGCCCATGCTTTAAACAGTTTTCAAAGGCCCAATCATAACCCATACTTGCAAACATATTACACTTAAAGTATCATTAAATTCACTAACTTAAGCATGTTTTATAATAGCAAGTACGATAATATAAGATATCTTTAATTTATCGTAAATGCACATTTCAAATGTAGGCATGTTTTACAATTCAAATGATTGATTGATTTGTTTGACTATTGAAATTGAGAAGACAAAGAGAGGGCTAACTTAAAGAAGAGATGCTGGTTCAGGTTAAATTAGAACACCATTCGGTTATTGGATCATAACTAGAGCTGTAGAACTTGGATTTAGGTCTGGGTTATATGGATGGAAAGCTAAGACATAGACCTAAAACTTTCATGAGAAGTCCAAGATTCAAAACGGCCGTTTTCAAGTTCAAATTGTAGCAACAAAAGTGAAGTTGGAATCTATCCTACAACCCAAACACTGTTCAGTGTTCAACTCATATCTCGAGTTCTAGAAGTCCAAATGAGCTCATTCTTATTTTGTTGGAAATCTGAGACAAATTCCCAGAACTGTCATGAAGACTACCTGTTCAAATTATGATGTTAACAATAACGTTTTGTTCAGACAAGAAGATAATGGTTGTCACCATGTCAAGAGGTGGCCACCCACTCAATAATTAGTCATCAAATTAATAGTTCTGAATTTTAGCCTATAAAAGGAGGCATTTGCCATACATTTAGACATCTTGGTGTTCAAATCAATATCATATTCTTGCTTTCTTTCTTTGTATTTTTGTAATGTTTAAGTTTTGCTTTCATTAATCTCTTGTTTATACTTTTCATCATAACTATGTTCTTATCTAGTTTATTTATGTTTCTCTTCTTCACAATATTTAGCTAAGTTTATTATGTCAAGGTGAAAAGGTTTCACTAATGGTGTTAGAATAGGTATAATATAAACTCAACATGGATTTCAATGTTTATATCTAAGAAAGTTTGTTATTAACATGTCTTATCTTTTTATCTTACTAATTCTTAATACCTTGATTGTTAAATAATTAATCTAGATTTGTGTTGTACAACACTTGGGACAACAAATACTTGGCACTTTCATAGCCTACTGTATGGTATAACCGACATCTGTGCTATGAAAGGAACTTGATTTGTTGTTAACATAAGTTAACATCATGAATTCCTGACATTTAAAAGTATGGTGTTACTAAAATAAGATAATTAATATGATCATGTTAAAAAATTATAATGAACTATTAAGGATAAATCATCCGATTGGAACCTCCTTTGTGTGTGATTTCCAGTTGATTAATAAAAAGAGTTTATACTATACTTATTTCTAATACTATTAGTGGATCCTCTAACCTTGACAATTGCTTTTTATCTTTGATTAATACTCACATCAATATCACATCTCAAAAGTTCTATTCAACTCCTTTTCATTTGTTGTTTATAATTTTATATAGTTCACCTCAATGTGATTCGACCCTGGACTTGCCGGATTATTTATTACTTCGACACTCCTGCACTTGGGATAAGACATCAATCTTTTGATCGTGTTATTTAACCTTGCATGTTTATTGAACAACTAATCAAAAAGAAAGAAGAATGCATGATTTCGGGTTTGTGGAGGAAAGGGGTGTTCCTTTCTCTCTTTCTTTTTATATCATAAGAAACCCTAATCCATTTTCTACAAAATAGTCCTTTTCTAAGTAGACAATTTAAATTAAAGTATTTCAATAACTATTTTCCTAAAAAAAGAGAAATAACCTTACATAAAATCTTCAAGCTTTGACTTTTGACTTAGATGAGCTAAATTTCTGAAATAAAGACTTGGATGTCGGTTTGGATGCTTTGGGACGTAATTTGGACTTATTTCTTCACAAAACCTGTTTGCCGGTAAAATTCATATGTCATCTTAAAAAAGTCATATCTCTCTCAAATGAGCTCTTTTTCTACTGCCATTTGGTCCTCGAGTCAGAAATCCAATAAAATTGAGTTTGTATCAAATGGACTTCTGTAACTCAAGATATTCAAATCGGAATGGCCAAAGGTCAACACTAGCAGAATGCGAGATTTGACTTTGAAAGCTGATATTTCCATGCTCTTTTTTTTTCTTTCCATACATGTTTAGAAAGGTATGGATGTTAGCTTTCTAATGCTACTAGAATCACTTCGTTTCGACCTCTAGAGCTCAAGCTTTGCACAAAACATCGATCGGAGGTCAAATCTGCCAATTATCTCTAATTTACTTCTTTTTTAATCTTTCATCCAAAAGTGCCTTAAAAACATAAAACAAAAATATCAATGCATTTTATGTATAAAACATAGGCAAAACACTAGGTAAATATGGGTAAAACTATCAAATAATATGGTTGCATCAAATACCCCCCACACTTAGCTCTTGCTCGTCCTCGAGAAAGGATAGATAAAATCAAACTTAAACTAAATTGATAAAATAACTATGACCAACCTCTTAATCTCCCAACAATGTCCAAGAATATATGCATTATAAACAAGAATACAATCGAGAAGGATAGAGAGTATAGATTTTCATAAATTCATTTACATGTAAACTCAATTCTCAATTAATTGTTGTGATTTAAATGAAATCTATGTCATGCCAAAGTGATATGTCCTCTCATTATTATACACTCCAACACTCACGTGTTTAGGGCTTATGTATTTAAATCTCTCAAATTCATCAATGAATATGTTCTACCATAAGCTTGCTCTTCAATCTCATCTCCATTACTAAAATATTACAAGCAATGCATGAATCAAAAGGTATTATTTTTTTGTTGTCATGGGGCTAAGGTTAAGGTGAGGTAAAAGAAATGAAATGAAAAGGCTAAAACCAAATAAAGTAGAGCATTATAAAAAAAATGATTTTTAAAAGAAGATATCCCATCAAAGCACACAAATTTTCCATCTTTTAGCACCAATACTTCATTTGATTTCAAGCTCTATCAACATAAAATCTTAAGAACACAAAGGAACACTTTTCTTTTCTATTCTTTTCTTTTCTTTTCTTTTTCTTTTTCTTTTTCTTTTTTTCTTTTGTTTTTTTTCTTTCACCTTTAGCAACTTTGCCCATCTTTTCATCAAGCATAACTTTTTTTTTTCTTTTCATATAATTTCCAACCATAATCCATGAGATATCAACAAGTATATGCTCTACTAATTCTTGGCTAGGGGAAAAGGAAAACATATAAAACGTTTAGGCTTATAAATGGATAAAACAAAGAAAAGACAAACAAGCTCAAAAGGGCTCACTAAGGATAATATGCTTTAGGTTCGCAATCAAATAATATAATGTTGAAGGCTCAAAAGCTTGCATTGGTATAACACTATAAAGTCAACATGGTATATTTTCAAAGTCAATCCCTAGACTAATCAAACAGGGACTGATATAGAAGATCCCTCTGGTGACAATGTACACGATATGGAGAAGAACAACATATCCAAATATCGTTCCAATCAAACGGTGGAAAATGGAGTTATAGTTGTCGTAATTTCTGCCATTAATGTGTCTTCTCTTTGTCTCTTAAGCTCCCTTGTTCCTTCTTTTCTCTCTTGTTTCTTGTTTATTTCTAGCTAAAAAACACTTTTCCTGACACAATTTTTTGGTTCCTCCTTGCCTTTTTCTCTCTTTCTCTCCCAAGCTCTTTTCTCTCTTCTTTTTTCCTCTTATTTTTCTGTCTAGCCATGGTTTAATGAAGAAAAGAGCTGCTGGAATTTTCCAGCTGATCAAGCATATTTATGAAACTGCCATTAATGATTTTCATGCTATTTTTCAGTCTAATTCTTGACATTATTTGACAACCTTACCAAACTTTGATCGCTCTAAAATTTTAACTGTATATGAAACTATATGTGAAGGAGGCCCTCGTAAATTTGCAGCCAATCCGACGGTTAGATTGAGCGTTATGTTTAAAAGCGCTAAATTGGTCAGTAGATGATTTTTACGCAAGACAAATCCAAATTTTCTTGTTTAACCCTTTTATAAAACATATACATTAATCATCTAAACTTTAAGGGTCATTTTATCATTTGTACATAAACCTCTAACCTTCTGTCATTTGAACATTGACCACTCTTGGTCTTACGTATTTATTTTATCCCTACAAATTTTTCATTCTAACAATTTAGCACTATATTCACTTTTCATTTCATTAATTTCACAATTTTTATCTTGATTTATGTTTTTTAAATTTAATTTAACCCTTTTTTCTATCAGTTAAATTTCTCGTATTTTAATAACCTAGAAAAATTATAACCGGGAGTTTACAAAAAACATTCGTTTTATTCCACACAGGTACTTGTTCAACCTTAAGAAAAAAAGTAAAAAAATAAAGTGCTTGTTGAGGCATCGATATGTGTGTCGCACCCTCGCGGCGGAGCGTGGTGTCGCAGCGACCCTTGATTAATT
>Ga0307514_10005748_pt1 | contig 10966 bp, 6 predicted proteins | sample 16_EM_MG_FD_203088 | JGI IMG/M metagenome (GOLD analysis project Ga0307514, IMG submission 203088) | Populus trichocarpa ectomycorrhiza microbial communities from riparian zone in the Pacific Northwest, United States - 16_EM | ecosystem: Host-associated > Plants > Roots > Unclassified | place... | reverse complement strand
GATTCTTATATATTTTAGAAAAGAGTTTGTTTGTAAGGAACATTGCAAAATTTACAACTGATTTGCAGCCAAAAATAATAATAAAAATCTCCCCTTAACAACTGCAGAAATTTGTGAGAAAACTTATTTTAAACTATGGTTAATAAACATATTTGATACAAGATTAAATATTCTCTACAGAAGTTCTTCAAAATATTAAAACATAATATTAATATGATTATAATAAATTATAAATTTTTTTAAAACATAATATTAATATGATTATAATAAATTATGACTGAATGAGAAATTGATCTGAAAAATCTTCATTAATCCTTAAAATGTTTTGATTGATATGTTTTGCGAAACTCAAAATTTTTTATCTTACATAGTAAATAAAAAAAATACATGATTATCTTGTAATTTATATTGTAGAAAGTTGAAAAACTACAATGAACTTAAACAAATTGGCTTTAAACTTAAGTCACTCGCATGCTCGCTTGGCTTGGGCTCGAGCCATAGGAACTAGATTTGGATTTGGTTTCCGTTAATATATTTTAGATTTGGATTTAAATTTATTATAAAATAATTATTTAGCTTATAAAAAATTATTTTTTTCCGGCTAATATATATCTATATATATCTAGCCCATGAATAAAGAGTTTAAACATTCTTCTTCTACTTGAATGTTTCATGTGAGGTAATTAAGATCTTTGTAAGCATCTTTAATTTTAAGTTACAGTTTAACTTTCAAATATCTATTTTTTCATATGCTATTTACTTTAAACAATGTCATATTAAGTTTGTATCTTCTTGAACGTAGTAATTAAAACTTGATTATAACTTCTATTTTACTATTAAACTTTTGTTTGTGAAAGTTTTGTATTTGTTCTATATATTTATCTTAGCAGTTTCATTTTAGTATTTGAGAAGTCAAATTGTTAATTTTAAAAAATATCTCATGATTTCTGCCAAGATTTGTTACTTTAGCAAGATTTGTTACTTTAGCAAGTACTCCTTCCATATAATACTTGTAAAACAATTATAGAAAATATTTCTTTTAATTATTTAAATTTGAGAACAAAGAAAATCTGAAATATCCAACTTTAATTTTGACTTTTGAAGCTAGTCATTTTAATGGCCATGCCTCAGAACCAAATACCAACCAGACAGGCCAATTCTATGGAGTCAGATCATGCATTAAAACTGCGAAAGAAGAGTCCTCATCTTATTATGGTGCTGCATGATCGTCCGTCTTATAGGTGTGTACGGCGGGCACTGTATTTCCTTCCCAGGCGGTGGCATTTATAACCCAAACTGATAATTAATTGCTTGTCCACACATAAATTTAAGAAATTTGAATCAACAAGGGAAAAGGTACAAGAATTATTAAAGAATTAATATCTAAATTAATGAGCTATTTGAAAATCAGGGATAATATTGAATGAAAGGGAAAGAGTGTCTAATGCATATAATACACTCTCCTCAGCTTATGAAGATGGTCGTCATACTACGGTGGCGCATGCAATGCCCTCTAAGCCATAGTTTTAACACCCGACTTAGTGTGTCGACCTGAAATCCAGTTGACCCGGTGTTAGAATCAAGCCGGGTTTATAAAAACATAAGGGTAGTTAAAAACCCGGCCGACCCGACGAGTTGATCCGGTAACCTGGTGGACTCAACAAAACTCGATCTAAAATCTTGTTGAAACCCGTTGATAATTTTTTTAAATCAAAACGATATCATTTTGATTTATAAAAAAAATTAAGGTTAACCCAAGTGATTCGGTGAACCGATCAAAACTCGTAACCTGAGCCTTGAGTCGGGTTAACCACTAAACAGGATATAAAAACACTGTTATGAGCTCTAATGGCGGCCATCCTTATAGCCATTGAATCATCTTTGGCAAATAATTCTCTCTTAAACAGCTAAACCCCTTTTTTCTCTTCTTTCTTCGCCTATATATATATATATATATATATATATATTTTTTTTTACCTAATATGTGAAAAATATGAAAGGAGGCTTTGGTTCTCGTTTTTTTAATTATTTTTTCAGCAACAATTATAGTTTAATGTTGCAAAATCATGCCCAATAAACAATGGAACGATATCTAAAATTATGAACACGCTAGGAAATGCAAAATAGTAGAAATCTCTGAAACAAAAAATTGAAAAATTAAAACTTTGAGAGAAAAAAATAGCAAATGAGAAAATAACAGAAACGCCACAAGAAAGTAACTGAAGGAAATTAAAGATTTACAAAAGTTACCACATTTCTACAGTTATTTTACTTTTCAAAACACCACTTTGTTTGAGTTATTTATTTTTTTTGTTAATAGTCAAAATTAATTTAAGATACACTTCACTGCAAGTTGGACCTATTTTTTTAAAAAAATGTAAAAAACTTATGAAGATGTTATTAATGTAATTTTTATTTTCAAGTAAAATTTTGATTCTAAACTAAAAATTTAATGTATATAAAGTAAAAGATTGTTTTTAATAACAAGAGAGCAATATCTTAGATCAACTTGGGTGAACCAAAGATAATCGACCAAACCTGAAATTCATATAATAGACCCAATTGGGATTAATAGCATTATTTTTTATGAAATAATTTTATTTAGTTATGTCACACGTGCGTGCATAGCGTGGTGGGACGTCGGGATAAAGGAGTCGTCATCTAGTTGTTTGGTTCAGGGTTACTAGAAGACTCGGGTGAGCTAATCTTATATGAAATTCTAGAGTAAGAGACTAGTTGTGATTAGAAAATGTATTAACACATCTAGTGTACCTTATCTGAGGTAAGCTGCATTGTATGATCTAAAAGAGGCTTAAAGGTATTGATGGGCTCCTAATCGATGGTCTGTATATGGCTTAAAATAAAGATTTACGCTCATGAATAAATCTAGTATTTTAAATTTATTGCGGGCTCGTATACCCAAATAAATTCTTGTGGGAAAAAATCCATGTAGGTGCCCTGACATGGTTCACCTATCTTGGAAGGCGAAAAAGTTTTCTACAACTTGTATATCATGATAAAAAATACTCTCTAAAAAATACAACTTGTATTAACACATCTAGTGTACCTTATCTGAGGTAAGCTGCATTGTATGATCTAAAAGAGGCTTAAAGGTATTGATGAGCTCCTAATCGATGGTCTGTATATGGCTTAAAACAAAGATTTACGCTCATGAATAAATCTAGTATTTTAAATTTATTGCGGGCTCGTATACCCAAATAAATTCTTGTGGGAAAAAATCCATGTAGGTGCCCTGACATGGTTCACCTATCTTGGAAGGTGAAAAAGTTTTCTACAACTTGTATATCATGATAAAAAATACTCTCTAAAATTGATGAATATCCAAAATAATTATGAGAATTTTCTAATCAACTCCTAATATTTAAATATCAATCTACTTGTAGGTTTAGTATTCATATCAAAATGTTGACCATTAATTCTTAGAATTTTTTTAAAAGGTTTTTGAAATATTGGCCACATTTTCGTGGATTCAATAAATTAGTTATTAAATCAAAAAATTACATGCATTCAATAAACTAGTTATTAAATTCAAAAAATGCATGCAATGATAGTTTTTTATTTTTTTTTATATAAAAAATGCTAAATCATACCACATATTTTTTTACCCAAAATATGATTTTATTTTTTGAGAGACTTGACCATATGCACAACAAAATAAAATACTTTTTATTTTATTTTGAAATGAGAAAATGTTTTAGAATTTTTTTAGATTTCGATGAAAAGTGAATATTTTAATACCAAGTCAGCATCTTACAATATAAGTTTCCCCAAAACGCATCTTTACATTATCTAATGTTCTTCATGTGCCTCAAATTACCAAACCATTATTATCTGTTCAGAAATTCTGTCGTGATAATCATGTTTATTTTGAATTTCACGCTTCTATGTTTTATATCAAGGATCTCATCACCAAGGAAGTTCTCCTTTCCGGTCAGAGCAATGATGGTCTTTATGTCCTCTCTGAGTCTTCTACCACGTCAGTTCCTCAAGATAGTCTCCTTGCATCTTCGCGACTACCGACCTGTGGCATCGTCGTTTGGGTCATCCAACCCCTCACATTTTAGATCTATTAGTTTCCAAAAATAAAATCGTATGTACCTCTAGACATTCTCTTGCTCAGTGTCAAGCTTGTTCTTTAGGCAAGTCATTGCATTTGTCATTGCGACCTACGGGTCACAAAACTACTGCCCCACTTGATTTAATATTTAGTGATGTTTGGGGTCCTGCCCCTATGTTTTCTTCTGATGGCTTCCATTACTTTGTTATATTTGTCGATGCGCATACCAAACATATATGGTATTATCCGCTAGTTGCCAAATCTGATGTGTTTTCTAGCTTTCAACGTTTTTAAACACTTGTTGAACGTTAGTTTTCACTTAAAATTAAATGTTCAAACTGATTGGGGTGGTGAATATCGTAAGTTAAATAAATTCTTTAAGACCATTGGTATTCATCATCAGTTAATTTGTCCCTATACTCATGAACAAAATGGCACTATTGAGCGTTGTCATCGATATATTGTCAAAACTAGCCTCACTCTTTTAGGCCAATGTAGTGCACCATTGTGATTTTGGAACTATGCTTTTGAATTATCGGTTTATCTTATCAATCGCATGCGTACTCTTGTTCTTCAAAATAAATCTTCATTTGAGTGTTTGTTTCGTCGTACTCATGATAATAATTTTCTATGTACTTTTAGGTGTCTTTGTTTTCCTTTCTTGCATCCATACCATACTCACAAATTGGATTTCTGTTCTTCACTATGTGTTCTTAGGATATAACCCATCTCATCTTGGTTATCGTTATCTTGATTTAGCTTCTCATCGTATTTATGTCTCCCGTCATGTTCATTTTCATGAAAATGTCTTTTCTTTTGCAAATTCTGAACAGATAACACATACCCCAATACCCTCCACACAGCCTACACATCTTCCACCCTTGCATCCTTCCCAATTCTTTCAGCCTACCACTGTACCAACCAGCCCAAACAACACCCCTGTTCTACCCTCTACCGCACCCTAACAGACCCCCAACTTGCCCACAGCCTCTGCCTTAAGTTCACCCTCATCTAGCCCTGTCATACTGTCACTAGTTGCTTGTTGTTCAAATGATCATTATGCAAGAATAGGTTCCTTATCACCAGCTGCTCTTGCCTTCAGGTCTGCCACTGCAAAACAACCCAGTTCTATAGCAGCTTCGCTGGTGTCTGCTGCCTAGTCCAGTCCCTCCACCGCCTCTCCAGCCAGCCTGTAGCTCTGTGTAGACCTTTCCTTATATCCTTTCCAGCAACTTCAAGGTACTGACTCTCCTTCTCCACGCCCAGATGCTCACCAACATCCCAAGGTTCTCTGTCCTCGACAGCCCAAGACAACACTGTCCACAACAATTGTCACCACCTCTGCTACCTCCTCCAACATGGTAGTTTCTCTTCCTACTCATGAGCCCCTTGTTTTTAATGATGCTAGCAGGTATGAGGCGTGGCATCGTGCTATGCGCGAGGATATTCAGGCCTTACACGCCAACAGAACTTGGACCATGGTGTCGTTTCACCAACATCCCAGGGTTCGATGAATGTTGTTGGTAGTCGGTGGGTGTACAAGATTAAACACAAATCTGATGGCAGCATTGAGAGTATAAGGCGCGTGTAGTTGCTAGAGGTTTCACTCATCAAGAAGGTTTTGATTACTCTGAAACCTTTAGTCATGTTATCAAACAGGCGACCGTCAGACTAGCCTTCTCCATTGTCGTGTCGTGTGATTGGAAAATTCATCAGCTTGTTATCCATAATGTCTTCCTCAATGGCGTTCTTGATGAAGAGGTCTATATGAAACAACCTCCAGGTTTTGTTGACTCTGCTCTCCCCTCTCATATGTGTCGATTGCATAAGTCTCTATATGGTTTAAAACAGGCTCTGCAGGTTTGGTACACTCGTCTAAATGATCCTGTTATCTATTGGTTTTTGTGCCTTTAAGGTGGATACCTCATTATTTATCTTCTTTGTTGGTGCTGATATTTGTTATCTTCTGGTTTATGTTGATGTATTTTACTTATAGATAGCAACTCTCTTTTATTTCAACGCCTCATCCAGCTACTGAGCACAAAATTTAAGCTTTGCGACTTGGGTTTTGTTCATTATTTTTTGGGTATTGAGGTTACGCCTACTAGTATGGGTCTTATGCTCCAACAACATAAATATACACTTGACATCCTCACTCGGGCTGGTATGTTATCTTGCAAACCTGTTGATACTCATATCTCTACATCCAAAGCTACCATACTGCCAGATCCCTTATTTTCTGATGCTACACGTTTTCATCAAATTATGGGTGTTCTTCAATATCTCACTTTTACACGCTCAGATATTTGCTTTGCTGTTAATAAAGTTTGTCAATTTATGCATACTCCTATAGATTCTCATTAGGTTGTCGTTAAACGCATATTGCGTTATCTTAAAGGTATGACATTACATGGCCTACATATTACTCTTAGTTCTTCCTTTACCTTACATGGCTTTACAGATGCAGATTGGACAGGCAGTGTTGTTGATCGAAAATCTACGGGTGGTTATCTTGTGTTCTTTGGTCAGACGCTGATTTCATAAAAATCAGGTAAGCAATGTACAGTTGCTCGCTCTTCTACTGAAGTTGAGTACAAAGCCTTAGCCGATGACACTGCTGATGTTATCTAGCTTCAGTATTTATTAATAGATCTTCAAATTCCGTCTGTTTCTGCTCCTCTCATCTGGTGTGATAACCTTGGTGCCACTTATTTGTCTGCGAATCTTGTTTTTCATGCTTGCACAAAACATGTTGAGATTGATTATTATTTTGTCTGAGATAGAGTTATGAAGAAGGAGATTCAGATTCGTTTTATTTCCTCTCAGGATCAACTTGCAGATGTCTTCACTAAGTCACTTCCTACTGCTTCATTTACTGCTTTTATTTTCAAGCTTCGGGTTGATCCCCCACCCTCAACTTGAAGGGGCATATTATAGAATATACCTATATGGGAAATATTGTAATCATACTCTTGTGTGGTAACCTCTAACATTACTATTGTATATTGCCCTAGCTACACATATATATAGAAAGGACTAGTTAACCACAAGGTTAAGCCTCCTAATTATTCTCAACTATCTATATAACAATTAGGAATCAAATTTTTACATAATATATTACGTATGATATTTTAATGATTTAAATAAATTATATTTTTATATTCAATTGACTTTTTGATTTTGATAGTGCATGTAAATAAATGATTATATGCGATGGTTAGCCATGTCAAAATGAAAAAAAAAATAATACATGCATGTGTGATCAATGGATTCTTAATTACATACAATTAACGCATACAAAACGTCCATATACTATGTCGGTTCACTAAAATTTTATTTCATATATGAAAGAAATTTATCCTCGTTAAAAATTGCTGGATTCGCCACTGGAAAAAAGGAGATATAGTTACGGAGACTATAAAATTGTAATACATTCCGACGAGAGAAAATTGTATTATATTGGACGGAGCTAGATGTCCTGAAGTCGGACTCTTTATCATCTTGAACAACTTTTGAATCAGGACAATATATTCCTTAATACCATATTGAAGGACTGGTTAGTGGTGCTGTATCCCCCATCAACCATGAGATTTAGTCCACTCACATACTTGGACTCATCGCTACCTAAATACAAGGCAGCCTCCGCCACATCTTTGGGTGACGGCACCACTCCTTTCAGATTGGCAGATTCACAAACTACATGCTCCACAAAACTTTTATCCGCTCCCATTGCATTTCTTAGCAGTGGAGTAGCAAGAGCACAAGGAGAAATGCAATTAACCCGTATTCCATATTGCCCTAGTTCCACGCACAAATTCTTCATTAGCCCCACCACCGCATGCTTCGACATTGTATAAGCATGAGGCGACTCACCACAAGCCACTGAAGCCACACTAGATGTGAAAAGAATAACGCCTTTTTTCACAGGAATCATAACTCTAGCAGCATGCTTTGCACCCAAGAAACCACCATACACATTAACTTCAAAAACCCTTTTAAAATTTTCATTCTCGGTGCCTAATATTGTTGGATCTATATTGCCAGTAATGCCAGCGTTGTTGTACATGATGTCTAGCTTCCCATACTTGGATATGGCAAAATCGACAACATTTTTGACATCGGTATCACTAGTGACATCACAGTGTACATAGTAAACATTGTTCTCCGTGCCAAGTTCCTTACAAAGGGATTGACCAACTTGATCCTGGACATCAGCTATAATGACATTCGCTCCATGTTCAACAAATAGTCTAGAGGTGCTCTCACCAATCCCGCTAGCACCTCCAGTGATTATTGCCACTTTACCAGCTAACCTGCAACAAAAATTAATTGATTTCTCGTTCGGGTGAAGGAATTAAAGCACAAGAATATTTACTAGTGAGAGCAAGTAGCTTGTTACCTTTTTGCAAAAGAAGCTAGTGAACTAGAGGAGTTCATGTTTTGGCTGAAATAGAAATGGAAAGGGCCGGGGGCGTTTAACCTGAGAAGATTTCAATATGTATGTGTAGACACTCTCTAAGATGCAATTAATATATGAAGGAGAAGAAGGCCAACTGGCATATCTGTGTGGTTGGGAGGGAGGTATGTGTATTAACAATTAAAGAAAAAATGATGAATAAAAAAGCTGCTACCAAATGCAGAAAACTGAGGTCTTCTCATTTTGACTGCAATGGTTTCAGTAAATAAGAAATATTTAGTAAAGCGGCCAACCAGATTGCCCAGACTGCTACCAAAATGTGGAATAGATGCCAAAAAGTAAATTCCCTGAAGATCATTATACAACTTGCCATGTGTGCCAGTTGAAATGTGCAAATTGTCATGGCACAGAGTTGCAAGATCGAACCCAGCTCCTAAAATTGGTTTGGTAATGGAGTATCTAAATATGAAAAGTTTGTTTAGTTCAGTCCCTATGAATTAACCTTTGCGCTTGTGATGTTTATTAAAAGTTTTTTTTTATTACTTCTAATCAATTACAATATTTACTTATTTTACAATTTATTATAAACATTTAAAGATATTTCCATATAAAGTAGCATTTATTTAACATCTTTAATAAATATCATTCAGTCTTATTTAAACATTTTATTTTTACTTTTTTTTTAAACACAAGCAATAATAACTAGAATTTAATAAATATACACAAATATGTTTAACACATGTCTTATGGACCATAAATTATTAGATAGATTTGGAGTGTTTTTTTTGTGTGGTTTATTAAGCTATTTTTCAGAGTGATTTTTAATCTGTTTTCACTACCACAATCTTTAGATTTACCGATGGAATTTTTCGTTGGTGTTTGCACTATCATTTCGTCGGTAATTAATTTACCAACGAAATCACCGATGGAAATGCTCCGTCGGTGAATCTATCGTTGGTAATTTTTTTTTCCGTCGGTAAGTCCGTTGGTAATAAAAAAATATTATTACCGATGGATTTACTGACTGAAAAAGCGAGCAAAAAAATAAATTACCGCTTCATTCCTTCGGTATTTCCGTCGGTAATTGTATAAAAATATTCAAAAAAAATCTTTTTTACAAAACTATAAAATAATTAAATTAATATAAACCAACACTCTATAATACTCAAAATGCTTGAAAAAAATAAGAAGAAAATCAACTCAAACAAATTTGCAACAAATAAATTCAACTAAAAAAATTCATATGAAAAAAATTTAAAAATCCTATAAATAAATCAACTAAAAATTGATCTCATATGAAAAAACAATTCCTACAACAACATTCATACAATTATTAAGAACAAAAACAATTAAAAATAAAATAAAAAACAAATATAGTGAAAAAAACATGAAAAAAAGAAAAAAGAAATCTTACCTTAATGTAGTTGCAAGTGAAGCTAAGAAGAGGGAAAAAAAAACAAATTCGTAAAGTATACTAATTAAAAAAAAACTGTGAAGAAAGGAGAAGAAAACATATCTGAGTATGAAAAAGAAGAGGAGTTGAGAAGAGAAGAGAAGACAAAGAAATGGATATTGATGTTTTTTACATGTGGGGAAAAAGAAGAAGAAGAAAGGAGACGGGTCTGTTGTGAAATTAGGGATTATAGGCTTTTTATTGGGGCATTTTACCGACAGTTTTACCGACGGATAATTAAATATTAATATTTTTAATCATTCTGTAGGTGATTCCATTTGTAATATTTAATTTAAAATTTTAATTTAATAAAATTTTTTCAGAAACCGCCAAATATCACCGACGACTTTTCAATCTGTCAGTGATTCTGTCTATAATATTTAATTTAAAATTTTAATTTAATCTAAATTTTTCAGAAAACTGCCAAATAACACCGACGACTTTTCAATCCATCGGTGATTTTGTCTGTAAAGAACAATAATTACCAGTGCAATTGGAAAGTGAACAATTCCGAAACTCTTTGGAAAATACCGACAGACCTTTTCGTCGGTGATTCCCTTTGTAATTGACATGACGAACAGTGTTCATAGTTTACCAACAATTTTGTCGACGGATTTACCGACGGAATTTATTCCGTAGGTAAAATCATCACGTCATCATTTTTTTTCAATATGTTTTAATTATTTTGTTTCCCACTGTAATTCCCTCGGTATATACAGAGGGAATATTTCCGTGGTAATATCCGTTGGTAAATGTCCGACGGAAATATTCCCTCGGTATTTTCGTTTGTTTATCAATTTTCTGGTAGTGTTTTCTCTTGACAAACATTAAAATATTTTTAGATGTTTATTTTATGGTTTTTATGTGCTATTTGTAAATACTATAAAAAAAAATATATATAAAATATTATTTTAATGTACTTTCAATAAAAAAAAATAATTTTTCAACAAAACACATTTTCTAATATACACTTAGCATATCATATCACCAATGGACTAAGACGATAAATACAAAATGC
>Ga0307514_10005747_pt1 | contig 10966 bp, 7 predicted proteins | sample 16_EM_MG_FD_203088 | JGI IMG/M metagenome (GOLD analysis project Ga0307514, IMG submission 203088) | Populus trichocarpa ectomycorrhiza microbial communities from riparian zone in the Pacific Northwest, United States - 16_EM | ecosystem: Host-associated > Plants > Roots > Unclassified | place... | reverse complement strand
CACACAAAAAACACCCCACCCCACCCCCCCCCCCCCCCCCCCCCCCCCCCCCCCCCCCCCCCCCCCCCCCCCCCCCCCGGCCCCCCCCCCCCCCCCAAACAAAAAGATTAACTTGGACAACACTGATACGTTATACTGTCATTGACATCATACTGACCCCAAAGTTTTGGCTCTGTTCATCTAGAAAGCAATCTCTCATTGCTTTAGGATAATGTTTTGAAATAGAAAAAATAGAGATAATAAAAACAAAAATATATTGGTTGAAATAATAAAAATTAAATTTATTTTTAAAATAATTTTTTATATTATTCAAAATAAGAAATACAAAGAAATATTTATCATCTATCTTTATTATTTGTCTTTTCTATTTCAAAATACTAACCAAACACTATGAGATAACATCTGTCGTTAAGATGCAAGTTAGTCATCTGATGATGAAATGGTAATTAACAGTGGAAAAGCCAGATTATCATAATCTGAAAATGTGTAATAAATGCCATTTCAGATGCTTCTAGGATGAGTTGGTAATCGACCTGTACATGCCATGCACATTGAAACTTAACGGTGTCATTATAGATACAGGTTACCCAATTCTGACTGATGGGTTGGTAATTTTTATCCTCGCTGCTAACATGTAATTGTTCATCACCCACGTAAAACAAATTTTGGGTTTCTTGCAGTGTTCTTCAGTGACAGGGGGACCTGTGATCCCAACAAAAATATACCATGTGAGCAGCAGGCGAAAGAATGTCCTACTAGAGGACTGAATACCAAAATTATTTGAGTTCAATCTATTTGTTTGTACCAAATCTATCTGATTTCTTTGAAACTCCATGCATACGTAACACGGAAAATCACACAAGGACTAGCAGTAATGTATAACTGATATGAAATAAAGGATCAATCACCGAGGCATCTGAACAGCATCAAAAGAAACGTAGTTTCAAATTCGAAACCAACAACAATGTCAAGAACTGTAGTGCCATCAAACGTCTTAACGCACTTGAAGCTTAGTAATAGCAACCAAGATCCGATGAGAAAACACACAGAAAACGAACCATCCAAACGGAAAACAAAGCTAAATGACATGTCATTCCTCCAATTCCCATGGTCTGTGAAACAATGGGAAATACAGAGGAGTTTCCAGATAGTTAGATTCACGCACAAACTCCACTATTTGATTTGCCTAGTAAAGGTGCAAGCTTGTGTAACATCATTTCCAAAAGAGAATCGGTGGCAATCTCCTTCACCGCCAAAAGAGATGGAGATTTGCCTGTAGATTTTCAAACAAAAAACATGATGTTTTCCAGGTCTGCATGCAGCGTAAAGAACCTCTCTTCCAGCGAAGCTGCAGTTGAAAGTGATGATGAAGTCCTTGAAGATGATGAAGATGGAGACTGCCCTTCCATTACTGCCTCATGGTAAAGCCTTCCTCTATAAGCAACAAGGTCAGCATAGTAGACTGGTGGGACTAATGACACAGGTTTTGTGCAACGAGCAAATGTGAAGCACAAGTTGTATATGAGCCTCTGCAAGTCGTCCGAACTGAGGCCATGCTCATCCCATAGAACATAATAATGCGTGGGCTTGCTTGTCCCAAGACTTCCGTAGTGGCTACAGAGGTAAAAGTCATACTCAAAAGGATGAACAATTGTTGTGTCCACAACTGTGCCTGGAGACACATTGCCAGTAGATCCCTCGTCCCCAGGAAAAAGACGAGTCTGGTGCCGTTTCTGGGCAACAATGAGTGTTATGGTTGGGGTGTAATTGATTGACTTGAATGCCTTCATTATGTCCGTTAACTCTTCATTAAGAACCATATCAAACTGGCCCTCACTGACCCCATCACGAAAAATCACAATCTTCTCAGGTTTCGCTTTATTGAGCCGGGAATAACATTCAACAAGCTCCAAGCACATATCACCAAAATTCAGAATCTGCTCTTTACGATGATACTGAGGACGAACTCGAGCTGCATAGCGGTTTGCAGCTGGCCAATTTATAGTACCAACAACAGCTGCAATGGATGGACTAGTTTTGTTTTGAGCACCAGGATGATTGACATCAGCCCCAATAAACATGACACGGTTTTCATTCCCAAAGTACGGGAGTCTGCCACTGAGCTCTGCATTGCTTCCTCCAAGCTTAGCATTAATCTTGAGACCAAGATTAGCAAGGTACTGATCCTTTCCTTCATTTGCAGGAGTGGACAAACAACATTGTGTCACAATACCAACTTTGGTTTCAGAAATCCATTTGAGATACTTGTAACCAGGATCCTTCCTTGACATGACACAGAGAAGAAATTGCAACTGGCCTCCGCAGCTTTTGTGAGCCCGTTCATTGACTGTTTCAAGTTGTTCACGAAGCACATCAACATTAGAGAACTTCCGCATGCTAGTAGGTTGATAAAAGAGAGGCTCCTCCATGCGAATCCCCAGACTCTGGCATCGAGCAATCAGCTTAGGGATGAATCGGCGCGGATTTAATCGGTCTTGATAATCATCAGAGCTGAAGTCAAGAACAGCCCATCGCTCAATTGGTTTCCCTTCAACCACTCCTTTCCCAACAAGATTCCATTGGCACTTCTCCTTGTCAACTGGTATTTTAATCACCCTGCCATCGAGGGCACCTACCTTCAATTCAGGTGGCCCGCCCAATCACACGACCAATCAATGAGGTCATATTCTTGCTGACTTCGATACCAAAATTTCGGATAATCTCTCCACTGCAAACAAAATAATAAACAACATGAGGAACCCACCCTCTACTTTAACCAAGAATATCATATCGCAAGTTACATAACATACCCAGAATGCTTATCATATTTAAGAGTTCTACGCTCGCTTCTGTAATATTATGCAAGTGTACCATACAATAATCCCCCATGTAAAATGATGCAAGCATACCACGCAAAAAAGACACTTCCCAGACTTAAGATTTTAATCTTGACAGAAAATTAGTCATTTCTGAGATCCTCAGATAGGCAAGACTTGAATATGCATTGTATATTCCTCTGTCAAGAACTATAATATTAATTGTATTCAGGGTGCACATTCCATAAAAACCACATGTTTGAGCAGCAGCTGTATTCACCAGGGTGACATACCATGATACTAACAATGACATGGTCAACAACCATAAATACATATGATGAGACTATGACATTGCCTGTGACTGTAAAGAATCCTTGTTGCTTAGACAAATCCCAACAGAAAAATGAAGCTGTCGTGCAGATGGATAAAATAACATTACTTTCAGCAGTTTTATCAAATGCTACTGTAACAATCAACACGACATTTAATTAAATATGTAATAGGGAACATACAAAGGATGAAAAAGTTATAAACAAATTGGAAAACAACAATCAATTAGAAAACCATCTCAATTCATTATTCTTTGTGAAATATCAAACAACAATCTTAATCTAAAAGCTTAGGCTATTAGGTGATGATCTAAGAATGGTTTTATATTACTTTCTAAAACACCCCTCATGTAAAAGCTTTTTGGACTAGAAATTTGCATATACCCACCATTACTTTGTATTTTTTTTTTATGAATTTTATTAATTAGAATGGGATGGTAATATTCTAACACAAATATTTGGTCATCAAGGCTCTATTTTTATATCAAAGAACAATCTCAACCTAAAAACTTAAACTATTAGGTGAAGCTTTTACTATCTAACATGAAGCAAACAGAACACCTGTGTAAAAGATATGAGCTTCAATAATGTATCAGAATGAAAAGGCAACGTGTTGCATATGCATACCTACAAGGTCCATCTCCATCCTGCACCATCCTGCATATTGTTTTCTGTCTATCCTTTGGATTTGCTAGTGAGAATTTCTTCAACATCTTGGCTTCAGTTTCCTTCAGATACTCTTTTGGAAATACTTGCCCCTCAACCAAGACACAGAACTCCATTGGTACATAGTTCTTCATCTTGCTTTTCATCTCTAGGCAAGGGATATCTTGATGCACTATATCTCTGTGATATTTTTGCCTGAAATATTCAACAAGCCTAACATTCTGCGAAGCCTTGCCATCTGGATCTTCTTGAGGAAATGTAATATATTGAGCGTCATCTCTCGTCAACCCTGTAATAACATATTTTTGTTTGGTGACACGGTGAGTCACTCTAACTTTCAGTCCCTTCAGCACACCTTCCACAGCCCTCCTAAAGCTTCTAAAATTATTTAAATTAAACCCAGAAATATGTTTTGTCAAGAATTCTATCACAGAAAGTGGCTCATGAAATGACAGAACAGAATAGTCCAAGCATAAAGCTATGCCTTGGGAGGTCGGTTTGAGGCTATGTTGGCACCCTCTAGATGCTATGATTCCATGCCCAAGGTGAATTTGATGATCTCTAACAGAATGGAAGCTACGGGAAACAGAGATCATTGTCCTAGCTGGGTGCTCCTTCACCACGACATCCATCCCTTGCAATATGTCACGAGGTGTTGAGCGAAGTTTCCCGTCCAAGTAATCCTTCAGCTTGTGCAGCTCAAGTTCATTCACAAGCTTTATGGTAAACAGGTAAGAACGTGGTTTGGCATCTTCTGCCTCAGAGACCTGCACTTTAAATGTTCCAGTGGGCAAGGAAACTGCACTGAAAATGTTCTTCTCCCCGTCATAAGCAGTCATAGCACGAGGAAACGAAGAAGGATCATCAGCAAATAACTTATCCCTGATCATTGCTAAATTGGACTTTGAAATTTTCCCAGGCCTGCCATGCTTTGGAAGCACTTCTTGCTTGATATTAACATCATAATGCCGTATGATGCTCTTAGGATTGAACTTGACAAGAAAATGATTTACAAGAAGTCTAGGAGTTCGGACAGCCAGTTTGCCACCTTTATCTGGTCGTAGAACTGGACTAATCCTATTAGCAGTGACAGAAGCCAATCCTTTTGGCACATTAGGACCTGCAAAGAAAAGAGAGCTTATCCCATTAATGTTTCCAACATATGACAAATTCAAAGTATCCAATTGTTGCCATAAAAAATTATTGAATCTTGGAATAGACCGATATTCAGCATCTAGTTGCTCTATCTGCAGTTGCCCAGACTTCATTTTCATTCAAGATTGAAAAAAGAAGGAAGAAGATACTGTCCCAAAACCAATTTGTTAATAGAGACAATAAAAGGATGAGCATGATTTCTTTGCTACACTGTTGCGTTAGCTACAGATAATAACTATCTGAACTTAGTTGAACTTTGAATTTCAAGCATAACATCATCCACTAACTATTTTCTAAACCCATGTTGTTAAAAGCAAGACAAGGACAGTAAAAAGTTGCAAAAACTTCTTATCAAAGTCTTGAACACACTGTCCAGAAGATTTATCCCCATTTTGTCTAACAATTTAAGAAAAATACAAAAATTAAAATGACAAAGATCCACGAAATACAAATCACCACAACTTGGATTGAAGTTGAACAAAAAAAAAACACAAGCAGGGCATACTAACTTTTTTGTACAAGTCAATGAAATAGCATCAATCAAAAGAGGAAAGATAAAAGAAAAAATCCAGCAAAAATTCAATGGCCCACTACAGAAGTATAAAGCCCTGGATTGGGGTATAGTAAGTAAATAACCTTGATTATGATCTGATTCTCTTTCTTCCCGGTTCTTTTAGCGAATCATTAATAAATAAGATTGATGAAGAGAAAATTAAACACAGTTTGAATTGACTGCTATACAGTTCCAAATTTGGCTTACTCCTAAATTGGTGAGCATAGTCAAAATTCAGAATTGCAACTTTTTGCTTTTATGAACCTAAGAAGTATGCAAGTTGTGAATCTTACACGTAAATATTACAACAAAATCAAATTCAAAACATATCTGGAAGCAATGATCAGGTTGTCAACAATTACAGGTCTCAGAAATATAGCATCTCACCGATCGCTCATCAACCAATCAAAATTTCATTATGTAACCCCCTCATGATATCTTTAAGGATTTTCTTAGAAAATAAAGACTAATATACCCAGCAACAAAGGTAAGAACGCCCAAAAAATGAAAAAAAAAAAAAAACATGAAAATTGATCAAGGATCACTGCATTGCCAGTAGAAAGACACCATTCCAGTTTGGTAATTAACAATAAACAAAGTCCAAAAGACCCAAGTCTGGTACACGACAAGTCATGAATATCACTCCTATTTGATATGCTAGGCAAACAAAGTTACTTCATTAAACAAACTAAAAAGAACAAAACCGCAAAACCCAGAAACACAGACCATAAATACAGTCTAAATTGTAACTCTTCCGTTCCAACTTCCAACACTTGACATATCCAGAACAATATAAGTTTTAAAGCCCACGAACAAAAATCCCTTCTTTTTATCCAACTTGAAAAAAATCAACAAAAAGTTTCAAGCTTGAACCAAAAAAGACATACTAATTCATCAAACAACAAAAAATATTAACCACGACCATTTCATATTCTTTGCAAATCATCAGCAACCGAACTGAATACACAGAAATTAAAGCAATATACTTGATAAACAAAAAAGATGCTTACTAGGTTCAAGATCACCAGAAGAACTAGAACCAGAAGCCCAATTGCTAGATGGACTCACATTAACAGGTCTTGAAGGTCCCTTTCCTCCCCCAGTTTCTGACACCTGGTCACTCCTTCCTTCTTCACTACCACCACGGACTTCCCAGCCCCTTCTAGGCCCCATTTCACCACTTTGACTGGTTGGAGCACCTCCATGCCGCTCTGAATGTGATCCACCACCCCTTGTGCCCCCCGGTCCACCAACACTTTGACCGGGTGGAGGACCACCACCGCTACCTTGATTGTTTGGCCTCCAATGCTGACGTGGACCGCCAGCACGACCAGCACCGTCATACCCGCCAGCACGACCAGTACCATCATACCCGCCAGCTCGACCACCGCCACCATACCCGCTAGCACGACCACCATCATACCCGCCACTACGACCACCATCTCTTCCTCCCCCTCCATAACCTCCTCTACCACCACCGTACCTACCATCATGACCACCTCTTCCTCCGCCTCGATAGCCTGCTCTCTCCATTGGATAAATCGGGAGTAACTCGGTAATAAACCGGGTCTGAGCACAGTAAACAAAGAAAACTCAAGTGAGATTTTGGAATAAATGCAAGAAAGTTGCGAGCATAGGCAGCTTACAGCGAAAAACTATCTAAATTTGTTAAGAGCTAAGCTTTAAATAGTAGAAATATTCCCATTTGTTTATAATTTTCATAATTTATAGACTTTTTTGCATAAAATTATTTAAATATAAATTTAAATCGAATAAAATCTAAATCATTAAAATTTAAGAAAAGACCCTAAAATAATTAGAAAAATTAAAAAAAATCCGTGGACAGTCCATTCTAGCCTGGATTTGAATATGTTTTTAAACTTGGATATTGTTGTCTTAAATTTTTTATAAAAAGCATGATATTTAAGATATATTAACGAGATTTTAATCCAATTCAATAATTAAATTAAAGATTATAAGCTTATAACTATTTTTATAAAAATATCATTTGATTATACAGCGTCATGAACTTTTCAGTAATTTAATAGGCTTGGAATATAATTTAGTAAAGCCAGAGATTGTGCTTTCGGTGAGTTGGATTTTTAGGGTAAATAAAAGGGAATTTACGTGGGATGCAAGGAAAGTGCCTAGCTGGTGGGATATCGATAAGAAACTCAAAATATCCTTTGCTGGTAAGTTAAGAGCTTGAAATCTTTTTATATTAACACAAAAATAAATAAATTAATAATGTGTTTTTAGTTGTTTTATATTCTTCATTTTGTTAAGTAAAAGAAGTAGCTATAAGGATAGAGTAGTAATTCACTTATTTCCCCTTTATGCTGTTAAAATTGCTAAGAGCGTTTGCTTGTTTGGCACTCATGGGAAGAAGGGCATAATGATGATAGAAATTTAAGGGGAAAAAAAACAGAGAAGTGTTGAGGAAGAATCCAGAAGGTTCGGTGGAAACTAGGAATAAAGTGGGGGCCGCGTAGAGGCCGGTTTTTAAGGAAACCGTGTTCATGAAAAGACCGAGATACTCATGCTGTTTTGCACAAATATTATCAATAATTAAGTTAACCTTTTCTGATTTTCTGTGTCTTCAGCTTGTTAATAAATATTTTATTATAGGACAAATTCAGTTATAATTAAGTATCAATAACCATGTAATTAGTGTTAACATTTTATTCTTTAGTTTTGCCGTGTTCAATGTAATTTGTTAGCACTACACTGATATATTGATTTAGTATCTGATTAGTTTTAGATTTAATAAAAAATTTAGATTAATTTGTGACTTTATCAAAAAAAATTAAATTTTTTAGAAAAAACTTAAATAAAGTGGTTTTGATGTTTTTTTTTAAAATAATTTCTAGATCAATTCATTCTATCACGTGACCCCGAGTTTTATCTAAAATGAACTTATTTAAATTCTATAAATTTTAATGCATAATTATATCAAATGTCTGGAACGAATGCATGTAATTAACACCAATTAGTTTGGAATTGGGGTTTTTGTTGCATTATTCTAAATCTTTTGGCTGATTTTTCTAAGGTGATTGTCATACGAATCTCTTATAAATTAAGCAAGCATCCTGACTGTGGTTCTTGTTTAATCTATGAAGAGATTCATTGGTTTTGGATTATAGTATATGAAAGTGGACATTCTAAAGTAATTATGTGAATTCTTTTTTTACAGGACTTTGATTCCAAGGCAGGAATATTCTATATAAAAAAAATCATTATATGTGATGATTTTCATTTCTTATTAATTAAATTCATTGTTTAAAATCTCCATAACAAATATTATTTTGTCATATATATATATAATTATATATATATATATATATTTTATAATGGTCTATGAATTACTTGTAATTTATAATTATTTTTATTTGAGTACATGTACTATTTTTTTTTCTATTTAAGTACTTGTATTTATAAAATTAGATCAATCAAGTACCTCTGTTAATTTATGTCACAAATTTGATAATGGAGCAGTTATTTCTCTGTCAACGAGTCATGTATTGGAAATCGACGAAGATAAATGGCATACTTCATGATTTTTCTCAGGATAAATGACTTAAAAATTGTGTTTTATTTATTTATATATATATTTATTAATTTCTTGATGAAAAACAAAAAAGTTAAATAATGACAAGATCATGGCCATTTCGGATACAAGGTCCACTTGTACTGGAGGTAACTGGAATGTCAGCTCAATTGTAACGAAAGGAGATGAAAGTGATAACATTTTATGAGTACAAGTGCTCAAACAGTAAAAAGATCACACAGGTACTCAAATACAAAAAGTTATAAAGTACAGGTACTTGATTATAAAATTAATAAAATTTCAACCTGGATACCTAGCAGAGAATTAATTGGCTATCATATTAATATTCCGGCAACAAAATCAACCACGATACTTGATTGATCAAATCTCATAAGGATTCGTACTCAAATGAAAAAAAAAAAAATCAATACATGTCATGGGTACATGAACTTTTCTCTAAGAGAAAAATTATTGACACTAATGACACTTGATGGCGTCATAATTAGGACTTTGAAAAAATAAAAATAGAAGTTTGGGTGGCAATGTCAACTAGGCAGAATGGGTTTAAGAGCCTTTTCATATTTAGCATTTCTTTTTAAAGATTTAAAGATAAGTACTCTTCGTGCTCATATCTTTTTGTTATGTGATAAAAATAAGTTCAGTGATGGTTTTTTTAGTTGGAAAGCTTATGCTAACTTGAAAGATGAGTTCCGAGGTGAAATTACAAAAATAAAAAATAAAATCAGGCTTAAGAATATAATATCATCCACCTGTAAATTTATGAGGCATTGTTAGAAGAGCTTTGCGTATTGCATCATTGTCTTATGTGAAATGTTCTGGAATACATCTCATGTTTTGCATGTATTATCAGGTTTCATGAGTTCTTCATAGTTGTTTAAGCTATTGTTTGTGGAAACATAGTTTTTGAAGAGTTGAGTGTGTAGTATTCTAGAATAAAGTGGATATTATCCCACTTGGTGTGGCTTGTGTTCAAGATCTTGTTGATTTATGGATCTCATCTCATACTTACTTAGGTCCTTTTCTATAAGAGATGCAGTGAAACTCAAACAGAGATGGATGGCAACTAGATCCTTGTTTGGAGTGTCTCATATGAAAACAATGGGTTTAGCTCATTCTTACTATAGGACCGCAAGCGTTACTCGCTTCCTTGTCACTCTACTCTATCTCTTCATGAAATTAGAGTTTTCATTCAACATTGCGGTGTATGCATGAGAGCTTATTATTGTGCATAAGAATGAGTGCAAAGATGCAAATGCATCATTGTGAAAAAACTTCATATAAGAATTGGGTTTTTAACGGGTTGCGATTCTAGACCAAGATGTGTGAGTTTGATTATGAGCTTGATCATTCTAGAAAAAACAAGTCCCTCGTAGAATAACGAATTCTCTATTGTTTAAATCAGTAGGTATATGAGATAAATAATATACGAGATAATTGAGAGAAAATGTATAGTGAAATTGAAATGTTTAATATGAGAACATTGTTTGGCTTTTTTGTATACCTAGTCACCTAAGTATTTATAAATCTTGTATACCATGAAGTATTTATAAATCTTGTACACCATGAAGAGTTAGAAAATAATTAATTGGTAAAAATATTGACATTATCATCGAATATAGTACCTAGCTCTCGATAAAATTGGTGATTTTTAGTAATACATTGGCTATAAATAAATAGTGATCGAGAAAAGATAGTGCGTGCATGTTTGCACTGTCAACTGGCTTTAACCGCCGGCCCTAATATATTTCTTTTTTATCAAATATCATGACCGAGCACTGGACTCTAATATATTTCCTTTTCCTTTTCTATATATAAGCGATCATCTCAAAAGGGAAAAAAAACTTGCAATGAGCTCATAGTCGAGATCCAATCCTCTTGG
>Ga0307514_10005746_pt1 | contig 10967 bp, 7 predicted proteins | sample 16_EM_MG_FD_203088 | JGI IMG/M metagenome (GOLD analysis project Ga0307514, IMG submission 203088) | Populus trichocarpa ectomycorrhiza microbial communities from riparian zone in the Pacific Northwest, United States - 16_EM | ecosystem: Host-associated > Plants > Roots > Unclassified | place... | reverse complement strand
AGAAACTATGAGGCAACTAACCTATGAAAGAAGAAGCATACATTGATTGTGGCTGTTAGGAGAGAAACTTCTAAAATTACTTAGTTAGAGTACTAGGTTCGATGATAGGGCCTGATGAAACTAATGCTGCAATATTGTGGTGTGGTGGTTTATAACTCCGAGGTGGTCTATGAGTATTAGATTGTGACTGACTGTCAAACTTCCAAGCTTGATTCTACTGTCTCAACTTGGGACATTGAGCCTTCCAATGACCTTTCTACTTACAAAAACTGCACTCATCGAAGGCAACCCTTGTGTAAGGCTTATTTTGATAATTAGAGAATGACTTAGAGGGTACTGCTAGTACAGATGGATTCAAAGCAGAAAGAATTCTCTTTTCAAAATAAGACTGGAGATGTATTTCTTCAGCCAATAACTCACTAACAACAGAGTCAACAGAAGATAATGGAGAACGATGTAGAATTGAACCTCTGAGTCCTTCAAAATCACTGCGAAGTGCTGTTAAAAACTGTATCAATCGTTGTTGTTCTCTACGATCAATATAGGCACTACATGCCTTTAATTCTGCCGATTCTATAAGAGCTAATTGATCTCAAAGATCTGTCATTGTAAAATAAAACTCTTGAACACTTATATTCTTCTGATGAAGAGCTCGTATGTCATTCTTTACTGATACTGCTTTGCAAAATTTAATTGCGTGAATAACCTTTGCAGATGATCCCAAACCACCTTTGTTATCTCACACTTCATCAATTATGTACCTATAGAATGCTCAACATAATTGTTAATTCAAGTAATAATCTTTGTATTGTCTGCTTCCCATGCATCTATCACAGTAGCATCCCCTTCCTTGGTATTCTTAGATACCATATAGTTTCCACTGACATATCCCCACATCTTTTTACCCTTAAGAACATTTTGCATTACATAACTCCAATACGAATAATTTTTCCCATCAAACCTCACACTCACAGAATGAAGCGAATCATCTCTTTCAGTAGTCATAATCAACAATCATAAAGAACCAGAATGCAAAAGCAGCGAAAAACAAAATACCAAATTGTAGAAACTGAACAGATATCACAGAAATTAAACAAATATCTTCTTGAAGTTATACGATTACTCCAAAAATAAAAAATTACAGAAATAGAATGCAAATACCAAGTTGAAGAAACTAAAAAGATGACGAAATAATAGATTTACAGAAACTGAAGGGAAGAAAAAAATACCAGATTTGCATAAACAGAACGAATATCACTCTAAAAAAATAAGGCACATTCCATGAAACTAGCTTTGATACCATGTTAAAGCAATTCAAATTAACAAAAAACAAATACAAACATAAGAGAGAAAGAGGGTAGGGTTTTTATTAATATCAATATTCTGAAAGTGTGTCTTCAACCTAAATACAAAGAGGTTATATATAGGTTAAACTGAAAATACTATTCTACCCTTAATAAATAAAACAAGATAAATATATATATTTCTTAACAAGATCGACAACCCTTCCATCATATATCCTAGGAAAGGGTGTTAAAAAAAAACTAATCAATTGAATAAACCAAGTAAACAAAACAAATTAACCGAAAACACCTAACCGAGAGGAAAAATTGATTAAACCGATTAAACCAATTTTTATAACCATAAAATCCACTCGGTTCAGTTCAATTTTATTTTAAAAACTAAAATCATTAAAGTGAACCGAACCTTAAAAAAACCTAATAGCTCTAAAAAACAAACGAAGTATAAATATTAAAAACTTACTGGTTAACCCAACCCTATGATAATCCTCCCCTTTCACAAAACATCAACCAACTAAAGAAACCATCTCTCTCATTCTTCCCTTTTCTTTTGCATATGCAATACCCGTATCTCATAATCCTCCTCTTTCATTTGCATCTGCCATGTCTCTCTCAAGTCTTAACCAATATGCAATTAAGGAATAACATTTAATTGTAAGCAACGTTTCTCACTTACTTCACAATTCACACTTCACAGTAGCCGAACCAAACCCACTTCCCCATCTCCCTCTAACCTCTCTCTCTCATCCTCTTTTTTTTATTGAAGGCTTCTCTCAAAGGTAATCTTTTTTAGAATTTATCGGTTACTAGATTTGCAAGGTTTTTAGCCTCTTCTTCTTCTTCTTCCTCCTCCTTTTCTTATTCTTCCTTTTCTTCTTAAGGATTTGTTATCATCTAATGCAGGAAAATAATGGTTATTCAATGCTTTTAAAAAGCTATTAGTTTAAGTAGAATTTCATATGAAAAATAATTTATACTTTGATTGTATTTAAATTTAATTCCCCTAGATTTATTCCACCAAAAAGACAACAAATAGGTTTGAGTTATTACTATGTTTGCTTTTTATGTTACTTGTGTTCATGAATCCAATAAGCATTAGTCCTGCTTGATCCTTGAAGAAGCAGGGTACTTGTTGTTTGTACTTCTCTAGTGTTCAGTCTCATGAAACGCAATCTATCTTCATGATAATCCAATTTGTTGGGATTGGGTTTCTTGGTTTTATAAAAAAAATAGCCTTAATCGAACTAAACTGGTTCGATTTGAACTGGTTTTCAATTCGGTCTAGTTTATATTCTCTAAAATTAGTATGTCTTGGTTCAGTTGGTTTTTTGGGCCCAAACCAAACCGGACTGTGAACAACCCTAATCATAGGGCTTTCTTTCCAATCCTATGAGTATGTAATAATCCTTAATGAAGGAAGACCTCTCCTCTCTATTCATCCCACCATTAAGGGCCAACCACGGTTGACTCTTAGGGCTTGCCCTGATTTTTTTTAAAAGAGAATCAAAGTAACCTCGTTTTGAAAAAAAAAAAAATTTGAAAAAAGTCAACGATTATTGACCCATGTTTTATCCTAGGTCGACTTAAGTTTTTTATCGGGTTAGGTGAGGTCAACTCTTTCTTTATTTTTTCTTAAACCTAAACTAATTCAAGTCTCAGGTCGATCGAGTCCTAGGTCGACCCACATAGCAAGTCCAAGTTTTATAACTATGGTTTTTATAATATTATTAATTTCAACATTCAATAAAAACTAATACATATTATGAGTGAAATATAATTTTTTTTCATATATTATTCTGTCTTGTTCATCATAACTAAACATGATACAAAGATAATTATTTTGTCTTGTGTACCACTACCAAACATAATTTTATCTTTGTCTCCTTTCATGTCTTATTTGCTTTGTCTCCATCTCTTTTGTCCTAAGATAATAACCAAACGTTACTTAAGGGAAGGGAAGGGAATCGATTAGTAACTAAAATTCTTTTAAAAAAATCTGAATTGGTTGGAAACTTTAATTATACGAAGAGAATTGCATTTTGTATTTGTCTAGGTGTTGCAATTGTCATAACTTATTTTTAGCCTTTAATTTTTTAGTATTTAATTTAATTTTTATTATGATAATTTTAAAAAAATTAAAAGATTTTAGAGAGTGAAGTAAGAAGAAGAGAGAACAAGGGACTAAGAAAAGTATTTAATAAAAATAGAAAAATAAAAATAAATAGGAGGATCAAATAAAATTAGAAAATTATTGAAAGAGATCTTAAACATTAATAAGATAAAAATTATTTAATTAAAAATCCATGATCAAGAAAGAAACAATATAATTGCTTAATGTTATTTTTTCAGTTTAGTTTTTCTTGTTTTCAGGGGGGTCTTAGACAATATAAATAAGAGACATTAAAAAAAAAGACACACATTGAAAGAAAAAATTGTATAAATAATTAGAATACCCTAATTTTCAATTCTAGGGTTCATGAAGGAATTTGAGAAAAAAAGTGTATTGTTAGAAATTGATTTAACAATCATGGAATGAGTGTTAATTAGGGTGAAAACAATAAGAAATTATGGAAAATTTTGAAATGAATCGATAAAGAACTCTCCCTTTTAGAACCGACCATGATGGAGAAAATGAATAACAAAAATTTATTTAAAACTTATGAATATGTGTGGTCTTGTGATGAGTATGAATGGAAGATTGTGTTAAAATGAGTTTTTAGTTGTGTTGAAAAAATATATATTCTTTGCATGAGAAGAAAATGTTAGTGTGGTATGTAAGGAACACATTAACTTGAATTTATATGTAGAGGCGATTTCAATAACCTAAAATAGTAAAAATATAGGATGTCATGACAATCATGAATGTTTGAAATTAAGGGCTATAATTGAATTGAATTGCTTCAACATTTTGTCTTAAAGATTATTGTGCGAAGAAAAAATTTGGAAGAAAACTTATGTCCATTTTAAATGCCGTGTTCAACCAACAATAGATAATAGGGGAGGATTGAATTGTGTCTTGAATCATTTTGATGTTTGTGTAAAATTATGTTAATTGGAGTAATTGGTAATTAGATTTAGACAATGAAAATTCAGTAACAAAAAATCAAGTCATTGGACATTTTAAATTTGTTGATGAAAATTGAAGGCATTTGGATATTGACAAAATGTGTGGATATGAAAATGACTTCCGAAAATGAATAACAAAACATCCAAACATTAAATGTTATAGTAAAAGATATGAAAAATGTGTATGTGTATAAGATTTTGAGAATACTGGTTTGATTGTTTGTGATAACAATATCCCTAATGATACAGGGGAGGTTACGAGGACAAGACAATAATAGGGAGCATGAGCTCATTCATAGACTCCAGGTAGATGCTTGTCACCTCATCCTTTTTAATTTATATCAATTTATATAAGTCTATATTTTCAGTATTAAGATAATGATTTGTACATATTTGTTGTGATGAATTGATAAAAAACGAATAAAGCCTTAATGTGGTGATTATCTTCAGACAAATGTTGTGTGCATGAAGTCGACCACATGAGTGGGGCTTGAATTGATAAGTTCCTATTTATATGATGTTTGAGTTTTATGAAAAGTCAACCATATGAATGAGGCTTAGGTTGGGAGACTTGAATTGGAATACGAGGTACACATGGTTTATGTGCATGATAGTTGGTCATATATATGGGGCTAGGTCCTTTAGAGGACATGTTTGATGTATTTTTATGTATAGGAGTCGCCCACAAGAGTGGGGCTCTAAATTGTTAACTTTAAGTCGGCTATGAAGAAATGGGGACTTGATCATAAAATTTAATGTATCGGCCACAAGTGTTTGGGTAATGGGTAATTTATAGTCAGCCGCATAAGCGAAGTTAAGAAGATGTTCAATCAATTAGCTTCTCTATCCATGCATTAACTTTTAAATTTAAGGTCCTAAACGTGGATTACTTCTTGAATATCAAAAACTAAGGGTATAACATGGATTGATACTTAACATTTAAAGTATTAGTGACTATCGATTGATACCAGGATGAAATTGATTAGTGTGTGAGACTGATGGTATCGGTTGATACCAGAATGAAATTGATTAGTCTGTGAGACTAATGGCATTGGTTGATACATGGATATAAATGATTATCCTATAAGACTAATGGTATCGATAGATACTGGGATAAAATTGATTGGTCTATAAGACTAATGGTATCAGGTCATGTAGGGATAAAATTGATTAGTCCTTTATGAGGTGGAAGCTAATTTTGTGACCTTATAGGTTTGAGTTTTTGGGGAGGTTTCTTTTTAAGGGGAGACTCTGCTGAAATTTCATTGAATATGGAATGAATAATACATAATAATCGGATGTGATTCTAGGATCGAGACCAATGATATGAGTAGTTTTCCATCTCAGATGGAGACCAAGGAAATGTATAGTCTATCATCTTAGACGAAAACCCGTGAATTAATACAATATTATAGTTGATGTTGAAATGTAATTATTAATACGAAAGGATGAATAAATGGTCCTTGGTAAGAATGTGAATATAATTGAATTGAAAATTAGTGAAATTATATGAAGGCTTGAATTTGAAAGCTATAATATAAATGCTTATGTTGAAGAACTACTGGTCATGTCTTTTAATGATTGTATTTGAATTATGAAATTTAATAATATTATGCAAGTCATACCAGTAGAGTAGAGAAAAATATAAGGAGTTGTTATATGTGTGGTGATTATAAAATGATCCATATTAATCCAAAAGAAAAGTTTATCAGTGATTGCCGATGAGATATTAAATTGATAAGGACACAAATTAATATGCTTGTAGAATGGATTAATGATATTGGTTATGTTCATATAGTTATACAACACAATGATCATGATGAGGTAAGTACTTATGGTAATTTTTAAAATCTTGTATGTTTTACAGGTGTTTCTTTTTAAGGCCCCAGTTCTCATAAAAAGGTTGTTGAGTTGTATGGTCCATCATGTTGGGTTTCCTAAAAACACATATGTGGTGCAGAAATGACAAATTTAAAATTTTTTAGGAGTTTCAAGGTTCATCCATATTTTTTTATGAAATTAAACAGTTTGATTATCTCATCAAAATGAATATTCCAACTCATTGAAGCTTGTTTGAGCCAATAAATGGATTTTTGTAGCTTGCATACTTTATTGGTAGATTTCTTAGATTCAAAACCTTCAGGTTTTGTCATCATATACACATCTTCGTGAAGATTTCCATTTGGGAATGCTATTTTGACATTCATTTGTCAAAACTCATAATCATGGTATACAGTTATAGCAAGTAAAGTCCTCATGGATTTTATCATAGCTAACGACAAAAAGGTTTCATCAAAGTCAACTCCTTGTCTTTATTTGTAACCTTTGGCAACTAGTCTAGCTTTGTACATTTGTACATTGCCATCCATGTTGGTCTTTCTTTTAAAGACTCACTTACATCTAATAGGTTTTATCCCTTCAGATGGATCAACCAAAGTCAATACCTAGTTGGTGTACATAGAATCCATTTTAAATTTCATAGCTTCAAGTCATTTCTCGGAATCAATATTAGATATTGCTTCCATATAGTTGATAGGCTCATCAAGTATGAGCAATTCATCATCATCAGCTTCCATAAGAAATTGAAGCAGTATCTACCCTATTTAAAAGGTAAGCAGCAATTTACAAGGCATAACACCAAATAAAAGGTGAGAGGTTTGTATAGCTCATCATAGAGCATATATGATTTCTCCTTTTAAAAACTCCATTAAGTTGTGGTGTTCTAGAAGGTATTCATTGTGAGAAAATCTCATTATTTTTAAATAATCTTGAAATATTTGGCTCAAGTATTCACCACATTGATCCGATCAAAGTATTTTGATACTATTTTTAATTTGTATTTCAACTTCATTTCTTAATTCTTTAAATATTTTAAATGTTCAAACTTGTGTTTCATTAAATACACATAATCATATCCAGAATAGTCATCAGTAAATATACTGAAATAAATATATCTACTTATGGCACAAATTGTCATTGATCGATATATATATATAGACCTAGCAATTCTTGAGACCTTTCACTCTTTATCTAAATGCAAGCCTTGGTCTTATAACAAATTGGCTTAGAGAGTGGAGTTGATTTAGTCTATGATAATGATGATCTCATTATGTGTGTGCATGCCTGCGGTACGACTTGATTAATTTTAATATTTAAAAAGTAAGGAAAATGATGGAGTTACATTCATGTTAGAAGAACAATTATCATAGTCTGCTTTGATTTTCGTAATTCAATTTTGGGTTTTCCTTGAAATTACCATTTCCTATTAAATGAAAAGCAACAAAAAAAATGACTACTTGGCAAGAGTAGACCAAGAAGGGTTTCAAATGCATGAAGAAATTGAGCTGGAATTTTGTACAAAATTGAAAGCCCAATCCTACCCCAATATGCCCAAGACTGAAGGATAATATAGATTCAAAGTCAAATCAAATGATTATTAGATGAATCTGTATAAAAATTAAGTCTGATGGCTTAATTAAACCTCTAGCAGGCCAATTTGAATTAATCATGGGCCTAATTAAAGTTTTGATTAATTTTAATAATTAATTCGGGTCAAATTAAAAGATTTAATTAAGTGCAAGGACTTAATTGAACTTTTAATGAGTCAAAGTAATTTTTATTAAGGACTTAATTGGTGAGAAATTAAGTTTAAAAGCTTGATTTGGACTTAATTGAGAAGATTAAAATTTTAGAGGACCAAATTTTTTTTTTCAAACTCAATTGGGTGAAATCAGGGGTGAAATCACAAGAAGATAAAAGTTTGGGGGTCAATTAAGGTCTAAATTAAAGAGATTAAGAACCAAAGACCAACTTGTAAAATGCGCAAGACTTCAGGGATTGAAATTGGCAAAATGAGGGGTCAAATGAAAGAAAATTGAAAGTTAAATGATCAATTGGGGATCAATTTACATAAATAAAAAAACCAAGGACCAAGATGAAAAAGTTGTTGAACTTCAGGGTTGGTGTTTGAGTTTGGCAGAGGTGAAATTAAAAAGTTTTAAGGTAATTAAGGGTGCAATTAAAAGAAGTCAAAAGATCAGGGACTAATTTGACTTTTAGTCAAATCTTAATTCTAGAACTCTAATTAGCCAAGAGTTATCAAAACGATGTCATTTTGATAAATCCAAAATAAAAAAAAAACAAATAAAAAAAGGGTCGATTGACTTGTTATTTGGCTACTGCATATCTTCTTCCTTAAAGATCCCAAGAAGGTTGGTTCTATTGCTACCTCCCAAACCTGAAATCATCCTCATCTCTTACCTGAACAAGACAATGAACATACCCCCTCATACCCTGCATGTTGTACTCCTACCTAGACAAAATAAAAGCTCTTTTGCATCCCTAAAAGCGCTATTACAAGAAGCTAAAACCCATGCCCTGACCAGAAAGCTTACTAGTGTACCTGTTTTGTCGGCTCTGAAACACTACGAAGCCTGACCCTTAGCCTCAATGAATGGCTTGGATTGATTCTTCTACATCAATGGGAGATAATGATCCAGCTCATTACCCTTAAAAGGATGTCAGTGGCCCTTTAAAAACTCATGCAAAAGGCCATGAAAGAGGGAGAAATGAAGAGAAAAAAAGGGGTATAAACATAGATTATATTTTGAACCATCCATCATAACCATTATTACCAAGCTCTCTACCAACTCTCAGACACAACTCCACTTCCACACACACCATCACAACTCGAAGAAAGATAATAAGGAGGCAATATCTTTAGATAAGGTAAGCTTTCAACTTTGACGAGGGGGTGTAGCTTAATGAGCACACCCCCTCTCTTTCCATTATATTTTCATTGTTATCTTTTGCATTGAGTGTTCATTATGTTTTCTCTTAAATTCTTTTGTTGGTTTAAATGCAATGGGTGTTTGTTTTTTATGGTAGCATGTTTCGAAGTTTGATTGTTGTTTTGTTTCTGTTGTTCTTAGACTATTGTTAGTGTTTTGATGGGCTTGCCTGGGCCAAATACATGTTGTTTATGATTAAGAATGTGAAAGACAATCAATGTAACAATGCTTATACATAGAAATAGGTGTTTTGGTAGCCTAAGTTGTGTTTATTGTTTTCCTCTTAATCTCTTTTTTTTTTGTTGGACGGTCTAAGGCAATTATAGGTGTTTGGGCCTTGGTTGCTAGGTTTACGTTGTATTTCTTGAGTTTTAGTGTTGTTTTTTGGATTGACGTCATTTCTAGGTTTTTCTCTATATTTTTTCTATATTTTGTCTAGGCAATAATTCTGGGAAAAAACATTTTTTTGCTACATGATTTGGATCCATTTTGATCAATTTCTTGGCACTAGCAACTTTGCATGACCCTTTTAGCCAACAATCTATGTTTCTTTTGCATCAATAACATGTATTTTAAAGTTTTAATCTTAGAGTTTGGTTTTTGAACTAAAACCTTCTCTGACCAAATCGTAACAATTCAATGATAATCGAAGTGAATAAATGCTAAATTTTTTATCCTTGCATGATTTCTAACCTCCCTGTACCCGTGGATTTTCCATATATGGTCTGGTTTAGAACCCACATTTCTGGATTCTTCAATGATGTTCTTCGTCAGATTCAAGCAAAAATGTTTGTTTGATCTTCGCTTGTGTTGTTTTTGTTATGGATTATATTTATGGGCTACCCACGTGACTAGGTTGAGCCTCTTTTGAGTTTTGTCTCTGAGCTTGGGCTTTAGGCTAGGAGGCCCAACCCATGTAGTTGGGTCAGGCCCATTTCAGCCATAAATGCATGTTTGGCTAGTTAAGTTTTTACCAAAGGAAAACACATATTTTGTGTTCTTAAGGCAAGTTTTTCAAACACAGCCTTAAGATATTTTTTGTACCTCTGATTTTTAATTAAGGGCATATTTGGCAAACATACTCTAGTGATTTTCCAACAAGGTTTACTTTTTTTTGTGTGCTTTTACCAATTAAGCCCAAAACATTTTCCAAAAATTCTAAAAAAATTCAGGGACCATTTCAGAATTTTTTTTGGGTCCCTCACAGTTTTTATTCAATTTTTTCACTTAATATTGAGGCTATAGACTTATACTGTAGATACTGATCCAGTATTAAAAGTACATGTTTTTCACTGAAATTTCAAAAAATTCCAAAAATTCCAAAAATGTTTCTTCATTTCAAAAATTCAAATTTTGTCTGCATACAAAAAAATTCCAAAACTTTCAGTATATTTTATACAAAAAAAAAAAAATTGCATTTTCATTATACTTAGAAAGAATACAAAAACAATCAAATCAATTAATGAGTATCACGACAAGTTTGTGATTATCCATTAGGATTTTGTCAAAATTTCAAACAAAAAACTTTTTTTTTCTAGGATTTTAGATTGTTTAGTTTTTAACATAGTAAGATAAGAATCTCCTTACTAAAAATGACTTTTCTTAAACTTTAGACAGACTTTGCTAGGTTTTTTAGAATGACTAGGTTTTAACATGATGAAATAAGAATCTCTACACTGAAAAAGACTTTTATCGAACCTTAGATAGACTAACAAATAGAAACACGACTTAAAACAAACAACAAAACAACTTACTATATGTAGGATACACTGAGGGTGATACGTTTTCTCATTACACAACTAATCCTCTT
>Ga0307514_10005745_pt1 | contig 10968 bp, 15 predicted proteins | sample 16_EM_MG_FD_203088 | JGI IMG/M metagenome (GOLD analysis project Ga0307514, IMG submission 203088) | Populus trichocarpa ectomycorrhiza microbial communities from riparian zone in the Pacific Northwest, United States - 16_EM | ecosystem: Host-associated > Plants > Roots > Unclassified | place... | reverse complement strand
AGGCCCGAAAATTTACCTTATTTGGATGAGAATCAACAAGAATTTTCGGACAACTTGAATTTTCCCCGTGACCACCGTGATTTTTCGTGAAATCGGGAGGCACTGTGACGCGTGACGCCCGAATTGAACGAAATGGTACAGTATTTTGGTCATGTGACTAAATGTTTTAAGTGAATACCGAATTTGATTCATAAAATTATTATTAAAATCTTTCGGTTTGAATCGAATTTTTTTAATCACATGACTTAAATATTCCGTGCAAAAATGAAATAATCATTTTGTGCCCCTTATAGGCCCGGCTCACGGCCTGAGGCCGGGCCAAGCCCAACACTAGTCGGGAAACAATAGAAGTATGGCCTATCAAGAGCCAATCAGATTGCACCAAACACTAATACAAATAGGTTCACAGCGCCATCTCTTCTTCTCCTTCAACCCCCTTTGTTCTTCGTAAGTTTGTCTAGTTGCAATCTCGCCATCTAACTACTAATGAATCTGTTTCCAGTTTTCTTTCGGGCTTGCCAGGCTGCACCCACTTATTTTTTGTTTTAAGACGTTCCTTTGACCAGGCTTTTCGTGGCAAAAGAAAATTTTGTTATTGTTTTTTTTTTCCTTCTCTAAAAATGCGTTTTTTCTCGCCTGCTTTGATTTCTGTTGCCGCTTGGATCTCTGTTCAAGCCGCACCCTCAGGAATTTCGAGAAGAGCCGTCGGTGCGTCTGATATTGCAGTTTTGAGTAGATTTTCTCCTTTTATGTTGAGGATCAGAGTACTAATGACATTCTTTCAGAATTCGCCGATGTCCTCGAGCAGCTCGAGTCCCAATTTTACAAGGATGCGCTCGCTAAATTCAAGGATCAAGACTTCGTCGCTGCTGGATTTCCCACTGGCCAAGTCCCTGTTGAACAGTTTCAGATCATCCAGAGTGATGAGGCTACTCATTCGTCCGTGCTGCAAGCTACTTTGAGGGCGCTGAAGGAGGAACCGATCACGACATGCAAGTTCAAATTTGATTCTGTGTTAAAGGACGTTGCTACGATGGCTGCTACGGCCCGAGTCGTTGAGATGGTGGGGGTTGGTGCTTATCTCGGCGCTGCTCCCCTCGTCAAAGACCCCGTTTTACTCACTGCTGCTGGCTCGATCTTGACAGTAGAAGCTCGTCATCAAACGATTCTCAACCTTTTATCCCAGAATGGCACCGCTATTCCTTCTGCCTTTGACATCGCTCTGACTCCCCCTGAGGTGCTCGCACTTGCTTCTTCCTTCATTGACGGACCTTGCGACTTGGGAGTACCAGGTTTGTAAGACGTACGGGAACTTGTCATTTTCATACTGATTCGGCTTCCAGCCAACCCTCCACTTGCGATTACCAACACTGGGACTGTCGTCCCCGGAACAAAGCTCACATTCTCCTCTGCCACTCTTAACAGCACCAATCAGGGTGTAAGCAATTTTTATATTTTCCAAGAATTAATCTGATATAATTGAACAGAAAGCTTTCTGTCAGATGCTCATAGGTGGTCAACCCACTTCCATCGCTCTACCTCTCAACGAATGCGTCGTTCCAAAAGACATCAACGGTCCTGTCGTCATCTGGCTCACCTCCGACAGCCAGGCACTACTTAACAATGTCCGAGACCGTGCAACGTCCCAGCTTATCGCCGGTCCAACGATAGCGTTCATCGACACGCAACCCCAGCTGCTTGGTCAGCTTGTGCGGTTCAGCGTCAACAACCCCACCCCTGTCTCTTCGTCCTCCACTATCACACTCAAACCCGCTGAAGCGAGCTCGGTAATTTCGGCTGCTTCAAGCACGTCGACGTCTGTATCTGTATCGATACCTTCGCCTTCACCTGCTCTCAGCGAAGGGTTTTCGACTGCTCCTGGCCCTAACGCGTCTGTTGGCAAGTCTCCCGATGCTCCGATCATCATCAAAATGTTGGCAGCTTAAGGATGCCAATAGCTGCCATCCCAGGAGGTTTTCACAGCTATCATACGCTTTTTCACCTACGTTACTTTATATCTATTTGTTCTTCTGCTATTCTTTCTGGAGATCATCGATCAACTTGCTGGCAAGGTATAATTTTCTTATTTTCTGGCCTTCAGCAGATTGGTCCTTCTAATCATGTACATAATCTGTAACAAAGAGAGGCGAAATAATAAAGGTATTGCAATCTAAAATCAGATTCCTGAGTCACATAAACAAAGGGATGTATATATGATCTTGAAAATGCTTATTATATTCAAAATTGTATGTAGACAATGCACTGCGAATACAGTGTCGGCAACTGGAAAGTAAAAGTTCCGGTGTCGTGTTGTGCCGGTGATAAAAAGAAACCAATCCATCCGTCGATCACCAACTTCTTAATCGCTCTCACTCTCACTACTTGAAAAATCGTCTTCACTATCCACCCCTTCAGCCATCCCACTTGCGAGTTTGTTGAGCGAAATCGGATGTCTGGAATTATCTCCACCTGCTACCTCTTGCATCGCATCTTCCATATCCTCATCCTCATCGCCCTCGCCATCATCCCCAAAGAAGTCATTTAGCTCTGCTTCGAAAGCGTTGACATCAATCTCTTCTTCCTCGGCTTCTCCCTCTACTTCTTCTGCGTCCGTGTCTGCTTCCTCGCCGAACCCTTCGCCGAAGATGTCTCGCTCGAGTTGTAGGTCGTAGTCATGTTGTTGTGAAGTGGCTGCAACTGATGTAGAGGTAGCAGCGGTAACTGGTTCCCAGTCTTCTTCTTCTTCTTCTTCACCCAACACTTCTTCCATCGTTATCGTCGCAGAGACGCCTGGAGGGTCTGTTATTGAGTTAGTTGAAGTAGTAGGGGAAATCCTCGTTGCTGAAGAAGAGTCAATTGGTGCAGGAGGCGGGACAAAACCCGACTGCTTGCCTGGCAGAGATAGTTCCAAAGGGGGTTTAGGTTTTGGCGGGTCAGGAGGTACAGGTGCAGGTTTGCGAGAAGTGCTGGTCGCCGCTTGAGGCTTTCTGAAAGGTTTAACAACGTCAAGCACTTCTTTATCTGCATATGCCATTGAGCTGGCATTTAAAGTCATAGGGGTAGTAGAAATGGGTATGGCGGGGGCAGCAGCCGTTTTTGTCCTCTTCGTAGGCTTGGTTGATGCAAGTTTTGGTTTGGAGGGTGTTGGCGCCAGAAGGGGGATTGTGGGAATGGAAATAGAAGCTGAAGGGAAATTTGAAGGTAAATTAGAGACATGCGTAGGGTTCGAGTCCCTCGACTTGGATTGAGGCATTAGGCGAGAAGACCCGTTGGCGATCGGAGCAGGTAGAGTAGCAGAAGGGCGATGTGACATCTGGACCCGTAGAGGTATATCAGCGTCGTCACCTTCGTCGCCCTCTTCCTCTTCCTCTTTGCGATACTTTTGAGACTGGTGAACAGTGTCTGTTTCTCTATCTGCGCCGCCTGCGAGTAGCAGACGTTCTAGTTCGTCGTCATCGTCATCTCGCTTTCTTTTGCTAGTCGGAATTGATGCTGAAGGTTCCGGGTGAGCTGAGACGGACAATACCATGAGAAGGAACTCCTTACGAGAAGGTGCTGAAGGTGCAACGGCTTTTTTGCCGATGTGTTTTAGCAACACAAAGGAATCAAGTTTCTCCAAAGTAAATTGCTAGAAAAGCGGATTGAAATAGCATTTGGCATAAAAAATCTGCGAACTTACACCAGTGTCTTCATCGTATATCAGAATGCAGTCCACGTCTTTTGCGGGTTGCTCAAACCCATTATACGTGCAAACTTCATTTAGCTGACAAGAAGTCAAAACCTAGTTGCAAATAATGCCCACAAGGATGATAAATACCTCTTTGCTCGGAAACTCTGCAAAAACCTGCGTATTCTCTTCACCTTTCTTGATCTCTATGGTTGCAGGTCTTGTGCTATCAAATGCGCCTGGCTTGAAATTATCTGGTAGAAATATTTGGTTAGTTCCGCGAAAATCATCGTGATGTATATAAACTTCGTACACCTAAATGAATAGAAATCTCGTTCTGGAAGGTTGGATCTTTTGGTATTGGGTGCAGGTGAACCTTTAAGTTTTCTGGCCTTGATGGCACGACCTAGAGAAGGTCCGATGTTGACCTGATGACGCCCTAGAGAGGGCTTCCAAGCAATGGTGGACGATGACATTGGAGAAGGGGACTCAGCTGGTCCCAATGATGTAAGCCTTGCAATTGTCTTATGTAATCTCTAACAATTAAATTTTCAAACAATACGCTCAACGTGCGACAACGAATATTTGTTCGAATACTCCAAACTTAGATACCCAGTATACTTAGACTTCCTTGACCTTGACTGTACCACGTAGCAGACCAGTCTAAAAAAGAAATGTTGAGATAGATGTCTCTTGAAGGAGAGCTGACAAACGTACCCTGCGAGCAGCAATGAGACCGACTTTCTGTCCAGGAACCGCAGAGCGAGCTATGGTGGAAGCTTTTCCGATGTGTTGGTGATTTCCACCACCATGAGGATGGTCGACAGGGTTCATGGCAACACCACGAGTACGGGGCCAACTGAAAAACGACGATCAACGTCGGATTTAAATAAAGAACCAGAGAAACCCAACTTGTAGCGCTTCGCCTTGAACTTGTGGTACGCCCTACCAGCCTTCAACAAAGGCTTATCGATCCTTCCACCACCCGCAACGATACCTACAGTCGCCCTCGCACCGCTCGAAACCGTCTTCTTTGCGCCACTGGGTAGCCTGATTCGAGTCTTGCCTTCATCTGGAGCATGTCCTATGATCGTCGCATAATTGCCTGAAGTCCGCGCGAGGGCACCGCGATCCCCAATTTTTTCTTCGACATTGCATATAATTGTACCCTCAGGGCACTGTCCTACGGGGAGAACGTTGCCAACAGTGAGAGCCGCTTTTTTGCCGCAGTACACGAAAGCACCGGTGTGCATGCCCTCAGTGGCGATGAAGGTTTCGGTGCGGAGTTTGTAGCGGTATGGGTCGCGGAAAACGACGCGAGCGAGTGGGGCGCCGCTTATGTTCGAATGAGAATTTTGTACTTTTTGTTGCAGGATAAGTGACTTACCGACCGGCATCATGAAGGATTTCCTTTACGACTCCACGGATGTAACCATTCCGTTCCGCGAAATCGAGATTGCGCAAGCGAGCAGGGGCCTTTCTGTGGTGGGAGTGTGATTTGAACTGGAGATTTTGGATTTGAGCGTCTTCGCTGAGAATGAGAATCCTAAGAAAGGACTTACAATGGCATGTGAGCGCCTTTGCGCCCTAATAACCCGACCCATATTCTATTTCCTGAAGGCAAGTGGATTGTCAGTGAACTGATAATCGACAGGCAACCAGTGCCATCCACCCAACCATGATACGAGTTTCTGCATCATCACATGTACGACAAGTGAAGATGGGACTCAAGTCGCCTTCTATATAGTTATCAGCGTGAAAAGGGCCCACTCACTGTTTGGAAAGGTCTTGAGATCGTCGTCGACTTGCGGCCAGTCATTCTGCGAGTATACAAATATGTACAACGCCATCAGCGGACTTTTAAAATGGTGTTATTATTATACGGGTAACTGAAGAGGAATATTGAATAAAATTGGGCTTCATTTTATCAATCCTGGCCATTTAGAAACTCGTCCAACTCATCATCCAATTCTTGCTGTGTCTTTTTCGGCCTGTCACCGGTTCTGACAGTCCCTCCCCTCCTTCTTTCTCTCTCTCTCCTTCCTCCCCTCCTCGTCCTGTTGTCAGTACCTTCTCTGGATCCAATCCGGCTCCCGAGCGAAAACATGTCCGCGTCTAGATCCACATCTCCACGACCTCGATGTCTCCCCCTAGGCAAGGGCACTATCAACCGCGCTGCTAAATCTGGTGTATCATCCAACGGGTCCGAGCCAAGTGGATGGTACCTCAATAACGATGTTCGTTCAAGGAGCGTTCTACCATCGTCGGCAATATAATCCGAGCGCATTTTTGATGGTGGCGAGGGTGGTCCTTCATGCGACGTGGGCGTTTGCGAAAGAGAACGCGTCCGCGGCCGTGAGAGATGTCGAGAGCGTTTCTTTTGACCACTGTCCCTATGTTCGACGTCTCCGTCCTCATCGCCCTCGGCAAGGAAATCATCTAGTTCTTTGTCCAATCCTTTCCTCCTCTCCTCCTCTTCCAGCCACTCGGTCCGCTTTCTCTTTGGCAGTTGAGTAGGGGGTAACTCTCGTCCGTTGAATAGCTCTTTCCCTGCCTTCGATCCATGCTTCCTGTAGAACTGACTAGCCTGCATAGCGCCTTTCTTCTTTACATCAACCACCTTTGCCCATCGCATACGGATTGGGCCTTTAAGTCCATGGCCTTTCCCTAAGGTTTGATTAATTCGCTCTTCCGGTGGCCACAATACTATGGGGAATGGTTTGGCCAGGGTATAGTCTGGGCCGGCTGGATCATCTATTGCCATTGGAGTCACATCTTCTGGAGACTCCGCATTAGCGCTCATTATCAAGACAGGTTTTGTGAGTTTGGCGAACGCTTCCCGAGCGTCTTTTATGGACGAAAATACAAAAACACAGGTTTGATCGTCTACCCATTCGAGTCCCATGGGATGGGCATCAAAGTGTGTGGCGTAGGCGAAGAGACGCGCTGTTGGGAGGTGTACAATGGGTTCTCCACTGAAGAGGATCGCATTATTGCGGTAGGTTGGGTCTAGAAAATTAATGTTAAATGGTATGCGCACCCAAAGGGAAATAGTAGAAACGTACCAGAACCACCTAATTCGTCATCGTCTTCCATTGTTGCGTCCTCGCCTTCCGCCTCATGTTTTCGCTAAATTTGAAGTTTCCATCCCGAATACAAGGCGCTGGATATAATATATTACACTACCTTGGTGGCCCTTGTTGCAGCAGTCGACGATTCCGAAAGTAAGTAAACTCTACTATTCCCGATACGATTGGCAAGGGATGCACTTCGTGCAGCCTCGGCAGCGCGTTCTGCTTCCGTAGGTAGTTGTTCCTCGTAGGCAACAGTATCATCGTAAGAGAGCGTCGTTTGCTCTGTTTGAGGTGCGATACTGTCTGTGGCGTCCATGAGGTTGAGGAAGTAGTGGATAATTTGTTGGAAAGTGGTAAAGCGCAGCGTGATTACATAACACCAGTCCTTTCTCTACGCGTATCATATGTCCGACGCCGAAGAGCAGGTTGTAGGCAAGAAAAAAAGCCATAGAAAGGATAAACGTAGGTTTTTCTTGTACAACAACACTTGGTCGTGATTATAATATATTATCAGCTTGGGATACCGATGATATTGACCAGTACGTTCTCACTGTCTGTCCTCCAAGTTTGATAATGACTAGTTTTTCCAACCTAGCGTGAGGTTCATCAGGTTCTCTCACTTGCCACTCTAACTTGACATAGTGGAAAATTGATACTTTCCTACCAACGGATAACAAGGCGGGAGCATTCACAGAAGAATCTTCATTCGCGACGCTCTTTCCAAAATACCGTGAAAAATACCTACGAGAAGTCTGGAGCACAGTGACGAAAGCGCTCGATGCTCACGTATACTTCTTTCTCTTCCCACTTTGTCTCCTTGGCTAAATTTATCAAGGGAATTGCATGTACTCTTGACCTTGTCCATGGTTCCATGTCTGTGAGGACAACACGTAAAACTTTCGATCCCTACATTATCCTCAAAGCAAGAGACATGGTTAAGCTTATGGCGCGTGGGGTAGCCGTTAATCAAGCTGTTAAAATTCTCCAAGACGATGTGGCTTGCGATATCATCAAGATTGGTAGTTTGGTTAGGAACAAGGAGAGATTTGTAAAGAGGCGTCAGAGGATCATTGGCCCCGATGGAAGCACGCTGAAGGTGAGCAAGGCATGGCATGACAATCACGATTTTTCTAAAACTTTTGGATTTCCATTAATGCAGGCCATTGAACTTCTGACGAACACCTATGTTCTAGTGCAAGGAAATACAGTGAGCGTGATGGGTCCTTACAAATCTTTGAAAGAAGCGCGAAGGATAGTTCTGGATTGCATGAAGAATATTCATCCCATCTATCGAATAAAAGTGCGGCCTATACAGAATTTCTACCCATCATTGACGACGAATCACCTTGATTAGGAATTGATGATCCGTCGTGAACTGGCCCAAGATCCCAAACTCGCTAATGAATCTTGGGATCGCTTTCTGCCTCAATTCCGCAAGCGACACCTAAAAACATCTGAGAAAACAGCCAAGAAGAATGAACGCATTGAGGCCCGTGTCGAGGCTCGCAACTTGGCTGGCATACCCTCTACCAAGGAAGACTTGCAGAGGAAGGAGGCCGGAGCTGATGGTAAAGAGAAGAAACAGAAGAAAAAGGTGTACACTCCCTTCCCTCCAGCGCAGCAACCGAGAAAAGTAGATTTACAATTGGAGAGTGGCGAGTACTTCTTGAAAGCCGTGGAAAAGGAGAAGAGAGAGGAAGAGAAAAGGAAAAAAAAGGTTTTGTATGCTTTCACCTCCATAATTAGTCATGTTCAATGTTGCCTGTTTTGTAGCAAGCGGAAGCTGCAGAAAAGCGACGACAAGAACGGGCAGAAGCTTACGTGGCGCCTGTCGAGGTAGCCGCTCCGACTATTGAGGAAAGAAGGAAGAAAAGAAGGAACTCTGAGGCTGTGGAAACCGCCTTGGACGGTGAGAAGTCGAAGAAGAAACAAAAGAAGGACAAGTCTCAGGATGCTGAGATCGAGTAGAACTTCGAGGTCAACATGACTCCTTGCAATACACGCTATGCATACGAGTACCGGTATATCTTTCTATACTATCTTCCATGACTTGTGTTGCTCAATCACATGGATTTACACTTCTTCCATTGCCGCTTCCTGCATTTCTTTTCTCCACCTCTTTTGAATCTCAATGGTTTCCAAGAAAATCTTATATTTCGCCTCAAGAAGCTTCTTCTCTCTCTCACTTGCCGTAGGGCGGACAACTGTTCCGGGAGGTGTCATTTCGACCTAATACGAAGAATTATTCAAAGCGAGTAGAAGAAATTTGTTCTAAGCACCATAATATCCCACAACCTCGCTGCTTGCCCTTCTTTCTCAACATCCTTACCATTCCACATTGCCAACGTCACGTCATGCGCCAATCTACCCAACATTGCTGCTCCAAGAACAACAGCTACACCCCCGTCCTTTGGCAAAACCACATCCACCCCACACACTTCCGCAAGCATGCGCATCAAATCTTCGTTTTTCGCCTGGCCTCCTGAGATGAAGATGGAAGAGATAACATGACCAGCACTTTTGAGCGTGTCAAGGATATGCCGCGTTTGAAGGGCTATTGATAGCAACGTGGCATGGTATTTCATTGCAAGATCTGTGAGTGAGGAAGACTGTCGGAGAAGATAATATAACCGATATCTTGAAAGCAATGAAGGCGAACCAATTCGATTCCCACAAGGGATCCTCTCATTCGGGGATCAGCAATGGGAGACCTATTTCCTATTACAAACTATAGTGATTCAAATTCCAAAGTGCTTATGAATGCTGCTTACCATGGAAGTCCGGATATATGTGCAAATCCTTCGTAAGCTCTGTCAAACTATCAACACCCCTTTCGAGTCTAAGTCCTTCGAGCATTTCATCTAGAACTGCAAATTGGAACCATGAGAGTCACCGAAGAGCTGAAGAAAAGAGGTACGTACTGAGAAAAATAGTCTTTCCCTCTAGTTTACCTTTCTCGACAAGCTCGGGATATGCAGGGTGTGTGGTTACCATGAAGTCTATGAGCTGGTTCCAAATAAATCATCAACGACCCCACATCGAAAGGATTTAAACAACTTGGCCCGTAGACGACTGCCCTGCTTCATTCATCCACCATCCATTAATTATGGGATCTTTATATGGTCCCCAGACTCCATCAACGAACAGTCCCTCTTTGCTTTGCACAATATGGCATGTACTCGTGCCAGCTATTGCAGCGAGCCGACACCGAGATTCATCTAGAGTTGGAACGATATCTGAAAGGACACCGTTCCTCTCCTTGTACCGAGCTGCAACTGTACCAAGCCAACCCGCGTACCTGGAGCGACGGGCCACATTCGTCAAAATTTCCATCAAAACTAAAAAGAAACTCACGCGTCGATTATTGCGCTTCCTACAGGTGTTCCCTCTGCCAGTCCCATCTCTTCTGCCGCTTTCTTAGATAATCCTGCTCCTACAGGCATACCGGCGCACAACACATCCTCCTGCTTTCTGCCCCCAATGGGCGAATATTCCCTATCTACGAGTTCACCTAGGCCGATCGCGTGGAAGAAGTCCTTTTGCCATCCAGAGCCTGGGACGTACGAGCACTTGCACGTAAGGGAGCATACTGAGCGCGATGCGTCTTGTGTAGATTTATATGTCAAGAAATCTGGGAGGTCAAAGAATTGGCAGCGAGAAAAGAGGTCTCGGGGCATTTTGTTTTTTAACCAAAGGATTTTAGGGATCTCCATTTCTAGCTGCAGAGGTGTAGCATCTCAGTCGAAGCAATATGCTTTATGACAGTCGACGTACATACACTTATCTTCCCTCCCACATAGTCCAGAACAACACCTCCAATCGTATTTATCAAGTCCGCCTCTTTCTCGGCTCTATGATCAGCCCAGAGAACAACATTCCTCTCACCAATCTTTCCCATCTCCTCGCCAACGCTAACCACGACCGGCTCGCCATTGAGATCTGTCACAGCCAAACTACAAGTTGCGTCGAATCCAATTCCTTTTATGCTCCCTTTTGTAATACCACTGGTAGACAGACATTCTTTGACGGCAAGAGTGGTACATGACCAGATGTCGTCAGTGGACTGCTCGAAAATGCGGTGATCATGACGATCTCGCCAAATTTTTGTGGGCTGAGTGGAAGATGCAATGATACTGCCGGATCTTGTCACGAGCAAAGCGCGCACAGAACCTGTGCCAATGTCGACTCCAATGTAATGACTTTCATCTGACACAGGTGTGAGGTCCA
>Ga0307514_10005744_pt1 | contig 10970 bp, 10 predicted proteins | sample 16_EM_MG_FD_203088 | JGI IMG/M metagenome (GOLD analysis project Ga0307514, IMG submission 203088) | Populus trichocarpa ectomycorrhiza microbial communities from riparian zone in the Pacific Northwest, United States - 16_EM | ecosystem: Host-associated > Plants > Roots > Unclassified | place... | reverse complement strand
ACTTGGGTTCAATTACCAGACAACAAAATCAATCCATTTAATTCATTAATCAACAAAATCCAAAACCAATTAAAATCGGAATGTCACGACATACCATCATGAGTAGCTTTGCAAAGAGTGCAGTTCCAACAACAGTGAGAATCATGGGCATAGTTGCAGTGTCAAGAAATGACAAGGATTCTGGAACCTGGACAAAAATGTCGTCTTTTTTTTTAGACTTCTTCTTTGACCTCCTTATTTTCTCCAATTCCGTTACTCTTCTCTTCAGAGTTTCCGTGGCACCATCACGGGACACTGTTGTATGCAAGTGTCTCCCACATGACATAACTGCTTTCCCAAACCCTAGACCAATACCACCATACATGACTTTTCAAGACCAATCACGCAATTGATTTGGCCCCAATTGAATCGGAGAGAGGGAGAGAGGGAGAGAGAGAGAAGGATCTTGCATCACTTACAGACCTCCATTGCAGTGAGCTGGAGATTTTCTTAGGGTTTAAATGATCAGGGAAAGAGAGATGTAAGAGAAGGAGAAAGGTCTGAAATTTGTAGTATTTGGTGGGCTGTAAACTTATTTCACTGCCTTGTGAGCCCAACCCATTAACTTAATCATGACTAAGCCAGTCGAGCTAAAAAAATAAATTCTCTTGATATTAGGTAGCTAGTGCTGGAAAATTTTAAAAATAAATTTATTTAATATTAATATTTTTATATTTTTAAATTATTTTAACAAGTTGATGTTAAAAATAAATTTTAAAAAAATCAATATATATATAATATATATATATATATATATATATATTATTTTCTTTTTACTTTGGTAAGTCTTTTAATTTAAAAAAAAATTAATTTCATCGTTTAATATTAAATTAGTCTTAATTGAACCTGGATCTATAATTTCACGGGTTGTAAATCTAAAATATTAATCCAGGTTTAAAAGATTTTTTATTCTTAAATTAATCAAGGTTACTACTATCTTTTTACATCTTTTTTGTAAAGTTAAATTACTTGAACACACTTAAAAAAACAAAACAATACTTAACTTGTGTCTAGGGTTTTTTTTTTCTTAAATTTCACTCTTAAAACTTGATTTTAGGGGGTTAACCGTGATTTTAATGGCAATTTGGTCTTTTAATGATATCAATAATAATCGTTAAAAACCATTTTATTATTTTCGGTTCCATTCTTCGATGTTGATTGGTTGGGAAATAAACTTCATGAGTGATTTTTTTGTATTTTGTATATAATTATCATGGTCTTAAACAAACATTTATCTTAATGTTTTGTACTTGAAATTACGAGCATCTATTATTTTGTCTGCTACCTTTTCCTCTCTTATTATCTTTTTTAATGAATTGTTATTGTGTATCTTAGCTTCTATTTTTTGAAGTTTTTTTGGTTTATTGCTATTTGTTTTGGGATTCATTATCAATTATAATTGATATTTTATTATTGGTTTTGAAGAAATTTGATTCTTTGATTATGTCAAGTAAAAAGCTACTAGCTAAAAACATCTTTTTTTTTATTTCATTTATTTTGTTGGTTATATCTCTATTGTCACAAGAGTTTGGTGTTAAAAAAAATTTGTTTCTTTGAGATTATTTTTTGGTGGTTATTGATACTGCCCATGAGAACCTTTCTAGCATTTCAATAGAAAATATGAAGAATTGATTATGATTTGTCAATGGTTAAAAAAGGAGTATAAAGAAATATGAAAATGATTATATTAGGGATTCAAATAAGTGTGCTGAACTAATTTCATATCAGCCATCATGGTTATTATAACCATGATAAGATTAAAAAAAATGCATGTTGTTATATAACTTCCTTGTGGTGTCCTTCGAAACTTCTTTGTTCTTAACCTTAAAGATATTTGCCTCTTTGATTATGTCGGCTCACTAATTACAAGCAAAAGACATGTATATTTAATTTTGATTTCATAGTTGGTTGTGCATTTAGAGGTTTTCAATCATAAAAGCTTGTTTTTTAAAATTATTTTGTATTATTGTTGAGGATTCCCGTAAGAACTCTACCAACATTTAACTAAAAAACATAAAACATTGCTTTTACTCTATCAATGGCTAAAGAAAGGCTTTTAAGGATTATGAAAGTGACTATGATAGGTGTTCAGAATAACATGTAATAACAATAGATGAATTTTGAGATACTATTATAAGATTTCCCCATGGTGTGTATATGTTGAGGTTTGTCATATCTTCATTCATCCTTTTCAGTTTCTTAAGCTTTTGAGGACTGCAACAACCTTCGAAGTTCCATTCAATCGCAGATGTAAGAAAATTAAACCAATAAAGAAACATTGCACATCCCATAGTATGAGATTTTTTATACTATCATTGATTGTATTGGTTTACAAACATGTACTAAGATTTTGTACATGCATGCTTTAGTTTTGTATATTACATGGTATCGTAGCTATCTACAAGTGCATAAGTTGTTTCTTTGAAACTGAGTTGATTCATCATATCAACTTTCTTGGATGTCTTTTCAAGATACTTCACTCATTTATTCACTTTTTTATATAGTTGATCGTTATTTGTCATTTTTTTTCTAACAGGGTCGTTTTGTTGAAAAGAGCCTTGTATATTAGTCATGGATTTGGACTGCTAGAAATCATAAACTGATTTTGCTCTAGATTGTTAAACAATTCAAATCAAATAAAGAAAAAAACAAACATAAGAAAGGAGGAGGCTAGGGTTTCATAGATCACTTTATTCTGAAATTTATCATTTAACCTAAATACAAAAATATTATATATAGATCAAACTAAATATACTATTATACTCTTAATAAATAAAATAAAATAAATACATTTCTTAACATCTCCCCTCAAACTCACGATGTGGCAGTTATAAGCACGAGAGTTTGCCAACTAGAAAATGAAAACAGGAAATGAAATGTGACTTGGTAAAAAAATCTGCAATCTGCAAAGAAAAGAAACAAAAGAAAAATTAATGGTGTCATGCTTGAGATGATGTCGAGTAAGATGACAATCGATCTCAATATGCTTAGTTCGTTCATGAAAAATTGAGTTATGAGCAATCTGAATGAAACTCTAGTTATCATAATAAATAGGAGTAGGATGAGAAAATGAGACTTTCATATCCGCAAGTAACCAACGTAACCAAACAATCTCTTTGGTAGTAGATGTCATAGCACGATATTCTGCTTTGGTTGAAGATTGATAAATAATAGATTGTTTCTTGCTCTTTCAAGAAATAAGAGAATCACCTAAAAGATATAAAAACTAGTAACAGACTTATGATCTGTGGGATCACTGTCATGATCAGCATCAGAGCATGCACGCAGCTCCAAGGAAGAAATGGATAGAAATAAAAGACTCTGAAAGACTGTACCTTGAAAATATCATAAAATACAAAGAACAACTGCCCAATGAATAGTAGTAGGAGAAGCAACAAACTGACTAATAACATAAACATTATATGCAATATTTGGATGAGTAATAGTGAGATATACCAATACCTAGTTTGTTAGTAACCTTGGTTTCAAATTCTAATTGTAACATAGATAACATTAAATTCCTTTTTTTTTAAGAATGATTATACTCCTTTTAAGCCATATATGTATCTTTACTATGTACCATGTAGGGCGCATCTCTACTTTGGAGTTCCATCAAACACCATATGCCTATATTATTGTCCTTTCTTTTTACTAAGCATGTGTTATAAGAATCTCCTAAATGTCATTGCATTGTTGATCTAATAAGTTTTAGTCTTTCATTTATGCTTAAAGAAATTAGGTTGTTTGTTGTGTAAGGTTACAAGAATTTTCTTTACAACCCATCACCATCATTTATATTTGTGCTTTGAAAAAAAAAATATTTTTTTTCTTTTTGTTTACATAGTGCATGTACTTCACTCATATTCGCTAAATGATTTTTCTAACTTGAGCAACTCCTAGTTCAAGGAGTTGCCTTTTAAACTTTCTCACGTTCACACACAAAACTTATATTATTTTTTTTGTTGTAGGATGAATGGTTTAAATCTCGTAGATGTGTTCATTCAATAGATGAGTTAATGGCAGTTTTATCCTCACTTTTGCATAGAAAATTTGGAAACCCTATCTTTATTTGCATACATTTTTGTTAAAAATTTTGTATATGACTTTATGACTTTGCTTTATTAGGTATCATTAGCACCTAACGATCCTACTTAAGCTATTTTGCTTTGTATTTTTCTTTACCCTTGCAAAATACACTATGAAATCTTACTTTTTCAAGGCATTGAAAGGTGGCCTGCAGAGTAACACACAGAACTTATCTAGTTTTCTAGCTAGATCTATTAATTCGTGGGCCACAACATTGCCATCTCTTTTAAAATGTTTCCCACTAAAATCATTGAAACAAGAAGTCAAGTAAACTATGTCAGCTACAACAACCACCAAGGATGAGAATGAACCATCTTTAGATGAGTTGTTTAGTTAGTTCACCAAATACAAGGAGTCTGATTCCAGTATAACATTAAACCAATTATCATCCCTTATTAATTGAATATCGTAAAGAGCAACACATGCTTCTGCTAGAACCAACAAAGAATAAGGATGAATATTCTTATAAGCACTTGATAGAACTTGCCCACGTGTTAGGTTTTAAATACTCTATTGCAAGTGGAGTATTGGAAGTTGGCAAAAACTGCTCTTGTTGTGTTAAAAGAAATACTAGTTAAAGATCATCATGCTTTGAAAAGTTATGATGTCTTTAAGTTTTGGAAGGTTATGTTATTACAAATGCAATAGTCAATTCCTCTTCTATATTGAATTCATATTGACAAATTAAAGCATAGATAGCCAAGACATATATGGAAGAGAATATTTTTATGTTAGCAATTAAAATTAACAACTAACATTAACATTAATTGACGAACATACTAAAAAAACTAGGGTGCACATTGGTTAATCTTAGACCCTGGACTTTTTAAATTGCAATTTCATCCTCCTAAGTTATATGATCATGATATTATAGGTCGAGGTGTCTTTTGATTTATATTTTCTCTTATACATAAAATATTTAAGGATATTTTCGTAATGAATTAAAGACCAATTCTATAAATATAAAAATTCATTGGTAGTTAAAAAGAGAAATTAAAAAAATAAGGACCAAAAGTAATAAACAAAACAAAATGGACCCCGTTTTGATATTGGTATGAAAAATCTCAATTTGCTCCTATACATTTTAGTTTATCTATTATTTGGGCTTTGAAATTTCAATATTTTATATTTTGATCTAAAACTTTATTTTTCTTATATTTAAGTACTTGGAAGATGAGAAAGGAGAGAGAAAGTCATCATAAAATATTAAAAAGAGAGAATATTATAAGTTATTGATATTCTAGCTAACAAAAAGGTGATCTTGGGGTCAATGTGTTGGAATTGTTTATGGGAGTTTGATGAAGGTGGTTTTTCCCTCTCACGATGTCAAAAAAAATAATTAGGACAAATATATTAAAAGAACTAGGGTGTTCACATATTTTTTTCTGTTTTAATCTTCAAACTTTTTTATTTTTAATTTCATCCTTCTAAGAAATATGATCATGATTTTATAGGTTGGGATGTCTTTTAATTTTTATTTTTTAAAATACACAAAGTGTTTTGGGATTTTTTGATGATGAATTGAAGATCAATTGCAAAATAAAAATTTATCGGTAGTTAAAAAGAGAAATTGGAAGAATAAGGACTAAAAACACAAACAAAACAACCTGTATTTTGATATTGGCTTAGAAAATTTTAATTTTCTCCCTACTCTTTCCAGTTTATCTATTGTTTAGTCCATGAAATTTTAACATTTCACTTTATGATCCAAAACTTTTTTTTTTTACATTTCAGTCCCTGAAAGTTGAGAGATGAGAGAAAAGGTAGTCAAAAATATTGGGGAAAGAGAAAGTTAACGGTTGTCGACATTCCAGCCACTAAAAAGGATGATCTTGATATCAATGGATTGGGCTTTTTATGAGAGAAAAATGGAGGTAGTTTTTCCTTCTTATAATGCTGGAAAAAGTAGATCGGTGTTGCAAAATATTTTTTTTATTTGATTTTTTTTATTTTTTAGAGAGATTATATTTTGTTTTGTGATTGTAAATGGATTTTTGAAAGGCTTTTATGATAGTTTTAGATGTTTTCAGGTGAAAAATAAGTTGAAAATGGGCTTTTAGGATCCCAAACCAATGGTGATTGAAAAACATTTTGATGGCTGTTATAGTGAACGACCTGTCATTCAGTATAAAAAAATGAAGCAAACAATGCTTTGTCAACTCCATCAAAAAAAAAAATAGCTCAAGCACGTGGGTCTGGGTTTCCCAGCCCAGGGGGCCTGTGCTCTTGGACGGATGGTAAAGTGTGTAGGACTAGCTTGTTGAACTCAATAGTGCATAACCTTTTTTTATTTTTATTCTAGATTTTGATTATTTAAAAAAAATGTTAATTAATACCCTCTTTTTAAGTATTTTTATTTTTTATTAATTTTTTATTTAAAATTAAATTAATACTCTCTTGCTTCTTCTTTTTTTAATTGTTCAATTCACCTTTTTAAATATTAGGGTTTTTTATAATTACTTTATATTTTTACAATGTTTCAATGTAATTTATATTTGATATAAATAAATTGTATTTACATGATGTATTTATAAAAATAAAAAATAAAAATTATTTTGTATCTATAAGAATAAAAGTCATTTGTTTCTTTGTAAGAAAGAATATCCTCTAAGCATTAGTAGCTCTCTTGATAGCTTAGGTTTAAATGATTAAAGCAAACCAAAAACCCTGCGGCCTTGCCTAGGTCGGCTTCTTTTGTGCTTCAGGTTCTGGAACCGTAACATATATAACAACAAAGGGTACAGCAGTGTGTGTGAAAAAGCTACTTAATTGGGTTTTGAGGAGTATTACTCTCGTCAGCTGTGTACTCCTCATCGTGCAGAGCAGACAATTTTATCAAAACCAATATGTTACTCCCTCTCTTTTTATTTTTCTCTTTCTCTTGATTTATGCTCTTTTAAGAGTTTTGTCATGGATCCTGCGCCTGTTCCCAACAACAAGCACTCACAATCCTGAAGCAAGCAGCATTACACATTGAACTTGTAAGTAGAGTCATTACAAAGGCTGTCTGACATGATTTCGAGCTAGCAAAGGCAAGTTCCCTCCCTCCCAATGATAAACTAGCCACGGTCTCCAGGACCATAATACACATCCAAATAGGAGCATTTTGTTCTACACCAGTTGAGGATTTATTGAAGTTTCAAGACCATGGCACTAGGGAGCTTCTATCTCACTCACCCAGTTTCTGGAGCTCATCTTTAAATTTGGACTTCAGCTGCTCCCTCTTTATCTTGAGGGAGGCAGTAACCAAGCCAGACTCGGGTGTCCATGGATCTGGCAGCAACTTGATCTTAGCTGGAGTTTCAAACTTGTCCAACCTCAAAGCTTTTGCTACCTGCAGAGATAGAATGCTATCAGATCTACAGCAAGGATTCTGTTTCTTCCACTAAATATATTAACAACTGCAAATGTGCTTGCCTGACATCAAAAAACCATAAATCTTTCATTCCAACTATGTAGACAAATGCAAACAGATTCAAAATATCACATAATGAAACAATGTATAAGAATTTCCATCCAAGAATTTACATCAGGTACATCTTGATAGATGAGGCAAGCACATCTCGCCAGAAGACCGGGAGTCATAAATGCACATGCAATTCAAAACATAGTCACAAAATCAGAAGCTATGGAAATATTCATTCATGTTTCATCTTGGAAATATGACCGAGTTCAACAACAATAAGAGAGTTCACACGTTTGTGTAAAGCAGTTTTAACTAATCAAAAGCATTTCAAATAGCTTTCCCGTAGACAAGCAAAGATAATTCAAATCATCATCACCAAATCAGAAGGTATGTCAATATTCATTCATGTTTCAGCTTGGAAAATGAACGAATTCAGCAATAATAAGAGCTCCCGTGTATGAAAGTTTTAACTAATCATAAGATTTCAAATAGCTCTCCAGTAAGCAAGCAAAATAAACCAACCTTGGAAAGTGATTGTTCAACCTCACTGACAGCATCGGCTTCGTTACACAGTTCAGAAAAGTTCTGGTGCTGGATGCCAGCTTCCTGGGCCCACTTCTCAAGTATGCGATGTGATGGAACAATTAGGGCAACACAATAGTTGTGGAAGGGATTTGCATGTACCATGATATTATCAACATAGTCACTCGATGTTAATGCTGCCTCCACCTGCAATCAGGACACAAATCAACATTATTGGCACATCAATGCATATGTATGTACCTTAGAAATACTATCACAAATTTTCAGATTAAGATTTATAAACACCTTTCCAAGAGAGATATACTCTCCATGTTGAAGTTTGACGATATCCTTCTTCCTGTCAATAATTTCAAGGCATCCATCAGGGTGAAACTGCCCAATGTCGCCAGTATAGAACCAACGCATGCCCCTTTCATCAACCTATAGCAGGTCGAGAGAACCAGTTTTCCATGTCTGAGCACACAGCAGAGTAAAAGGAAAAGGAAAATGCACATTCTCACCCATACAGAAAACATACGCGTGCGCTCATGCAAGCACACTAAAGAATACCTTGTAGACCTCATTAGTCTTTTCTTGGTAGTTGAAGTAACCGGCAGTCACGCTGAATCCCCCAACTACAACCTCACCCCGGGGCATTGGCTTGTCGGCCACTGTATACCCACCTTCTTCCCAAGAAACAAGCTACAATACCAAAACAACGGAGTTCTTCAAACTAATATTCTAAAATCTTACAAAGTGAGCATCCCTTCCTCTGCAACTATGTTTTTTTTTTTCACAAAATGTGAGGTTCAGTTTGACCATAACCTTGAAAACGTAATTAATGTCATGAATAACAGCTTTTGGTTGATATTGGTTAATGGTAATCCTTTTTGGAGTATAGGCTAGTGCAAGTTAAGATGCAGAAACCTAAATAGATTTTTCAGAAGTCTCTCTAAAAACCAAGTCTGGTTCAGATCCTCAAACTAAATATTTTTTTCCTTGTGTAGAAATATGCCATACCTTAATGTAGCAACATGGAAGAGGAGGTCCAACACGGCCCACGGATGGGTCGTCCCACTCAGTGAAAGCAGCTCCAGCACATGTTTCTGTCAAGCCATATCCTTGACCAATAATAGCCCTGAAGATGAAAATTGTGCGCTGAATATCAACCTAAATTGATAACACTGAGAGTGGAAATATAGTATGTTATAAATACCATTTTACATAAGCAAACCATTTTAAGCACTGAAAGACTGATCTAGCATGGTAGAGAGCTTATTCGTACACGGTTTGCAGACATATGCATGAATGCATGCCATCCCAAACTAGTATTTCATGGATTTTAAAATCCAATAACACCACATGTCAATGTACATGTTTTATGTTCCCAGTTACTGGTAATAAGTATCTAGGTTTTTTATCTCCACTATCTGACCATACAATAGCAGATCCAAGAGCACAACAAAGTTACTTCCTGGTGTCCAGGATACAAGATGGTTTCTGCCGAACTCCAGAGGACAGTTCTGTCCTACACATTGCAAAAACAAGAAATGCTTTGTGCTCTCATAGATTAGGTTCTGATGAATAGCACAGCCAACTATAATATATTGTCTCCTAAAGATGACACTGGAAAAAGTAATGAAAGGAGTACAAAGCAAAAAATTAGAATGAATATAGAAGTTTCTTCCTTTAATTATCTTGGTATTAGTAAATGAGAATGTCATTACCCCATGCAGATGTTGGTGAACCGCTGTGAATCCGCAGATAAAGGGGCTCCACCACATAGGATGAATCGCATACGAACTCCTAGTATAGCACGTATTTGTTTGAAGGCAATGACATCCCACAGCATTCTCTCCAGTCCCGAAGCACCAAACCAGCTTCCTTCTATGGCTGCCATTTTGCGCTTATATCCAATGTTGAAAAGCTTCTTTGCTAACCCTCCCTTCTCCTCAACCTGATGCAGATCAAAAAGGCATTAAAGAAATTATTTACCTAACGATGAGGGCATTCTCATCTTACACAAATGCATTAATAACCAGTACTGTAGAACTATATAGTGCAGATATTAATGTTGATTCAGTTCACACCTTTTTTAGAACTCCATCCCGGACACGATCTAGTATGGCTGGAACTGCCGGCATGAGAGTAGGATTTAACATAGATGCATCACCCTTGGTTCCTTTCTTAATTTTGTTAGAAGTGTCTGTCAAAGTCAATGCCGAACCGTAGCCAATAGCACAACCTACAGACAACATTACAGACTGGACAACCACAAAATTTAGTATTTATATGTTATATGTTACAAGTAGCATAGGAAAGAAGTATATGTAATTGAGTACCTCAGCTGCCAGTTCAAAAACATGGGCTAGGGGCAAATAAGCCAAATATACATCATTGCTACTCAGTTTTGGAATCACCGTCATAACTGCTGCAGCAGTGGCTACAATGTTGCCATGTGTAATCATGACTCCCTAGGTTGCAAGCAGGATGCAGGGTCAGATCAAAAGAACGCATGCAATTGTAGTGAAGAAGTAATAATGAAGTTGGAATTCAGTACTAGTATGAAAAAAGTGAAGGAAAATAAAAATGCAATGCTTGGAGGAATATGAGATACTGGACTCAATATACAAAATTAAGCCTTTGCATTCTTAGGAACAACCTGCACTAGGAGTTTCATTGTTCTCGGTGTCTTGAAATATGAGATACTGGACGCAAGCCTATTTTCTGTTTGGACATATGCAACCACAGAGAGTGATCTTCTGATTCATATTCTTTACAGGAAGGTCTATTGGCAAGATTTACCATGCATTGAGTTCCAATCAGTTATGCAAAATGTGAGAAACTACAGCACCGGACAAACCTTTGGCTGGCCTGTACTGCCACTTGTGTACATAACAACAGCAATTCCATTCTT
>Ga0307514_10005743_pt1 | contig 10971 bp, 12 predicted proteins | sample 16_EM_MG_FD_203088 | JGI IMG/M metagenome (GOLD analysis project Ga0307514, IMG submission 203088) | Populus trichocarpa ectomycorrhiza microbial communities from riparian zone in the Pacific Northwest, United States - 16_EM | ecosystem: Host-associated > Plants > Roots > Unclassified | place... | reverse complement strand
AAGCACCCTTGGCTGCCGCCTGAGGGAACATCTCTTTTCGAGCGAAGATATACCCGAGGAAAATCGTCAGGTACCTATGAAACACAAGAGTGAGCACCCCGAAGAAACGGTGAAGCGGTCAGTGCCGAGAAATTCACATTTTGACCAAGGGAATCACCCCAGAGTAAATCAGAGATCCGACGGATGGCATGACTTTCAGCTTAGCGGCGTCCACTGCCACGAACTAGAGGTCACCTCTTCATCTTATATACGAATCCGGCGCCTTCCGCGCCACCCATTGCTCGATCCTCAAAGATTTTTGAGTCCGCAATCGGATGGGGATCTAGTAAGACATTGGCGGCCCTCGATGGGCGCCTTTCCACCGCTCAGAGCGCTCGCTTTCGGCGCCGTTGTCTTGTGGTGCTCTACGTCGAGCATGCCTGTGCCAACCCGTGGCCCTGTGGATCCTCAGCTTTAGCTCCTTGAGCATATGTAGGGGTGTAAACCATCGTGTGTAGGCTGTTGTCCCTCGCAATATGTGGACTTTGCCAATGATGATAGTTTTGGTACGTACTGCCCACTCTGTTGGGAGACACTAAACCTCATTTAGTTTTATATTGGTGCTTCAAGCCAGTCACCCCCCCCCCCCGAGGTCTCTGCCGTGCCGCCCGCACCTAAGCTATTGAGTAAACTACACGTTATAATAGACAGCCAAGGTACAAGTCACATACCAGCACTCGGTGAGCTGAGAAGCCTGGAGACCCCCCCCCTACATTCGTGCAAAGTCAGGGGCCATGCTGGCTTGACAGTGCAAAGCATTGGCGAACAACGGCGAGAAGATGAGCGACTGGAAGGTGCCCATCAGACGCCTTAGATCCCCGTCCGATTGCGGACTCGAGAATCTTTGTTTACATGTCACGGTATAAAGAAAAAAACGAATCCTATGTTTCCAAAAAGCGGTCTATCGTTTTAAACTTTCCAACCCGCTGTAATAGTAGAGGGCGAATTCCAAAAACAACGTCGAACGCGATCTCTCCGCAAAACGCGTAACGAGACCTGGCCTCAATTCTAATCATTGTCGATGATTTTTGTGTGCATTTCAACCATGAATCACGGGGGCGCGGTCTATCAAAATTTGAGGGAGAATCCCAGGGAGGCGTGAAGATCCGACTTTCAAGGCGAGGGGAAATGTACCACTGCCGACGAGCGGCGAGCAGAATGTGTGGAACTAGCAGTGGAAGAACGCATGTGTTACGTCCCGGTATTGTCCTCCATCTCTCCGGGCACGTACTCGTCTTCAACGACCGGCGTAGACTCGTCTTCCTCCAACATGGGGGCATGCTCAACAGGCGTCGCGGTTCGATGCCCCCTACCTTGGTTATCGTTCTGGCTTTTGTCCTTCTGTTGTCCGACGGTAGTAATATCTCTTCCGAACAGCCGCAAGCTCAAAGCGCTGATCAACGGATTTAGGACACGTCCATGGATCCAGGAGAAAAAAAATAGGCTTCACGAACCTCTTCGTCTTTTTATCAATCATGAGCCCAAGCGACATACCCGATTTCCATATTGGCACGACCAAATCATGACTCAAACTGGTCCCGTGAAATGTCAGGCGGATGTAAAAACTTTGAAATCGAATCCCAACTCACTTCACTCCATCCCTGTTGCCGGCTGGAAACCTCACTATGTGATTCCCAGGGGATTTCGTTTCGAGTGTCTTCCTAAACTCCTGGTTGAATGCGCTGAGCAATGGGTAATAACCCTCCATCAAGATTCTCAACACTTCGATGTCGGCCGTGACGATGTGTTCGTCGGCAATGTAAGGCATCACCACGGGAATTCCGTCCCCCAGAACCCTGAAACTCGACCCCGCAGATTTTCCATCCTGCCGTCCAAAAATCTTGGTTCCGGACGTTACTAGTCGCAGTCTCGTGTAGTCGTTGTTCTCGATGATTTTTCGGACGAGGTCATTTGTGAGGTACATCGAACGAGCGGCTTCTCCAGTAGGGTTCCGAACCAGGAGATTTTTTGTGGGGAACGAAGAGTTGATGTTGAGTTTTTCAAGGCAAGTGACTACGGATGGATCCTCCGGGGAGAGGTAGATGTACGGTGGCTCCTTGAAGCCTGCATCACTGACGCTCTCCAGGGGTTCTGCCTCGACCTTTTCGCTTTGACCGGGTTCAGATGCAGCTGCAATGGTTGAGGCAGATGCAGTAGCAGACTCGTCTTGATCCATGACATCTTCTACGGTGCCAGCTTCACCAATCCTCGGTTTCTTGGCTGTGTTGGATTCTTCCAGGTGCTCAGCAGCACGCTTCCCTTCTCTAAAAAATGTCAGGGTGGACGTGAGAACGTTTTAATCTGTCCGCACTTGTGGAAACGCCCGCTTGTGCTGGGGAATTCGGCCCTCTCGAGTACTGCGACGAAGAATCCACCGGTGTCTTGCAGATGCGGGTACAACCGCATGCTAGTCGAGTCGTCAGGGATACCTCTGCACATTAGTGAGGTGAGTGATGGACACACCATCGGTTGAGGTGGAGTTCGTCTACGTTGTCCGGCGGCCAATGGGTTTTTGCCATCTTGTTTGTCTTCCTCCTCTCCTCTGTAAGAGATTCTAGATAGCCCTCGTATGACTCAAAGAAATTTAATTCTTTGTCAACGGGGGGTTTCCAGTACTCCATCCCGGGCTTTCGAATAAGTTGAGGATATAGGGACGATACGTCGATGAGAGTAAAACCTAAGGCAAAAATTAACGGTTGATTCCGTGTATATATCGCGTCGCATTGCACCTGGGATGTCGTTCAGCGCAGCTGCGATGACAGCCTCATCTTCCACCGGGTTGAGGGAACAGGTTGAGTAGACTATCCTCCCGCCCTTAGCAAGCATTCTCATAGCCCTTTTCAAAATACGTAGTTGTAACCTATAAGGGATGTCAGTCCTCAGTATGAACGAGGCCTCGTCGTCCCTTACGCACGAGTGCAGCCCATTCCCATCCAGCGGTGTCCAATGCTTCCAAATCGCAACGTTCTTCCTTATGGTCCCATCACCACTGCACGGAACATCGCACAGTATCCTATCAAACATCAAGTTCTGCAAGTTCGACCCTCGAATAGGTTCCCGGGGAACTTTCATGTAAGGCATGTTGGATGCGTCGAGATTCATCACCATGAACGATGGGGAAGGGAGACGTGCAGATTGATGGATGAGGAGATGGGTGCGCTTTGAATCCGCGTCATTGGCGATGACAACACCGGACGGTATTGAGGATGAGTTGACGTCGTCGTCGGCGTGTAGTGCCTCCAGGAGTTGCGCCGTCTAGAACTATGCATTGGTGACTTGTAGCCATACCAGAGCTAGTAGATATCCCACCTTGGAACCGGGGGCGGCACACATGTCCATTACCTGCTCGAGTTATCGTTAATCACTTTCAGAGCCCTGAGAGAACACGACAACTTGCCTTGTGGTGGGGTTCTACCTGGAGGAAGAGAGGCGGAAGCATGCTAACGGATTCTTGACGCGAAATGTTGCCCTAATCACTTTAGCACTAGAACAAACCATTCAACAGGGGCATTCACACACCACTTCGGTTTCATACACCAGGAACGAGTGGAATTTTTTGAATTCTGGGCTCTTGCGCAAAACTTTCTTTGGCACGTTGAACTGCCAGGCGAGACCATCTGGATACCTACGTCCGCGTCAGTCGCCTAGCATCTCTGGGCCAGAACCGGCGTACCAAGATATTTGTCTGGGTGGGGGGATTGCTTCGCCCTCGAATACAAGGTCCGTCAGATTCGGAATGTACGTGTCCCTGACAACATCATTCAGAGCACGAGCAACCCTGTTTTCCCTTGAAAAATGGAAGCCGGAATAGAGAATCGGAGCACGCAACTGGCGACTTCCGGCAACTCGGAAGGTTGTTGGCAAGGGTTCCCTCAGAGCATCCAAGAAAACACCCCACTGGTCTTCCGGTACAATGGCCTGGGTCTTATAGTACGACTCAAAACGGGGGTTGTTCATGGTGCTCTTGTCGATTGGGGCCGACCTATATTCGTCTCCACCATTCCGCGTTCGCCCACCTCTTCCGCGTCCGCGGTTGGATTTCCCCTATGGAACGATTGTGGTCAATGCGGATTACAACAAGCAAACTTTCAAACCTTTCCCCGACCCATGTCGTTGAGCAGCGGACGAGGACGGGTTTTCGGTCGAGGCGATCTAATCAGAGTTTTATACAAGTTACGCAGTCGGCCAAATGCGACCTTCATCGCTGCACGACTCGTAATCTCCGTTTCGACAACCTCCGCCCTCTACGCCAGGATGGTTCTCGTTCTCGTTATCGGCGACCTGCACATCCCACACCGAATCCACGACCTTCCCGGAAAATTCAAGAAACTGCTTGTACCGGGAAAGATCCAGCAGATATTGTGCACCGGCAATGTATGCGATCGAGAGACTTACGAGTATCTGCGCACTGTTTCGCCTGACGTGAATGTGGTCAAGGGGGACTATGACGAGGTGAGAGCCAGTTTATTTTTCAAAAGTTCGCCCAGGAAACGCGCTGAGGCGGGGCGGGGTATCGTCAGACGACATTCCCCCTGAGCATTACTGTAACTCATGCGCCGATACGAATTGGCGTCATACACGGACATCAATGCATACCGACGGGTGACCTCGATTCACTAAGTGCTATAGCACGACAAATGGATGTAGATGTTTTGATTTCGGGGCACACACACACGTACGTCTCACCCGATCTTAGCCCTCATTAGCCGCCCACGAGTCGCTTGCTCACTGGAGGTTGTAATCCTCATTTAGATTTCAAGCCGTCGAATATGACGGAAGGTTTTTCGTGAATCCTGGAAGCGCTACCGGTGCTTGGACCGGACTGTGGAACGGGTACGCATCTCTCTGGTGGGACCCTTTGCCGCGCAAACGACGCTCACCTGGATTCTTCAGGGACCCAACGCCTTCATTCGCGTTGATGGACATCCAGGGCCCAGTGGTTGTCACTTATGTCTATCAACTGATTGACGGCGAAGTTCGGGTGGAAAAAATCGAGTACCGAAAGGACGCAGACCACTTCAAGGAGCCACCTCGGAGCGCGTCATCACCTCAGACCATCCCGAGCAGTCCCTCAGCAGTTCAACAGCAGCAGAATGTGTGGTGATATTTCGGGTGTCGCTATGTCGGTTACGTTCTGTTAGTCATCGAGAGGTTAGCAACCAGAAAAGACCGTCGCAACCATCAACGTGACGGGAAGATAAAGGGCGTGTTGGATCCTCCTAATACCTGTTGAATATTTCTTTGTAACGGGCTACTGTCTTTACTGCAATAACCCCTCTGCTGAAGAGTGTAACTCACTCTGAGCTTGCGAGGTATCCATCACGTCACATTAGCCAGTCGGGGTCTCGTGCTTTCAACTTCTCACGACTGTTCCTCAGATCCCAGTCTCTGCATACCCACCCTCCAAGCACTCCCGGCCATGGTTAGCTTCGGAGACTTCAAGCCGCTATGCGAATCGACCCCTTCATACCCTTGGTGTAATCTTTTCTACCGACAGGTATTTTCACCCTCCTTGAAACCAACCAAACGCCGACCCATAACGACCTCCCATAGCTCGAAAAGAACTCACCAACTTCGCTAACCGGTCTTTCTGCCGATGCGACTATCGCTCCGGTGGGCATCAACCCGACTTGTGGCGCTCTAAGAGCCGGGCAGAATGGTTCATTGGGGAACATCGCCAATATGGTTGCTTGCGGTCTTAGCATGATCGTCATTGGGGCCCTCATTTTTATTACCATTCGAAGGAAGGCCGCGGTCGGTGCGTCTCTTTCTAAATCTTCGTGTTTGGCGGTCTCTACGATACTCAACATATTCCGTCTTCCGCAGGTCGCTCGGAATTCCGCATTTTTCTGAATCTGTACTTCCTTTCTTTGCCCCTTCAATTCCTTACAACCGGCGCCGTTTTGCAGCAAGGAACAACAGCACTCGTCGTTTTGACAGCCATCCACGCAGGTGTCGTCGTGGCGCTGTTCTGGACGTTGCTGGGCAACGCTATAGTTTCCACTCAAGTCGTCGAAGATGGCACCCTCAGCTCACTTATTGTACGTTTTTCCCTGTGTTTTATCCGCCCTTCACTTGCACGACGTCCCCGATCTGCCACTGACATAATACTTCCCGAAATTTACAGCCATTGGGTTTCTTTGCCTTTGCTTTCTTCGGAGTCACAACCTATATCTCTCTGGACGTGGCCCTATCAATAACTAGCACTTTCGGTCCATCTAACCCACCAAGTGACCTTAACAGCATTGCTCTTTTCATTCTCACTAGCATTTGGCCTGGCGCGTAAGTGATATGGTAACCTTGTCAAACAAACCGGTGTACTTACCGTTTCGGGGCGAACAGCGCCGCCCTGTTGTTTTTTGGATTGATGACCTGGATCGTGTTGGTTGTGCTCCGAGAGGTCAGACCGATGTGGTTCTACATTCTCGCGGCCGCTCTCTTCGTCCTCAGTCAACTGGACTACTTCTTGTTGAACAAGGTACGTGACATCGGTTAAGCGCTTTGATGCGATTGCTCACTTGGCGTCCTTTCAGGTGATCTGCAAGGGCACAGATGCTAAAATTGACGGAAGCTTCGTTGCTACCATCTTGGAAACAGCCTCTGTCGTTGTCCTATACTTGGCCTGGCGCAGCATCACTGAAGGTGAGCAACGTTTTTGACTACTTCCAGGCTGGTGACCGACAAAGCGCCGCATTCATAGAATCCTGGGATGATAACGTATACTTCCCTAACTGAGGTGAAAGTAGACTTGATACCAGGTTACGAGATCATGGTCTAGGTGGGCCACTGGCGGCCACAGAATGTCACATTTTCGCTTCTATCTGTTCAACCCTCTCTATCTCTCGTTGTTCAATCCTCTATCTCCCCGTTCGCTACTCTCTCCCTCCCTCCATTGTACTTTGACGTTCTGTTATGTGGAGTAATCGCTCTTTCCAATCGGACTGTTTTGTGCACATCGCCGAGGATGTCCGAGCTGGCTTCCAGTATCCGTGAGCGAGCTGCAACCGATAAAGCTTTGAGTTCTGATAAATCCAAGCGTCTCTGCACGTCAGACCACCTCAACGCTCCACTGCGAAAACCTGGCGATTGCGAATAAGCCCCATGTAAAGCAGGCGTGACTACTGGTGGAACTCTGATCGGGATCGCGTCCTGTCAAACTCGATCATCTGCCAATCTCTCGTTGTCTCGTATATGGTCACCCTCGGCTATCTTGGTGCCGTATGTGGCACGGACGCACGAATTTTGACCTGGGGCGATCCCCGCTTATTTTCTGGAAATACAGTGCATGCTCCACCATCACCTATTGTGACTAGCGGGGAACTGAGCCTAGTGCGTCTTGAAACCTTGATGGTCTCCTTCAAACTGGTTTGCACGCGCAACGGGGACTGTTTCGAATACTGCAACCCTCCAAACAATCATCCCACGTGTCGGCGCTCGCACCGCCCGCTTCATTCCATCTATCATCTTTCATAACCCGCTTTGCGATCAAGCGGGCGAATAATCCCTCGAGCGCGAGGTGTCTCCTTCGTGATATCACAAGCAGAACCACACCATCCATATGGTAGCATCCTGTCGGGGCTGCATGGTTGTTGCCGTCTCGCCCATAAATTATGTGCCCTGCCGCAGAACCTTCTTTTCCCTTAGGTTAAGCAACGCTTGTACCTCGACGACCACACGCCACCATTGTAGCCTATCGCTATCTTTACACCTCTCTCTTTCGCTTTCGATATTAGGCCTGGTGCTGAATTTGTCGTCTTTCTTTCCCTCTTAACGACTACGACCCCCCGCGTTTACCTGTCGCCTCATCCCTCGACATGTTGACCAAGTCCATCCTTGCCCTTCTCTTTGCGTCTGTTGGCTTTGTCCAGGCCACTCCCCTTCGTCATGACTGTGAGTACTTTCGAAATTTCAAACTTGCCAGACTGCGATCCACGAGGTCCCGATCTCCCCTTCCCCTTTGCTCGCGATCAGACGCCCGCCAGCCCATTGACCTTGACTCCAACCCTGGCGTCAGGCCACTCCCTGTTAGACACGCCGACCCGCCGACCGGAGAGGTGCACATCTTGCCGTACTATGGGGAAGACGATGTCTCCACTGCCAAGAGGACATCTCCGAAGTCGGTGTCCTTCGATCCTCTTAAGTCACGACCACGACTTCCGAGTGAGCAGGGATCTTAAACTCACCCCCCTGGTTTTTGTAGAGACCAACCCCGGTGTCCGCCCTCTTTATCCACCGCTTGGGGTCGCCTTCCCCGACCCCGCCCACTAAAGGCCGAGGAACTTTCGTTTTTGGTGACCGCGTCGGCTCAGCCCCAATTATCGCAACGATATTTTTGGTGGAGATTTAGCGATACCCACGATTTCATGACGAACGATTCGATCATAGTGTGGCCACATGCATGTTTGTGTTTGTGTAAGAAGTCCCCGTTGTACATCATGTACATACACGTGTTACGAAATCGAAGCATTAGGCGTTGGGGCCCTAGTTTTTTGCGGTCTTCACTCAGAACGTGGTGCAATCACTTCCACGGGTCGAACAACACCTTTCCACACTTGGCTTTATCAAAAAGGTCGTAGTACAATTTGGCCTGGTCAAACCCGACGATCCTGTCGACGAGGCTGATCTCTGTGCCTACCTCGCCGAAGACGTCTTGCCGCCTGACCAGCAAATCGAGTACGAGGGGAAATATTGATCGAACGGGGCAACGCCCAAAGTCGAGCGATGCGTTCTTTCCGTATAAAGCTCGACCAGTCATTGGAAGAGGCTGGTCCTTGTGTACCCCGACGGATGTTATGACGCCAAATGGACGCACGAGGTCGAACGCGAGCGAAACCGCAGAATCGTTCCCCACAGCCTGTAACACGACTTTAGTACACTCACTTTTGGAACCCGGCAACGTAGCTTCAAGCCCACCTCTATGACGCCATCAAAGCCGACCCTATCGGCAGAGGAGGTTATTTTATTTGCGGTTTCGATGCTCACGGCGTCGAAGGTCGATTCGGGATGGATTGCGGGTTTGGCTTCGAGCATTTTGGTGTAGATCGCCTTGATAAGCTCTCTCCTCTGTTCGTGCGGGTCGATAGCGATAATCCGGTAGTACGAGATTCCGTTCTTCCAGAGGAGGTCCAAGAGGCTGACTGTGGCACACTACGAAATGAAATCAGATCTTGGCAAATCCTTTTGTGACTTGGATACGCACGATCCCCACCGGACCTAGGCCTATCAAAGCGATGTTCAACGCCTCGGTTGGTGCCCCCATAGATTCTCCAGCCGGACCAAACGCGAGAGTCGGGCGAGGGTATGGATTCCCGCTCAACAAGGGGAGGAGTTTTGGATGCTGTAAGAGTTGAAGGGCAGCAAAATATCCAGTGGGTAGGATATCCGCAAGGAGTAGGAGGGAGCTATCCGCAAGAGCTGTGAGACGAGAACCGGTGGTAGGGTCCGGTTCGATGTCATCCAAGCGGAAGAGGGTTCCACCAGCGTAGGGCACTCGGACGTATTGAGCTTGTCCGCCTTCCAAAGCGGGGGAACCAAACAGGAGGGAGCGGACACAACGAGAGCTGAATCCCTGACGGCAGGGCCTGATAAAACAAAGGGTTACTAGTGTGAACCGAACCCAAGGAGGAGGGAGCTTCGTACGGACACTCCCCACACGAGACCGTGAAGGGTGAAACGACTTTATCTCCGACTTTGAGGGTGGAGTATAGTACGGGTCTACCGGTGCCTGCAGCTCGCTCCCCACTCACAGAAAGGAAGCTCGAGCCGAGAGCAATGATTTCACCGACAAACTCGTGTCCGGACGTATGCCTGTCCGAACACGATGGATCGTCATCAGCGCACCCTCCAGGCCTTGCTGATCAATTTGGAACGTACACTTTGGTGGCAACATCGTGACCTCTGTAGATATGAAGATCGCTTCCGCATAATCCCGCAAGCTGGGTTTCGACGGATATCAGGTATCAGTCGCCACTGGAGAGGACAATCCTAGAAAACGTCTGTACCGCAATCTTCACGATCGCATCGTCGGGGTGCTCAATCCTATAGATTTCGAAGAAGAGTAAGTTCCAATGATCGTCGAGGGAGGTTCCTGAAACCGCCCACCCACTTTGGAAACGGGACATCCTCGACACGGACATCATAACTGGGAGGATGCCACCTCACCGCCCGGTGAGTCTTTGGAAATTCTTGCCCTTTCGATTCTGCCATCTCGACTGAGAGCCTTGTTCAGATCGATGGCCGTTCGTGCGGTGGGGTGTTAAAGAGTGCGGAGAAACCAGTCCCAGGGGGCTTTAGGCGCTTCGGGCCGCAGACCTTATCTTATCAAGACGCATTCAAGCTTTGATCCAACAAAATCCAAATCAGTATAAATTAGCGAAACCGAAAGGTAGAGTACGTGAGGCTAGAGAGACTGTTGGTTCCTTGGGTGAGATAAAAAAAAGCGAGAGAGGGACTACGTGGACCCGTTGAGTGTCACATAATTACACAATCCTTCTCCTCTATCTTTGCGGTGGTGATTCCCATTTCCTGGAAAGTCTGCGCTCCCTTGTACGTTTTCTGATTGTGCGATCCCTGGTCGAATCCGGTCCCAGGGGGAGGTAGAGTGCTTACGATCGGTTTGGGACTATGGGACTGCTTGGGTCCAGGCGGGAATCCCTGTTCGGGACCAGCTTGGGTGGATTGCTGAACAGGAGGTTTGTGTTGCTGGGGTGGGGATCCCGCCTTCTTAGGTGTCACTTGACCAGATCCACCAGACCCCTGGACAGTGCTCTGTCGTGGGCCAGGATCCGTCAGAGTGTACCTCGGGTTGTTCCCAAATGGCTTCGAACCACCGGGCAACGGGCGTTGTCCTGGTGGGTACGCGGATTGCGGCGGAGATTGGGAGACTGGCTGGGGCGCGGATGTCATACTTTGCTGTTTCTGGGGTTTAGGCTG
>Ga0307514_10005742_pt1 | contig 10972 bp, 12 predicted proteins | sample 16_EM_MG_FD_203088 | JGI IMG/M metagenome (GOLD analysis project Ga0307514, IMG submission 203088) | Populus trichocarpa ectomycorrhiza microbial communities from riparian zone in the Pacific Northwest, United States - 16_EM | ecosystem: Host-associated > Plants > Roots > Unclassified | place... | reverse complement strand
ATCGATGATGAAAAAAAAGAAAAATATAGGTGTATATATATGTACAGGGGAAAAAAAAACGAGAATCCACCGTTGAGCATGTATATACGTACACCCGAGTATGTAAAATTGGCATTATCTTATACCTGATGCATTAGGAAATCTGGATTTTTTTTCTGCGGCTTTAGACCCCGTGCCTCCCCCGCCCACCACGCCTTCCCCCCCTTTTACTTCTTATGCTTTTCCTCTAACTCCTTCTTATGCTTTTCCATCAACTCCCTCTGCACCTGCGGTGCCGCCGGGCTATAGTGACTAAACTCCATCGTAAACTCCCCTTTCCCCTGGGTGGCCGCTCTTAGCTGAGTACTAAACCCAAACATCTGGTTCAGACTACAATTCGCATAGAGCGTGAAATCCTCGACCCCAATATCCGTTTCCTCGATAACTGCGTTTCGCTTATTCATCAAGCCGACGATGTTTCCTTGGAACTCGTTGGGTGCGGTGATGACGACTTTCATGAGTGGCTCGAGCACGGTCGGGCGCGCGGCCATGAAGGCTTTTCGGAAGGCTTGGGATGTGGCGATTTTGAAGGACATTTCGGAGGAGTCTGTCATGTGCGTGGCCCCGTCGTTGATGACCATAGATGTGCCGAGGACGCGGTGCCCGAGAAGAGGGCCTTTCTCACAGGAGATCATGAAACCCTATGGGAGTTTAGTGAGTTTTTTTTTGAGTGGGTTTTTTTTTGGTAGGGGGGTTACTACCTTCTCACAAGCAAACAAGAATTTCTCCGAGATAGATCCACCAAAGACTTGATGCTCGAATTTATTCTCGAGAAGATCCCCAGTAGGTTCCATATACCCGACAACCTTAGCGTAATCACCAGCACCGCCAGTCTGCTTCTTGAGCGTATGATCGAAGTTAGTTTTCTCCATAATCGTCTCTCTATATGCCACCTGCGGCTGTCCAGTAACACAGTCCACGCGATACTCCCTCTTCATGCGCTCCACATAAATATCTAAATGTAGCTCTCCCATCCCAGATATAATCGTCTCCTGGCTCTCCTGATCAACATGGACTCTAAATGTTGGATCCTCCCGCTGGAACCTCGCGATGGCCTTTGAAAAGTTTGGTGTATCCTTTGTATTCTTTGGTTTGATGGAGAGAGAGATAACCGGTTCTGGGACGAACATAGAGGTCATTGTGTATGCTACACTCCCATCCGTGAATGTGTCTCCTGAGGCACAGTCTACACCAAACACAGCGCAGATCTCGCCCGCGGAGATTTGATCTACGTCTTCCATTTCGTTTGAGTGCATACGTACGATGCGGGGGACTTTGATTTTCTTGTTATTACGCGCGTTGAAGACGTTCATGCCCTTGTTGAGGGTGCCTTGGTAGACACGAATATACGTCAACTGACCGTAATTCCCTTCTTCGAGTTTAAATGCCAGCCCAACGAATGGCTGTGAGTCGTAAGGGAGGAGTGTGACTGGGGCTTCCCCTTGTCGGCGGTCGAGTGCAAGGTTCTTGACTTCGGATGGGTTCGGGAGGTAATCACAGACAGCGTCTAGCATGGGTTGGATGGACGTATCTCCCAATGCAGAACCCATCAACACTGGGGTGAATTTCAACGAGATCGTGGCTCTCCTGATCGCAGCTTTAATCTGTGCTGGGGTGGGTGTCTCCTCCATTAAAAAAATCTCCGCAATCTCATCATCCACATCTGCCAAAGTCTCGATCAATACTTTTCTTTTCTTCTCTGCTAGCTCTCTGACATCGGCTGGGATCTCATCAGACTCGATGATGTTGATCCCCCGGAGTCCTTCGTTGTATATAGCTTTCATCCTGATAAGGTCTACCACACCCTTGAATCCGTCCTCTTGTCCAATGGGGACCTGGATCGCCGCAGCGCCAATCCTAAGTTTATGATTAATTTGGTCGACTGCCTTCCACGGGTTTGCTCCCATCCGGTCCATTTTGTTGATAAAACTCAACCTTGGCACATTATATCTCTTCATCTGCCTATCCACTGTCGTAGTTTGACTCTGCACTCCCGACACCGCGCAGAGAATCATCACCGCCCCATCCAACACCCTTAATGCCCTTTCGACTTCAATCGTGAAATCAATATGTCCGGGGGTATCAATCAAGTTGATATGGTAATTTTTATCCACCCCTGTCTCGAGGTCCTTCCGCGTCCAGTCACAGAATGTGGCCGCGGATTGGATGGTGATTCCTTTCTCACGCTCGAGCTCCATAGAGTCCATTTTTGCGCCGACGGAGTCCTTGCCGCGGACTTCATGGATGGCGTGGATTCGGCCAGTGTAGAAGAGCACACGTTCGGTGCATGTAGTTTTTCCGGAGTCGATGTGTGCCTGTTATAGTATAATTACTGTAGTCAGTCAATTGAGCCCGGTGGGGATTTTCCTGGAGGGAGGGAGGCAAACAGCAATCCCGATATTCCTGACTCGGTCTAACCGCACCCTATCCCCCTGTGGCATGTTTTTCAACACCTTCACAACATCAGCTTCGACTCTGTCCAAGGCCCAGTGTCAGCTATTCAACTCAAGGTAAGAGGAAGTAAGTTAGTTAGCTAGGTGCATACTTACACCGCAGCAGCAGCCCCACTCTGATACCTTCTCCCCAGTACCCTCCTCAATCCCACAACCGACACACTTCCCGGCACGCCCCCACCCCAAGGAGCCCGCACGAGCGCAACCCCAGCTTCTCCGACATTCTCAAGCCGTGGTATTCTCGCAATCCGTGTGTGAAGGGACCTAGAGTTCAATGGAGCTGCGCGCAGTACTGGCAGTGAGACAGATCGGACTGTCTGAAGACCCCTCATCATGAGTAAATTCAATTCCTAACAAAGGAGCCACATAAAAGCACCCCCCACGCACCAAGTGAGGACTGTTGGTAGGGAAAGTGGGATGGATTGCGACCCAAAAACTGCCGAAAAAAATATGGGGCCAAGAGTTTGGGGTGCATGGTGGCAGTTATATGCAACGCATATTGCATAACGGCGGAGGAGAGTGACAGAATAATATGTGCAATTCTTTCTTTCTCTATATATCTTGTGGTATTACCATATAGCGAAACCGCGATATAGCAGTTCTATAAGAAAAATTCATGGAACCGATATCACACGCACCGGTGCTCATCTTACGTCTTGCCTACCTCAATCCAAGTGCCCTGGCCACAAGTAACGACACCGAGGAGGATGATACTACTCTGTTATGTTCTACAGAGGCATTCCCAATCAGTTTTTCGAAAATCTTTAGATCTGGGAGAGTCCCGACTCACCACCCCAATTGACAACCCACTGCTGGATCAATTTGCCCCTACTCTTCTCCAGCGGCCAAATGTTGACATACCCCTCCTGCCCCAGATTATGTACTGTCTTCTGTTTCTGTACATCTCTCATACTCAACACCTCCCCCTCACCAACTGTAGCATTCGCAGCAGCATGAAACAGGAAATCTGAATGCTGAACGGGTATCTCCATATCATTCTGCGCATGGAGGATGAAAAGTTGCAACTTCTCACTACTCTTTTTTACCAGAGTAGCAAGCCTCTGTGATGACTCCCAGGTCTCGAAGACAAACTGTTTAAAGAATGTCTGCGCCCATGGATATGGTCTTAGTGGAGCAAGAACCGGAATTACCCCAGCAATATGGTAAGTTGACAGTAATTCCTTCATGTGTGAAAACCCAGCAATGGAGATGATAGCCCGTAGCTCAATAGCTTTGCTTGGGTCTTGCTCAATTGCATTGGGGGGGTTGATGAGGGCTTCGGCTACTCCGAATGTGACTGCGGTGCCGAGTGATTGTCCCAAAATGGCAATGCGGTCGGGAGAAACTCCAGCAACATCTATAGCCCACTTTACTACAGAAAGGCCGTCTGTGATGAGGCCCTCCTCGGAGGGAGAACCTGACGAATATCCGAACCCCCGATAATCCATGGTGAGAATATGAAGCTTGTATGGCGAGGCTGCTGAGAGAGAACGGGTATAGATTGGGCGAGTGCCGGCACCAACAGTGCCTGAATTGCCATGGACTAGGCTTTGGGGGTTAGATTAAAGTAACCCATTCTCAGATTCGGATATCGTACAGTGAATCAGAAGCCGAGCTTCAGGATCATTCCTCAACAGCTGGAAAGCAGCGGATTGGGTAACATCCTCCACCAATCCTGAATCATGGTCAAGCAGGATATCTCTGTGCTCAGCATAAAGCCCCAATGGCAGAACATGCCATGCAAAGAGCTTCTCCCCGTCTGGTGTGGGTATATAGAATGGTGTAACTTGGTTTTCTGAATACTCAGAGCATTAGCTAGAACACTGAAGACAAGCAATTTAAGCCTATACTTGCAAAACCAAAGAGTTCCGGCTTCGTGAGATCGTAACCCCAAGTCAGTTGGATCTTGTTCATGTAGATGGCATTGCGCTGCAACCAGGGGTTGATTAAGAGGAGAAGGCAGCCAATGTAGGCCGCACCAGCACCGACAAGGGGCCAGAAGGCCTTTTTGACGAGTGATGAGACGGTCATTCTGAGCCCAGTGTGAGGAAAAAGTTAGGCTCTATAATTCTGGTGAGAGCGCGGGCTGATCACGACATACAGTATGTAACCGTGTGGGTATATAGATGATTACTCTGTATCCATACTGTACTCTGTATGCACAATGTACCAGCTTCGGCATACGGAACTGGGATGCCAAGCCCGTGCTGGGGGGGGCGACATCATAAAAGTTTGGACTCATCCCCAGCACCATTGCTTTATTTCAACCAATTCTTGATACCCTTGACCCCCGAGGCCCTTGTGAACACGACAAGCTCCCGCAACACGCCGTCTGTCTGACGCACGCACTGCATTCAGTCCTCTTTCCCTCAAGGACAGCACTTTAACTGGATGCGTTAACAACATTCAGTCTCTCCCGCTGCTGGTGCCCTCGGCTGGCCTCCCCCACCGTACAAATATGGTCGACTCAGGGAAACGGAAGCGTTCGTCTTCCGTCCGGGAAACAGCCCAGGTGAAGCGGCACAGTCCGTCTCCTTCCCCTACACCCTCCAATGCGTCACCAGCTGCTGCAGATATCCCCACAACATTCGACTACGCTCGGCCATTGCCGACGCTACGGGAGCTGCAAGGGCCTGACTTGCCAAAGGAATGGTATCAGAGCATTGCAGAGAGGTAAGCCTGTGCACACTCTGCTAAATGTGGTCACTGTATCGGCTCTAATCTCGGTGTGACGTCCTGTAGTGGTTTGATGGAAGAGTCGCTTCGACGGTCACGAGAAAAATGGCTTTCGGAGGACAGTCCGATCTTCGAAAAGTTCTGGACAAAGCCATTGAAGAAAAGAGTGTTCAATGAGAAGATAAACCCACCAAAGGAGGGTATGCTGAAGATTGGGGAATGCGAGATGCTTATTCAACCACACCTGTTCGAAATTCGACTGTACGGCGTTAAGGAGACACTACCTCCCCCACCGCCTCCGCCGCTACCCCCCCCACCTCAACCTCAGCAAGCCCCACCACCACCCATTCACCATCAGCAACCGGGTGCTCTGATACCAGGCTACTACTACCCGCCACACCAATACCCCCAGCACCCACACCCACCAACTCAGGCGGCCCCAGTGCCCCAGACACTACTTCCGATTAATGCTCCAGTGCCGCCTCCGCCTACATCGCATTATCAACCCGTTCAACGCCCACCACCACCCCCTGTTGCTTACCCCCAGCTGCCACAGAGGCCAGCGTATATGGTACCGGGGGGGCCACTCCCCCACCCCTCGTTACACCGCCCAGGGGCGCCATCTCCTTATGTGCATCAACAGCCAGTACCCACTCCTGCTCAACCCAGCGGCCAGCCCAGGCCTGAGCAACCTGGCCAGAGCAGCCAGAACGGCCCACTCCTCCAGGCCCATGTACCCCCGAGCCAAGCAGATGCCCGCCCAACTGGGACGCTTCTTGTTGCAGGCCCAATTGCCGCACCACCATCACAACTTCCAACCCCTCCTTCATCACAACAGGGGGCCCTGGCCCAGCCTGCCACAACCCAGCAGCCCCCTCCCACAACTGCTCCAGAACCAACCACAACCACTACTACAAGTACCATCAATGCAGCACCACAGCAACAGTCAGGACCACCCCCCCCTCCAAATCGCCCTGACCCGGTAATACAACTGCTTGCGACCAAAGCAGCGACGGACCCTGATCTTAAGGCTCTGATGCGTATTGTTGCAGGTGGAAATGCTAGCCAGGAGGAGCTTAAGATTTTTCAGCAGCATATTGACGAGTTGACACCTCAAGCAAATGCTATAAAGGCAAGGCAGGCTGAGGAGGACCGAGCCGCTGTCCTTAAGTGGCATCAGGAGCATCAAGAGCGGCAACAGCATCTACAAGAACAGAGGCCGCAGCAGGGGGCCCAATTCGCCCAACCTAAAAGCCCCCCGCCCCTCGGCGCCCCACACTTACCACCCCATAACCAATACCCACACCTCTACCCATACCATCCACCACCGTCCTCGGTGAGACCCCGACAGGCGTCAGCTCCCTCTGTACCAAAGATCGTCAACTATTCTGCTATCGTCTTTGAGTTCATCCAGTCAGATCATGGTGACCGTTTTATTTTCCCGAAAAACAGCATCCTTGAATACCGAGACCACGGCTGTGAGGTGCTTGCATCGTTCTTGATTCTCAAAACAGCCAAGGCCTCCAGTGGAGAAGATGTTGAGTACTACGAGCCAATGACAGTATACCTGAGGAGCCAAAACGCCAAGACGTTGGAACATCTTCAAAGAATGGTCCCCAATCCTGAAACGGTGAGAGTCTACATGACAGAAATCATGAAGAAGCGGCAGCGGGCCCCCAAATCCTGGCCTGTCTACAGGTTGAAGCGGGTGGTGAAGAGTGGGCGTGGCAGTGATAGTGGGGCCGAGAGTGGTGAAGAATCTCGACGAGCAAGTCATACTCCAGCCCCAGTCAGGGGTATGAACCATTCCGCTCGGCGAAGGCAGAGCAGCACGCCAGGTATGGCTGAACCTAAGGCTCCCGTGCCGATGAGGACAGGCCCAAGGGTAAAGGTCATCAAGAAGGTACGGGCCAAAACTTCTTTTATGTTTACAGCCATGACTCGTGTTGAGGGTTAGGTGGTCATGAGCGTTACCAGAAGCATCCCCGCTCTGTTTATTACACGATATATACAAAAGCAATTTGGTTTATACATTTTATACATATATCATTATCCATCATCATCATTATCATTATCATTATCATTATCATCATCATCATCATCATCCAGCATCACCATCACCATCACCATCATCACCATCACCATCACCATCACCCATTCGCCTTACGCTCGCCCGCTTTTCTTCTATACATAAAATCGTTATGTAGAATTTGGGTGCTTGAATGAGCATGATTGACTGATTCTGTGAGAAACATGCACAGCCCTCATCGCCTTCGTCCTCAGCCCTTCATCGCCCTACTGCCACTTCGTCATCCACTTCTGCTACCCAATCTCAATCATCTACTGCCACACCCACCGCTTCTTCTATGCCCCCCAATGCACACTCCAAGCCACCTCAACCGCCTAAGCCGAAATTGCCCAGATCAAGGAAAGGGAGAATCGCAGATCCAACGAAAAGTTGCCATTTGTGTAAAACGAGTAAGACGAGTTTATGGAGAAAGGCAGAGTTGGATGGTGAGGCCGTTACAGTTTGTAATGCTTGCGGGATCAAGTGGAAGACACAGACGTCGAGGCAGGCTGCGAATGCTGCTGCGGTTGCAAATGGAGAGGAGCCAAGGTTTGGGGAGGATGGCAAAGGGGTGGTGAGAAAGAAGGAGAGACAAGTAAGTGCTACGAGGAGTGCGGGGCGGGCTGGGGGTGGGGCTGGGAGTGTGGAAGCGCATTTACCACCGTACGGGACGTTCATGCCACCACAGGTGGGGGGTTATGAAGGGGCAAGTTGCCCCCAGCCACCACGATCAACCTCTCATCCCTATCCTGAGAACACCCTCCCACCTATCTTATCACATGGTCAACAATATCCGGTTGCTGTATCACCTATACCACACCAAACATCATATCCTCTCTCACAGCCTCCTCCGACATCAGCAAGGCCTCCCGGTCTATCTATCGTGGTACCTCCCAGGGTCTCTCCGCCTCAGCCATCAATCTCACCACTTTCTGAGCTAGGAGATTCACCTCCCCAGGGGCCTCAGCAGGAGATGCAAGATGTATCTCTACCCAAGCTCGAGCAGGCACCAACAACAACGTAGGGACATGTACAAACAGTGGTAGCATCGACTAAGCGACTTTATGGGCATGGTTTGTGCCCTAATGATGTGACAAACCCTCTACCACACACTTAGCCGACAGTTATATCCAGTGCTTTTACTAATCTTCCTTTTCCCCCTTGAGTATCTTCGATAGGGGATAACTGTTATAGTTAGTATAACATTTTACTTCTGGGCTCTGAAAGCAATTGCCTGTGCACCGTTTATTCGTGGCTTTGTTGAACAATGGTAGATAACTACTTTCACGCTTTTAATTTGGGAAATTGTTTGCATTCCCTTCTATTTTCCCTTTTTGTTGTTTGTTGTTTGTACACTTTTTATGTGTTTTCTTTTGACTTGTCACTTGTTGGTTCCAATCATCTTTTCTTTTGATTTGGTTGGGCGCGAAGGAGTTGCGGTTTGTAAACTTAATACTACCATGAGTCGAGTGTACGATACTTTTTGTTTTTCCCTACCTCCCTCCACTGTGATTGATTTAGGAATGTGTACCATAACTATAAATAGTAATAACATGGCTAGATCAGGGAACGACCAGCTGAGATGTGAGGAGAAAATCAAAATTAATACACGACCGAATACAATCTTTCCTCATGTCAAGAGGGCCTACGGCCCCCTTACCTCCGCTGGGCTTCGGTAACCCCAGTCAGGCTGCTCACGCAGCCTTCCTTGAATCATTCAATAAATGAATCTCCTATTCAATGAAAATTAAAGCAAACAAAAAACACCACTTGCTCTTATACCTATTTTATGTCAATAACAATTACACATACAAAACATCGATAGAACTTGAGAGATATACTGCACCAAGCCCAAGAAGAACTGTTCCCACACCGAACGTAAACATCATTTTGACATATCTATGCGTCTCACTATTAGTCCATTCGGTCAACTTAAGTACAACAGCAACATCCTAAATTCACTCACTTTGTTAGTATGACTCGGAAATAGATGCAAGGCCGACGTGCCCAGAATATTTCTTTAATCCCACAAATATGCACACAAGCTCGTGGGTAGTCTATCTAATACATGGTGTTATACTTTTAAAACACACCCTCAAAATAAATCGGCCTGGGGCCAAAAAATCCCACCACTAAGGGGTATGTAATCATTATAATAAATTGACTCTCGTATAAAGTTAGTTACCCTGAACTCCTCCCGCCTTCACCCCCTTTCCACCTTGCCAGCCCACATGTTTTATATCACGTTGGTGGAAGACTACACCTACCCAGGCTACTAGAGGGTTAACTCCCACATCTCACTCTCTCAATCACTGCTGGTGGCGGGCCAATGCATTTTGAACGTTGGACCCAGATGTTGAGTTACCCTGAGCTCGGTGTTTGTGTGAGAATGTAATGCTTCACTAGTAACCCCCCCTTCCCCCTCACCACCTCCGGCTGGAGTTGCCGCCAAAGGCAGTTCAAGGTGACACTAGACTTGCTGCAGCACCTATCGGCAGCGTTGTCCTTATATTGAATATGCTTCTGCCCTTAGAACAGGCTTCTCGCGGGGGGGTTTCTATGTTTTTCCCATTCACTTACCCTGAACTTCAGCTCCTAGTTGCGCATCTCACACATTTTACACATGGGCGGTGATATTGATGGAAAATTTTGCCAAACCCTAACATCTCCCCACCTAGACTTATTTCATTGCAACTAGGCTTATCTGGTCATCTCTTGCTCAACAGTGACAGTAAGAACCTCAAAACAAATTCCTCTACAAGTATTTTCCCATTCAATGAACGCCATTCCCAGAAAGAATAAAACGACCCATGAAGCAATATTGCGGAAAAGATGGTAAAGGCATAAAGGAGACAAATGGCCGGAATAACAATAGACTCTAACGACGCGCACCACGCTTGCTTGGACATGGCATTGGCTTTGCCTGCTCCTCCTTCATAATCTTTGATTCTTTTTTAGCCTCCAGCGCAAGCCGCTTCATCTCATCTTCGTCTACTTCGATGTCATCAATACCGTCATTGGCATCCCCTGCATCGCCATCACTTTCTTCTTCATCTTCATGATCATCGCCGTCCTCACCATCTTCCTCACTCTCCCCTACAATGGTGCTTGCGTCCGCAAACCCACCCCACTCCTCATAATCCTGGTCATCCACATCGCCCTTTTCTTCTTGGGCCTTCACCGCATCCTCAGCCTCCATCTCCTCTGCCTTCCTCTTCTTGGGCCTCATCTCTCCCAATCTCCCCTCCCTCCCCTCCAATTCCTCGTCCGCTGCGCCCTCAACCCTCGGGCATGGCGTAAACCATGGGACCTTGCCCCTCATGAAGTCATTCAACACCATCTTTGCCACACCATCCAAATCCGGTTCACCCCCCTTCAGCAACCTCCCTCCTTTCCTGGCCAACAACTCCAAAAACTCAATCGCGTTGGTCCATCCCTTGACTTCATATGTACGCTCGACATGACTTCGCTTGCATTTATTGAGCACCGCAGGGATATATTGTTCAGGATTTGATACGTTCTCAACACGGACAACTCCCTTGAGAAGGATGTCTTCTTCGGTGTCGTTCTGGTTCGGTGGGACGATACCAGGACAGTCAATGAGGAAGATTCGCCGCATAAGTGTGATGTATTGCCAGACTTTGGTCTCTCCTGGGATAGGAGCGACATTGCAAACTTTCTTCTTGCGGAGGGTGTTGATGATGGAAGATTTTCCAGTATTAGGGTATCCAATGAG
>Ga0307514_10005741_pt1 | contig 10974 bp, 14 predicted proteins | sample 16_EM_MG_FD_203088 | JGI IMG/M metagenome (GOLD analysis project Ga0307514, IMG submission 203088) | Populus trichocarpa ectomycorrhiza microbial communities from riparian zone in the Pacific Northwest, United States - 16_EM | ecosystem: Host-associated > Plants > Roots > Unclassified | place... | reverse complement strand
CTCCAGGGTCACCAGAGCGGTTGACATCACTCGACCTCACGAGGTGCCATGTCAGCAAAGCCATGCTTCAGTGGCTGAAGATCTACGTGGCCGAAGTCAGATGCGACACATCGATAAACCCGTGGGGTGATTCTTGTCTGTGATTAATTCACAAGCATACTCCCCGGTCGAGGTCACCATATACCCATGGCATCGTTTATTCTATTCGCTTTTTTTCTTCTTACACTCCTCTTATTTAAATAATACAGTGTAACCCTCACCTTTTTTTTTTCATCCCCACCTCTCAACTGCCTAATTCCTGGCACACATGGTTCTCCGAACCCTCTTGTCCATCTGCTTTGCTAACCCGACCCACACGCCCCAAATCTGCATCGATGGTACATTTCCCACACCCATCGTTTGTCTGATTTCCTTCTTATTCCCCTATCGTTTATTTGGTCAGTCGCTCGGTTTTGCTCTGGCTTTGCTACCCCCCATCGTCCTTCTTGTTGGTTCTCGGTTCTGGGAATCCGTTCGGAAAGAAAGAGAGAAGTAAAAGAATGTATCATTAGTACCGCGTCCCCCAGATAGAAACTTTAACGAAATGAAATCCAAATCACACAGATATGTATACACAATGGACACGACCTCGAAAATGAATTTTTCTCTCCCATCTTCAGATTGAGATTGGAATTTTTTTGGTGGACTATGCTCGGTTTGGAAGAGACTCGAATCGATCGGGTGGATGGGTGTACTTGTGTGTCGTTAGATAGACGCTGTCAAGTGTCGCTGAAACTCGTGTAGGGTCAGGAGGTCAGAAGAAAGGTCCCACGAGTCTAGTAACCAGGCGCCGCGACCAGTGCTGGTAGACTGGTTTGACTAGCCGTATGAAACTTGCGGTCACGAGGCTGAGATTCGCTCGGAGATCACCCGGAAGGATTGAATGCATCCTACTATGGGCCATCCCTGTTCGAGCGCAGAGGTGAAGGGTTTGGAGGGTTCTGTGCCTTCTATGTCGTGCTCGAGGCTCAGGATTACGGGGAAATTTGACGTTCGTGAAATGGTCAATACAAAGGCACCTGTCAGACCATCTTAGCCACCCGCTAAAAGTGAAAACGAATAAGTGGGATACTTGCACTGCCCTCTGGACCCTAGTAGGAACCGCGTCCCATTATTTTTGGTTGTCTCCCTTTCAGCCTGCCGGATATAGAACGAGGGGCAATCTCGATCACGCGTCGGACCGCCAATTGTCTATGAGGCTGGCGAATAGTCAACTGAAATTCAGCGGCCCTGTTGATTGAAGAGCGACCGGGGGACGAGTAGTGGGCATGGTGCGGCAAGGTCCGCCCCCGGGATTCAAAGTCCGAGAGTTGTGTACTAGACCTCGGTGAACGGCTCGTGTGTCGGCCTTCTCTGGAACAGTGCCTGCAACCAAGACGTAATCCGATATCCCCACCATGATGTCCGAGTCCTTGGGCCAGTCCAACTGGACCAAAGCGTCTCCTCACACACGCTAGCTGACTTGCGAACGAGACAGGCGACAAGAGGTCGCGATGACTAGTAAAATCAGATAAGATTAGCACACCTCGTGTAGTCCAATATCAATGTCGTCCCAGATGGGGGAACGAGCAATTCGAAGGTCCGTGTATTGGTCAGATTCCGGATTACATCCCGGGAGATATCCTCCGTTGTCCCCGAACCATGTCGAAATTGGTATTGTTCTTGGGACGGACGTCCTTTCCGTGTTCCACCGACGGAACAAGCGAAGCGGGGGTGCACGTCTGGGAGGATCTTCCGCCTCGATGGTCGCTCGGACAGTCCCTTCGTCGCTCTTGCAGCCATTGAGATATGCACTGGGACCGGAGTAGTTCTGGAACTCGTGAATCGTCACCTGCGGGGTGAATGCAGACCTCGACGATGGTGGGACAGATGAAAGCGCCAGCCAGATCACGCACAACTACCCCGTTGTCCGACTGCTTACTCTTACGAACGCGTTGATCGGCTCGAGACCTCTGGGGCCTACTGCCCCGCTCTTAGCTTATTGAGGATTATCACCTCCGACGGCGACCGTCAGCGGCGAACCGAACACTGGACAACTACCCAAATATCGACGATCTACGACAGGCACATAAGCGGAACAAGTAGGGCGTGAGACCGGAGCAGAAAACGAAGGATATCAACGATGAGCTGTGGGGTAATAAGACACATAATGATGCACGGGATGCAGGAGATCGACTAGAGTTGGAGATAACGTCCGTGTCAATGATGGGGGGGGATGTCCACCGCCAAAAAAGAGGTACTCGTCCGGATGTGACTAGTTGATGGACATCTAAACGCGCTTGAAGGATCGTGTCCGAAGCCCTCACTGGCAGCACCTAGAGCTGGAAACGGAGGGTTAATGGTCACAGGAAGTGTCGGATTAACCACTCGTAACCGAGTCATTTGTTGCCTCGGCAATAGTACAGAGGAGCCTCCTACATACCTCCAGATATTGCGCAGCCCATAAACGTCGGCAGTACGCAGACCCTCGGACTTTTATTCTTCGAGTCTACGCTGTTTATACCAAAGTCAAGCCTGCAACCACATCATATGAGCCAGACAGGATGCGTTATTGATCATATGCGCCCCAGCGCGTGTTCAAAATGAGCCTGAGCATCGTCGAGTTGTCTTCATCGAAACATAGGATTGCCAGGGAGTGAGGCCTGAGGGACAGAACAACGCAGCGTCGCCATCTGATTCCCTTCTTGTCAACCCTGGAGATGAGGAAGGACGTCGATCGGGGGACCCGTCAAAGCTGCCTTCCTCCGTTCCAGGTTTGGCTTACGGCTTCACGGTGATAAGTTTCCGTCTCATGGATTTGGATTGACAACGCCAAGGCTCCATCGTACTGCGGTGTCGCGCCAATCGTCATATTCGCCCCTACTATCGTACCCATCATGCACAGTTTCCTCGATAAACTCTCCGGCAAAGCCAAAGCCGAGGGGTCTCACAACTCCGACGCACCTCCACCTGAATGGACCCCAGCTACCGAACGATCCAATACGTACGGGAAATACGAGGATGCCACTTTCGACGAATACGAAGAAGCGGAACGGTTCTCTGTCCGTCATCCCGTCGGACCACTTAAGCTCCTCCCATCGGATTCGGTCGAGAGGTTATCTCGGGAAGGGTGTGTACCCTGGGGTATGAGGCTCCCTTCTTCTCGGGCAGGGTAGAGTCTGGGATCGACAAGGGAGGAGCAGGGGTAACGAAGGTTGTCACCGACAAGAAGTGCAAGGACGTTTGCATCTTCAGCGACATGGCAGGTTTGTACGATATCAAGGGGAAACAGGGGGTTTACTGCGAGGTTGTGATTAGGAAGATGGAAGGGATCATCGCTATCGGTAACTCGTCCACGTCCACCGTGTCACTCTTGCTAATGCGGTTCACGATAGGGAGTGCATGTCTTCCGTACCCCGATTGGAGACTCCCAGGATGGAACCGTCTCAGCGTCGGTCTTCATCTGGACGATTTCAGGAAATTCTACGAAAACCCTGACGGTGGTCGAGACTACGAAACCCACGGATTGTTAACGAAGGTCTCGTCCGGAGGCGCGATCGGGTTCGGATACGATTTCGCGTCCAGCAGCGTCTTTTTCACGTATAACGGCGCGACACTCTCGAAAGCGTTCAGTAGAATTTACGTCCCTCGAAGCAGGTATGACGTGTATTCCGTGATTGGGAGAACGAGTTTGAAGCGAATTTTGGGAGTGATTGGGCATGGAGGGTCGAGGGACACGTTGGGAATTTTGGAGGTTCGTCAGGTGGTGGTGGAGACGAATCACCCGGTCACCAGGAAGTTCTCTGAATGTATCATACGCTCTAGACTCCGGGGAATGCTCGACGTGTTCCCCAACAGATTCTTTCCTTGTCCGTTTGGATTCGATCAACCATCCCAACGATGGAGATATCACAACTCCAGCTAATCCGACGCCCCACCGTGTGCGAGCGCCACTTCGACACTGGGTTTTCAGTTTCACTGCGGGCCGTGTGTGCACCGGACGTCGAGACCAAACCTCGGCGAATGGGGCTCTGTTAGGACAGCTACTAACTATAGTATATAGGTTTCTAGTGTTATGGACAATATCACAATAGCTCCAAAATAACAGGTTTCGTTAGTCCACCATGCACCAACGCGAGAAACTGCCCGTTCTGTACCCGTTCCAACTTCGTGGTAGACTGCCAAAGAGGGGGCAACATCAAAAGTCGCTCTCCACTCGGGCCAAGTATCCACCAATCATCCGTAACCTGATAACCACGAGATGACGCCCAGGGGTATCCTTCTGGTGGGTCCTCAACATCAACTTTGTGCGTTACGTCCTCTAGCCACCTCACCCCATCGCCGACTCTAAACACCTTTTCACCATAATCACTAGGAAGCCAGATATCGCGCCCACCTGGAGCGAACCAAGGCGTCACTTCCCAGGTCTGTTCTTTCCCGAGCCACTCTCCGGTAGACCCATCATAAAGTTCCAAACACGGCCCTGTTTTATGATATCCAATGGTAGCAATGTAGCAGGAATCGGGGGAGATCGACGCGCAGAACTTCTTGACCTGCGATCCGGAGAAGTCCATTGTCCGGGCACTATCTTTGAGGGTCACAATAGCGGTGGGGGTGTGATCTCCTGTGGGCAGGTCCCAAGTGACGACCTTCACTTCACCTACGACGGCAACGGTGTTCCCAATCACCTTGAGACCATAAATATCCATGCCTGCGTCGATGGTCAACTGTGGAACACCAGACTTGAGGCTGAGAACCTCAACCGTACTCTTCTCCTTCCTCACGACAGCTGCAAACATCCCATCGGGAGAAAGATCTACGACGAAATTTCTGGTGCGTGAAGTTCGGGTCGAAACACTGGGGGGAGGGGTGGTAGAACCCTCTGTGCGCCACAACTGGATTTTGGAACCACTGAGTGCGATAATCGACTCTCCGTTTTGGGAGAAGAGAGCAGTGGACCATTCGGCGCCGGACACAAGTATTTGATGGAGGATATAGCCGGTGGGGGACTCCTTCCAGAGATAAATGTCTGATTCCCAAGTTGAACATGTGAAGAAGTGGCCGTCGGAGGAGAAGGACACGCTTCCATAGAACTCGGCATCCGGGCAATGTAACAGGAATTTGGACTTCCGAAAATCCCAAACTGCAACTTTGTACCCGAAAATGACGGCGAGTCGGCATGGGGAGGGGAGGAATTGGATACACGTGAAACTGGATGACACATCCCATTCAGGATCACGCGCTAGGAAGTCAGCGTTCCCCAGGAAAGGAAGGGTCTCGACCTTCGTGGGTACGGCATCCGATGTGAACCCGACTTCCCAGATTATGATGGTCGTCACATCAACAGTTGCGAATCGCAAGGATTCCCCCAGGCTCCTACCCAGCCTAGTAGATGAGGTGACCAAGACGAATCCGAATTGGCGAGAGGAGAGAGTAATCAAAATGACTAATAGATCCTTCCTATTTGGGACGGTGTCGCTGGTCTTGTCCACCTCATCTACGGCTGGTTCCAAATACATGTAAACAAATCAGCCACCGCTCGATTTGGGAGGTTCACCCGTAGCGAAAATTAAATCGAGGGTTTGCTCGCGTGGTGATTTTAGTTTCCACGATTGATCGGATCACTCGCGCTGGACTCGTGTGCCGGGGTCCGTTTCATTGAATACTGTAGGGACCGGGTTACAATAAAAGTCTGTTATGGGACCCTCTTATCTCGTCCTGACCCCCAATGGCACAGTCCACTGATACAGACACCCTCCGTTACGTTGAGAGCTTTCTGTCCGCCCGTGGAACCTCACTCGCATCCCTCGTTATTGATGCGTTACGAGACTCAAAGTCGTCGCTCGCGAAGGACCTTATCGCGCGAATCTCCGACGTCCTCGAAGCACTACGACCTGCTCTCGATGGTGACTCGGTAGTGGAGATCGGGCGGTTTTTCGCATCCATCGCCTCGTCCGAGCTTTCAGATCTTGGAGAGGATGGTCTGTGGCGCCTCCCGGCCACCAAGCTCTCGGCCAGACGACTCCAGGAGTTCAGTATAGAGTTAATGTCTAAACAAATCACTGCCGAGGCCCCGGGATTCTCATCATTTCTCTATTCCATCATGGGCTCCAGCGAGGACACCGCGGGTGACGATGAACCGGATACAACACAGAGCGCTGCAGATCCAGCCCAGTTGTTGGATATTGTACGTGCCCCTGCCTATCGCGTTTTTTTCATAGCTCATATCGAAAGCAGAAGAAGGTGACTGTCACCAACATCATTCTCAACGTCCGCAATAGAAATTGCAATGCGTTTCAAGTCGCTCTCGGTGTTTACCTCCACTCGACGAATACCCCAGACAAAGTGATCAGCACTCTCCACCACGCTGGCCTCTGCGTTTCACAGGCGAGCATCTCTCGCGCTATCAAATCACTGTCAGCAGAAGCGTTGACATCTCTGTCCTCCCTTGGAAGGAAACTGCTTATCGCCTATGCATACGACAATTTCGACATTCTTCTGAAGGCATTGGTGCCAACAGTTGAAGCCAACACCGATCCTTTGAAGCACCTCACATCTGGCCTCGTCTTCACTCTTCAGCACGGTGTTAAACTTGACGATCTGCGCGTCTCCACTGAACTGTGGCAGAAATACGAGTTCAATGACACATCCCCCTCTACTCACAACACCACCCGAGCACACATGTGGACGACACTGATCCCACGATACAGTTCTCTTAATTCGCCAACCCCGCATTCTCCGCTTCCTCGTCACACAGAGTTCAAGGTCTGGATACTCCTCCAAAACCTCATTGATTCTGGGCCGGAATACTTCAAGAGTTTCCGTAATGATCTTCAATATCCAGAGCCTATTGAAGAACGTATCCCTGTCCAGAAGACTGAGATCATCCCTGTCCAATCAATGGACATTCCCAACTCCACTGTTGAAGGCAACATCAGCACGGTCGAGAAACTTCTGGAGCAGACTGGACTCGGAGAACTCCAATGCGAACAGGACACGGTTAACATTGACCCGTACATTATCATGTTCCATGGAGACCTGGGTACAGGTGAACGGCTCCAGTCAGCCAAGCGTCGGAGGGTCATCGAAGCTTCACCGCGAAGTCGGCTTCAGTATGCCATCTTTATAATGGGACTCTTTCATCTGAAGATGGCCTGTGCTGAAACGATTTGGCGGGTGTTTCTCAAGGACTCGAAGGCACGGACCGCAGACGATAAAACAAGTTTCTACTTGGATTTCAAGATACTCCGACCTCGTGATTCCAGTGGCCTTTCAACATCATTCAAATTCCGCCCGATTCACGAAGCAATTGGCCATATTGGCACGTGCCGACGTCTAGATTGCTGGCGAATTGTGTTGAAGAAGCATGGTTTTTCGAGTCTACAAGAATTCGCAGACACGCGCCCTACGTGGGACTCGATTAAAGTGGTTGCGAAGGAGGTTGCAGAGGAGTTCATTCCCAATGCCCAGAAACTTGCTTCACTGTGCAATGCAGACCTTGAAAATAGAGATCAGGTGTTGGAAAACAACCTCGCTTTCAACCTCTATGCAGGAATGTACGAGGAGATAACCTATGCGATGAACTATGGGGATATAGGGCGGGTCGAGATGTGCCTACTCCAATGGGTGCCATTGTTTGAGGCCGTCGGTAAAAGGAAGTATGCCAACCAAACACTTAAGCTTGTTTATGAGTTAAATCATGTATTCCCAGCGCGAACAAGGTGAAGCATTTACAAAACACATAACACCTTGACTTACTATATATCCCCAGCCGCGCTATCCGCATGAACATTCTGATCAACCCAACTGGACACCTGGGGAAGTTCCGTGCAGTGGACTGGGCGGTTGAACTTCTAAATCTTTTCACAAAGGTGAGCCCACCTTCGAGCTGAAGGATGTGAACCCTCACATCTGCCATCAGGTTACTCACAGTGGAAAATTTTCAAACAAGTCAATTGAGCACATCTTAAACGAGTCGCCACTCATTGAAATCTACCGGCATCTTCATGGAATGTTTGATGAAAGCTTTTGCAATTCAAAGAAGACGACAGCAAACAGCAAACCAGACATGACAAAGACATATACAGAACTCCTCAAGTCAATCGAACACGAGGGTACACACAGAAAGGATAGAGGCCGGAAAAGTGAGCTCGATGCAGCTGGCATGATGAATAAAGGTATTGCAAGCATTATTGCGACTTATAAAAGCACGACAGCAGAGGGTGAAAGCGATGATTTGCAAGCAGGAGCATCAGGAGAAGCGGAGTTTGATGTCGAGGATCTTATGCTAGATGATGTTTAGTCAATGCACAAGTATCAGAAAACGAGATCAGACACCATTTTTGTTTCGTTCAAGGCGCATTTTGCTAAATCCACCCATGAGATCCAGTGGATTAGGGTTGACAGGTATCTCCAAGGCGAATGAAACCTGCATTGCATCAGTAGGATGCGGAATTTTCTTCATTATATTCTTGTCTGGTCGGTTGGCAGTGTATGATTCGTGGTTTGGACACCGCTTTGCACGCCCTTATCATTGGGGTCAGTTCACAACATCGGTATATACTTTACAGATACGTACTGCTGTGGCCAGGTTGGCCGCAACTTGTGCAGACCAGGTCCCGCGGCTTCGGGCCAGATGTTGCAGCGACAGGTGTTGTGGTTTGTTGTGACAACCGCGAGACGGTCTCCGGTCGCATCCGCGAAACAATATCGACAACTGATTGCCCGTGTTCCCTGGTCAGATGCCAACGAGTCTCCTTCAAGAGGGCGTCGATGGAAGTTATGAGGTTGTGATGGGCTGCGTCGCAGATGCGATCAAGCACGTCGTTTGGCATGAATGTGAAACACCCAAAGTCGTTGGTGAACAGTTCGCCGTGGAGTTTGACAGACATTTCCCACCGCCATTCGTCGAGATGTTTCCGGAGCCGCTTGTCGTCCTCGGAGGGTTCGTATGGTTTCATAGTCGATCGACGTGGCTGGGGTTTCCGCTTTTCTAACGAGACAACAAACTTGTCCTCAAACTCGGCGGGATTGCAGAGGTCGCAGCAGAGTTGTGGCGTTATCGGGGAGCAACGTGGACACACTCCGTCAACTTTATTGTCACACGCGTGACCACCTATGACTTGTCAGCGGGCGATACATTGAAAGCTATGCTGAACAAACCGCTCAGCTTATCGTTCTTGAAAAAGACCTGAAATGGTATCCGCCGACAGTTGATGCCGCGAGCCTCCGCATTGATGACGTCGTCAAGAACAGGGTTGACATCCCCTTTCTCCATCTTTCTGTCACCAATGGTCTCGTGGTACGCGACCTCCCTTGCATCCCAGAACCTATCCTTTGCGCCATCACCTTCCGCAAGGAGCATCGGTGCAGGCCTCTCCTTCTTCTTCGGTCGCTTTGACTGTGGCTGCGCTTTATCACCTTCATCCACCGCCTTTCGCTTCCGTGTCTTTTTTTCTTCCACCGGGTCACAATCCTTCGATTCTACAAAGAGCAGTGCCGTGGCTTGCAGACTTTTGTCCCGAGCCGCCCTTCCAAATCTCTGCCAAAGGATGCAAGGGTCGCACGTAACCTTCCATTGAATTACTAACTCAATGTCTTTCAAGTCTATCCCCTATACGAACATGAGGATATATGTTCACTCTGAGAACATACCCACTCACCATCCCGAACGAATCTGTGGAACATATCCCCCAAATTTTCCCGGTTGCGAGAGCCTCAACTCCATCATCCTTGAACTCCCGTGACATATCTGACATGAACCAGATGGTTTTATGGCGTTGGTCAGTAGGTAACCGCGATCGAAGGTAGTCCCCGGCAGCGATAGCCTCGTTCTTGTTATCGAAGAAAATGACAAACTTCTCGTGACGTCGTGGTAGTCGAGGGCCGCCTGAGTTTTCGGTGTCGGCAAGGGAGTCGGAGCCGGTGTCTCGAACGAGAAAATCTAGGTCCATGTAGGTGTTGGCAGGGTACTTCATTTTTCGAACAACGAGAGCAACATTTGAGCGGTCGTTAGAGAGCTGGATAGTATGGAGATCTTTTTTAGCGATGCCAAGCAGAGATATCACATCCGTAAACACAGCCGCCGGAAGAGTTGCCGAGACGATACCAAAGTGGACCCGGTCCGAGAACAGATGCCTTAGTCGTCCAAGATCTTGATATTGTTTCCGAAACGAACTCCATAGTTTTACGCAATGCGCCTCGTCAATGATAACCGCGACCAGTCTCGAGGCAAAGTGAGGTTTTCGAAACAGCCTTTCGAAGCCACCTCCCTCCTTCATAAGTTGTTCGGGACTAGTAACCACAACACGGTACACCCCATGCTCGATGTCCTGCGAGTCCTTAGAGTTAGATATGGCACAGTTATGAGGGTTTTCACCTCGAAAACCCGCGGCAGTTCTGTGATCGTGTCCGCATCAACATTGATAGCCGCGATACCAGCCCTAGAGAGTTCGTTGACGTGTTGGTCGCCGAGAAGAGTCAGAGGAGAGACAACAATCAAAAGTCCAGTCGGTTTTGCAAGCAACGGAATCCAGAAACCCAGAGTTTTTCCCATTCCACACCCAGCTTGGAGAAGAACGTGTTTTTTTCCTTCGAGCAGAGCGTGCGCGAACTCTAGTTGGAAGTTGCATGCGTTTTTTCCGAACTTTGCAAGAGCCAGAGCTCGGAGATCCTCCAGAGACGGAACGGGAGCGTCCCCCGCGTTCCGCGACGGCACAGTCATCGGCGGGGGGATGGAAAATAATTCGTACGGATACACCCGAGACTCTAAACTAATTTTCCCAACTGCAAGCCGCCCAAATCGGGCGGTGGCTGATTTGTTTGCATATGTTTGAAACCAGCCGCCCATAGGGCTGACCAGAACGCTGACACCGGATATAAAAGGAAAGCTTCGCCGGCCCGAATATTACCGGTCTGCCCTATGGCGCGGCTGGATTGGAGCCTGGGAGTACCCTC
>Ga0307514_10005740_pt1 | contig 10974 bp, 15 predicted proteins | sample 16_EM_MG_FD_203088 | JGI IMG/M metagenome (GOLD analysis project Ga0307514, IMG submission 203088) | Populus trichocarpa ectomycorrhiza microbial communities from riparian zone in the Pacific Northwest, United States - 16_EM | ecosystem: Host-associated > Plants > Roots > Unclassified | place... | reverse complement strand
TATGTGTGGTTAATGCTACTGTCGCACAGCCTACCATTCAGCCAGTTGGCAAGCTACTCGCCCGCGTAAATGCGATATGGGAACGCAAGGGCATCAAACCTAAACAACACCTCAGCTCCCCTCGTCCTGGCGCGGAGACGATAATGGAGAAGCGGGCCCACGCAGACCGTTGCTACGAGCTACCACAGGAGCTCCCCGGTGACATGGATCTCATGATAGAGGTTGGTCGACATTCTGAATTAATGTAAGGGTCATCAACAACTGATAACCCTTAGGCCAAGGACAAGGAACAAGCTGTGCTACATTTGTACAGGATTTATCAGCTCGAGGAAGTGATTCATGAGAACCTCAGGCCAGAGAAGAGTCAGGAGGTTCAGAAGGCCGGCGGAAAGAGAAAGTCCTACAACTTGGCCCTCAACAACGGCGAAGCTCCAGAAGACGGCAATGTCACATCGAAGAAACCAAGACGTAAGAGGGCAAAGAAGGGAGTGACTGGGGTTGTGGAGTCGGGAGTTGTTACAGCAGGAGGAGATTTCAGTGCTAAGGTTGACGATGGTGGTGTCGAAGACCTAAAGCCGAAGGTCATGTCTGGGAGGAGGGCCAGAGGGAAGAAAGAAATTGTTGCTGGTGTAGAAGATGGTGAAGCAGACATCGTCAGGGTAGTCAGGAAGAGGAAGAAGTCCGAAGTATCGGGTGAGCAAGCAAGCAGCGAAGGCGAACTCCGCAAGGGGTAAGCAAGAGGAGGAACAGAGTTGATCTTCCAGTCTAACTCAGTTACCTATGTACTCTACGCCACAGACGTTCATCGGTTTGCGGACCGAGGCAGAGTGGGGTGTGAACAAGAAAAAAGCCAGTCAGGCAAAAAGGCATTGTAGGCAGGGGAAGTTCGACCCAGTGGATCACGCCGAGCTCGATTCCAATTGCCACCAAGTACACGGGGACGCTAGGAACAGCTCCCAGAGAGCGAACCGCTTCCCCACTGGATACGGCTTTACAAGCGGTCCCGGCTGACCACGACGAACATTCCCAAAGCCAGACGCGACGTTCTTGGGTGCGAACACCTCCGCATTAAGTTTACCTTTCTGCATGAACCTACCTGGGTTGAGTTAATGCGTCTGGGTTCGGGCACACTGTTCGGAACTCTTCCGGATGATAGACACGAACGTTATTAACATCGTGCCTACGTCACGGCTTGGGCAAGCACTGTTATGTTCGGATGCAATCTGGACATATGGGAAGTGACTAAACAATCGGGCAAGGCCCACAAACCCCCGAGCTGAACACGTCTTGGTAAGTTGCGCCATGCGTTTATCAAGACCGAACCCTCTCGTCCGAGTCCCAGGCCCTCGGGTATGCTCGGCGTTGTCCTAAATCAAGCTACCGTGGCGTGTAACCAGCTCATCGTGTCAGGTACTGTACTCCCATGACCGCAGCCGCGGCGGTCGTTCGTTATCGCTCCAGCCAAAACTGAAACTGACCGGATGTTTTAGTCGCGACGTCGTGGGAGTACAGTACCCGCAAACGAACCAAGCACAACCGAAACCGATCTGCTTGCAGGCTTGGCGTGTGTGGTCAGCAATACGGTTAGTGGACACGCCACACACAGGCGGCGTGAAGTTCAAGAGTAGCAACATTGGTCGAAGCGACCGTCAATGGGGGACCCAGGCACACAGGGGGAGCGTTCAGTCCCATCCTCCCACGACCTCCTATTCCATCGGCACCTCGTGTTCACAAATACTCTCAGGCATACTTGGAGAATGCCACGGGAGAGGAATCTTCCGAGCACGAGTCACGGTCATAATATGGTGGGCCACAACGGACAGAAATGGTGGCGAAGCTCCTACACTCAAGGGACTGGGTGAAAAAACTTCCCGCGTTCCTCTGTAAAGTTGTGGATTATTCACGCATGCGTCGTGTAGCCGGTGATTCAACTTGTGACTACACTAGACACGGGCCGGAGTGACCCCCTGGGAGTCAAGAGTTTCCTCAAGTGCTGAGACCGGTCATAAACTTCTACTGTGGCGGTTGGGGTTGATTCCCTTCGCAGATGTGGTCCTCTTCTACTGGGACTTACGTGCGATCGTAGTGACGAGAAGTAAGGGCCGAAACAGTCGAGTTGAGTGCAAATTGGGAGGAATTCCAAAGTATGTTGTTAACCAAGTGTCTATCCCAAAGGGAAGACGACCTCCGTGTAGAAACCATGATAACGTACAGCCCTTCAAGTTTCCGCCAATCCCGAGTATAACCTTGCTTTGTCCACCCGTTTAATTGTTTGTCCATAGCTTTCCACAATTGAAGGTACAAACCGGACCACCTCTGTGGTGTATTACCACCTTGACCACAATTGCTATAGTGATGTTGCATGGGCCTACAAGTCAGGCTGGGAATGACCGCACCTTCCTTTAACTGGCGTGATCACATTTTACTCACTCTGTCCTTGAGTGACTGAGGCTAGGTGTATCCTGGAGGAATCTTTTCCTCGAGACCCGCTATGGCCCGATTCTCACACCCGAGCACTCCCCTTCCGCTTCCCTCACCACCTCGAGCCTTGCACTCTTAGTACTGCGCAGAAATCACATCTGTACAACACGGAATTGATCAGGGACCTCCGGTCGATCGTACGGTGCCAGTTCCGCAATCGTCGTTTTATCTTTTCCCACTTGCGCGACCCCCCTTACGACCTAATTGTTTGTAAGATTCGCCGAAACGGACGTTCGGCACTCAACTCACCTGCCAGACTCGGCTTGCGCATCCTATTTGTGTAACCGTGGGACTGCACTGGTTCACGATCCGTAATGCGTCCCCAGTAGAGACATAAGAAAAACCTGGCCCTTCCAATTGCAGGGTCATAAAATTGATGTGGACCGCCTTGAGTTTGGTGGCCTTCGACAACGAGTTTCCGATGAACTCCTGAACCTTGTTAACGTGATCCGTGGCAGGTCCACCAGCTGGAAGCTCACCAAGTCCTCCTGTTCAACAACGATAAAAAGCTGTTCCAGGTTCGCAAACCCAGTGCAAACGTCATCCAATGCCTTAAGAGAGATAGGGAGGCGGTGAAGTGAAAAGCGCTTTAGGCGTGCTCCATGCGCAGAGACGAGACTTGTGACAAAATCGTCCAGTTGAGCTTCCTTGCCCTTGATTATGATGGTGCCGTACAGTTGAAAGTACTCCAGTGGCGACGAGGAGACCAGCGAGGGTATATCCTTCGCCCATGCCGAGTTCAGGAGGGCGACATTGATAGCGATCGTCAGTGATGTCAACCGGTTTAGCAATTGCGCTTTCCGGGACTGTAGATCAAATTCTGCCAGGTCCTTCGAAAATCCAATCAAATTCCACCCCAGGATGAGCAGTGAGGGCGTACGAGTAGGGGGGAGATGTTCTCAACGTTGAGACTTTGGATTCCGTTCTCGTTGTGATGCAATGCTTTTACAACTCCTCCGTGTGTCACTCTCCGACAGCCCGTCAAGTGAAGTTCGTTGAGACCGGATAAATCCTCAGAGATTTGTTCTAGGAAGGCATCCGTGACGGCAGAAGAACTCTATGTTACTTTGGCTCAGCGATCCGGTATGACGGGTTAATATGCAAAGAGTCGTACGTACCTTGCACACGATCGACAAGCTCTGCAGCGGATGCATAAGGGATTTCAACCACGACGGCAGAACCTCGATGACAGGCGGGCTGGGCATAATCAACTTGATTCGCCTCACGCTGGTAAACCGCGGAAGAATCGTGTGATCATAATTGCCATAGTGGCGACCGTTGATTTCCAGTTCCTGCAGCGATTGATTCTTAAGCAGTGCAAGGAGGATGTTAGAGTTCAATGATCCATCCCGAGTCCAAGTGCAAGACCGCAGGTTGACAGCGTTTGCGATTCCGTGGAGGCAGGAGTCGAAGAGGTCATCCAGATGGTCATTGTCTAGCCCCTTGGGAAAGTCCCGGATTTCTGATTGCCAACGGATCGTAAACACCAATTGTCAACAATGTCACGGATCTATCGAAGAACTGGTATCACCTAGCTTCCGAACGAGCTTAGCTAGTTCCGGGGTGGACGATAGGGTGCGAAAAACTCTTATGATCTTTTAGACAAGCCCAGTCAGATATGTCTGGTAGGAGGGTGTTGTATCACCTTCTGCTTGTCGTGCCAGGGAAAGATGGCGATGGTGTGGTAAAGGAGGGGTCGCGTAAACTCGCAGAATGTATTTTTGACGAGACAAAATGAAGCTAGGCTCCCAGGTTTCACGATATGCTGTATTATTTCTGGAAGCAGTTCGAGGGGAAGGTCGTTGAACGCGCTCATGAAAGGTGGGAACGTTGGCGTCATCGGTCCGACCGGAACCAGCCAGCGTCGATAACATCACTTCTGTTGGACCAAAACACCAGAAGGACGGACTCGCATTGCCCTGTGGGTGGATCGCGTTCGTAGGAATTAAATACAAGTACGCTAGAGAAGGGGGCCGGGCAAATGGTCTGTGCTTTAATGATCAGAGTACGACTCTTCCCTTTGCGATTGTTTTTCCCTTGGCATGAGGTCAGGCATACCGGTGGGGGGCTTGCTAATCTTCATGTGGTACTTCGGAGGTGGTCCTGCGATACGCTGGACCCAAGTGAGCCCTCTAAACCAGAACCAGCACTCCACGGCGAGCTGCATCGCCTGAATCGCTGGGGGGACGGCAACAAACAACGCGAAGACCTGCACAAAATGAGCTTCCTAATTAATGTTCCGGGTGTGGGAGCGTACCTGGCCAAAACTAAGAGAGAACTTGTTGTCCGCCGTTTTGTAAGTGGAGAGCTCTACAATGCAGATCCAGTACGCCATCGGGTACACGACGACCGTCATGAATTGGATAAATGGATAGTTATCTCCAACTGTTCTCCTATACCCCACTAGTCAGCATCGGTGTCCTGCCGTGCGAGCAAAAGTGACTGACCAAACTTTGACGAAACGAGGGCGATACGGTTCGCCCGGTGGCCAGATCTCCTTTCTCCTCAAGTAAATGGCGACAATCCAAGTAACGATCATCGAGAGCATTATAAGCGTGAAAAGGACGACGGGATAAATCAAACCGGCGGTGGCTCCGACCCCCATGAATAAGAGGGGCACTATGAGGAAGAAGGACTCTATGACCGAGGTGTTCTTGCAGGAAGCCTGGGCAAAGCGATCCACACCTTTCGGGAGATACACAAAAATGAAGAGGCCCAACCACAAGGACCCAGCCAGGAGGATGACGGATCGCCTTAGGTAGCGAGTTCGTCCCAACACGCTCTCCAATCGGTGTTGGCCTGACCAGAACGAGCGTACAGCATACGCGATGAAGTAGACGGTAATGGGAGAAAAGATAAGGGAGAGGACGACCAGGGCGTGAAATCGGGTGAGATCACCTCGGGCGATGGCGACGAGACATGTGATTAATAAGGAATATACGGTGAGGACCTGGGACCAGAATGCCTCTTGCACTCTCCTAGGCGAATAGAAGATGAGTATGGCTAGCGAAGATACAATTAGCATTGGCCCCCAGGAATGTGGCTGGACATACCGAGACAGAAGGCGGTGATGTAGTCTATTTAACCGGGAGATTAGGGTGTTGAAATAGAGATATCCAACGCGAACTCACTTGCGATCCGCACCAGCGGGCCTGCGTAGGAAAGATACAGTTAGAAACAGGGATGGAGAACAAGGGTATGAGAAGAATCATACCTGCAATATCAGGGTTCGGACAAAAATCAAAGGGGCAATTGTCATCCTTGGGTGGGTTGGTGCAGTAGGCAGCAACGTAGTCGGTGATTTTCTCAGTGAGATTGAGGTAGGTGACCATAGTCTGCGAGACTGTGCAATTGAAATCCTTGATGGTGTCTTCGTCGTACCCATGGGAGGCATTGGCATATGCGTCCATGAAACATTTGGAGTCGGGAGGGTAGTAGACTAGGATAGTGTTGCCATCGTCGGCCATGATTGCCAGAGGGGAGGAGGAGTAGGGAGAGCTGAACCATTCGTTGGGGATATAAGTTGGCAGCCAGGCGGAACACCGATTGGGCGGCCTCTGCAACAAAGGAAGCTCGTGGTTGCGCTCACGCGAGTATTTTAGCCGTCGGTTTCAGTGGTTCGTAAGCTTCCTAAAGAAAGAATCAAGCGCGAGGTGATGGAAACGGAGGATCGACCGGTTGATGCGCTCGGTCACTGCAGCGTCATTCTTCAAGGGGCTTCAGCGGAGGCGGCGCAAGGTCCAGCCAGCGGAGGGATCGCCAACGGCAGAGTGGCGAACAACCTACATCACTTCTGCGCATGCGAGGCCGTCTGGAATCCGCTCTGTGTGTGCGGGAGGCTCGTCTCGCTCGGCGCCCCGACCGGGGTGGGCGCATGCGCAATTTCCACTCGATCGGCTTTCCGCTCCCGTCGCAGAATCAAAAGCCAAAGGCTCCGATGTGCCGTCCGATGAATAAATAACAACAATCCCCCCCCTTGATTCTCCTCTCCTACAACCCACCATGAGCGACGACGGCCAGCTTCCGCTCACCATAACATACCCTCCAGATATCGAATGTTTCAAGGAGCCCAATAACACTCTCTGGAATATCAACTACCAAGACAACAACTGCTCCGTGACAGAAAATATGGTCGACTTTTTGAACCTCACTGGGGCGGACTTCAAGAAGTACGTGTCCGTATATTGTTTGAACGCCCCCAGCGACGATCTCTGCCCGTTCGGGTTCTGTCCAAATCCTGACATCGCCGGCCCGTTGGTGAGGATGGCAAGTGAGTTTATTCAGGCTTTTCGTGTCTTGGACCCGTATCACTAACGGTGCATCAGACTACGTCACAGGATTATGCCTCAGTGAGTCTCAGCTGCATTTAGACACGCGATATGAACTAGCCGGGTTGACCTCTGCCTTTAAGCGATTCTCATTTTCTACTCGACAAGGCGTGTCAAACCCGCCTTCTGGTCGCAAGTCCTTATCACATATTCCCTCCTGATCACCTGTTCGATCTCCCTCATCCGGGGGGAGCTCACCCGGTTCCACTCCATAATACTCATCTCACTTGTATGCTCGCCCGTCAACGTCTACTTCATAGGCTACTCTTTCCGATCCTTCTGGAGTTCCCATCGTCTCGACGCAGTGCTTGGGAAGAAACAGTACGGTCGGCGGGGATTGATGTTCTTTGCCTTGGGCGTCTGGACCGTGATCCTCGTATACGCTTATCTCCCGCAACAGCACACCAAGTTCGCTCAAGACGCGTGTAAAGGGTCCTCCGTGGCGGAGTCTGGTTTCCTAGGGACGCCGATCATCTTCCTAGTTGTTTTGGCCGAGAGCGGGGGGGTCGGGGTTTTGGCTTTGTTCATATTCCTCATGGTCCCCATCGTCATCGTCATCGCCTGGGTCGTCGCCATCGTTCTGAGGAGAAAAGAGATCTGGCCTCCTGGCCAACCTTGGAGGCCAAGGTTTGGCAAGGTCTGGTAAGATAATCTGCTGCATGCCGTTAGAAGTCGCGATTGGGCTAAAGTCGACTGTAGGAGGACGATTGTGACGAATTACCCGTTCCTTCAATTCCTCTCCGTTATCGTGGTCCCAACAGCATACTGGATAGGCTTTGTCGAGCTCGGCGTCCTTGATACGCAAGACGTTAATTGGTCCTTGACGTTTGGACAAGTGCGTCCTACTCCATCCCATTTCGTCTGCTGTTAGTGTGATCCTCACCTGTATGTCTCATTAGGTCCTCGCTGTCTTTATGGCCGTACCTCCGATCATCGAAGTGTCCCACTCGGCTCCCGAGCTGTGGCGTTGGTTGATCAACCTGACCGTGGTTCGGTTCATCACCAGGCGTCCCGCTCCGGAACCCCTCGCCCCAGAAGAGACTGGAACTTCGAACGCTGAATTCATCGACTGGCAAACGAGCGAGAAGAAAGGGACCGTCGATAGCGGGTCTAGCTTCGTGACCGAACAACCCCGGTTAGGTAGAACTCCTGACCGTTCGCAGGGGGCCACTGAGTATGGTCAGTCCTAAGTTCATGCCCACGTTCCCCACAATTCTTCCATTCCACACACGCCTCACGCCCTGGGGTCATCCTGAAATGGTTCACGCTCCTTTTTCTCTGCCAATCAAGTATCATATGCCATGTGTCGTTTACGTTAATATGATAGACGTCCTGCTAGGCGACCACCCGAGCGTCGTCGATCTGTCTGCACCGAGCGCCAAGTAAACACGAGAAGGTTCCATGAGACCCTCCCTGAAGATCCCGAAATAGGACGACGTTATCCTCGTATCATCCGGTATACCATTTCATTGTTGTATCTCGTAGATGGGTGTATTCCTCATGTTGAAGCAACGATGACGATTTCGGCCAAAATCTACATTCAAGGGTTACGTATTTGTCCCCCAGATATGTCAGTGGGACGTGTCCATGCCTGAACGGGATTCTATGTGTATGTATATATATACTGCGCCGGAGATGTCAACGACTCCAAGGATTCAAAATGGCCGCCAGATCTTATGTGGAATAGAAGACACAAAAACAACCTAACCATGTTTGCCGACCTCTGGGGACCAGGCTCTCAAAATGAAAAGTTATCAGACCACCTGCCAGGGCTCCGACGTACGTGCATGTTTCCTCATCAGGCATTGTAGAACCAGAGACAGCAGGGTCACGATCAGTTACGGTACAACAAAATACATTTCTTCCATTTGATTTTCTTCTTAAATTTACCAACTACACGGACACAAGCTTCCAACGGGCGACGGTCTAATGACGAACAACACAAGGAGGAAGGACAGGGAGAGCGGGATAGCACAACCAGACGATATGCAGAGGTGCACACCATGCTACGACTAGTGGGTGGGAGAGCTGAAACGGTTCCTACGCAAACAAGAACGGCAAGGGAACATGGCCCGTTCAGAAATGTGAAAGGAAAAGGACCAAGAGAAAATTAGCGAGACCTAAAGGTAAGGATCCACAAGTGTGGAGATCGAAGTTGAACCGGTAGTCGAAGTGACTATCTATGAGGTAAAGAGAGGAATAATAGATAACGGCACTGAAAAAGAGGGAAACGGAAAGAAAGAATGGGGTAAATTCCAGACGACCGTTATCAGAAAGGAACATAAGTGAGGAAATACGATAGGAACCGACGGGAAGGGAGGGCATGGGTGCAAGAAAAACAATTCCGAAAACATCGTGCGGATGTATGTACAGGGGGGAGAGCATTCGATAGGGGTAGAGGGTGATTACGGAAGCTGACGAAGAGAGCCCAAGAAAGAGGAGAGAAGTATACAGGGCGACGGTGACGAGAAAACCAGTGTGGGAAACGAGCGGGGTGACAGTACAATACGGCGCTCGAATCCATCAACGGGGGCCCTATTATAAGTGCCACGTTGGTCAATTCCTGAGATGCGATGCAAGGTGTGATGTGTGACGATGAGGATGAGAGTTGGTGGCAATGTGGACGAGAAAGAATGACTTGTTGAGATCACAATTCCAGAAATGAGCCGCAACGGGCGCGATGACGCAGGCGAGGTGCGAGTACGGGTAGGCGAGCGGAATAAATAGTGAGGGAGTAGCAGTAGCAGTGGCCAACCATCCTGAGTTAGAAGGGGCCAGAAGGGGCGAGTATTCAGTACTTTTGGAGATACTTTTGGCAAAGGCTGCTGGGGGCGCATATAAGACCGTGGAACCCGAGCACAAGACCAAACAGGACTGACTCTATGCTCTGGGGCCAAATTCAGTGGTCCAGACGGCTTCGGTTTTTTCCGCATCCCAATTGTTGACGAAGAACCCAGAGATACGAGTGCAATCGACAGGCAAGACATCGAGCCTCAAAGCTCCTTTCTTCTTCTCCTTCTCCATACGGTGGGGGTCAACGCGGCTAAGACGAGTGTAAAACGACCGACCGACCACGTCCTGAGCCGACGGGGATAACATGGCCCATTCATCCTTTTTGACTCGAAGGCGGAAGAATGAATGCAGAGTGGTGATGATGTCGCTGATCGTGACGCATGCACACTGGGCTTGCGGAGGAACATGATACTCATCGGCATCGGCAGGGAAAATTTCGGCACTAACGGAAGGCGGTGATGTGCTGTATTGGAAAGCAAGGTTTGCCGTGGGCAGTGGAGTGCAGGGGAGAATGCCCGTATAAGTTCCGCTCGACGGGCTCGAGTTTGGTACTGCGTTGGGGAAAATCTCGATGCGCCAAGGGATCCACTGGGAAATAAGCTTGAGGCTGCGGATTGGAGGAGCGGTAGCAGGTTGGTTAAGATACTCGGGAGGGATCTGAGCGAGTAGCTCCGGTAGTGACAGAGACAGGTCAACGTTGGGTTGGGACAGGACACAGTGAATTGCGGGGTGGGATGGGGGCGGGATAAAGTACTCGAGGTCGGACGCGGGTGCTGGCGGTGTCGAGGGCCCACCCGACTCGAATTCTGAAGTTTCAGACCCCGAACCGTCGGAATGCGCGAGTGACTCTTCAGAGTCGGTGGGCGAGGGCCTCGGGGTGGGCGGCACGGGAGTCAAGGGCAGTTGTGGGATTGGGACGGATGAAGAGGGAGTGAGGAAGTAGACTTGCTTCCTGATGACCTTGGGACTTGGCTGAGACATGGAGGCAGGGCTCAGTAACATCTCCGTGGCGAGGACGAGCTGGAATTAAAGAATTATGGATAAACAGAAGAAAAGAAGGAAAGCAGAGGGAAAGAGAGAGAGAGGAGGAGGAGGAGGAAGAAAGGGAAGGAGGGACTAGAAATACCAAAATTCCGTTTCCGTCGATATCACGGCAACTGAACCGCCCCTTCCGAATTTGGGAGGATCAGGTCATCGATCCAAAAGGAGCCGAAACCGTAGCGACCGTCATAGATTTTGATATTCAGAATCTCATCCACGCTTCACGAACACGAGGCGGGTCACACCATCGGCTACACACTCTAATTCCCCTTCTAACCGCTGCATCGTGTTCACCACTTCCATCTTCCCAAAACATCCTCGAGGCTACCGC
>Ga0307514_10005737_pt1 | contig 10976 bp, 8 predicted proteins | sample 16_EM_MG_FD_203088 | JGI IMG/M metagenome (GOLD analysis project Ga0307514, IMG submission 203088) | Populus trichocarpa ectomycorrhiza microbial communities from riparian zone in the Pacific Northwest, United States - 16_EM | ecosystem: Host-associated > Plants > Roots > Unclassified | place... | reverse complement strand
GTCTGGAGAGCTTTCATTATTTGTTGTGCTAGGGGGTCCTTAGTTAGGGCTTCTCGTATATCCTGATCATGTTGAGTAGATGCCACGGATAGGGAGAATTTTGAGGCGGGAATCAAGGCCTGGATGGGTCGAGCGCGATCATCCCCCTCTTCAGGAAGGTCTCCAGATCGACGAGTTAGGGCATCAGCCTTGCCATTCTCTTTCCTGGGGCGAAAGAGAATTTTAAAGTCATATTGGGCTATTTCTTGTGCCCATCTAGCTTGTCAGCAAGAGAGAAGTGTCTTCGTAGTGAAGGTTTGCAAGTTGTGGTGGTCGGTCAAGATGGTGAAAGGACAGGGTAGCTGGTGCAGGTAAATGTGCCATTTTTCAAGTGCGTTGATTATGGTGAGGAGTTCTTCATCCCCAATCCCATAATTGCACTCAGCAGGAGTTATTTTCTCGGAAATGAATGCAACTGGGTGGAGGACGAGCTTTCCATTTTTGAGATGCTTCTAAGAGAGAATCCCAGAGATAACATAATTAGAAGCATCCATCTCAATGAGAGTTTCGAGTTCGGGGTCAAAATAGCATAGAATGGGTACAGATGTAAATGCCTTTTTCAAGGCTTCGAATACTTGTTCGCAGGCTACATCCCATACAAAAGGCACATCTTTGCATAGCAGGTTGAAGAGAGGTTGACAGAGATGCGAGTATCTGTGGATGAATCATCAGTAGAAATTCACGAATCCTAGGAAGCATTGAATATCTTTCACTGATTTTGGAGCTTCCCAGTTCAAGACAGCATTTACTTTCTCAGGGTCAATTTCTAGGCCTTCTTCCGAGATAATAAAGCCAAGGAACGTGGTTTTATTTACGGAAAATTCGCATTTTTCAGGTTTGATGAATAGTCCAGCCTCTTTCAGCTTTTGTAGGACCATGTGGACTTGCTCCTTGTGTTCCTTCAGGGTGCGAGAGTAAATGAAGATGTCATCAATATAACAGATACAGAAGATATTGAGGTATTCACATAGGGTATCATTTATGAATCTTTGGGTAGTAGCGAGAGCGTTGGTGAGCCCAAAGGGCATAACAAGGAATTCGAAAAGGTCGTAGCAAGTTCTGAAGGTAGTTTTCCATTCATCGCCTTCTTTGATATGGATCTGGTTGAAGCAAGCTCGAAGATCAAGGCGGATGAAGTATTTACAACTACAGATCTGGTTGAGGGTTTTCTCAATTCGGGGTAGTGGGGTACGGTCCTTAACAGTGATATCATTAAGGGCCCAGTAGGCAACACAGAGGCGCAGGGATCCATCCTTTTTCTTAACAAAGAGGATAGGTGAGACGGCGGAAGAGGAGCTAGCACGAATAAAGGATTTAGAAAGGTTCTCATCAATCCATTTCCTTACCTCCTTAAGTTCTGAGTCTGACATAGAGTACATGCGACCAAAAGGGATTTAGCTCCTTCGACGAGTGATATACCATGGTCAACATACCGGGAGGGTGGCAGGATTCGGGCCTCTTTTTCTGAAAAGAGGACGAGATAATCATAATAATCTGAGGGAACTAGTTCTTTAGCAAGATCCTCATCTTTTGACACACCTATCACAGGAGTGACGGATGTGTCGGACGGGTCATTACAGAGAGCCATGATGCAAAGGCGGGCTTCGGGGTCTTTCATAGCTACCTGCAGGGTGGCCCTTAATATGAGCGAGATACGGAATTTGTTGGTGGGTGCGGGGACTGGGAGTGGTCTCGTAGGTAAGCAGTGGGCATGACAATATCCGGAGTAGAATGCTATGGTATTTGTTGCCCAATTGATAGTAGGATTATAGTGGTGAAGCCAAGGTTTTCCAACAATGAGGTTCCACCCGGCGAGTTTGGTGACCTGGAAGGTTAGTTCTTCCATGTGTTGGTTAATAGCAAGTTTCAGGTTACATGTATAGGTGATTTGTCCTATGACAGAGCGAGCTCCATCTGCTAGGACCAAGTCTTCGGGTTTTCCTTTGGGAACCAAAGGCAAGTTCAAGTTCAAGGCGAAATCAAGATCGATAAACTGGAAGCTAGCCCCCAAGTCTACCATGCAGGTTGCAGGAAAGTCTTCATTCACAAAACAAGATAAGGTAAGTAGGTCCTCTGACCCCAAGTCTCCAGACGCAGACACAGATGAAATCCTCAACGCACAAGACAAAGCAATATGGCGGCGAGCCCTCTGACGGGACTTCTGCAAGATCCCAACCAAAACCTTACCAGTTCCTTCCATCACCACTTCATCCAAGACTGCAAAACAAGACGGAACAGAAAACGAAATGGGAACAGGATTGATGGTACCAGGATACATCCTGGCACTCCATAACCAGCCATCATTGGTAACGGAGTGCCCTAGTTTTTTGCCAGCTCGTAGAGTGGCTTTTCTCCAGAAGCAGGGTCTTCTGGTGGTAGGGGAGGAGGAGATGCAGTCTGAGCTACATTGACCCTCTTTGGTTTGCTAGAGAGAAGACAAATGGAAGCCCAGTGCTCAGAGCCTTCACAGTACATGCATAGATAGTTCTCCTGTCTATACCTCCGAAGCTCAGGTGAGAGTGGTCCTCGCTTGCGAGGGGTACGATCAGTCTGGGAGAGGTCCATTGGACCAGGGGCCGTACCAGTCACAGTGCCAGGGGTAGTAGGAGGTAGGGGATGAGGAGCAGGAGCAGGGTTTGATAGGGCAGAGCAAGGGTTTTGCGTACACAGAAGCTTTGCTCTATTGTCCAGCTTGATGCAGAGTTGAACGAATTCATTGAAGGTTTCTGATAGGGAGGCTTGATAAGAGAGAGCCACTTTAAGGCCCTGGTTAACCCCGTCCAAGAAGAAGGAGATCTTGGTCCTGTCATCGTAGTTCAAGATCATGGCATATGTGCAAAACTCGGTATGGTAGGCGGAGCAATCCTTGTCTCCTTGCTTCAGGTTACGGAGTTTGCATTCTGCTGTTGTACGGGCATCAGGGTCATCGTAGGCATTCTTTAGGGCACGGATGAAGGCTTCACAGGTGGTGAAGCTTATGGTACCTGTGGCTTTGTTAAGGTGGGGCTCGAACCAATCTGCGGCGGAGCCAGAGAGGTAAGAGGCAGCATATGAGATTTTGGCCGCATCGGAGACATACTTGGCTGGGTCTGAAGAAAAGATAAGGGCGAGTTTGATCATGAACTTAGAGAATTTGGCACGAGTGCCATCGAAGTTGTCAGGTTCATAGAGTTTTGGTGCAGGTGCTGTTGGGGTATGTTGGACGTTTTGAGTTAAGGGAGGAAGGGTTAAGCCATGCTGGTATCCTTGATTGTAGTAAGCCCACAAGGTCAGGGCTGCGGTACCAGTACCAACCACTGGGATGTCAAAGTGCACCTGTATACCGCGGGCTGTTGATATTCCCGCATTATGTGCACCATAAATGAGTCCGAGGAATTGAGATGGCACTCCACCAGGGATTGTAGGGAATGGAGATGCCTGGAGAGGTGTGGCTCAGACGAGTGTATAGAATGATCTCCAAGCTTCCTCGATTGTTGCTACTTGGGCTGGGGTGGCTGTTCTCGAGATTTGTGCCTTGGTGGCACTAGAGGAACTGGCATTATCAGGCATTTTGGTGTAGCGGAAACCGTAAGTTGATGCAACAAAGTGTTACGAACCCTTACCAGAACGTGGGTGGCGGGACTGGTATTGGAAGCGAGAGTCGTGCCGCGTACTGGCACGAGCATCAAGACGGAGAGAGACTAAGACTCGCGTAGTATGTCAGTCTTCAGGGAGCAGGTACAAGGGGGCGGGGCGAGACCCGCTGCGTCAAGGTAGGGACAAGTGACTTGGGCGAAACTAGAGTCGAGGGTTCGAAGGCAAGCGAGCGGGGCGGTTTGGGCTACAATAGATAGAATATATTCATGAACAACTAGATACAGAATATATACAAGTTGTTGCATAGAGAGGAAAGAAAGAGAACACAATCCGGCGGGAATCCAACGTCCTTATATATGCTTTTCTAGCATACTAAAGCCAAGTACAAACAATGAGATTACATGTCAAACAGAACAGCGTGGAGCAACATAGAACAAGATGGAAACAAGTAGAGAAGCATGGAAGAATATTATGTAACCTGAAGACTGTAGAACTAAACAATACTTTCTTAGCGCAAGTAAGGTTGTAAACTTCCTAGAAGATTCTAGTAGGTTCCGAGTTCTGAGTTACTACAGCCAGGATACGGTCGGTTATCATGCAAGTCGGGTCGGGAATCAGGTACGAGTTTATTAGTCCGAGAATAGAATTCACAGGAATAATATAAGCAGGCACAAGTCCTGCTGAGTCATGACGAGGTCGAGATACACGCGGAAGTATGGAGGCAATTGCGTGGGTTGCCAATATAATACTGGCGCTAGTGAGTTACAGGTTAATTCGGGATCAGGGTCGGGGTTTGTAACAATATATCTATCTTAGCTATATAGCCTCATTGCCACCCCATTGAAAGTTTCACAAACAACAAGCTATATAGCTCCTGAACCTAGGAAAAAAAAGAAATAAAAACAAGTATCAACTGTATTAGACTCAAAATACACTATATAGAAAAAGGCAAAAAATGAACTGAACATATTGTTGTATAAAGAGGAAAGGAAAAGAGAACTCAGGAATGTGGGAAATAGATATATATTTATACATCCCAAATATCAAGACCCCAACAAGATAAATACATACTAACAAGCAATTCCTAGGTTACTAGAAGATTCTATCTCAACAGCATATTTCCAATAACTGTGAAACAAGATACAAGGATAGGAAATCATACCATGGGACAGCAGGGAATATTAGAAGATATATATGGCTTAACCATAGTGCCACACAAAAGACTTGAAAGCATATCTCCAATTCCATTCTGCCGGATACGAAGCACAGAAATTGGAGGTTAAGGATTTCGGGATATTGGAGGTTCTAGATCTTGCCCTGATATAAGAACTAGGCAGATACCAACTCTAGCTTTCGAGATATTGCCAGTTGCCATCGTTGGGCTCCAGAGAGGGGGTTACTATTACTGGCATAGGAGAGACAGGAATTCTAGAACTCCTAACAAGTCGTGGTACTGGAACATGGTTGATAACTAAGCAGAGGAGCCAGAGGTCAGGTAATAGGCTTTGGGCTATAGAAAGCCACAGACGGGTTAGGGCTCCTAGTGGTTAAGGTACCAGGTCATGGTCGGTAGTCAGGCAATCTCGTCAGAGATCAAGATATGGCTAAAGATGGAGTACCAGCTACCACACAATAGCCGAGAGTCAGGTTCAAGGTCTCCTATTAGACCAAGGCTTGCCGGGATATAGGCAACAGCCATGCAAGGTCATTTGGAGGTCAAGGTAACTGGAGGACTATAGGGTAGGATATATCCACTACAGAATAGCCAGGCATAGGGTTCGAGGTCTCCTAATAATTCTAGACAACTGGGATATGGTCAGTTGTCATAGGAACTGGTGAGAAGGTCAGATCTGCCAGGGTGAAATATAATTCACAGTGGATAGCAGGGACGGCGAGGTCAGTCACACAAGGACAGAGAGCATAGTCTTAGCCACATTAGGGTACAGGGGTATCAGGGTATCGAAGTACTGGGATATCAGGATATTGAGATATTAGGATATCGGAATAACACGATATCGGGATTGCAGGGTTGGCAGGCTTGTGGGATTGGCAGAGCTTGCAGGGTTGTCAAGGCTGGCAGGACTGGTAGTGTTGGCAGGACTGGTGGAGGTAGCAAGGCTGGCAGAGTTGTCAGAGCTGGCAGAGCTGGGAGAGCTAGGAGGACATGTAGAGCTGTGGGAGCTACTAGTAGAGGCTGGAGCTGGAGGTGAGAGTTCACCAGCTTAGGCATACGTTCTAGTACTGATGTCTAGGTCATATCACCAGCAGAAGTTGAGGTGCCAGTCAAGGGTCATGTTGCTAGGTGGTAGATCACGTTGCCAGGTAGGAGATCATGATGCCAGTCAGATGACGGGTTGCCAGGTAGGTCGGGGGTTAGGGGGTCAGGGGTTACTATCAGGAAGAATGACAGGGTCGCGATGATGATTTCACTCTTTTATCCCAGCAAAGTGCATGGTGTGGGACATAGCATATTGGTGGATACTAGATATCAAAGGTAAGGACGAGCATTAGGGTTAGGGTTTGTGACACTCACACAGTTCGACTGCACTCTCGAAACTATCATTAAAACAGATGCTAGCAACCAGGCAATCTCCAGTATCCTCAGCTAATACTATGTCTCCAATGGTATCAAGAAGCTCTATCCTGTTGAGTATCATGCTAAGACTCTTACTACAACCTAACGAAACTAGCCTATCTATGATAAGAAACTATTTGCAATTGTAGATAGCTTCCAGAAGTGGCAAGACTGGTTAGTAGGAGTCCAAATGAATGTCTATACTAACCATCAAGGTCTGTAATACGTCATTAGCAAGCAAAAACTCAACTCCCACCAGGCTTCGTAGTACCTCTGTATGTCAGAATTTTTTTATCCCATTCATTATCAACCTAGAACCAAGATGAGCAAGGCTGATGGTCTTTCTAGACATTTAGGGGAGGAAAAATCTGGCATAAAAATGATATTTTTCAAGGATAGGCAGTTATTGATTGATAAAGAGGATGCGGAACTTGAGGCACAAGATGTAGACTTACAGGGTATTGATATTTCGGGCTAGGGAAAGAAGGATGAGCTTTAGATAGTGCCAGAAGTATACAAGTTAGATGTGCTACGATAGTACCATAATTCATAAGTGGCAAGGTATTGGGGCAGGTATCGAATGCAGGAATTGGTATTTCAGAATTTTATATAGGAAGGTTGTTAAGAGGATGTGGCAAAGTATATGTCAGGGTATATTAGGTATCAAAAGGCAAAAGCAGACAGCCATAGTAGGCAAACGAAGTTAGTACCAATGCCAACTGGGGAATGACCATTTGAGCAAATTGTCATAGATTTCGTATGTGAGCTACCAGAGTCGGAAGCGTTTAACACTATTGTAAGGAAGATACATGTAATTTCCTATTACCTGTCTCACCCTTACCTAACAGATTATGTAACAGCCAAGATGGACCATATCAGGTGGCACTTGGTACTGATGAAGTTCTTTTAGAATTAGATAACTCAGAAGTCATGTTAGTAACTAGTAATTTCCTTATCAGATTCTTTATTTTATACTCATTATCATTTCATATATTACTCAGCAAAAGATGACTCACAGGTATGAGTCAGAGATTATGAGTCATCACTATGACTCACAGGTATGAGTCAGAGGCATGACTCAGAGATGGGAGCTATGACATCAATACTCATGTAACCCTAACCCTGATAGGTAGTTAAGAGAATTGTTTTCCTGCCAGATAGTTTTCTTTCTCTCTCATGCATAGTTCTATTAGTTAGCAACACAAATACAAGAGATCAACCTGTTAAAACCTTTGTACCACTTGACATATTACCCTGAACTCTTTATTAATAAGCAACTAGTAGAATTAATATTGATAATTCTAAGTATATGACTTTACATTATGAAGTTCTTAGTAATTACAATACCAATACATCACATTTTTTAACACATAAATATCTCTTACCCAAAGAGGAGGGCCTGATTAACCTTACCTCAGAATCTAGTCAGCAAAAGCCTCTGTACAGAGCCATTACCTAGTAGGGAACCCAGTATATTCAAAACCACTATAAAAAAGACTAGATATAACAAAAGATACAAAAGAAAACCCAAGCAGTACTCAGCAACAACAACAAGAAAAATAACAAAAGATACTAGGAAACCCAAATACCCACAAGTGATCACAATTACAACTTAATAACAACAAAAGAAAAAGGAGAACCCACAAGACCCAGACAAACAAAACAACCAGAAAAAAACAAGAAAAGGTCACTTAGGTACAGGTGCCTGACAAAAACAATCAGAAATACACCCCCTATTGGGCAAATCCCAAGGAGCCTTCCTGGAAAACCTGGCCTCATCCAGGAAATACTCCTCATCCCAACCCCAACTAGTCCCCAAGTCATGCCAGTACTTGAGATTTCTATAAACCTCCCAAGTTTGGTTCTCCCTGTAGTGCTCCATCTAGCACTGCACTACATACCTGGGTGTAAACACCTTCTGGGACCAAGGAATATCCCCCAACTTCTTACCCTGGTGCCTTAACACAGTGCCACCCCAAACAAAATCAGCAGGCTTCTTCTCTACCTGCTTACCCACTTCCTTATCCTCTTCACCCAAAGAAAACCTTATCCTCTTAGCTCTCCAACCTACAGGCTTGGAGCCAGAAGGGAGAGGCTCAGAAGAAGCCCTACCCCTCTTAACACCCCTGTGAAGGCTGGAAGGCCTCCCCACAGGCTCAGGAGCAAGGTAATCCGAGACCTCATCAGGATCAACCCAATTCAGCCTCTTCAAAACCCAGGAATCCTTAGAAGTGGAAAACCTGATAGACATGTCTGGACTAGAAGCAGATATCAGTCAGTAATTACTTGGAAGCAGCATCTCAACAATGCCAACAACACCACAAAAGAAACAAGGGGAAAAGCCAAACAAGTCAAAGAAAGGCAGAAGACTAGCAATATCTTCAGAAGAAATAAAAGCTCTCAGGAGCAAAGCAGAAGAAACACCACAGAAAAAGAGACTAAGACTCCTACAACAAGAGGATTACAAAGCAACAACAAGAACATTAGTAATCCCACATCAAGAAAGTGTCAAAGAAGGAGAATTCACAACTGTTACAGCTCCGGTAAGAAGACCTTCCTAGTGCAGCTAGGAACCCCAATACCAACTGAACTTGCTAACTCGGAGGCCTGATCAAGCTCTAGGTAGAAGGCAGTTAGTGCGTCGATCTAGTATGACGTTAAGGATTGGGCTAGATGAAGTGTGTGACCTCAGATAACCTCTCATATATGTTTATATATAGTTGTTTGATATTACGTTTGGGAAACTATGTGTTAGATTGTCGTTATTGGATGAATTAGGTATTATCTCATGTATGTCAGCCTGAGTGTAATGCGTTGGAAAACAGGCTGCAGAATCTATGTACTTAAGCGCTGTGTATCCTAATTGGGTAGTCACTTCCCAATTGGGGTGCTTGGCTGACAAGGCTTACTATTCCTTAATAGGAGTGTCGACATAGATCTGATAAGTCATTATCAGATCAAGCACTTCTATAAAAGTGAGCTAAGTTAGTTAGTTAAAATAACAAGCCCCAAGCAGTGTTCTGATTCTTATATCTCGTTCCTATCGAACACGCCAATAATGCTGGTATTGCTTTGACGTTTACACTTATTATTCTTGTACCTTGACTCCTTACTTGTGAACGCTATTGTAGCACCACCATTACATTACACTGCTTCAACATTTACATTTACGAAGCCTATACAATACTTCAACATGAGTGCATCTCGAAGCGTGCCCCCCATACCTACTGACGATACAGACGATGACATGTCAGATGCTGGAGCTATTGCACAACTACATATACATGCTGAAGAATTTATCTCCTCGTTGGGACAACAATGGAATCTACCAAGAGGTATTACTAATGCTCCATCATCTAGTACTGACAAAGAATTGCTAGTGCACTATACTACTCCTACACCTAAGCCTATGCCATCGTCTAGCAAGGGCACGACACCAGCACCAAAGAGTCAAACCCCTGCCCCCTCGCTTGCCGAACTAGCTAAACTACGAGCACAAATGCAACAACTCGAACTAGAAAAGCAAGCAGCACTCAAGGAAGTCAAGAAACTACAGTCCAAGCATGCTCGAGCTGAATCCTTCCTACAAGAAACCGCAGCTGCCGTCCACAATACAGCAGTTGCAGTAGACCAACAGACATCAGCACTGTCACAGAACACACATTCAGCTCTCGAAGAAATACGGCAGATTATACTCAGAGGACAAGATAGTACCAATAGACAGTTCATCCTCATCAATGGAAACCTCACATGGCTCAAGGAGAGGGGTGATCGGGATGAAAAAAAGAATGAACGAGGGATCAATCATCTTGAACAACGAATTGCAGCACTTGAACAACAACCTGTGGGTCTCCAGCTACAGCAAGGTCGAACCAATTCTCTTGTACAACAACTGGAAGAAATAGCAGAAGCAGCCACAGCAGGAGCCACACCCCTATCTCCACCTCCACCACCAGATAATCAGAATCCTCCACCTCCGCCATCTCCACAAGACCCACCACCACCTCCACCACGTACGCCTCCACAGAATCCACCTCCACCGCCAGATAATCAAATGAGAGCAGGCAAAGCCCCTCCTCCCAGCAAGTTTAGTGGGGACACAAATGCATTGGAAGGTTGGATACTTCAAATAGACGAATATTTCTTAATCACGATGATTACTAGTAAGCAGCAACGATTAGCATACCTCAGTTTATATTTGGAAGGCAAAGCACTTGAGTGGTGGAAGACAAATAGAGTCAAGTATACTACATGAAAGGAGGCTCAGGATGGGTTATATCTATACTATGGAGACCATTATAGGGCAGATCGATCATACCAGAAGATAATCGACTTACGGCAGACAGGAACAGTCCAGGACTACCTTACACAACTCGATAGCTTGAATGCATATGTTGACAATCCAGAGGCACAACTTATCAACGTAATACTTAATGGGCTAACACCTAAGCTTCGTGGACATATGGTACATTACGAACAACTACGATCGAAGCCTAGTGAATGGCGTCAACGACTTATCGAGATGGACATTATATCAAAGGAATTCTCGGCTAGGGATCACCAGACATCCCACAAACCTACATCCAAGAAGCAAGGTCGAAACGAGGCCCCTACCACATCTCTCAGAGAAGGTACCGCACCTTCTCGAGATACCCAAGATGCCAAATGACTATATATCAGTCAGGACTAGATCAATAAACAAATCAAGGACAACCGTTGCTACAAGTGTGGTATAGCTGGACACTATGCCACCGAGTGTAGGAACAACTGGCGCAATAGCCTACAA
>Ga0307514_10005735_pt1 | contig 10979 bp, 17 predicted proteins | sample 16_EM_MG_FD_203088 | JGI IMG/M metagenome (GOLD analysis project Ga0307514, IMG submission 203088) | Populus trichocarpa ectomycorrhiza microbial communities from riparian zone in the Pacific Northwest, United States - 16_EM | ecosystem: Host-associated > Plants > Roots > Unclassified | place... | reverse complement strand
GAATCATGACTTACAAGTTGTTCCAACCTCTCTGGCTGCCTGATACCTAGTTGCACTTTCATGGGCGGTGTGATTTTGGGTCTATAAACCTACTACCGTCCCGAAACTCCCTTGACAATCCCCAAGAAATTGCTACACCAACTTGTTATTGCTTATTTTTTCATTGTAAGCTTGCCCCATGCTTATATTGTTTCTGTCTACATGGAATTCGACATATATCACACTATAATCATTGCACTGCATTGTAGAGACACGCCGCCGTGGTCGTTTGCTTATAACTTTGTTACCAGACCGACAGCAACCTTATAATGTCATACATCGCCGTGTGCTGGTTTGCAACACCGCCATCAAGTCGTCGGAGCTGTAACTACAAATCAACTTTTCCACAATTTACTGATGATAGACAGGCTTTTGAGATCGTGATTGGATACTGGAATATAGTCAGGATCTGCGCACAACCTCGGGATGACCGTCTTGGCGTGATTGGAGTTAACGCAGGGCAGACTCGCCTTGGCCATCAAGGTGATCATCCATGTATTATGTCTGTTGAGTTGAGACAAGCGCGCAGCAGGGAAACTGAAATCAACATTATACGCGTGACTACATTTGAACTCTTTCAACTTCTTTGGCTGCGTAGTGCAATTGTCAACACAACATCCCAACCTATTTCTAATGGCCAGAGGCTACTGCCAGTCTGCTATGGATGATGAAAAGATAGGCGCCATCACTGGCAGGCCTTGAAAAGTTGAAATAGGGAGGCTTTCCCAGGATACATCCGTTTTACCCAATCCACCGCCAATGGTAGCATATCTCTCCAAATCCGAAATAATTAGCCGGCTCGAGGAAAGACATCCGGGTAGTACGAGTGGTTCCTACCCACCTCCCAGGGGAGATTATTTTGCTGGCTGGTTCTGCCAGTTCGAACAAGATCTCAGGGAATGCAATATTCCACCCGCCCAATACCAAACGACTGCACTGATGGTCTTGCTTGGAACTATCAGGGTTGGGATGATGATAAAACGACGTCAAGAACCGTGTACTTGGGACGTCTTTAAAAATGTCATTGTCGAGGCCGTCTGTCGTACGTATTTATTAAGCGCCCATTGCTTACTAGTATCCGTTATCGATGATCGGCTTTCTCTCTCATCCTAGATTTGTACCTACTGGACACAAATGCCAAAACAGAGATTTTTGAACTCACAAAGCGTTTGGAGGACAGGTATCCCGGTTGCACTTTTGGCCGCTATCTTGTGCCCAAGTCCAATGCAATGGAAGAGTGGTTCCAACAATTCGAAGCTGATTTCGAGGAATGCAATATCCCTTCCCATCTCAGGCATTATGCGGCATGCCTCGTTCTCCCTGCGTACACGCAAAAGACCTTGCTCGGCAAGCCACATTGGGATCAACTTTCGTGGACCAACTTTAAACTCGTTTTGACTGAAATCATCGGTGGCGATGAGAATAGCGGTAAATAAACGCTTTGATATCACAGCCGAAATTGACAGAATTCCTCTAGATTTGTTGTCCAAAGCAGCGGCTGTTGTGGGCGGGGCTAGTTTAGTAGCCATGGGAGGGGCCGTGCTGTTACCAGCAGTTGTTATCGGAGGTCTGAATGTAGTCGGATTCGGCGCGGGAGGTGTGGTTGGAGGTAAGTCCTGACCATACCTTGCCCTAAGATGCTGTCGATATGTACTCTGACAGGATCACTCGCCGCCTCGATCCAATCGGGATTATATGGAGGCATGACAGGAGGCTTATTCTCACTCTGTCAATCGGTAGCAGCTACGTCAGTTTTACCAGCAGCAGGAGCGATTATTTCCGCTGCTGGGGCTACCGTTGCTGGGAAGGCATTGATTGGGGCTGCTTTGGAGTCCAGTGGCGACGATACAGCTGCTCCTCGACGCAGACTAATCCAAGATTCTTTTACCGATAAATCTGATCAAGAAGAAGTGTCGGATTTTCCATGCCTCGATGAAACGTTTGACAATGATGAATTGGAAAGCCCAAGGCAGGAAGACTATACATCCGTCGCGCTTCCTCCATTCAGTACGTTGAACAACGCCAACTCCATAATCATTGGGCCTATCAACTGGGGGAACGAAATCACGGAAGAATTCTACGCGTTGTTGGGTGTCATACCTAATTGTCAGGACCTCGCCAATCGTCGTATTCGCGTTCGTCGAGTTATAGACAGAGAAAATTACGTCCACGTCGAATTCCCTTCGCAGATTGACCTTGCCACTTTCACCAACAACTGGATGTCTACAAGACCGCCTGAATACATGAACGTCCACATCACTCTATAGGTGGCAGGTATTTTCAGTTCGCAGTAATGTCAAATACCTCTTTAAAACAATTTACCTTTGACTACACCTGGATGCCTATTGACTTTTCAGTTGGTAGTAGTGGTGCCTGTACATAGAAACGAACCGCAGAACAAGAATTAAATGGCCTATTATATTCCAGTAATTTGACAATCGATGTGTTTTCTGTTCTATCTTCGCTAATTTCTGAGGAAAAAAAAATGGTTGTTAGGAAAAAACTCGCTGTTTGAGGGGGCTGTGTGACGAATTCAGAGAATATAACACCACCATAAGAATTAATAGGTGGTCGAATGAAATTCATGTACAAACAAGCTCCTGCTTTCTAACTACTCATGTCACTTACACACTCCCAGGTTCCTTTCAGATTCTCCTTCCAAAGCGTTACCTTTCCATCACCACAGCTCACCGCCAATAAATTCCCCGCAAGACTCCAGGACACCCTCCAAACAACATCTGGAAACTTGCCTGCAGGTGGCGGCGCACCAGTTGGAGACACAATCGTGCTCGATGGGTCAAGCGCTGTCTTCACCCAAGGCGACGTGGGGGTGTCTTTCGTCCAAATCAACACCGTCTTATCCTGTGACGCAGTAGCAATATAAGATCGTGGCAACCCAATGTTGGGTGCCCAAGCAACGTCGCGGACCCAATCTGTGTGTCCTTCGAGTGTCTCTTCTTCAACCCATGATTGAGAATCCTCGTTATACCCCCAGATTTTGACGAGGTTGTCGCAACCTGCACTGGCGAAGCGCTTGATGGTATTGGTTTGTGAGGTGGGTTGGCCGAGAGCGGGAACTTGTTGGGGTATGATGAGTGATCCAGGGAGAATTGCGGGTGCCCAAGAGACGGCGTTGCAACCAATGGCGTGGCCAGTAAAGATGTCGGCGTCCCACTGGCCGTCGTCTAAAAAAGCTCTCTAAAGAGGACAAGAGTGTTATAAATAAAACAGACGTACTTTTGAATGATAAAACTGACACTTTTCCGTCTGAAGACGCACAGGCGAGGATGGCCCCCAGTTCGTGAGGCGCCCACGACACAGAATTGACTGTTGTACCAGAGATGCGAATGATGTATTGTTTATCGCACAGTGCAACTAAACGTACCCGATGCCGTGTGCAGGGTGTGTTCCTTTATCTTTATCCAACCTCCAGCAGCGGATCCTTGAGCCTGCTGTTCTTTCCAGATCAATACTTTTCCGTCATACGAAGATGACGCCAAAATATGTCCGTATTTTGGATGGGCCCAAGCAACCTGCCAGACTGGGCCTGTGTGTCTGTAAAGAAACAAAAAAGATATAGCGTTTAGAAAGATAGAATATGTACCGCCGCCGTACCCTTTAAGTGTATGCCCAGCTGACCTCTGAGTTTCGCCATCAATCACGTCGAAGACCTTCACTGTCCGGTCGGAAGAACATGTCGCCAAACGTTTTCCGTAATAGTCTAGCTGGGCATCGTGCTGTGAAAACGTTAATTCACCAAGCTCAATATCCAAAAGTCAGTGAAGCAGAAAGACCGTACTATCATGTCTTCATGTGCCGTTTCAATTGGCACGGAATCCGATACAGTTGCGGCCGCCTACACAGTTATATTCGTAAGGGGTGAGTAGGATTATCATCGGGCGACAACTAACCATTTGGGAATCAAGAAAAGAGGTAGACACGAAATTCTCATCGACGTGTTATGGTCGTCACGCGAATTTGTGACAAAACGTCTCCAGAGGTCTATTATGATTATCTTAGATACTCTATATGGTATGAATATATTCTACTTTTTAGAAACAGGAAGAGTCTTGCGATACTCTTCTTCAAGCTCCTTCTGCACATTGGGAAGGACAGCCAGATGGTGCTAAAGAATAAATGACAGTCAACGCTAGTCTTCGAATATCAGAAATAGAATGAGACGCACCTTATACTCCATACTGAACTCCCCCTTGCCCTGCGTAGACCCACGAAGCTGATTGGAATATCCAAACATGTCATTCAACGCAACCTCCGCGACGGCGGTGAACTCATCGTCGCGAACTTCGCTATCTACTATTGTACCTCTTCGTGTATTCAGACCGCCAATGACATTACCTAGACATCGAGACATAGACCATTAGCACATGCCGGCTAAAATATTGCAGTAACGAAGGAAGAGAGTGAAAGACACACTTTGGAATTCAACGGGTGCAACAACATCAACGTTCATTATAGGCTCCAAGATCACAGGCTTAGCAAGCTTGAAAGCTTCACGGAACGCGCCAATAGTAGCAAGACGGAAAGCGAGTTCGCTCGAATCGACAGCATGGAAGGCACCATCCTTTAAAATCATACGGCAACCAGTGATGGAGTTTCCGGACAAAGATCCCTTCTCGAGGGCTTCATAGAATCCCTGTTACAGTTGAGTCAACGCAAGCTGACAATTTGACAAAGTCCAGAATCATACCTTCTCCACAGCAGGAATGAAATTAGTTGGAATATTGCCACCCATAACAACACTCTCAAAGCCAACATCCTTGCCCAATTCGGGATCGAATTCCATCGGCTCAATGAATCCAATAACCTTTGCATATTGCCCGGCGCCTCCAGTTTGCTTCTTGTGGGTGTAAGAGAAGTCGGCACGCTGCGTAATTGTCTCTCGGAATGCGACTCGAGGTTTTCCAGTGACGCAATCAGTGTTATATTCTCGCCTCATGCGCTCGACATAGATTTCGAGGTGAAGTTCTCCCATACCAGATATAATGGTCTCTTTGCTCTCTTGGTCAATGTGAACTTTGAATGTGGGATCTTCTTTTTGGAAACGATTGAGGGCACGAGAGAAATTGGGTGTTTCGATACCTTTGGCTTTAATAGACAATGAGATGACAGGGTCGGGTACGAACATCGAAGTCTTTGTAAAGTGTAAGTGATGAAAGGCTGGTAAAGATGTAAAATCTTACCATTGAAAAACTTGTCGAGCCATCAGTGAAGGTGTCTCCCGAAGAACATTCAACACCAAAAATAGCGCAAATTTCGCCGGGACCAACAGAATCGATATCCTATCACACATGAATGAAGAGACTCCTACCCACTGATCTCCACTTACTTCCATTTCATCACTGTGCATCCTCACCAACCTAGGAACTTTCACCTTCTTGCCAGTCCTAGCGTTATAAATCTGCATCGACTTCTTCAAAGTACCCTGATATACCCTCATGTATGTCAACTGTCCAAATCGTCCTTCTTCCAATTTAAACGCGAGTCCAACAAGGGGCGCATTAGCGGCAGGTGTCAATGGAACTTCAGGCGCAGTCGCAGGAAGATTGGTATCATGAGCAAAAACTTCTTTTTCAGCGGGTGTGGGCAGATAGGCACAGACTCCGTCGAGCAGAGGCTGCACGCCAGTGTTCTTTATTGCCGAGCCCAAAAAGACGGGGCTGAACTTCAAACCAATCGTTGAGCGGCGTATAGCATCAGCAATTTCCAAGTTGGAAGGTGTCTCATCCATTAAAACCATCTCACTAATGGCCTCGTCAACTTCGGCGAGTTGCTCGATGAGTTCAGTCCGCTTCGCAAGAGCAGTCTCCTTGACAGTTTTCGGTATTTCGTCGGATACGACAATTTCATTTCTGTCAGTAGAAATTAGAGACAGGAGCTGGGTGGAAAAGAGAACTCACCCTTTTACACCTTGATTATAGATAGCCTTCATGTTGACGAGGTCCACAACGCCTTTGAATTCATCCTCCATTCCGATGGGAACCTGCACTGCAGCAGCCGGTATGCGGAGTTTAGTTCGAATTTGGTTTACAATCCTCCAGGGATTCGCGCCGGGTCTACAGCGGATAAGTAATTTGAGAGACCCTCACGATTCGGTCTCACCTATCCATCTTGTTGACGAAGGATATTCGAGGGACATTATATCGTCGCATTTGCCTATCGACTGTAGTTGTTTGACTCTGGTGGAGCAGATAATCAGAATGAAGCTAGGAAACGGAATGATGCACACACCTGAACACCCGCAACAGCGCAAAGAACGAGGATAGCACCATCCAGCACCCTAAGGGCTCTTTCAACCTCGATCGTAAAGTCGACGTGCCCTTAAGAAATTTGACATATGAAAGCAAAAGGAAAACAAATTACATACCAGGTGTGTCAATAATATTAACGGCATACTTTTGCTTGGTATTTCTGGTAAGATTTGTCGCTTCCCAGTCGCAAAAAGTAGCTGCACTCTGGATAGTGATACCCTTTTCCCTTTCAAGGTCCATGCTGTCCATCTTTGCACCTACTGAATCCTTACCACGAACCTAAGAAGAAGTGTCAAATTGTTTCAAAAAACTCAGGTCATAAAAAAATACTTACCTCATGAATCTCCCGAATTCGTCCAGTATAATAGAGAATCCGTTCCGTCAATGTCGTCTTTCCCGAGTCAATGTGCGCTGAAACACCAATGTTACGCTGGAAGGTAAGTCTTTCAAGGTCTGCATCCGTCAACGGATGTTGAACTGCAACAACATCTTCTACAGCTTCTTCAGAAACAACTTTCAGAGCCGCCGCTGTAGACACTGGATGTCTAGTGCACGAGCTTTTGAGCAAGATGGATGGTCGAAAGGACCGCGATGAGCTCACTGAGGCCCAAACGCGCGATAACAACATCCCGTGGTTAGTACAGAAATTTAATCTTGGACGCGACACGACACGACATACGGGCCGGGCCGTATATCCCAACTTCGTCCGAGTCGTTACTTCGATTGGCTGTAGTACTGGTCTGTTCTGTGGAGAACTGGGAAGACATGCTTATTGAACTTGTTTCTAAATTTTCCAGTTGTCTTGAGCCTAGTAATTTCGTGTTCTCACTTCAGGGCGTCGCTTCAGCCTACATACCTCGGGACGACATTAACAAACTGAGTCCACGACTCGAGGTTTTCTCAAAACTGTTTCTTGGGTATTATATCAACTGCCCTTGCTAGACGATATATCTCCCTTCTGTTGCTATCCAATACTTTGTCAGCCATTATGCGATCGATCCCAAAATGTCAATTTCCACAAAATGGGCCTTGCAAGCCACCATCCTTCTATCTCATCAAGGCTTTCGGACGAACAATAAATTCTAAACTTTCTCTCTTTTGTTATCTCGCCGTTATTATAAATCTTCACGCTCGTTGGAGTCGACCAAGCAAATAGCATCGTCTCACCTGCTCATCCTCAGTTTCCACGACATTTTGTTGCCCGCCAGTTTGACTTTTGAGCTTTTATTCTTCGTGCCATGTTTTCAACTCTTGTCGCTTTGGGCGTGGTGGCCCTCGCGACAGTTCGTGTCACAGCACAGTCAGGTCAGCCGACTGTCGGTCGCAAAACTGCGGCAGACGAAGCAGCTATCAAGGGCAAGTCTTCCTCCTTGCAAAAGGTGGCCCGTGTAGTTCACCACGCATCTTAGATCCGAACAAGGAATGCGAGCCTTATTTCCACCCACCAATCGTTAATGCGCTCGCTTCCTTTCCGCCGATCTGGCAGTCTGCTACCATTCTTCAGGGGGACACCAACGCACAAGCAAAGTGGGATTCAATCAAAGCCAATGTCCCTAATATCTCGCCAAAGGTAAGGAAGATATGTAGAGACGACCCTTTTGACTCACATTCTTCAGGGTACTTTGCAAGGGAACTTTGACAACGAAAACTATGGAGCAGACGACCCCGATTGCTGGTGGACAGTTTCAAAATGTGTAACACCTAAGCATACAGGTATCCTTGGAGATATTTTCACTTTGCCAGAGGTACGCCATCTTATCAATCTCCGGGCTTATGTCGCAAATTGTTTGATAGCCTCGAACCCTTGGATATGGTTTTGATGACGGTCCAAACTGCTCACACAATGCATTCTACGACTACCTTCAAAAGCAGAACCAGCAAGCTAGTGAGTAAAGTTTTGAATGGAGAATGATTGCGTGTTTTTATTACCGTCTTAGCGATGTTCTACATTGGAAGTAACGTCATGGACTGGCCTCTAGAGGCCGCACGAGCTGTTGCTGATGGTAAGTGTATTTATACTTTTTTGCTCAACAATACTGAATTGATTGCAAGGGCATGAGATCTGTGTTCGTAAGTCTGAATCACTCAGCTTTCTTGAAAAGTGTTGACGATCTTTCAGACGGCTGGTCTCACCAGTATAGTAAGTCATCCACTTCAAGTTAGTCTACATGTAAATATCTACTCTTCTTTTGCTAGTGACGGCCTTCCAAAGTGAAGACGCTTTTGCCGAGCTTTACTACAGTAAGTTTATCGGCATTGTTTCTTTGATGTTGTGCTAATTCCCGTTATAATACTAGGTGTAAGTTGGTCATTGACACCCCGATCAATAGACGCGAAATTTGAACTCTCACGTTTTGATTTTCAGATGGAGGCGGTCAAACTTGCGACCGGAGTGACACCTACATGTTGGAGAGTACGTTTCATGTTCTTGTCATTTACTACTGAGTTCTTGCTAATCGTAGTTTTTTTGATTATCCACTTAGCCCCCTTTCGGCGATGTGGATGATCGTATTCGCGCGATTTCTCAAGGTCTTGGTCTTCGCACCGTCCTTTGGGAGTATGATTCCCAGGATTGGCAAGTCGGTACCACTGCAGGTTTTGGTCCTGAGTTGGTGGACAAGGAATATCAGGCCATGATCGACGATGCAAACAAGGGCATGTTCAACACAGTGAGTATCTTGTCAATACCTTCTACTCGCTTTATCTTAAGCTCGCCCTTCAAAGTCCGGTACGATGATTCTAATGCACGAGCTCAACGATTATACAATGAATATGGCAATAAAGTATTATCCAAAACTTAAAGAATCATTCCAAGTTAGTATATTTGTACTACTCCTATCACCGATTCGTGCTCACATTGTGGCGCTCTCAATCCTCTGTCTATCAGCATATTGTTCCTGTTGCAATCGCCCTCAACGTCACCCACCCCTACGTCGAAAGCAGCCACACTTTCCGCACCTTCGCTCAATGTCAGTGTCCGCTCACTTACCTTAATCCAAATCTAACCTTTGTTTTCTCTAGACATAAACACAGGCGCAACGCTCGTGACCAACCTCACGCAAACTAATGTTAGCACCAGCACCTCTTCTCTTCCTGCAGCTTCCCCCACCCAGAACGGGAGACAAACCGCAAGTGCTTCTCGACTTGCGTGGATTGGCAGTTCTGCTACTGCGAAAGTCGTCGCTACAATCTTACTTGCCCTCGCTTGCGTTGGTGGATTTGGCGCCAATTGACGATGCCCATAAATAAATATTTAAACTTCTGACTGCCTTCGAAAACTTTTACCCATATATCCTTCGATTATTTTACATTTATCCCCAAATCACTATTCCATTAGAATATCTTTGATTTACAGTCGTCGTGATAATGATAAGCACAGACAAGAGGAGAGCCTTTACTAAGGCACGGTGGAATTTTGAATGCCATTGCTATGTATCTAGCACCTTTCTCACTAAATGTCACTGGAGGTCACTGTATTTGTTGCAAGTGAACCGCATCACTGAGTAAATCGTCCACAAGGCAATACAGACCCCTGATAAGTCTGGGCTTCGACTCTAATTCGACAAAATCTGAATGGGAAAAAATTTCCGAGAGGTCCTTAAAATGCTTTTACTAACTTTATTACCGCAGAACGTGGAACATCAAATCCGGTCAAGGGACCACCCAACGAGCGACGCTCACAGCTTGCCAATTGGGAGTGTTGTCCGGAGACGAACTAAAAGAAAAACGCCTGCCTCACTACCCTCGGGTCAGTAACAACTTGGACGTCACATACATTTATTGCATCATACAGCTAGGAATTGCAAAAGTCAGGGAAACCAATACGTCTTTTTCATAAAAAAATTCCTTGCAACTGCCCAAGCTTGGCCCTCCGTACTACAAACAGCACGTAAAAATACTCATCACTCTTGTGAAGTCTTGCACATATTGTTCCCTCCAGGCTCCCAATTACAAAAGAGGCTACTGTACTATTTGAATCAACTGGGCCGTCCCCCGGGCTGTGGTTTGGCCGAAATCGGTTGCTACTACAGGGGCCTTATCAAACAGTACGACATTCTCCACAATTTGCAACTTCATATTTGACATTACACATTACAGTAAGCGGCGGGTTACATTATTACATAAATACCCAGACGAGGTTAGTGGTCTGATCAATTCTTGAAACCTCAAAAAACACCAGGGATAATGCGGTATGGGACATCCTTGACCCACTTAACCCATTGCACGCCAAACTCTTTCCGTAAAGCCTTGTCCTCTTCTTTCGACCGATCGAATAGGTATAAGCAGCGTATGGTCGTAAGAATGAACCAGCCCAAAAGTGGCATTCCAATTGACCACTCGGTCAGTACCCCACACTCCCTCAACCATGATCCGCTCGTCAGATGGCACAAAAATACCCCGGTCTGATTTAGGAGACAACCCGTGTAGCTTGGGTGTCGCACGTATGCGTACGGGCCGTGCGTGATCAGTTTATGGTCTTTACGAATGCAGAATTCGAATGTGAACAACCTTCCGAGTGTCTGGAAACAATAGAAGCGCAGCATTGCGCCAGATATGGTGAGGATGCTTCCGACCATAAAGGCTGGGGTAAGCTCGATATTCGTGGGCGAATTGGTTCCGGAAAATACGAGTTCAGAAAGAACTGATCTAGAAATAGGGTTGGTCGAGTCA
>Ga0307514_10005734_pt1 | contig 10979 bp, 8 predicted proteins | sample 16_EM_MG_FD_203088 | JGI IMG/M metagenome (GOLD analysis project Ga0307514, IMG submission 203088) | Populus trichocarpa ectomycorrhiza microbial communities from riparian zone in the Pacific Northwest, United States - 16_EM | ecosystem: Host-associated > Plants > Roots > Unclassified | place... | reverse complement strand
GCCTGCACCTCTGATGCATCGAGAAAAGGGAGGGGCTCATTCGGATACTCTGTCGCCGATTTTCCCGCGACGAGCGCGGACAAACCCTCGATGTCCAATGGGTCGAGGGTCCCCTGCAGTTCAGACAATTTGGCCAACACCAGGTGGTCCATCAATATCGGCATCAGGGTTTCCACGAACTTGGTTCGCATATCGGAGGAGAGCGTGTGAGAGGAGAATGTGTGGTCGGGGTCGAATTCTGCGGCAAGGACCTCTGCTGAGGATTCCTAGAAGACACATAAGGGTCAACAAGTGAATTGAGGTTGGGCAGAGATACAGCGCATACCTCACTTGGATCAAGAACTTTGCCATTGACAAATATTCTCAGCATGTTTATCGTCCCGTTGCTCCCCATCCAGTCGTCCCAAAGCGCATACAATGCCTTCTTTACCCTCTCTGGGTCGGACGAATACAGCTCCAACGGACAGTAAATCGGGGAATAGGCCCCCGGCTGCTTCTTCTGATCTGCATGCTTCTTCATGCAGAACCTGCACACGCGCGGTTTGACGGCAAGTGAGGCGGGAGCGAGAAACGCAACATTAGGTTTAAATCCCCACTTGGGCTGTATGCATTGCCGTGGTTAGGCCAGAAACTGGTGATAGAGCGTTCAACCCACCTTTATTTCCACAGCCCATCCCTTGCTCCCAATCAGGTCTGTCGCCAACACGGCCCTTGTACGATCAAGATCGATCCTATCCTTCGCTCGCCTCTTTGCCGGTCGCGTCTCATCATGGACACTGGCCATCTTTTCCAACCAGGTTCGCTCTACTTGAACGTGTTCGAGATGCGGAAGGAACTCGGCGGGGACGAGACGTGAGATGACGTATTCCTGAAAATCGACAGTCGGGTCGTCAGCATCTTGGGCCGCTGGTTCGTTTGAGATGGGAGGAATTGGGTCATGGCCGGAGGGGAGAGGTGACTTTCGCAACCGGATGACAGTTCCGTTAAAGTGCAGATTGCGAGGACCGTCGTAGGAGAAAACAATGGTTGAGCCTCCCTCTGCGATATACGTCCAGTCGCGTGGATCCGTTTGGGATATAGGGGTGCTGGACTCGGACGACGAGGCGAGGGCTGGGGACACCACCGTCTGTGATTTGTCGCGTGACTCGTCCGGTTTTACATCACCAGAATTCCGGGATATGGCCTGAGAGGAGGAGCGGCGGGACGTTCTGCGTGAACGGGAGAGCAAAGAAAACACGGGCTTTAGGAAACCTAGGGGCATTGTGGAAGTCTGAATTTTTAAAAGTCCGTGTAGGGGAAAGGGGTGGTGGTGGAGGTAAAAATAAGACAAATGTCAGGCGTCCCGCGCGCGGGAGGTCCTGTCTATCCGGCTGTCTTGTGTCCGACGCTTGGCGCAACACGAACAGAGAACGGCAGACGGAGAATGATTCCACACATTCCGGAAGGCGGTGAAGAAAGAAAGAAAGGATCTGGTTGCCCAGCCAAGAACAGTCCTCCTCTTGGCGATCACCATCATGGCCATCTTCGGCCTCTGGGTATTCTTTCCTCTCCTCATCTCTCTCTCTCTGTTTCGACTGATAAGCTGCGTAGGTGATTAACAAAGCTGGAGGTCTCGTTTACCAGCGCACCTTCGGAGGTCGTTATTCTCTTCTCAATCCAGACGCGAATTGACCCCATGTTCTCCAGATGGTCTGCCTCATCTAACCTCGAACGAATACCTCGTCCTCGCCGGCACACTACACGGAATCCACGCCATCACCAGTAGGCTATCTCCCGCCGGTCCCAGCTCCGGCGCTCAGGTCATAGAGGGAGAGTCGTTCAAATTAAACATCCTCCTCACCCATACCGGTACAGTCCGCATCGCTCCCAACCATGCCACACTCATACCTATTGATATATTCCAGGAACCAAATTCATCCTCCTGACCTCAATCACCGAACCAACGGTAGACCCTATGCTACAAAAGGTGTACGAGATCTATGCCGAGGCGGTAATGAAGAATCCTTTCCATACGCCTGAAATGCCAATACGAACCGAAGGATTCGATACAAAGATCACCGCTCTCCTCGGTGGCCGGTAGCGTCCAGTGGTATTCTAACTTTTATTCGAGATCGTTGCATCCGTAGTCCAGCCAGTGTTCGTTATCTCCGCTAGAAGACCCATTGACATTACCATGCCTTGCGTTCACGTCCCTTGGATCACCATTGGAATAAACAACAACCATGTCCGACCCGACGATGAAAGGAATCTCCTTCTTCGGATCACCTTTCGACGGCTGATCCCTTCTTATCGCAATCGTTCACGCCAGACGAAACAAACTCGTAATACTCACGCTTCTTCAAAGTTTGCTTCCGCAATCGGTGATTGGTTTGGTGGCGTGGACCGAGGTTCGGTTCTCGAACATCATCCCATTATCGTCCTCGTGGAGCCAGAATAAGTAAAGCCCATGGTCACAATGATACCCTCTCAACCTTCTAATGCGGTTATGGCCATCAGCATTTTGATCAACGGTGAAACTAGAACTTATCTGTACCTGCACAGAGATCGTGGATGAAGACAAGGATCCACCTGTCATTGTCGCTGGTTACTGTTAAATAATTCAGGCACATCCTCCGTCCTGCTTTTGAATTCGAGGCCTACTGCTAAAAGCCAAACGTGCCGCCGTGCCGGTTTCCCACGGCTGCTCATCCTCAGCGAACATCATGTTTACCTCACACCCCTCATTGGTGGGTGAGAGGCAACTTGACTGCGCTGCACCATTCTTGGCCAGCCACAGCTCACTGATGCTAACCGCCTGGTTCAATTAGAAGTTATCGGATTGTAGCAGAAATCTTGCGCAGGATAGGCCCCAAACTAAGATTCAAGAACGACGCAACAGAATTTTTTGCAGAAGCCAGGTGTCACATGTATAACCACCATCAAAAAAACCGTTCAAAAATTAACACGTTACAGCCATGGTCCTAGTTTTTAAATGCAAATTTTTAGCACACAAGACACCCGGTTGGCCCCTGCCTCTCTGCTGGAGCTTTGGTCGAAGTGAACCACGGATGATCCAAAACATCTGACATCTCCGCTCGCCGAAGTGGGTCAAATACGAGGACCTGTTGGAGTAATCCAATCAACTCGGGCGTGTTGTCGACCTCTGAGAGCGATCGGAGTAGCCGTTCGAGTGAAAAATCACGGATGTCGGAGGATCCTAGAATCTCAACCCAAATTACATCTCCTTCGAGATCACGGGCGTCAGGGCAGTACGATGATCCTGGAAACCCAATGAAAAAAGCGAACATTCTGAAAGCGAACCTCCGTACCTATCGAGTCTGTCCATTCCTTAGGGAGAGGCCCAAGGACTATCGTCAGGACATACAGTGCCTCGTCGTCGCCATCTAGATAGCCGACCAGAGGAGTTGCTGTGGCCAACTCGTAGACCTTTTCGTCACGTCAGTCTGGTACTCCCGCGTCGGTCTGTAGAGACTTACCAGACACCCGAGCGACCAAACGTCGATTGGTGTTCCAAGTTTAATCTTGGACAGCGTCGAGAGATTATTGAAGAGGATTTCTGGTGCCCGAATTCGCAACGGAACGCGCAATTCCCGAGGCACTTCATCGTTGAAGAACGCTGCGGAAGCTCAGTGGTCAGCAACGTAATCGAGACTGCGACGACGAACCTTGTCCGAAGTCAATTATCTTGATATGCGGATCATCTGGCTTCACACGCCCCGCCAAACTTGCGGGACGAACAAAGTATTTAGGGAGTGATTCGGTCTGATGCGATTGGTCCTTAGCAAGCACTGGTGCGGTTTCCGGCCGGCCTAAACTCATCAGCACGTCTCGCTCAGACTTCCCATCGAGATCTGGAATCTCGAACAAAATATTGCCTCTGTGTAGGTCTGACTTCGTCTGTGAGTTTCCGCTTGAATGGTTGGAGGAACAGGTTTCCTACCTCCGTGAACCACCCCGGAATCGTGGAGGAGGGATGTTCCGAGCGCAACTTGGCGCATGATAGGTTTGATCGATTTTTCGATCGCGACGGGTCCCTTGTTGTACATAGCGTTTAGATGAGGCCCAATAACCGGCAAGACCAACACTTCGTGCTCTCCGTTCACGCCTTTCACCTTGAACTGATCCAAGAAGGTCAGGACGTGACCAGATCCAGGATGTGCCCCTGTTCGGGACGCAAGATGATGAAGAATCTTGATTTCGTTGTTCTTACCGGTGAGTTCAGCCACAGGGAACTTGAGTGCGATGTATCGACTACATGAGAAATGCGGCCGGAGTCGAATTTGTGTGGGGAGTGGAATAAATTGAAATTGATGGCGAAGGCAACTCACGTTTGAACGGTCGATTGGAGGTCGCGTGCAAGCCAAACAGTAGAGTAGGAGCCATATCCCAGTTTGTGGATGACTCTGTACCTCTGGTGATAGAGGTCGCCAAGATGTACTGGATGGTATCCTCCAGGTCGGTACTTATGTGGACTCTCCATTTCCTCGACAGTGAGATAGAAGTCCCAGGACGAGAGGGAGGCCATCAGGACTCTCGGGTGGTCTGGGTGCCAGTGAAAAACGGTGGGCGAGTGGAGATGAACGTTTGTCTGTTTTATGAAGAAACAGTGGATGAGTCAGAGACTAGTCAAACAATGTTATAGGGGAGATTTGTCGTACCTCCGCGGCGATCCCTTGTCGACGCCTTGCCAAACTTCTCTTTTTCTCCGTCCATGTCATCTTCCGAACCATCTCTCGACGGCTCATCCCTTTGCATCGCAATCGTTCACGCGAAATGGAGAAAATTCTGCGATCAATGCTCCTCCGAGGCGCCATTCCAAACTCAAGGCCGTCGCCGGGTCGAGGAAACCAATATCATAGTTCAGGGTGTTTGGGGCTTCTATGAGTGTCCAATGGCTGTTTCCGAGTACGTCGTTAAGCTTTTGGATGAGAAACCCCAGTCACGCCTGAGGGTGGGGTGATGACAGAATCACGAATCCAAGCGGGGGTGACATCAACAGACCTTCTTGGTGGGCTAGTAACAGATTCGAGAGTAGACTCGGAACGACGTCCTCTGAATCGCACGAAAAATAAGAACCGGGATACCCACCCTCCAAAGGACGCCCCTTCCCCTCTTTCCTCCCTAGCATCAGGAAACATTTCTATCACTTTCAAAGTGGCGAAAGTGGCGATGCAGCAGGTTTCACTTCAGTAGACCGTTTTCCACGCTCCCTCGCCGTTCATAAAAATTGACAACTTATACAGGCTGATACGGACCACGGGCCACCGACGACCCTACAGACCGAAAAGCGGATAGGGAAACTAGATTACCGACTTGCCGGGTGAATCAACGGACCGGCCGATGCCGGGGTGCCGGGGTGCCGGACCCCAATACCATCAAAGAGTAAACAACTGGGGACCGGCAACGCTCTGCCAAATTTGCTTCCGAGATGTAACGTTCCCACGGGGGTCCGTGGCGGGAGACCCCATGAGCCTTAATTAAACCCACAGAACATATGTCCGGCTTGAGGTCAGGGCATCGTCCATGGCGGAATAAAGCGTGCTTGTAAATGACAAGTTGGTTTTGGACATAATTTGTGTCGAATAGTACAGAGAGTAGGTACTTGAGATCGAGGACGTTTTTAGTGGTTTTGGATCTAGCCCTGGAGAGGGGCAAAACACCCCTCTTAAACTATCCACCTCTACACATATCCAATGCGCACGAAACAGACTTCCTACGCACTACAGCGACATCGCAAAACGTTTCACCTCGCCCGAAGCGACCCAGAGCGCTGGGAAGAAGAGAAAGAGACCACTCGTCTCGAGAGCTTACACGAGGCTCGAGAGAGGGCGAGCGCTGCAGAAAAGGAAGCAGAAACAAATAAAAGGCTGTTGGAACACAGCCAGCAGCAGGCAAGTGTTGTCATCGTCCATGAGGATGAACCGTGGGTTCACAGAGTTGAAAACAAACCGATCAGCCGCAGGAGAGACTGGCGGCTCTCGAAGCCACACAGGAGGGTCTACGCCAGGCAAACACTGCAATCTCTGACGAGCTCATAAGCAAGAGTGAGACTTTGGAGAAGACGTCTGACAATTACCGGAAGGTACAAGACCGCGCCTCGAACTTACAAAGGGAAGTTCGAAAGCTTCGGGCCAAGGCGCTCCGCGCACCAGAACAGCGCTTCCAGGCGGTTGAGGCGGCCATTGCGAAAGTTACAAACGAATTCAAGGAACGCTCCAACGTTTGGAGGATCAAGCGTCCCAACGGGCAAATTGAGAACTGGGTTCGTGACCTCGGCTGCAGGTTGATCACCATTCGCCACCTGCCCGCGACACAGACTCCTGGGGCTATCTCCGATATATTGCAAGCCATCAAAGCCAGCACTGGCGGTTACGACGGTGACGGCGACGATTCCAGTGAAAGCGAGACCTTCAGCGATCGTTCCGCCCGCCGGTTCCCACTCGAAGGACGTGTTATGGGGCAGATGATGATTGCAGAAGAGTTTAAAACAGCACCTGGTTGAGCGTCAGATCTATTCCTTGTTTTGTGCCTCGACTGACCTCGCCCGAAGCATGGACCGCCAGCGGTGACGGAACTACCCGAAAGGGTGCCAACGCTGTGTCCCATTTTGCTACATTTCCCCCTATACCACCACCCGGTGAGATTGAGGGTGCGGTCAAGTGTTTCCCCCGCTGCCGGTTCCTCGGTATCACCCGTGAAGTCAACCACAAGACTTCGACCCAGCACGAAAACTGGATCAGTTTATGTGAAGACATTGCCTCCGCCCGTAATGAAAGCCCGAGCATATCCGGGGATTCTGTGACAGGCACCGAGATCTGGAGCAAGGCTACCGGGTTTTCCGCAGATCACGCAGCAGACCAGCTCAAGTTATCGAGGGAGCTGTACGACTACAAGCTATCATCTATGTTCAAGCTTCTGGGTATCGAGGCGATGGAGTCAAAGACAGAGGGAGAGGTTAAGGAGGTGATTGATGGGAAGTTTGGGGATATCCTGGCGGAGGTCGGCGGTTGGCAGGGCTGGGAAACCCGATCGAGGGAGGAGCAGGAGAGACTACTTGAGCGCCTCATCGACGAGGTCCAGATCCATTTTGGTGAGCTCGCATTTTCTGAGCTCCCGGAGTGGTTACAGCGCATTCGCAGCCTTTGGCATTGGAGTGGATGTTGTATGCACAAGGATTTGAATACGTTCAAGGGTGGAGCTGTGGCGCTGGGCACATTCTGGAATAGGGAAGGGTTAGAAGGACCGGTGAAGTTGTTGAGTCGAGGGAAGGAGGAACGAGAGGAACTCATGGGTACAGACGCAACGGATTGTGGGTCAAACAGGTCGTCTGGTGGGGCAGCCAAGTTGGCAGACCTTGTCGGAGCCCTCCTACGGAACAAGGATGAGGACAAAGGGTGTCCTGAAGAATTCCAAGCCTACTGCGAGGATAATTTTGAAGGGGAGATCACGTCCTTCCCGGATACATCGAACACTCGGTACCAGTGCTACGGCGATGCAGCTACGGAGATTATCTGCCACTCTGATCTCTACATCGGCTTTCTTGATCAACACGGGAAGGCGAAGAAACGGGGGGCAGGACTTAACCATATGGAGAAGAACATCCTTAAAGGACTTTTGGACCCGGCGACATGGACCGAGCTTTCCGTCTTTGCTGTCTATTCCGAGGCGATCAGCAAACCCTACGCCCTTACTGTCCGGGGCCTCTACAACGAGTCAAAGAACGCGTTAGATATGGGGGAGGCTCATCAGAAGATCATCACCCACATTGACATCCTTATTGGAAACCCTGATCTTCTCATCGGTAGTGACACTTCGTACAAGACCGGTGCTCTGTATGGGTCCCCTTGGAACCAGGCTATCATCGATTACATACACTCTATCCGTGACGAGCTTCCTCACCTCCAAGAAGCCCTCGTCGCATTTCTCCATGGCGCCCGGGGAAAATGGGTTGTCTTCACTGCGGAGTTTGCACCAGGATCGAAGATATCAAACTCCACAATGGAGGAACGTCTGCTATCATTTCGGTCACCTACTAATGACCATTCTGAAGGAGCAGGTGCTCAGTGGAAGGGGATGTCAAGAAGTTGTCCATCAATGACAACACATCAAAAGGATGCACGACTTTTTATGCAACTCAACCACCCGGATGTCGAGACCTACTGCCACAACCTCCCTGAGCCTGACCGGGCGTTTGCACGTGCTAAGGCGCGTGAAATTGATGCCTCTAAGCTCGCAGGAAAGGAACGTGAAACCCAGGCCAAGGCGGATCGCAAGGCAGCTGAAGAGGAGGAGGAAGAGGCTGAGAGGCTGAGGAATTTCCGAGAAGTGAAGGATGCAAAGGAATGCGAGATGATTGAAGAGTTTCAGCCTATCCTTTGTCTTGAGACATTTTTAGCGCTCCCGGACTCCCAACCATCGAACGACTTCCTCAAACGCCAGCTCATATGGCATCGGAGAATAGGTTCTGATGATACACTGCCATCTGGCACCTTCTCGAACACAAACAAAGCATCGATGAAGAACCTCGTGGCCGAAGCATTAACTCGCTTGCAGGGCAAGACTACGGACACCGGTACGGCAGACACCGAGTTGGGCACTGTCGAGAAGGATGACCGCAGCTGCAAGTCTCGCCCTCAAAGTGCTCTAACTACAAATGGTCAGTCTGGAATAACGCCTCATCACGACGGGCCATCTACATTACCCGGAGGGAGGATCCTGCTACCGATGGCCTTCGGGTGCAAGTGGGACCCAGTTGACTACTCTTGTTCATACGACTGTATCTTCACCGCCTTCACCTGGATATACCTCCATGCAACGAGCGCCTGGAAAAACAAGTGGACAGAAGAATCAGCGATCGCAAACCTCCTCTCCCATCATTTCGAAAAGGTGTCATTTGGGCTGCTGGGACCTACGCCAGACCTTACCATACCCACTCTGTTCGCCGAAGGTCGAGATGCGTGGAGAGATGTCCTTTCTGAGTATAGTCCCACCGAATTCCCGAGGAGAGGCCACAAATATGCATCGGTAACGAAGGTCCTTGAGGTTCTTGCTGAAGCCCGTAACCCCTCCCATTTCGTGACAATCATCCTTTCCTGTGGGACGACAGGCTGTCGTGTCAGGATGAAGAACATGGGAGCGAAGTATTACATGCTTACCCCGACTGACTGGAACACCTCAACCAGGACAGCAGTGCCACCAGAACACGAGAGTTTGGAGACTTGGATCAAGAGCCACTACTCGAGTCCACGCCTGACGCACACCGCAGACCGATGTGGGCGGTGTCAGCAACAGCTCTCCCGGAAACTGGTCTTCTGGGAACCTACGTGGATCTGGCTCGAGGTCTTTCCACATTGCGCACACGCCGTCATCCCTGCCCTCCAAATTTCATTGGGGTCAGCCACTCTGCGACTTGCGGCAGTCATCTACTGCGGCAACAACCACTACCGGGCCCGTCTCCACGACCCATCCGGAACCTGGTGGTTCTATGATGGCCAGGTGAATAGGGGGCGGCCAACACCCGATCCACTCATTTCCAACTGGAGGGACCTCTTTCATTGTGGGAGCGACTTTTCGGTCACCGCGCTCGTGTACTGCCTGGAAGATTGATCAGCACTCGCAAGTATGTGAGACTGCTTTCGGTACTAAAAATGTCTCACTGACCCGGATTCCTGCCATGGTTGTATTGTCTTCGCCAACCATAATAGGTGTAATTTCGCAAGTCATCGGGAGCTGGTGTGGACTTCGTGGCAATCGATAGAGAAGGGTAGTGACGTGGACTGAATAATACATACGACATCACAAGATTGCCGCTTGCGAGGCGTTGATTGGCCCATCCCACATGCAATTCATCCACCAAAGATTATCCAACTAGTCAAACAAAACTCAAAGAGCATAGCTATCAATCCCAAATGTTTGAAGGGGCACTGGGTATGGGCCGAATATTTTATTCAAGATAGTTAGGGCCCCCGCGAGCGACCAAATTTCAAATTCTTGACGTGTATCGCACGTGATCTAGAGGGTTGCCGGTCCCCAAAACAACGAGTTGGGCCGTATTCTGTGAAAAGCGCGAAGTTAAACCTGCTGTAAATTTTTGGATGCGAAACCCCAGTCAAGAATCGCGAGTCCGAGCGGAGGGTGACAGCAACAGACCTTCTCGGCGGGCTCGCCTGTGCCTGCATATTGGGGTCGCCGGTGGAGGCGGGGATCCAGGCCCATCTTCCGTCATCGCTGGATTTCAGCGTCGTTCAGCAGCCAGCGATGTCGATGAGAGTCTGCTGAAAGCCGAACGTGCCGTTCTCATCCCAGGAAATATCATGTGTCACACCCAAGTTCACCTGAGCCCTTCTTGGTTGGCCACGACTCATTTACACTAGCACCTCGTCAAAGTGGAAAATACATTTGAGACAATAATAGCTATGATTACTGCAGTAGAAACCTTGCGCAATGAAATAGGATAGATCCTAGAGTAAGAACGCGATGAGTGGAGGGGCCATGTTTCACTCTGATGTAGAGCTGGACGGGGTAGCCAGACTCGATGAACCTGAGAACCACCGATAGTGCAGAAAATCTGACTTCCTGCCGCCAAAGTGGGTCAAATACGAGGGTATGTTGAAGTAATGTAATCAACTTGGGCGTGTCGTCGACCTCTGAGAACGATTGAGGTCTCTCTTCGAGGGAAATATCATGGGTGCTGGAAGAGATCTTCCCAGCTCTGGCTCCAGCTTCGATCAAAATGTCGATGGCGAGTCCAAGCGGGAACGGCAGCAACGGCCCTTCTTGACGGCCTCAATTTCAGCTCTTCCTTTCCCTCACGACGACTACACCCGCTCTCGCCTCCATCTCCACTACCAAGACTAATCTCCCCACCCGCAGTTGTCCCCTTAAAACCTTTTGACGTGGTAATCGCGAGCCTGTTATCACCCTATCCAAAGACAGGCTCAGACTTGATCTGGTTTCCGCAGCTGATGCTTGGCGTACCT
>Ga0307514_10005733_pt1 | contig 10980 bp, 15 predicted proteins | sample 16_EM_MG_FD_203088 | JGI IMG/M metagenome (GOLD analysis project Ga0307514, IMG submission 203088) | Populus trichocarpa ectomycorrhiza microbial communities from riparian zone in the Pacific Northwest, United States - 16_EM | ecosystem: Host-associated > Plants > Roots > Unclassified | place... | reverse complement strand
AAGGCGCTGGGTCGGGAGGGACCCAAGACCCGGGTAAATACCGCCGTGTAAATCGCTTTTTGTCGAGAGTTCTGGAGAGCGGAACACCTCCTCACCGCGCCTTACGACCGCGCACCAGCAAAGTCCTGCTGGCCGTACGGATTTCGAGGTCGAAGCAGATGACAGTGATTTCGGACGCGTGTCACCGGACATCCGGACAAGCTTGGGAGCGCGTGCGAGTCGTCTTTGCCTCGACTCCCGTCACCGTTTCGACACCTGTCTGTCGATATTCGCAAGGATTGCGCCGACCCTGGGTTCAGCGTACGACTCTTGCTCATTGTTTCTCTTCTCTGGACGCGAACTGGGGTAAAATGGCGTGACGATTAGGTAAGCCTACTCAAATCTGACCAGAGTCTCATCCCGCCTCTCAAATAGCCTCAAGCCCAGCGTAGGTCCCTCAAAAATCCTTCCTCCTCCTTCTTCTCCTACTCCCAATCTACCTCTAAAATGTCTCCCAACAGTAACGCTGCCACCCGTCCACCTCTCGCCCCCGATCACTTCCTCTTCACCTCTGAGTCAGTTGGTGAAGGACATCCAGACAAGATCTGCGATCAAGTCTCTGACGCTATCGTGCGTATCTCCGGTCACTTCGTCTCGCCAATCCCGTTGACAAACCTCCCGCAGCTCGATGCCTGTTTAGAACAGGACCCGTTCTCCAAGGTCGCTTGTGAGACCGCCACCAAGACCGGAATGATTATGGTCTTTGGTGAAATCTCCACCAAGGCTCAGATCGACTACCAGAAGGTCATCCGAGAAACCATCAAGGACATTGGGTACGACCACTCGGACAAGGGTTTCGATTACAAGACCTGCAACATTCTCGTCGCTATTGAGCAGCAATCTCCTGACATCGCTCAGGGTCTCGAAAAGGGTTCTCTCGAGAGCCTAGGGGCCGGCGATCAGGGTCTCATGTTCGGTTATGCAACCTCGGAAACCGAAGAACTGATGCCGCTTACTATCGTTCTCGCCCACAAACTGAACAAGGCTTTGTCGGTGGCCCGGCGGACCGGTACCCTCCCCTGGCTCCGACCAGATACCAAGACCCAGGTGACGGTCGAGTACAAGCGCGATGGTGGTGCTGTTATCCCCCTTCGAGTCGACACCGTCGTCGTTTCAACTCAACATTCTGACGATATCACGACCGAGGACCTGAGAAAGGAGATTCTGGAAAAGATCGTCAAGCAAGCCATCCCCGCGAACCTTCGTGACGAACACACTGTTTATCACGTCAGTGATAACCGACTCTTACACATTTGTTTACCGGAACGCTGACAATCATGCAATATCCGACAGATCCAGCCATCCGGACGGTTCGTTATCGGTGGCCCTCAGGGTGATGCCGGTTTGACCGGTCGAAAGATCATCGTCGACACGTATGGTGGTTGGGGAGCACATGGTGGAGGCGCCTTCTCTGGCAAGGATTTCTCCAAGGTTGACAGGTCCGCCGCATATACCGCTCGTTGGATCGGTAGGTTGAATTCAGTCGAGGGATTCATTGATTAAACGGCTGATCGGCCTTGACCCCCTAATCATCAGCCAAGTCCCTCGTTTCCGCAGGACTCGCTAAACGTGTCCTTGTTCAGCTATCCTATGCCATCGGTGTCGCCGAGCCGCTTTCCATCTTTGTCGATACGTACGGAACCGGAACGAAGAGCGACCAGGAGCTTGTCGAAGTAATCCACAAGAACTTCGATCTCCGACCTGGTGTGATTGGTATGCTTATCCTGAAAAAGAGTGCGTTATCGTACTCAACGCGTTATCCCTCCAGTCCGTCAGCTTGATCTGCAGAAGCCCGTGTACCGTAAGACTGCTTCGTACGGCCACTTCGGTATGTGTCCCACTTGGCGTCTTTTCCCTGCACCCCACGACGGGAATTAACGATGCTACCCACTTTAGGAAACCCCGAATACACGTGGGAGAAGCCCAAGCAGCTCGTGCTCTAAAATCTCCAAAGTGCTCGTCGTTTCCTCCCTGCTACAGGTGATGATCTTCCGTGTTTCCGGTTTTCTCGCTTTTGCCACCCCCTGGGAGTCCACGCCGCATGCACAATTCTTTTTCGTCGGTCGCCTGCTGTGTTTTTACATTGTAATCTTAATACCCGCAATTTGATTCCTGTCCTGTAGTCAATGCTTAGAGCCGTGGAGGTGGCACGTCTAGACCGGACAGAATGAAACATGATGTTGGAAAAGTACCGAGCTCTCGCCCTCACCCTTGTGGTAGATTACCGCTAGAGCCGCACGTTGATAAGTTTTTTGGTACGGTCCGGAATAAAATTGGGTTTTCGACGCTCATCGCGCAGACGGTCAGCGTCTACCAACCTCGGGAGTGTTTTCCCATCATTGTCGGTGATTTCGAGAGGCTCCAGGCAGAAGAGTCCCCTCGGAACAGCACACATCCCTCCGTCCTCTCCCTTTTTGGTTCACTCTCAACAGTTGTTGACCAGACGCCCCCAGATTTTGATAATCATTCGAGGAATTCGAAATCGATAACGGAGCGGGTTCAAACCGTCGCTTTCGAATTTCCTTCTCTCATATCTTGCTCTCCCGGTTGCATTTTCCCAGGCTTACCACCCAGTTACCCTCCGACCTAATGGCGTTTCCAACTCCATATATAAACCCTTCATAGCTGCGCCGAAATGCTCTCCTCATCCGACCCTTCCTCACCCAAGCTCGCCTCAACAATAACAACCGGTTATTGTTCCTTGCCTCCATCCCTCTCGCTCCGAGCAGAAACCATCTCCTCACAATGCCTTCCATCGCTGAAGCCAAAGCTTTCGATGTCCTGTCCGACGCTGTTGACGAAGGTACACACACTGAGCTTTGCCCATCTTTTGGGCCGTAGTTTCTGACGCCGTTTCGCGTGCAGTCAACGTTTTGAAGGGCAAAGTCAATAAGCCTGTTGCCCACCCCCAGACCGCTCCTTCATGGGACGACGAGCCCGTCTTTGACAAGGAGAAGGAGAAGAACGGCTTCCGGCAGTACGACGATGCATGCGACCGCGTCAGGGAGTTCTATCGTGAACAGCATGGTATGCGCCTTCGGCTGTCTTGATAATTCAGCCTCACTGATTGCCCCCGTCCGAACAGAGAAGCAAACCGTCGCATACAACCTTCGCGTTCGCGAGGAATTTAAGCGAACCGTCAGGGCCCGAATGGGTATCTGGGAAGCCATGGAAAAGCTTAGCGAACTCGTTGACGACTCGGATCCAGATGTAGGTGTTTCCCGGCTATTTCATTCCGTTCCTCCCGCCGCCTCTTCATCGGCAATCCCGTATGGAGTTCTCGGTCTTGCACGCGTACGCGTTCCTTCGAGACACCTCCGTCGCACCAGCGAGATTGATATTTTTGACACCGTTACCGGGTGTTCCCACCATCACTTCCGTTCGGGTCGGGAAATTGATCTCATGCGATTTCCCTTCATTTTCCTAGACGACTGTCTCTCAGATCGAGCATTTATTGCAAACCGCGGAGGCCATGAGACGCGACGGGAAACCAGAATGGATGCAAGTCACCGGGCTAGTTCACGACCTGGGAAAACTTTTGTTCTTCTTTGGATCTCAGGGCCAGTGGGACGTCGTCGGAGATACTTTTGTCGTCGGCTGCAAGTTTTCGGAAAAGATCATTTACCCAGACACGTTCGAGAACAACCCAGACTCGAGGGATCCCGTGTACTCGACCGAGTATGGTGTCTACAGGCCAAATTGTGGATTGGACAACGTTTTGCTCAGTTGGGGTCATGATGAGGTGAGTGGAGAAATGTCCATATCTCCTTTCCCTCTTGGTTATCACCGATCCACCCATGGTTGGATGTGATGGGTGGCTAGAGCACCATCCACCCTCTCTCTTGCACCCCTGATCTTCGATTCTTCGATGTATTGACGCCTTCTCCTTTTTCATGTGCAGTACCTATACAACGTGTTGAAGAACCAATGCAGTCTCCCCGAAGCTGGCCTTCATATGATTCGTTACCACAGCTTCTACCCGTGCGTCTCTTTTCGTCCTTTTCCATTGGTTTGATACCATTCCTCATTTCGACGGCCGCGTGTTCTCTAGGTGGCATAGGGAGGGCGCGTACAGCCACTTGTGCAACGAGGCAGATAAGAAGGCGTTGGTTGCCGTCAGGGCTTTCAACCCCTACGACCTGTACTCCAAATCCGACGAACCCGTCGATCCCAGGAAACTCAAGCCGTATTACCAAGGGTTGATCGCGAAGTTCTTCCCTCCCGTCCTCGACTGGTAATCCCGTCCTCGTTCTTCCGTAACCGCCCAGGCACTCCAACTTCTTTTTCTTACCAACACCAACTCCCACGGCCCGGTAGAAAACAAAATGCTGACGCGCGCGTGTGTGCGCGTACAGCGTCCCGAGAACGCTCTTTTCTAGATATAACTTATGGTTTTTCTCATACGGTCGATGATGGACCTTTTACATGCATGGCGGTGCCATCTCATCATCAATCCCTGTTTCTTTCCGAACTTTTGAATACCCATAGATAGATCTGTAACATCCTCCCATCTTTCACTATTCTCTCGCGCATCTTCGTACTTAGTATTTAACCTTTGTACGTGCTTCGTTCTCTCTCTCTCCCTCTCCCGTAGATATAATCCCGTAATCTTAATTCTGTTTTTGTCCTCCTCTGATCACATTCCATTTCGAAAAGCCACCCGAAAGAGCGTCCCGGCCCCGGACACGAGACGAGGAACTAGACTCTGTAAGCATGGTGTCTATTCATGAGGCGTTCACACGCGAGTGGCTGAGCGAACCTTCGGATACGCACTCCGGAGGATTTGAATAAACCCATCTCGCAGCCAATACAACATACACAATGGTTATCGAATACACAAGAACGAGAATAGAACGAAGGGATCTACTCAAGGGCCCCAGGAACGACATTGAGACAGTTAAGCAAAAAAGGGGGGTCGTTAAATAGTGAGGTTATACTCGTACTCTCCACTACCGCTCTGGGATATCCAAAGTACGACCGCAGAGAGCATCAACCCTATGTTCTGGGCGACGTTGCAGTAGCCGTAGTACTTGTACATTTCGGGGTAGTCGTTCAGGATGTATTTGAGGATCAAGACGCACTATGGAAAGGGGGGAAGGGGGACCACGTGTTAGACGCATGTATCGGGTGGGAACAGTTTTCTCCCAAAGATAACCGTGGAAAGAGGGGAGGGGGGACACTCACGACGCTACCGGCGAGACCACCGGCCATCAACGCGAAACTGACAAACAAAAAGAGTCTTGCCCTCCAAACCGCCCTCGAATCCCCAAACCCGTCCTCTCCACGTATACGGTCCTTGTCGATCAAGTTGACGACGAGCATTCCGAGGAGAGAGCATATTCCTGGAACCCAGTCGACAAACGTGACGTGCACCAACACCGGTTCGGTTTCGTGTGGGGGTTTGGCGTGCGCGGAGAGGATCGCGGCGTCGAGGAAAGTCCAATTGGCGATGGCGAACTGTTTGGTCCCACGCACACACCGCGCGGTATCCGCGGGAGACACGAGGCGCACACACGCAGTTCCGCAGGATGAGATCCGTACCCAAAGATAACCCATAGGCGTGCGTATGAGAAAGAGAAAGAGCCGAGGAAAGATGGACGATCAGCTGAACCCATTCGCGGATCGGAGGGGGGTGGGATGAGCCTGGAGACGGGACATACCAATGCACCAGCGAGGTAAACACCGACTGTACGTTTGTGCTTTCCGAACCCAAAGGTAGGGCATGGGTTCAAACACACCCTACGTGGATCGTAGTCGGCTCGTGGTAAGGACATCGTCTTCGGTTGCGGTAAAGAGCTGAGGGGATGACGGATAAAGTTGGAAGATCGTAAGGGCTGCGCTACCGCCCATTCCAGATCACGTGGTAGCCGCGGTGTCACCTCAAAACACGTTGTTCGTGACAGGTTTGTGGGGCGAGTCCTCGAGGATATGAGTAAAAGCCGATTACCATCTCACAAATATTTAGATACAGTGGGTAATATACACGTGAATCACTCGTCATATTGAGTCAACTATCAGAGTTAGGGCGGTGAGGTCAGCACATGTTCTCGCGCGGACCAAGCTGGAACTTGGTGAAATTAACCAAGGGGAGGACTTACATCAAGCGTTAATGTCATGGAACTATTCACATCTTGGTCACGGTAAATCCCAACAAGGGAGTTACTACGTTCGTACAGTGATCCCTTCAAGCTGATCACAATGAACTGGAAGGTGTCCGACGAGTGTGAACGGATATAGTTGGCGATCTTCGCAACATTGGTGTTATCCAGCGCAGCATCAACCTCGTCCAATACGAAGAACGGCGATGGCTGGAAACTTGACGTCGCTTTAGGTCAGAAGTGGGGTTCTGGGCGCAGGGGTGTAGAAGATGTTTCGTACCTATGAATTGCAAAAAGAAGGGCTAGGGCCGCAATAGTCTTCTCGCCACCAGATAACTGCTCCATGTCACGGAACCGTTTCATCGGCGGCATAGCGTGATACTTGATGCCTGCAGCGTAGGGCTCCTACAGGCGGTGTCAATCCCGTCGGAAACCGAAATGAAAGGCAGAAAACAGGTTGACGCCATCCACAAACCTCACTGTCTTCCAAACTGAGATATCCCACTCCTCCAGTCGGTGCTGCTTTTCCACGAGTAAGATCCTTGTACACATCGTCAATCCTACCCGAGACGTGGTTGTAAGCCTTCATGAAGAGTTCAAATCTAGAAGGGGAGGGGAGATCATCCAAGTCAGAATTAGACTGATTGGGGCCTGCATGTGTTTTGGATGGCGGTGTGTCACCTTCTCTGTTTCACATCGTTGAATTGGTCACGGGCGTTCTTGGAGTCCTTTCGGGCTTTCTCGGCCTCCTTCTCAGTCTCCACGAGTTTGGCTTCAACATCGTCCAAGCGCTCGACGGCCTTGAGGTTTGGGGCCATGCGTTCGATCTCTGCGGTAACCTTGGCTATCTCTTCATCAAAGCGGGCTGCAGCTTCCGGTGAGGTGTCCTCCGTGTCTTCGTCCTCGAGTTCCGAATAATCGACTTCGATGCCGTAATCCTGAACTTGCTGGGGGCTCTCGCTCTCGTCTTCATCTCCGTCCACCTCCATTGGCTCTTCCTTACGTAGGCTCTCCTCCATGGGAACGTTTTTGAGGTTCCCTCTCAATAACGGGATCTTGATTTCATCCATCCTACAACGCCTGTAGATGGACGAACGCTCCAGACCGAGCTTCTCGATTTCACAGTTCTAAATTGGCGACAATGAGCGTGTTTGTGAAACGCGTCAACAACCATTTCACATACCTTGGTCGCGATGTCTTTGAGAACTTGGTCGACTGCCTTGGCGGCCTTGTTGAAAACTTTCTTTGCCTGTTCAACTTCGGTGGTACGGCTCTCCAGATCCTCGTTTGCCTTCCTAAGATCCTCCTTGAGTTCTTCTATATTGGCTTCGGCATCCCGAATGTCCGTCTCGATCTGCTGTTTCGTTTGCTCGTGGCGAACCAGCGCTTCATCCTCAGTTCGAATGACGTTGTCAAGATCGTCCAGCCTCGCCTGGGTAGCTCGCAGTTGTTCATCCTCAAACTTTATCCTAATACGGGTTAGACGACAAAACCGGGCGCTTAAACGAAATACCTACTGTGTCGTGAGGCGAGCAATCTGGGTGTCGAACCGGTGTCTCGCTTCGTTTACTGCTTGGGCAACCTTGAGCTGGCGCTCCTCGTAATCGCGAATGCTGCCAACTCCAATTCTTCGGCAAAAATCCCCAAAAACGCTGTCATCAGCTTCGCTAATAACCGCCTGGAGCGCTTCGACTTGTTCGCGCAATTGATCATGAGCAGCAGCAGCAGCGTTGACCTGAGGCGCCAGTGCATTGAGTTGACCTCTAATGTGTTGCAATTCCTGTAGGATGCCGGTCTTACGGAGCCGGGCTGCGTTCTTGGGGAGACTCAGAACCGCAAACACTGGCAAGAATCCCGACCTACCAGATCGTCCCTGGAGACCAACAGGGAGGATTCTAACCGTTCGATCTCAAGAAGAAGGGCTTCATCAGCTTTCCCTCTCGGCTTTTTGCTCTGTAGATCAGCCATTTGAGTGTGGAGGTTTTCCTTGACGCGATTTAAGCCTTGGAGGAGCTGCTTCAGATAGGGCTCCCGAATAGACCAGGGTGAGTATACCTTTGACATCCGTATCGTCCCACTTTTTCGTACTGTCGCGGGTGCTACGACCACCAGTGATTAGACCGCTCTTGTGGATGACTGTGCCATCCAGAGTCACAGCTATATCAAAGTTAGAACACACCGAGATGGTTCACAATGACCCACGTGCCTTTCACCTCCTGACCCTTGTCGAACACGACATAACGAGCGACGTCCATTGAATCACAAACAAGAGCGTTTCCGCAGGCGTGTTGAATGGCACGTTCAACGGCAGGTTCGTATTGAATTACATCGACAGCAAGCCTCGCTCCTTTCGCGAAAGACCGATACTTGTCATTGATGGGTTTCACCTGGATGCTATCAAGGGGGATGAACGTTGCGTGGCCCGCGCGGTGGTTACGCATATACTATATGCAACTCCCCTCAGCGCCCGCACCACAAGGCATAACCTCAACGTACCTCGATACAGTCGATAGCGGTCTTTTCCTCATCTACGACCACCGCGTCCATGTTCCTACCGAGGACGACTGCGACCGCCAATTCATACTTCCTTTGAGTTGGTTTGCACAAGTCAACAACACGCCCGCGGACGCCTGTGAGTAACTAAGGTCAGTCATTGAACTACAGGTTGGAAAAAAAAATACCGGGGAAGATTCTTGATAGGTTGGTCAAAGTTTCCTTGAGTTTGGCCTCTTTTTCCGATTCTTGCCGATCGACACTGGCTTGTAAGAGTTGGTGGTAGATCTCTCCCAACTTCTCATTTATCTCCTTTTCAAGTTGGCTATGGGAGAGAGTAAGATCAGTGGGGATTATGTGCGCCAATGTGAAACGCACCTGATCCGCACACGCTCGGAATGCTGCTTTTCCAATTCTTGTTTCGTGTTATTAAGATCCGCCTGTAAGCCCTTCACTTTTTTTTCCAGCTACAAGGGTTGGTGAGTCAGGAATATGGTTATCAGCCGGCATAACTCACATCATCGGATTTCTGCTGAACTTCATCCGCGTCTCGATCGAGCCTATCCCTCCGTTCCTCATGTGCGTTGACCCTTTCTTTCAGCTGGTCCAAAGCACGGGCTGCGGTCTTAAACTCACGGTCCAAAGTCTTCAAAGACTGCCGCTCATCGACAACGAGGACATTGGCGTTAGCTTTCCTATGGCATGATTAGGTGGAAGCCGAAGCGTTAACCCATTGTACCTACAGTCTCCGATATTCCTCTAGGTTCTCTTCGCTAAGGGAGGCACTACCCTCAGCAGCCCTACGTTGTTCCTCTTGTATGCGGTAAGAGAGCGAATAGAGAGATTAAAGGGGAAATTTACCTTGCACCCTGTCTGCCTCTTGGCGCACTATCTCCAGATCTCGATTGTAAGATGCGATCTTCTCCTGTTTCTTCTCGATGTCTTTGACGACTTGTTCCTTAAGTTTTGCGGAGTTCGTCTTCTTGCGGGTCGCATGAGAGATCTGGGCTTCTGCGGTGACAAGCTCCGGGTTCTGTATTAACTCGTCAACTAATCTCCTGGGTCCATAGCGAAATGTCCCGCATACCTTGGCTTCCAGTGTTTTCTCGGCTCTCTTCAACCTCCGTTCTTCCCGGGATACCTCGGTTTTAGACTTTGCTTGTTCTGCGCGGGTACGATCGAGGGCCTGCTGTTGTCGGTGTTGGTCTCCTCGAAGACCGCCGAGAGCCCGACTCTGTTTTTTAACCTCAGAGGCATTCGCTTTCAGGGATTCCTCGATGTGATACAGCTTGTATAGAGCACGTCGCAAAATTAGTTCATCCTTAACGAGAAAAAGAGTATGAGCAACGGGACAGAACGTTGTCGTAGTCTTGAATCTGACCTTCTGTTGGCACAACTTCTCATATCTGTCAACTTCATTCTTCTGTTCCTTATATTGCCTGATTTCTCCGGTGATTCCCCGCCGTTTCGTGAAGTTGAAAGTGGCGTTCTCGGTAGCACGTTCCTGAGCCTCTTTTGCCTTTTCGTACTCTGGGGCCAGTTCGAGGGAACCGCTGATCTGTTCAATCAGCCTTGTGAGCTCTTTCGGGGATTGCGAGGCAACCGCTTCAACATCTCCCTGGAAAACTAGGAAATTCTTCGCCTTGACAAGAATGTTGTGCGAGACGAGGGCGGCATTATAGGCGGAATAGGTGACGGTTCTGCCATCTAATTTGTATTCGGATGTCCCAGTGGTAGATATCCTGAATGGATGTGCTGATGAGCGGACCATACGTCGGACACTGTGGGATTTCTCACGTTCGTTGGAAAAGCCACTCTTTCTCTCCGTCGTGAAAAACCGCGAGTACCCATGCCCTCTTAGCCGAGGATTCTGGCTCCTCATCTTCGTCGATTTGTTCAGATGGTTCGTCTGGAGGTGCGGCCAGCTTCCTCCCACGGTAGACAAGGTCTTTCAGTTGGCTACTTCGCAATTGGGCACTCTTGACTCCGAGAACGAAGGAGATGGCGTCCATGAGGTTGGACTTCCCAGCCCCATTAGGACCGATAACCGAAGTGAAGTTCCGGAACGGTCCTATCGTCTGGTGGCCCCTGTGGCATTGTCAGCTCGAAGAATCATGAAGTGACTGGAAGATCTACCTGTAAGACTTGAAGTCGCATACTTCAATCCTCACCAAAGGCATGGTGGAGATGGAAAGGTATTAGGCGCGTTGTTATCTCGAACTCGACGCGTCGGCGAGCGTTGGGTTCAAGCTGTGACGCGATCGACACGCTCTTCTAATTATCCTTTCTTCCCACGGCTGCTTCGCTGTTCTACAATGTTATGAACTGATCCTCGCTTTGTAGTGAACAG
>Ga0307514_10005732_pt1 | contig 10981 bp, 7 predicted proteins | sample 16_EM_MG_FD_203088 | JGI IMG/M metagenome (GOLD analysis project Ga0307514, IMG submission 203088) | Populus trichocarpa ectomycorrhiza microbial communities from riparian zone in the Pacific Northwest, United States - 16_EM | ecosystem: Host-associated > Plants > Roots > Unclassified | place... | reverse complement strand
GTTTAATAATTGTCAAGGCAAGGTTAAGCACATCTCACATTTGAAGTTTTCCACTTTATAGTTTTCAAACTCAACTTAATCTAGCGCGTCAATTCAGAACCTGACTGATCCAGAACTGAAACGAGATAGGATTTTAAAAAAAATAAAAAAAGGAAAAATTCAGGGTATCCCCGTTAACCCGGCAAGATCCGATCAAAAATTCAGTTGTAACTCGTTGATTTTTGTTTTCTTACTAAAATGATATCGTTTTAATTTAAAAAAAAAAATTTAATCTAAACAACCAGGTCAAAACTCAAAACTCAATTCTTGAAATTCAATTTCCGTTGGTGGCTATAATTAATAGATCTTGAAAATTGCAATCATCATTGTCCAAACTCGAAACACGCAAGCTCGCATTCACAAAGACAAAAGGGATTTGGATAAACGCGAGGAAGAACAGATGGGGTTGGGGACAGGTGGGAGGAGAGAATGGGGAGACATTTTTGTGATGATTACAATTGAATTTTCCTCATAAATTTGCGAAGATTTCTTCTTTTCATTCAGATCTTGACATTTGGCGAGGGGTTCTAGAATTTCTTTCAAGGGCTCCACTTACATGAGAAATTGATAGCTATCTCTCATTTCATTGTCTGGGCCATGTTTTTGTACCTAACAGAATTGAGATTATTTTGATGTTGGGCATCTCCCTTTTTTTTCAAAAAAAAAAAAAATCAATTATGTGCTGTCAGCTTTATTGTGTTTTTCTTTTTTTTGCTTATTTTTGTGGTTAATTAGATTATTTTGTCAGATTATACATAAAAAATTTATAGTGTTTAAGCTGTAATAATGATATATTATAAGTTATATTGCTTGAGCTATTTATTAATATACCATGTTATTACCTCATACCATCAAATCCAAAAAATCAATTACATTGAGAGTTTAAATGGAAACAATCGGTTTCTTAAATATTCAAAATTAGTGTAATTACTATGAATTGCCTCTTGAAGTTATTTCTATATTTATTTAATAGTTAACATGAGAAGATCTGGAAAAAAAAAATTGAGTTGTGGGAATAATGCACCAAAAAGAGATTTTGAGTTCGATTTTAAGGTTTTTGTCCAATTTATTTTATTCTATACCACTGAACTATACAAAACATATATATTAATTTTTGAAAATAAATTAATTATAGTAATCAACCAATTAATACTATAAACATGAGAAATAAAAGATGAAAGATTTCATCACCTTTACTGACAAGACTGTCAAAAAATTAATTCAACCCAATAACTTAAACTATTAGTTAAAGTTTTAAAATATAATTTATATTATTTTCTAATATACCCTCTCAAGTGAAAACTCTTTGGGCTTGAAACTTGTATAGGTTCATTTTATCTTATGTTTAATTTTCATCAAATAAACATGAATGGTGAGATTCGAATTTATAACTATTTAATCATTAAAATTTTGATATTATATTAAAAAAATTATTTCAATCTAATAAATTAAATATAATTTATATTATCCTAGGAAATATTCTGCTCGAAACTCTTTATGGCATTACAGTACACAGAGACGGATGCTGTTTTCCCTGCCTTTCTGTAAAACAGTACAAGGGTTATTATACCTGCAGGCCCAGATCATATGATTATGAATCTCTCAGCAGGAGCACAAGTACAACCTGTTTTTTTGAAGGCTCTCGCCTACTGTACAATCAAATTGCAATGACAAACCGACAATCTTGAAGCAGTTGTTCTTACAGACAGGCTGCTGAGTTTTCAGAATCCAAGGTCGGCTCCATGCTCCATGATTACTTCTGCTCACAGGTAGTTCATCAACCAAGTTTAATCCGCGTCAAGGAATGGCATCAATGCTTTAAAGGAAGGACCACAAATTCTGGACAAGGAGTTTATCTACTGAGATTAACCCGTTTTATTTTTTGATTTCTTTTTCAATTGTTAGTGAGAATTGTTTTCCTTCTCGGAAAAAAATATGGGAAGTTGATGCTCAATACTCTTTCGTTTTTTCCTTCTAATTCTGGGATTCAAGGAGCTCAAGGACTAATTAACTCTTAACTAATTACCTTTATTTACTAAAACAAAGTGGCATGCTTCGTGGATTTTCAATGTTCATTAACTTATAATAAAAGTAGCAATGATTCTTTATTCTTTTATAATTTGGTGAGGTTTTGTCTTTTTGTCCCTTTTTTTTTTTACAGTTTTTAAGTTGGCTGGTTTGGATAATTTTTTTGGTTTTTTTATATATATAATTGATTGTTTTTTTTTAATTTTATATTTTAATGCTGGGTTGATTGAAAATTTGTTTTTATATTTTTTATATTTTATTTTTATAGGGTTATTATTATCTCATGATCAAGATCACATGTTTTTGTGGGTTAGCCACGTTGGCTTTGGCTTTTTTGGGTCCTTTTTTAATTGAGTTTTTCTCCTTTCATCATTCAACATTGGGTTGATTATGATTTTAACTTCATAATTGTTTTTTTTATTTGAAGTTATCACAGTCTCATGATTTGGGTTTGACAAGTTAACTTGGGTCGACTAAGACATTTTTTGTTTGTTTTTTAATTGATTAATGGCAAGTTATTTTTTTTATTTTTTTAATTGATTATTTTTTTCTCAACTTCATCATTTGATATTGAGTTAATTGAGAATTTGACTTTATATTTTTATTTATTTATTTTATATGGGGCTATCATGGTCTTTTGATCAAAATCACAATGTTTTGTGGATTAGCTAGGTTGGCTTGGGTTTTTTTGGTCATTTTTTAATTGAGTTTTTTTTAATCATTTTCATCCTTTAATATTGAGTTGATCAAGATTTGAACTTCATATTTTTTTTTTCTTTAGAGTTATCTTGGTCTCATAATCCAGGTTTGGCAAGTTAACTTGAATTGACTCAGGATATATTTTTTTAATTTTTTTAATTGATTTTTTTTTCAATTCAATCATTTAACATTGGGTTGATTGAGAATTGTGCCTCATATTTTTTTTTTATTTGCTTTCTATGAGATTATCACGATCTTATGACTCGGGTTAGGGGTTAACTTGGTTGCCTCGAGTTTTTTTCTCTTATTTATTTTATTTTATTTTCAATTTCATCCTTTAATATTGGATTGATTAAGAATTAGATTTTATAATTTATTTCGGTTCATTTTTTATGAAGTTATCTCGGGCTCATGACTTGGGTAACGAGTTTGGTCACTTGAATCATTTGGTTTTTCATGTTTGATTTTTTTTCTTCAATTTTATCCTTCAACATTGAGTTGATTGAGAATTGAGCTTCATAATTTGTTTTAATTTTTTTTCTATATGATTATCTCAGTTCCATCACTAAAATTTGACAGGTTAATCTGGATTGATTCGACTTATTTTTCTAATTGAATTTTGTTATCAATTTCATCATTCAATATTGATTTGATTGAGAATTGGACTTAATAAAAAAAATTATTTGCTTTCTACAGGGTTATCAGGATTTCATGACCTAGAATTGAGATTTGATAGGTTAACCCAAGTTGATCCGAGTAAGTCAAAGTAGATCCAATATGTTGTCGTCTTAATTTTTTTAAAAAAAAGACATCGTTTTAGATTTTTTTAGTCAAATTATATTTTTTTATCAGTTATTCGGATTGTCTTTAGATCTGCAAAGTCGAATATGTCACATTGGATTAACCTTTATATAATTTAATTTTTTTTGCTAGAAAACTTGTTAACAACACCTGAATATTTTTTTATGTGCAATAAAAATCTGATCTAATTTGTAGCGTAGCACGGGCAATTATCTATTATTAACTATTACCTTCTCTACTAAAAGAACCAACCTATTTAAATCCATTGTATTACAGCGGATAATTCTTACATGATTTAATTTTAAACATGTCCTAAGTAAGTACTTGGGTTGAAAATTTTTACCAATTTTATCCTCAATTGGTTTTTTTACTAATTAACCAAGTTGTATTTGGAGCGATTAAATTGATTAAAATACATTAAAATAATTTTTATATTATTTAATTTTAAATTTAGATTAGACAAGAAAATCGGTTATAAAGTGTTATTATAAAATAATTAAGGGGAGGGGTTGTTGAAAAGTAGCAACATTATTTGGAGCCTTTATTCAACAACTTGAAGGCTTCACACCCTAGAAAATGAAGAAAATCATCATGGAATCTATCAATGATCTAACAAATACACAATTATCAAAAGTAAAAAAATGTCTATTCTCACCACTATCACTCACTACAAAAAGCTTTCTTCTTGCTCATGCAAAAGAATAAAAGAGTGGAGATCAAAGTAGATATTAGAAAATATTCAAGCCCGTTTGAATACCTATATAAATAGAGAGTTGGCATAGCTTCTCTAATCTTTGTAAGAATTCTCACAAATAAAGTTGTATGGATAAATATTTTTTTATTTAATTACCATTCCATCCTTCTACGAGTCCAAATTGCTCAATAGCCTCCTTCTTTCTTCATACATTTCTCTTTAAAAAGATTTTTTTGGACCGACAGAGCATATATAAAAGACAAATTCAGTAGTTAACTCTCTAAAAGAAATGCAGTAGCAACTTTGATTATTAAAATTAGAGGTGAGAAAAAAACTGAAAAACCAAAAAAATTGAGAAAACTGGAAAAAAAACAGCTGAAAAAACCGAACCGTGAAAAAACCCGATTAAACTGATTAAAATTTTGCAAAAACCGACCGGTTTGGTTTGGTTTTATAAGCCTGAAATCGAAATAACCGAATCGAACCGAACCTAAACAAAAAAAAACCAGAAAAAAATCGAGCCAAACTGGAAAAAATCGAGCCAAACCGGTTTTTGTCCTAAAAAACCAAACCGAAACTGGCCGGTTTGAACCGGTTTCGGTTTTTTTAAAAAAAAATTCAATTTTGTTATTTTTTAGATAAAAACTGAACTGAACCAAAAATAATCATCCCTAATTAAAATAGCACATTAATTTCGCTGCCCGCACACGTTGGGTAAGGATTGGAGGTTTTTTTTTAAACCAACAGCTGTAATTTCATAACATATCAAATTGGCCGGTCTTAATTTGATTTGAGGAAAAACATTTATAAGACAATGATACTCAAACTTTGGTTTTTGTTTCTGGAAAAAAATAATTAAACAACATTGTTCTCTTGAATGTACAAAAAGAATGGTAAAACTGTGAGAAACATTTTTGTTAAACTAATCTAACGGGTTAATTTTGAAATTCTTTAAACAAACTTCTTATTTAACTTGAGTTTTTAATTAAATCGTGTGAGAATTACTATAATTTAATACAGATAATTTGATGAATCTATAGATATTCTAAACAATTGATAAAAACATAATTTGATTTAAAAAAAATATAAATTCAAGATAATAAGTTTTTTAATATTAAAACAATTATATATTAGATTAACTCCAGTTGAACATATGTTTTTTTTATTTTTTTGCTTTTTTCTCTTTCTAATTGAGTTTTTATTAAGCTCGGGTGGAATGAAATTCATGATTAAATTAATAATAATAAAAAATGTCTGGTTTGTGTAATTAATACGCTAGAGTATGAGGAAGGCTACAACATTATAGAGGTGCATGTGACTTCTTTAAAGTTCCGATTATGGTTTTTTTTTATGTCGTTGGAATAATTTTGATGAAGGCTTCCTTCCAAAGTGGCGTGTGGCGGCAATGGAGCTCTAGTACGATTTCAAAAATCAATTCTTATTTTCTTTTTATTTTCTTTCTTCTCCACTCGGTTTCTAAGCCTAAATTATTTTCTTCTTCCTAGGGATGCATTTTTTTTTTCTAATTTTCAATTGTGATACTTTTAGTTTTAATATTTTTAAAAACAAAAAAAATCTAAACATTTTCTTTACAAAATCAAGCTACAACTCGATAACAAAATGCTTGTTTTGAAAACCCCACATCAAGCCTATCTAAACAAACAACAAAGACAAATCTTGAATAAAAACAGCGTTAAATGATTAAATAAAAAAAATACATGACCAGAAAAAATTATAGCTTGGGAATCCACAGTACAATTATTTATGGTAGCATAGTCGTTGAAATAGTAAAATGCTCAGCTTTTTTACATATTGTTTTTCTCAGCCTGGATCTCCTGGCAACTTTCCACCTGGTAAACCTCCAGAGTAATTCCACTGACTTGGTTAGGGTATGAGCCTTGATACGGAAATATTGACTGCATGTTTTCTCTACAGGAACTGTTATTGACAATAGTCTGCCATCCAAGAAACAATGATTTCTATCTCTGTGCTCATGCGGGAATGATTGTGAGTATCACATAAAGCTTTTTAGATACCTGCGTTTTGGGATCTCATCGTGATTTCTTGAATGTGCTTTCCTTTGGCTGTAAGAACGTCCAGTCTTGTTAGGTTTCATCTGTAACTTTTACCCCTTGTTTCCATGCACAGGTGACTGCTAGCCCCGTCTGAGGAGGTCGTCAACCTTCCCACATTTCACTGTCTAAAACTACCCCTGAATCCGGGGTGGAGATTCTTACACACCTTTTCATTACAAGGGCAGACCTCTTGCATGCTCCTCGACAGTGCATTTCAGCACTGTTAAGGTGTGCTGTTATAAATTAATGGATGGCCCTGAATGTTCTTTAATTGTTTTTCCTTCTAGAATGAATTGACAAGGAAGTAAAGGTACCTTTGTGATAATGTTTTCCTTCCTTTCGCTAAAATTAACATGTTTTTTGATTCCAGAAGACATTGTTTTTTATTTACTTCGCATGCAAACATCCATCTCGCAACGAAAAATACCACAATTCTAAACGAAAACTACTTCGTTTAAGGCATCTGTGAGAGAACATGGAGGGAGACTGATGGAACCACGGCAACTTCTTGGTTGGTTTTCAATTTCCCTCTCCTTTTCTTTGGCCATTGAGCAATAAGTAGGTCAAAAGTTATACTTCATGTTTAAACTTGAAGACTTTTCAAGCTAAAGACTTGGACTTGAAGGTGAGATCTTTGGTAGACCCTCCTAGATCCAGTAAACCTCCTGCAAATACCAGCTATATGCACCCCTTTATTTATATCCGCCAACAACCATTACAAAAATTAGTGGAGCCTTGAATAGAAGATGAACAGCTTGTAGTGGAGCCCAACCAATCCATTAGCACCAAAACATTTTGGTATTTTTTTAAAGATCGTCTCATTTTTAAACTGTGAAAGCTTGTCACTTCATGATCACAGTCAGAACAGGAGTCAAAGCAAGATGATGATCAGTTCAAATTGGAAGAAATTAAATACAAAAAGGTTTGATCTTTGTTGAATAATTCATTCATTTTTTTAAAAAAAAAACAAGCTAACAACAATACTACCATATGGTCCATATTTATTTGTGAATCATCACACTTGTCTATCATTTTCTTTCTTTTATGTTTTAGAATATAATTGGAAGGTTTTTTGCACTCAAAATTATATCTATTTTCTAATCCAATAATATATATATAAGGGTTTTGTATTTTTTTTATATAGTATAGTCTATTTTATGAGTCTCACGTTATTCAAGTAAGATATATCAAAGGATTCATTGGCTTTTTATGAAAAAAAAGAAAAAAAAGAAGAATCATTTGAGTTTCACATGATTACTAATTAATTTTGTTGATTAAAACTGAAGGAAGAATTTGATTGAGAATTCATGAAACATTAAGGATCTAATTGAAATAGAACAAAAATAGGCTGGGGATTTAACCAGAGCGACCCTTAAAGATTGGTGACTTTTTCTAGGTTTGCCCAAAATGATATTATTATTTTTAAATTTTAAACTTTTTCTTCTTCTTTCCAAACAGTGGCAATAAATTAAAACACCATCTGAGAGAGTATTCGAGTTTGGGTTCTTTCTCTTCTTTCTCTGCCAGAATTTTACTTGTTTCGGTTCTGTCGAGGTGTTCCTCACCAAGCAAAATAGTATCATATAAATTGCATCTAAAGGTAACCCATTTCTAATCCACCAACCAAGCTTCCATTTTTATGTTCTCACATTGATGTTAAGCTCTGTATTTACTTTGAAATTATTTGATTTTGTTCAGGTTCTGGATCTGACTGTAAATTAGGTTTTTTTTTTTTTATCTGAAATAGAATGCAATCTGTAGTCAATGATTGTTGAATTTCTGTTGTTTGGATTAATGGGTTTTGTTTCTTGATGCCTGAAGTCATCATTTGGGGTTTAAAGTTTTGGTCTTTTTTGCTTCATGTGCAATGAATTAGAGCTTACATTTCGAGTTTGGAGTAGAACTGCTATTGTACAATCAGGGTTTTGGGTTTTTTGAGTTTGAGAATTTCTGCCATGGATGGTAGTCCTGGAGAATCATCTGACTCTGGTTCTATTGTATCTAATGCTCACTCGTTGAAAAATGGTGGTTTGCATGATGACGATGGTTGTCCAAGGCAAGTGTCACCAATTAGAATTGGTGGGTCGAGGAATACAAGTCCTATCGGTTGTGTTGGATCAAGGAATACTAGCCCTTCTCGGCAAAAGGTGATTAAGACCAAGCCGCGTGGTTTAGATGAGGAAACGGTAGCTACATTTGGTAAGGTTGTTCACCCAGATGTTCAAATGGAGGATAACATATGGGCAATGTTGCCTGAGGATCTGTTGAACGAGATTTTATTAAGGGTTCCTCCGTTTATGATCTTTCGTCTTCGTTCAGTTTGTAAAAGGTGGAATTCAATTCTCCAAGATAGTTGTTTTCTTAAATTTCACTCACAAGTGCCTTCTCATGGGCCTTGTCTTTTGACATTTTGGAAGAACTTGCAGACCCCACAATGTTCAGTTTTCAGCTTGCCCCTGAAAGCTTGGTATAGAATTCCGTTTACATTTTTGCCACAGTGGGCATTTTGGTTGGTTGGTTCTTCAGGAGGCCTTGTTTGTTTTTCTGGACTTGATGGGCTAACTTTCAAAACTTTAGTTTGTAATCCGCTCACGCAAACTTGGAGAACATTACCAGGCATGCATTATAATCAGCAAAGGCAGTTGATAATGGTTGTGGATAGAATAGACCGCTCATTCAAAGTGATAGCCACTGGTGATATTTTTGGGGACAGGTCATTACCTACTGAAGTGTATGATTCAAAACTTGACAGATGGTTGCTTCACCAGATAATGCCTGCAGTCAACCTTTGCTCCTCAAAGATGGCATATTGTGACTCTAGATTGTACCTGGAAACCCTTTCACCGCTTGGTTTGATGATGTATAGGCTTGACCCTGGTTACTGGGAACACATTCCAGCAAGATTTCCCAGGTCCTTGCTGGATGGATATCTGGTAGCCGGCACTCAGAAGCGTCTGTTTTTGGTTGGAAGGATTGGCCTTTATAGTACTCTTCAGAGTATGAGGATTTGGGAATTGGATCATGCAAAGATTACGTGGGTGGAGATTAGCAGGATGCCGCCAAAGTATTTCCGAGCTCTGTTGAGGTTATCAGCTGAAAGATTCGAGTGCGTTGGTCAGGACAACTTGATTTGCTTTACATCTTGGAATCAAGGAAAAGGTCTTCTATATGATGTGGATAAGAAGGTCTGGTCTTGGATTGCTGGATGTGCTCTTCAATCATACAATAGCCAAGTCTGTTTCTATGAGCCAAGATTTGATGCGTCCATCTATTGAGCTGGAAATCTTGCTTGCTCTCAATGCCCTGCTCTCTCTTCAGAACATTCAATAACTAGGCCTTGTTCTATTGGCTGCTTGTGACTGATGAGTTCAGTTCCTCTGGCTTTGCATACTAAATTGTAATTATTCATTGACCGAGGAATCATTTCACATCACTGAGTTTTCTTATCAGCTAACGATTGTATGACTTGGAATCAAGATTCTATGATGCCTTTGGCTTGAGCAGTGTCGACCTAGGAATCATTTCATATCACTGAGTTTTCTTGTCTGCTAATGATTGTATGACTTGGAATCAAGATTCTATGATGCCTTTGGCTTGAGCAGTGCTGCACTCAAGTCGTTTGGATAGGTACTCAATGGATAATGATATCTTGGGGAAAAATTGTAAGATTCTCTCTTTTCCAACTTTTGTGCATTTCTGAAATATTAAATCACATGAAAATTACCCATCTTGAACGATTATGATTTCCTTGCTCATTAGTTGTGGTGCTTGTTTCTTTACATGCTTGTTGACATCATTTTGTGCATTGTAGTTGCGTTACTCATTTGGTTTCTGACTTCTTAGTGTTCTCTCACAAATTGATTAGCTAGTATTTAAGCATATAATTTTTTGGCTAGAACCATCTCATATTTTTCAAGATTGCCATTCCTGAAGGAGAGCCTTTTCTTCTGGGTGGGCAACATTTCTTGCACCCTGACACGTGTTGATAATTTCTAGAAAAAAATGTCAGGCATTATTATTACAACGGCTACATGTGAATGATGATGCTTTTTTAGTTATGCTAGTCGGTCACCTCCCCTCTTCATCACAATCCTTACATGGAAGGATGTCTTTTTAGTTCTGTTCCTTGATCTTCTCCCCACTTCTTTATTCTGACCATTTGCATCAGCCAAGAATGGTCATATAGTTTTGATTTCTGCAAAATCAGAATTGTCTTTCCTCCAACTCTTGATACCATCTCATAAATTCTCCGCTTTTGATGGTTCTGTTGTACCAACCTGTACGTGTCCATCTGCAAATATTATTTTCCAGGTTCAAAACTTTATTCTGGCTGTGCCTTGTGTACAAATTGCACATGAAGGAAGAGGGGAGATGCTTGATAATTAGGCGAGGGAATCATCGCATAGATACCTGTTTGTTCTTCACTTTGGTAGTGTTTGGTTACTGTTTTGAAAGTATAGAAATTAGTTAGATTTATTTTATGTTCATGACTTTTCAATCATACATGTTTTTGTCTTTGCTATATCTGTCCATTCTATTCCAAAACATTAACAAAACACAACCTTAGTTATGTGATCCTTCAAGATGTGCCGGTTGAACAAGTTAACAACTATATAGAGACACCATCCCTTTTAAGCCACTCTAA
>Ga0307514_10005731_pt1 | contig 10982 bp, 10 predicted proteins | sample 16_EM_MG_FD_203088 | JGI IMG/M metagenome (GOLD analysis project Ga0307514, IMG submission 203088) | Populus trichocarpa ectomycorrhiza microbial communities from riparian zone in the Pacific Northwest, United States - 16_EM | ecosystem: Host-associated > Plants > Roots > Unclassified | place... | reverse complement strand
CCATGAGCCACGAGAAGCGGGATGCCCGCACCGATCTCACCGGCAAGCGGGCCCTGCTCACCGGCGGTCGGGCCAAGATCGGCATGTACATCGCGCTGCGACTGCTGCGGGATGGCGCGCACACGACGATCACGACCCGCTTCCCCCGCGACGCGGTGCGCCGTTTCACCTCCCTCCCCGACTCGCCGGAGTGGATCGACCGCCTCCGCGTCGTCGGCATCGACCTGCGCGACCCTGCCCAGGTCATCGGGCTCGCCGAGTCGGTGACCGTAGCGGGCCCGCTCGACATCCTCATCAACAACGCGACCCAGACCGTGCGCCGCTCTCCCGGCGCCTACCAGCCCCTCGTCGACGCGGAGCTCGCACCCCTGCCCGACGGCCCGCTGCCAGAGCTGGTGACCTTCGGGCACACCAACGACCAGCATCCGCTCGCGCTGCAGCAGTCGGTGGCCGCGCATCCGATCCTGGCGGCCGCCGCCGCCAAGGCGGAGGAGCTCACCGAGCAGGCAATGGCCGCGGGATCCAGCTCTCTCGACCGGCTCGCTGCCGGCACCGCCATCGACGCGGGTGGCCTGCTGCCCGACCTCGACCACCAGAACTCCTGGACCCAGCACGTGCAAGAGGTCGACCCGCTCGAGATGCTCGAGGTGCAGCTGGCCAACACGACGGCCCCGTTCATCCTCATCTCGAAGCTCCGGCCGGCGATGCAGGCCTCGACGGCGGCGAAGAAGTACATCGTCAACGTCAGCGCCATGGAGGGTGTATTCGGCCGCGGCTACAAGGGCCCGGGTCACCCGCACACCAACATGGCCAAGGCCGCTGTGAACATGCTGACCCGCACGAGCGCGCGCGAGATGTTCGAGACTGACGGCATCCTGATGACGAGCGTCGACACCGGCTGGATCACCGACGAGCGACCGCACCCGACGAAGGTGCGACTCGCAGAGGAGGGCTTCCACGCCCCGCTCGACCTCGTCGACGGCGCGGCTCGCGTCTACGACCCCATCGTGCGCGGCGAGGCGGGTGAAGACCTGTTCGGCGTCTTCCTCAAGGACTACAAGCCGGGGTCATGGTGAACGCGGCGGCCATCGTGCTCGCTCTGCTTGTCGCGGCCGTGCCAACGACGTCAACCACTGAGACGTTCACCACGACAGAGCACCCCGCGGGCACACCCATCGAGTGGATCGTGCCGGATGGCGTGACGAGTATCACGCTCACGGCCGCTGCCGGCAACGGCGGCAGCTTCGTCCCCACCCGCCCGGGTGGCCTTGGTTCCGTCGTGACAACCACCCTCGAGGTGACCCCCGGGCAGTCCCTGTCCATCGTGCTGGGCGCCGACGGCTCGCCGACCGGCGCCGGCGGTGCTGGGTACGGACTCGGCGGCACCGGGCTCACTGGCGCGGGCGGCGGCGGAAGCACCGCCGTGCTCCTCGACGGTGAGGCGGCCCTCGTGGCCGGCGCTGGCGGCGGAAGCGGCGGGTCGGCCAAGGATGGCGGCGGCGGAGCAGGAGGAACACCCGTCGGCGCCGCAGGAACCCGCAATTCCGGCACGGGCGGCTCCGACGGCGTCGGCGGCGCAGGCAAGGCCCCGTGGGGTGGTCCAGGCGGCGCCGGACTGCTCGGCAGCGGCGGCACCGTCGGCAGCGACAACGGAGCGGGCGGCGGAGCTGGATGGGGTGGCGGAGGCGCCGGCGGCTCGCTCGGTGACGGCGCCGGAGGCGGTACCTTCCCGAGCACGCTCGACCCGACGGCCTACGCCCTCCGTTCTGACGCGACCGTCGACGGCTGGGTCACGCTCGACTACCTCCTTCCCGTGCCGGAGCCAACTCCCACGCCCACGCCGGCGGCTGCGGAGCCGAGCGGGCTGGACACCGGGTTGCTCGGTGGGGCGGCTCTCGCGATCCTCGGCCTCGGGCTCGGGCTCATCATCGTCACGGCGATCGTGCGCGGCAGGCGGCGCGGGCGATGACCGGCGTCGATTTTCTTCGTGGGGCTGGTGACGGCATCCGGGTCGTCGTCCGCTACCGGCTGCACGACGAAGTCGAGGGCGCGACGGATGCGGTCGGCTACGTGAGCGGTCGCAACGACACCCACATCGTCGTCGCCACCACTCGCGGCCTCACGACCATCGCATTCGACGACGTGATCCTCGCCAAAGAGGTACCGCCGCCCCCGGCCCCTCGGCGCTAGCGTCGCTTGATCTCGAGCTCCGCCGTTGCCAGCACGTGGTCGGTGATGAGGCCAGAGAAATCGATGAGTGTCGTCGTGCTCTCCCCGACGATGGGCTCGTCGAGTGCGTAGACGGTGTACAGGTAGCCATTGTCGACGACGCAGGGCCCGACGTAGACACCGGGACCACCGGTGCCCGCGCCCTCCCCGCTCGTGCCAAGCACTCCGTTCTCGACCAGTCCGTCCGGGGTCGACGCTAGAGAGGTCTCGTTCGCGGAGATTCCGGTGACGAGCCAGTGGGTGTAGACGGCGTAGTTCGGGTCGGTCATCGTGACCGCGAACCCCGCGGTGCCAACGGGTGCGCCCGTCCATTCCAATTGTGGTGAGCGGTTCTCCCCGCTGCAGAAGGGCTCGGCTGAACCAACCGCCCACTCGGGGAGGTAGCCCTCATCGTCGAGGTCGGGACTGCTCAGTACGAAGCCGGACTCCGCCCCTGTGCCGTCGACCGGTTCCGAAACCTCGGACGGCGCGCATCCCGAAAGGCCGAGGATCAGAACGGCGACGAGGAGGGTCGGACGCATCATTGGGCCAATCGATCGGGGACGATATCGATCCACAGCATATTGGCCGAGGCACCGGAGGGCGCCGCTACGATGAACGTAGCGTAGCGACAGGCGAGTCGACGAGCGGGTCGACGAAGGGCGGAGGACGAATGGCAGCGCGGGGAGCGGTCGACGAGCGCATCGAGAATGCGGCTCTCGATATCCTTCGAAGCCGCGGGCCTGTCGCCGTCACCATCGAGGCCGTCGCACAGACCTCCGGCGTCGCGAAGACCACCATCTACCGTCGCCACGAGAACCGCGCCTCCCTGCTGAGAGCAGTCGTGTACTCCTCGAGCACGTCGATGGAGGTGCCGGCCGGACTCACCGCCTACGCGATGCTGCACTGGTTCCTCGGCCACGCGCGCGACACGATCGACAACGTCGTCGGCCGCGGCACGGTCGCCGCGCTGCTCGTCAACGACGATCCAGAGTTCACCGCGCTGCTGCTCGGCATGATCCGCACCCGCAGCCAGCCGCTGCGCGATGCGCTTCGCGAGCGCAAGGCGGCGGGAGAGCTGCGCGAGTCGATTGACGTCGAGCTTCTCATCAGCCTGCTGCTCGGCACCTTCATGGCCGAGTCGATCCGCGGCAAGTCAACCAGCGAGAGCTGGGCAGACGAGGTGCTGGCCCTACTGTGGCCAGCCCTCGCTGCCGACTAGCTAAGAGCTGACGGACGTCCTGGAGGCTGCGGGCTTCTTCGCCGCCGGTGCCTTCGCCGCGGGCGACTTCGCTGCTGGGGTCTTCGCCGCTGAGGCCTTCGCTGCCGGGGCCTTCGCTGCTGGGGCCTTCTTCGCCGTCGCTGGCTTCGACGCCGCGGCGGCCTTCGTCGCCGCAGGCTTCGCGCCGGCAGGCAGCACGCGACCAGCCGCTCCCGCCGACTTCTCGTGCTTAGCGTTGGCCGTCACCTTGCCTGGGTTGAAGTTCGAACCAGGGTCGACGCCAGTGAACAGCGCGTTCATAACGGCGACGCCTCCCGCGGAGATGTCGTCCTCGAGCCACGGAGAGTGCTCGACGCCGACGCCGTGGTGGTGCGAGAGCGTGGCGTCGTTGTCGACGAAGGACTGCTGGATGCGGTTCTTCACGAGGTTGTACTCGGCGATCGGGTCGTTCTTGAACACGAAGGCGAACGTGAAGTAGAGGCACGCACCCGAGTGGTACGAGTGGCTCATGTGCGACATGATCCAGCCCTGGATGCCGATCTCGTCGAAGGCGGACTGCGCTGCCGCGTAGGCAGCGTCGTGCACCTGGTTGACCTTCGACCACGGCATGGCGGTCTCCGACACGTCGCCAGCTGCTCCCATGTCGAGCAGGAAGTCGCGGATGTACGGGGTGTCGAACTTCTTCTGGTCGTAGAGCACGCCAGGGCCGGTACCCACGAAGGTGATGCCGTCGTGGTCGCGGATGATCTTCTCGGTCAGCAGTCGCGTTCGCTTCGCGTGCTGCGCCGATCCCTCGTAGCCGATGAACGAGAGGCAGAGGCCGCTGAGGTCCTTGCCCCACTTGGCCTCCATGATCTTCGGCAGTGCGGTCTCAGCCATGAACTTGTCGAAGCCCTTGCGCTTCTTCGAGGTCGACAGCGAGAACTCCGTCTCGCGGGCGTCGGAGATGCGGGTGATGGATGGCGCAGCATCCGATTCCGAGATCGCCTGCATCGCCGCGATGCCGGCCTCCCAGGTCGGGAAGAAGTAGGCGTAGACGTCGCGCTTCTCTGGCACTCGGTGCACCTGAACCGTCACCTCGGTGATGACGCCGAGGCGGCCCTCCGAGCCGAGGATCATCTCGCGAACGCTCGGGCCGCTTGAGGTCGAGGGCAGCGGGCGCAGCACGAGGAGCCCGTCCGCGCGCGCGACGCGAAGACCGCGGGCGATGTCGGCGATATCGCCGTACTTGTCGGACTGCATGCCGCTGGAGCGGGTGGCAACCCAGCCGCCGACGGTGGAGTGGGTGAAGCTGTCGGGGAAGTGCCCGATCGTCCAGCCCTTGTCGTTGAGCTGCTGCTCGAGGTCGGGGCCCTGGGCGCCCGCCTGGATGACCGCGAGACCCGACTCCTCGTCGATCGAGGTGACGAGGCGAAGGCGTCCGAGGTCGAGCGAGATCACGGTGCGCTTCTCGGTGGGCAGCGGCTCGAGGCTTCCGGCGATGTTGCTTCCGCCACCGAAGGGGATGATGACGGCGTTGGCCGTGACGGCGGCCTGCACGACGGCGAGAACCTCGGCCTCGTCGGCCGGGTACACGACGACATCGGGAGCGCGCTCGATCCAGTTGTTGCGGATGCGAACCAGGTCGCGAAGGCTCTTGCCGTAGGTGTGGATGACGCGCAGCTTGTCGTCGGTGCTCACGTTCTCTGCGCCGACGATGCCGACGAGAGCCTTTGTGAACGCGGCGGTGACGTTGCTCGCCGGCACGCGCAGGTCGTCGAACGACGGCTCACCCTGCTTGGTCGCCGTCTCGAGGTCGAGGCCGACATTCTTGATGACGAAGGGTGCGAAGCCTGGCTTGTCCTCGTAGTGGAAGCCGACGCCCTCGTTGCCCCAGCCCCACCACTTCATGTGCTTGACGTCAGTCATTTCTTGCCCTTCGCTGCTATTTTCGGGACACCCGGGAGGGTCACGGAAGCGTGAAGCTTCTCGACCTCGAGGGCGAGTCGGTGGGAGAAGTCCTCAGACGTCTCTCCGTCATGGTGGCGCATCGGCGCGCCAAAGACTATTGCGACACGGAATCTGCCGTTCGACGGCCAGCTCTGCCCGCGGGGCATCGCGACATTCGCCCCGACGATGGCCACGGGGAGGCATGGCACGTCGCAGGCGATGGCGAGGGCAGCGGCGCCCGGCTTGAACCGACCCATCTCTCCCGTGGCGGAGCGCCCGCCCTCGGGGAAGATGAGTAGCGGAACGCCGCGCTCGAGCAGGCCCTTCGAAAGGCCCCCGCTCCTGCGCGCGCCGACCCGGTCGACCGGAAACGCGTTGAAGAAGAGCGCGGTGAGCCACTTGCGCCACTTCACGTCGAAGAAGTAGTCGGCCGCGGCACCGGCCGCGAGGTAGCGGGCGTGACGGTACGGGAGTCCACCGATGATGAGCGGGGCATCCAGGTGGCTGGAGTGGTTGGCGACGACAACGAACGACGGGCCGAGCTTGCGAAGCCGCTGCTTGCCGTGCACCTCGACCCGGGTGAGGCTCCAGACGAGCGGCTTGAGCATGAGGCGCTGCGCGACGAAGCGCATGCCGACGAACAGCGGGGAAGTGAAGCGGTCGTTGTGCCGCGTCTCGATCTCGTCGGCCATCAGCGGGTGCCGGCCCCGTGCGCGCTCTGGCTGCTCGAGGCGGTCGCTGGATGCTCCCGGCTTGACGAGATAGCGCGTGAGATCCAGCGCACCGACACCCGGGGAAGGTGGCGGATGACCCACATGAGGAAGGAGTAGCGCGCGCTCGGCACGACGATCACGCGGCCGCGCTCCGAGGCCCGGATGGCGCTGGCGACGGTCGACGCCGCATCCACCCAGAGAAAGCTCGGAATCGACCCAGCGTTGATACCGGCGCGCTGGTGGAACTCCGTGCGCACCCATCCGGGGCAGACCGCGAGCGCAGACACCCCGGTGCCGCGCAGCTCGTTCGCCAGGCCCTCGGTGTAGTTGAGCACCCAGGCCTTGATCGCGGAGTAGGCACCGGTGGTGATGAAGGCCGCGGTGCTCGAGATGTTGATGATGCGACCGCTGCCGCGCGCCGTCATCGCACGAGCGGCGGCACCACTCAGAACGAGCACGGCGCGGCACATGACGTCGAAGGCGGTGTCGAGAGGCTCCACGTCTGGGGTCGCGAGCTTGATGTGAAGGCCGAAGCCCGCGTTGTTGACGAGCACATCGATGGGGGCGTCGGCATCCTCGATGCGCTCCGCGACGCGGGCCACCTGGGATCGGTCGGCCAGGTCGGCGGAGATGAGCTCGACCGAGGGGGCCCCGAGGGAGCGCAGCTCGGTCGCCGTGGACTCGAGCCGTGCCGCATCCCGTGCAACGAGGACGATGTCGTAGCCACGGCGCGCATAGCCCTTGGCGAACTCGGCGCCTATGCCAGACGTTCCGCCCGTGATGAGAGCCGTAACCATGCGCCTAACATTACGCTACGGGGAGCGTAGCGATACTGCGTAGACTCGTGCCTGACGAGTGGTTCCCCCGACCCCGAGAGGTATGCAGTTGCCGGAATACAGTGGCTCGAACGTCGACGACGTCAATCGCCCTGCCCCGGACTTCGACGTGCGCGAATATGCGCGCACCGCCGTCGGCAACCTGCGCGAGGGGCTCGACCTTTCCGCCTACGAGCATTCCCCCCTTTCCGTGCCGACGCTGCGCACCATCGCACTGCTTCAGGCCCTCGAGCGCTCGACCATGCAGCACCTGCGCACCGTGCTCGTTACCCCGACCCACAAGGATGCGCGCATCACCGCGTTCCTCACCACCTGGGCCTTCGAGAAGTTCTGGATCGCCGACGCGCTGTCGGGGATCCTCGCGGCCCACGCCCCACTCCCCCAGTCGCGTCGACGCCCCGCCATCGTTCGCTTCGGCCGCGAGGTCGCCGAGCGCTTCGCGCCGATCCGCGAGTCTCTCGTCGCGAACCAGATCGGGGTGCCGGTGCTCGCCGTGCACATGGCGACCGGAGCCATCGACGGCTGGCTCACCCAGGCCGCCTACGCGCGCATCGCCGAACTGGAGCCCACCGAGGAGCTCACCACGACGATGGACACGGTGCTCGGCATCAAGGCGCGGCACCTCACCTTCTTCGAGCCGCAGGCGGAGTACCGCCTTGGTGCCTCCGCCAAGGCCCGCACCCTCAGTCGCACCAGGCTGTCGCGATCGGCCTGGCCGATCGGCGCCGGCGAACTCCCGACCTCTGATCGTCACTTCTTCTTCGACCGCCTCTTCCGCTCGTCCCCCGGGCTGGCTGAGAGCATCGATTCCGCCATCGACGGCCTACCAGGCCTCTCCGGACTCGGGCTCATCGCCCGGGCCGCAGGAACCAGGAGCGCAGCATGACCCCCGCCCCCACGACCACGACGAAGGCAGCCAAAGCCCCGAAGCCTGCGAAGGCAAGGGCCGACGGCCTCACCAACGAGCACGTCTTCCTCACCGGCGCAACCGGCTTCGTCGGCCAGGCGGTGCTCGAGCGCCTGCTCAGCGCCTACCCGAAGACCCGCGTCTCCGTGCTGATCCGCGCCAAGGGCAGTGCTCCGGTCGAGCAGCGACTCACCCAGCTCATGCGCAAGCCGGTGTTCAAGAACTGGATCGAGTCGGTCGGTGGCGAGGAGAAGGCCCTCGCGGAGGTCGCTCGCCGGGTGACGGTCGTCAACGGCAGCCTCGCCAACGTCGGAAAGCTCCCCAACGACATCGACGTCGTCATCCACGGAGCGTCGACCGTCTCGTTCGACCCTCCCATCGACGAGGCCTTCGACACCAACGTCGGCGGCGCGTTCAGCGTCTACGGGGCGCTGCTCGAGAGTGGCAGCAATCCCCACGTCGTGCACGTCTCGACCGCCTATGTGGCTGGCATCCGCAAGGGCATCTCGCCGGAGGCATCCCTCACCCACAACGTCGACTGGCGCACCGAGTACGAGGCGGCCAAGTCTGCCCGCATCCGCGTCGAGAACGAGTCGCGGCAGCCGGAGGCCCTTCGCCGGTTCCTCAACGCGGCCAAGGCCAACAGCGGGAAGGCCGGCCCGCAGGCCGTCGCCACCGAGGCGGAGGCCGCCCGCGTCGCCTGGGTGACCAAGACCCTCATCGACCACGGCCGGATGCGCGCCGAGAGCCTCGGCTGGACCGACGTCTACACGCTGACCAAGGCCTTCGCCGAGCGGGCGGCAGAAGAGCTCTGGGCCCAGTCCGGCCACCGCCTCTCGGTGCTGCGACCGTCGATCATCGAGAGCGCCGTGCAGCACCCGTACCCTGGCTGGATCGACGGCTTCAAGGTCGCCGACCCGCTCATCATCGCCTACGGTCGCGGCCTCCTCCCCGAGTTCCCTGGTGTCCCCGACAGCGTGCTCGACATCATCCCGGTCGACCACGTCGTCAACGGCATCATCGCCGTGGCCGGAACCCGCCCAGAGCCCAATGACGTCACCTACTACCAGGTGGCTTCGGGCCGCAGCAACCCGCTGCCGTTCCACGTCATGCACGGCTACGTGCACGAGTACTTCGTCAACAACCCGGTGCCACGGGATGGCGAGCCGGTCAAGGTGCGCCGCTGGCGCTTCCCCGGTGGCGAGCGCGTCGAGCAGGCGCTCGTGCTCCGCGAGAACATGGCAGCCCGCGCCGAGCGCCGCATCACCCGCAAGCGCACCCTGACCAAGCGCCGTCGCGCTCGCTTCGACACGATCAAGCGTCTGCAGCACGGCCTCGAGGTCATGCGCGGCTACTCCGAGCTCTACCGGGCCTACGTGCAGACCGAGGTCATCTTCGACGACCGCAACACGCGTGCCCTCCACCAGTCGCGCTCCCCGGAGCTGCAGGCGACTCAGGGCTTCGACGTCACGGCGATCGACTGGCACGAGTACACCCAGAAGGTGCACTTCCCAGCCATCACCACGATGACCAAGGCCTTCGTCACCCGACCCAAGGAGAAGGCCAGGTCAGCGCGGGCCCTCCCGCAGCGCTCCGACGTCGTCGCGGTCTTCGACCTCGAGGGAACGGTCGTCAAGTCCAATCTCGTGCAGCAGTACCTCTGGCTCTGGTCGGGGATGCCGGCGCGGCGCTGGGCGGTCGACGCGGTGAACTTCGGCTTCTCGATCCCGAAGTACATCCGGGCGGAGCGCCGCGACCGCGGAGAGTTCATCCGCACCTTCATGCGGCGCTACAAGGGATTCAAGGTCACCGACATCCAGCGCCTCGTTCGGGGAAGCGTCGGACGCAAGCTCCTGCGCAGGGCGATGCCGGAGGCACTCGCCCAGGTCAAGGCGCACCGCGAGGCCGGGCACCGCACGATCCTCGTGACGGGCACCATCGACCTCATGATCCAGCCGCTGCTTCCGTACTTCGACGAGGTCGTCGCCGGCAGCATGCACGACAACGACGGCACGCTCACCGGCTTCCTCGCCGACCCGCCGCTCGTAGACGAGGCGCGGGCGGCATGGCTGCGCAACTACGCAGCGGCCAATGGAATCAACCTCAGCCAGTCGTACGGCTACGGCGACAGCCACGCCGACCTCGCGTGGCTGCAGCTCGTCGGCAATGCCAACGTGGTGAATCCTGACCTGCAGCTGTATCGTCACGCGCAGGAGAAGCGCTGGAACATCCTCGACTGGAAGCGCCGCGCGCGCGTCGAGTCGAGCGGGCCCGTCGAATCGGTGGCCCGCACCGAAACACCCGACAGACGTTCACCAGAGACTGAAGCGGAAGGCACGGCAGGCTAATGGCATTCGACATCGACAAGTTCACGAGCACCTCTGTCAACGTCAACTGGAGCGACCTCGACTTCGACGACTTCAAGGAGAACCCGCTGCCGGCGTCGACGCTGCGCAGCCTCCGCTACATGTGCGACATCGAGTACCACACGGTCTGCTACCTCCGCGATCTGCTCGTCACCCCCTCCCATAAGGAGGAGGAGGTCAGCGCGTTCATGACCATGTGGAACCGCGAGGAGTTCTGGCATGGTGAGGCCCTCGCCGCCGTCCTCAACGCCCACGACATCACCGTCGACTTCGACGAGCTCAAGGCGACCCGCCTCAAGCTCGGCTGGCGCGACCGGCTCGATCCGGTCAAGCAGTCGCTCATGGGCAATATCATCGGCAAGGACTTCATCGCCGTGCACATGATCTGGGGAGCCGCGAACGAGTGGTCGGCCGTCGCCGCCTACAACCGTCTCGCCGACCTCGAGAAGCACCCGGTTCTCGCCGTTCTCCTTCGCCGCATCGCCAAGCAGGAAGCCCGTCACGTCGCCTTCTACGCGACCCAGGCGCGCGACCGTCTCGCCCGCAGCAAGACCGCCCAGGTCATCGCCCGGTTCGCGCTCAAGAACGCCTGGGGACCGGTCGGGTCGAGCGTCATGCCGAAGGACGAGGTCAAGCACGTCATGAGCCACCTCTTCGCCGGTGACGAGGGCCTTCGCGAGATCCGCAAGCTCGACGAGCACATCCAGCGCATGCCGGGCCTGCAGGGGCTCTCCATCGTCGAGACCGCGCTGCGCGGTCGCGGCATCTCGTCGTGGGATGGACTGGCTGCGGCGGTCTGAC
>Ga0307514_10005730_pt1 | contig 10983 bp, 15 predicted proteins | sample 16_EM_MG_FD_203088 | JGI IMG/M metagenome (GOLD analysis project Ga0307514, IMG submission 203088) | Populus trichocarpa ectomycorrhiza microbial communities from riparian zone in the Pacific Northwest, United States - 16_EM | ecosystem: Host-associated > Plants > Roots > Unclassified | place... | reverse complement strand
TCGGCGGCACGGATCATGACCGAGATGGGGCAATCACCGGTGCATGCGGTGATTGATCAACGGTCGGTGGTCTGGCGCATCGCGCAGGTGCGACAGAAGGCGACCCTGAAGTCCACAAGCCGCGCCAGCGGCTGAGCTGGACGTGATCTCTCGGGAAGCTCAAGGCTGATCAGCGTGGGGCATCTCCAGGCCCTGAAGCATCGCGTCAGGTGCTCCGCGTGCGGAACGCATCGCACCAACCCTTGCCGGCCACCACGCGCCGCGGGAACAAGGTGCAGGGCGCCCAGGGCTGGGTGGGCTTGGCCTGGTAGAGGTCGCAGGTGGTGCACAGCTGGCCCGGCCGGTACTTGGGGTACTTCTTTGCATCGACGCGCGCCGCATCTTCAACATAGCCCAGCTCCACCGCACGAAGGTCCGCTTCATCCAGGCGCGGGTACTGCTGTGCGGAGGCCGGCTGCGTGAGCAACCAGGTGGCCCCGCTGGCTGGCAACAGTTGCAGGAACAAACGTCGCGTATTCATGCCTTCCTCGTCAATGAGAGATCAACCATGCCGCCCGCCATGTGCGCCGATTCTTCAGGCCGAGAAACACAGCGCGACGACCCGTTGCCACAGGCCATGCCCCAGGGCCCAGCCCGATGCCGCTGCGAGGCAGGCCCCGGAGAAGCGAACCACCCAGGCACCGCTCACGAGACCCAGCACACCTCGGCCCGAGACGCGCAAGACGATGCGGCTCGCCGCCCACAGGCCCGACGACGACGCCAGTGCGAAGCCCGTCATCACGAGTGCGCCGCCGGTGGCGGAACTGGCCAGCGTCGCGACGATCAGGGCCGACTGCAGCAGACCGCACGGCCAGGCGACCCACGCAACACCCAGCCCACCCGCACGCGCCGGCCCGGCCACGCGCTGCCAGCCTTCCTGAACCAGCTGGGGCGACAACACGCGCGGCTGCGCCGACATCCAGGCCGGTTGCCGGCCGGTCACGAGCAGCCACAAGCCGAGTGCCAAAGCCCCCACGTGCACCAGCGTCCAGAGTGGCCGCAGGGCCGGCGAGAACTCGCCCAGCACGCCCAGCAGCACCACGCTGGACGCGGCGACGGCGCCCGCGGCCGCATAGCCCGCCACGCGGCCCAAATGAAAGGCCAGGCCTACAGCGCCGGCATTCGCGCCCCGGCTGCAGTGGCCAAGCACCGCCGAACTGGAGGCGCCGCACATTGCCATGCAATGGGGTATGCCTGCGGTGCCCATCAGCACGCCGCTGAGTACGAGTGCGGCGTCCATGTCAGACGATGCGCGAGAAGCGCTCGCTGTCGCGTGCGGCGTGGAGGTGGCGGTCGAACACCATGGCCACGGCCCGCACGAAGAACCAGCCGGTGCGCGTCACGGTCACAACGCCCTCGTTGATTTCGACCAGGCCTTTCGCGGCGAGCGCCTGCAGCCGCACCAGCTCGTCGAAGAAGTACAAGCGCGTGTCGATGCGGTGCTGCCGCTCGATGGCGTCCAGGTCCACGCGGCCCTGGCACATGAGCGACATGATGATCTGGCGCCGCAGCCTGTCGTCGCCGTCGGGGTTCAAGCCGCGCACCGCCGGCAGGCGGCCCGCGGCCAGCGCGTCGTAGTACTCGGGCAAGGTCTTCGCGTTCTGGCTGTAGCAGCCGCCCATCTCGCCGATGGCCGAGACGCCCAGGCCGATCAGGTCGCAATCGGGCTGGGTGCTGTAGCCCTGGAAGTTGCGGTGCAGCCGACCCTGTTGCTTGGCCACGGCGAGCGCGTCGGTCGGCAGCGCGAAGTGGTCCATGCCGATGTAGTCGTAGCCCTGATCGAGGAACCCGCTGATCGCCATGCCGAGCATCTGCACCCGGTCGCCCGCCGGCGGCAGCTCGGCGGTGTGGATGCGGCGCTGCGGCTTGAACCGCTGCGGCAGGTGCGCATAGGCATAGAGCGCGATGCGGTCGGGCCGCAGCGCGCTGACCTGTGCAATGGTGCGCGTGAAAGAAGCCGGCGTCTGCAGCGGCAGGCCGTAGATCAGATCCATGTTGATGGATTCGAAACCGATCTCGCGCGCCGCGTGAACGAGGTCGCGCACCGCGTCGTGCGGCTGCAGGCGGTGCACGGCGCGCTGCACCTGCTCGTCGAAATCTTGCACGCCGAAGCTGAGGCGGTTGAAGCCCAGGCCGGCCAGATGCTGCAGACGCTGCCGCGTGACGGTGCGCGGGTCGACCTCGATCGACATCTCGGCGCCGGGGGCGATGTCGAACGCCTGGCGCAGCGATGCCATCAAGCGGTCGAGCTCTGCGTCGCTCAGGAAGGTGGGCGTGCCGCCGCCGAAGTGCAGCTGCGAGATGCTGCGCCGCGCGCCGAGTGCCTGCGCATACAGCGCCATCTCTTGCTCGAGCGCGGCCAGGTAGGCCGCCACGCGCCCGTGGTCGCGCGTGACCACCTTGTTGCAGGCGCAGTAGTAGCAGACCGATTCGCAGAACGGGATGTGCACGTACAGCGACAGCGGCGGGCTCGCAGCGGCTGTGGCACGGTGCCGCAGCGCGGCCTCGAGATCGGCCACGTCGAAGCCGTCGACAAAGCGGTCGGCCGTGGGGTACGAGGTGTAGCGCGGGCCGGGCACGTCCAGGCGCTGCAGCATCTCGGTGGTGATGCTGGCCGATGCAAGCACGGCGGGCGCGAACGCGGCGGATTCTTCAGGGGCGTGTGGGGTAGAACTCATGCCCTTCACTGTGCCCAAGCCCGGCCGCGGCCCGCTTGACGTGGATCAAGCGCGAAGGCGGCAGTTCAAAGCGGCTCGCGGCAATCCGCTTCGTCGGCCTTGCCGATCAGCAGCAGGGTCAGCGCACCTGAGGTGGCGATCACGCCCCAGCACAGCAAGAAGGTCACGGTGTAGACCGCCTGGCGCGACCAGTCGAGCGGCGCGGCGCCGAACCACTGCAGGTCGCTCGGGTCGACCACGACGAACAACAGCGCCTCCATCACGCCCGCCATCAGAAAGGCCGGCCAGAGGATCTGCAGCGCCCGCCGCTTCATCACCGTGTTCATGGCGCTGTCACGGGCGCGGTGTGGCCACGTGGTTGCGTGCCTTGAGCGCCGGTGTGTGCGAGGCGTCGTACTGCGTCTGCACGGTCGGCTCGCTGATCACAGGGTCGCCATGGACGATGGCCAGCCGCAAGGTGATGAAGCTCGCCACCACCACCACGGCCGGGCCGGCGATCACCAGCCACACCATGCCGAAGCGCCACCAGGGCTGCGCTGTCTTGTGGGGAATCGTTGCGGATGTCATGGGGTGCCTCGCTCGGTGAGTGGGTTCATCGCGGAACCACGAAGGTCGATTTCTCGTGCACGGCCGCGGGCGAATCGTCGCCTCGCGTGACGCGCTCGATGTTGAAGTGGATCGGGTGCACGCCCGACCCCAGCGCACGGGCGCTTTCGGGTGGGATCTGCACGCTCACGGCCAGCCAGCGCGCCTGCGCCGGCCCGACCTCGAAGTCGGGGTGGGAGGTGACCAGTGCGCCGGGCAGCCCGTCGAGCGTCACGCGGTAGCGCTGCGCCGATTCGGTGGAGTTCATCACCTGCAGGCGGTACACGTTCTCGATCTGCCCTTCGCCGACCATGCGCGCGAGCACGCCGCGGTCGCGCACCACGTCCACACGGAAGGGGCTGCGCAACGCGATGCTCGTCACGAAGGCGACGGCGATGAGTGCGAGCACGCTGCCGTAGACCAGCACGCGGGGCCGGAACACGCGCTTGAACGTCTGCGCGCGGCTCCAGTGATTGGCCAGCCCGTTCTGCGTGGCGAAGCGGATGAGCCCGCGCGGGTAGGCCATCTTGTCCATCACGCCGTCGCACACGTCGACGCAGGCGGCGCAGCTGATGCATTGGTACTGCAGGCCTTCGCGGATGTCGATGCCGGTCGGGCACACCTGCACGCACAGCCCGCAGTCGATGCAGTCGCCGAGGCCTTCTTTGCGCGGGTCGACCTTGCGCCCGCGCGAACCGCGCGGGTCGCCGCGTTCGGTGTCATAGCTGACGATCATGGTGTCGCGGTCGAACATCGCGCTCTGGAAGCGCGCATAGGGGCACATGTAGGTGCAGACCTGCTCACGCAGGTAGCCGGCGTTGCCGTAGGTGGCGATGCCGTAGAACAGCACCCAGAACCATTCCCACGGGCCGAAGCCCAGGGTGAAGGCCTCGCCCCACAGCGCGCGGATGGGCGTGAAGTAGCCCACGAATGTGAAGCCGGTCCACAGCCCGAGGGTGAGCCAAATGCCTTGCTTCGCGCTCTTGCGCCACAGCTTGTCGAGCGACCACGGCGCGGCGTCGAGCCGCATGCGGGCGATGCGGTCGCCTTCGGTGTGGCGCTCGACCCAGAGAAAGATTTCGGTGTAGACCGTCTGCGGGCAAGCGAAGCCGCACCACAGGCGCCCTGCCACCGCAGTGAAGAGAAACAGCGACAAGGCGCTGATCACCAGCAGCGCAGTGAGGTAGATGAAGTCTTGCGGGTGCAGCACCAGCCCGAAGATGTAGAAGCGGCGCGAAGCCAGCTCGAACAGCACCGCCGGCCTGTCGTTCCAGGTGAGCCAGGGCAGCCCGTAGAACACGAGCTGGGTGGCCCACACCATCACCCAGCGCCACTTGGCGAACCAGCCGGTGACCGAGCGCGGGTAGATCTTCTTCTGCTTCTCGTACAGCCAGACCGTCTCGCCCTCGGCACCGGTGACCGCCTGCGCGGCGGCGATCGGAATGACGCGCGAGTCGGCCATGCAGATGCGCCTCAGGGGTTCGCCACCGCGGGCGACTGCGACAAGCTCCACACATAGGCACCCAGCACGTGAATCTGCTCAGGCGACAGGCGCTTGCCGTGCGCCGGCATCACGTTCGTCTTGCCTTTGTTGACCATGGCAGCGATGGCCTCTTCACCCCAGCCGTGCAACCACACCTTGTCGGTGAGGTTGGGCGCGCCCAAGGCCTGGTTGCCCTTGCCGTCGACACCGTGGCAGGCCGCGCAGACCACGAACTTCTTCTTGCCCGAGTAGGCCTGGATCGAGTTGTACGGGCTGCCCGACAGGCTCAGCACGTAGTTGGCCACGTCGCTCACGTCTTGCGGGCTGCCCACTGCCGCGACCATCGGCGGCATCGTGCCCTGGCGGCCGTGGGTGATGGTCTGCTCGATGGTCTCGGGCGAGCCGCCGTAGAGCCAGTCGGCATCGGTCAGGTTCGGGAAGCCCTTGCTGCCGCGTGCGTCCGACCCATGGCAGGCCGTGCAGTTGTTGATGAAGAGGCGCTCGCCGATGCCCATCGCGGCCGGGTTCTTGGCGAGCACCTCGGCGGTCTGCGCCATGTAGCCCGCATACACACCGGCCATGGCCTTCTGGGCCTGCGCCTGCTCGGCCTCGTACTCGCGCTGGCTCGTCCAGCCCAGGCTGCCTTCGTGGCTGCCGAGGCCGGGGTAGAGGAACAGGTAGGCGCCGCCGCAGAACACGGTCAACACGAAAAGAATCGCCCACCAGCGCGGCAGCGGGTTGTTGAGTTCGGTGAGGTCGCCGTCCCACACATGGCCGGTGCTGTTGTCGTTGGCCATGACCTTGCGGTTGCTGGCGATAGCCAGCAGCACCAGACAGGCGATGAGCGACACCACCGTCGCGACGGCGATGAAGACGGACCAGCCGTTGTTGAAGAAGTCACTCATGGCTGTGTCTCCGTGCAGGGATGGGCGCCATCTCGTCGACGGTGAACGGGATCAGCGCCGCTTCGTCGAAGCCCGGCTTGTTGCGGCGTGCCACGGTCCAGGCCACGATGCCTGCGAAGCAGACAAACGACAGCAGGGTGACGGCGATCCGAAGGTCATTGACGTCCATGGTTCTTCCTTATCACTTGAGCGCAGTGCCCATCACCTGCAGGTAGGCGATGAGTGCATCGAGTTCGGTCTGGTCCTTCACGGCCTCGGCCGCACCGGCGATTTCGGCGTCGGTGTACGGCACGCCGACCACGCGCAGCGCCTTCAGGTGCGTAGGCAGCGAATCCGCGTCGACCAGCGTCTTGGCGAGCCACGGGTAGGCCGGCATGTTCGACTCGGGCACCAGGTCGCGCGGGTTGTTGAGGTGCAGGCGGTGCCACTCGTCGCTGTACTTGCCGCCCACGCGGTGCAGGTCGGGGCCGGTGCGCTTGCTGCCCCACTGGAACGGGTGGTCGTAGACGAACTCGCCGGCAGTCGAGTAATGCCCATAGCGCAGCGTCTCGGAGCGGAAGGGCCGGATCATCTGCGAGTGGCAGTTGTAGCAGCCCTCGCGGGTGTAGATGTCGCGCCCGGCGAGCTGCAGCGCGGTGTAGGGCTTGAGCCCATCGACCGGCTGCGTGGTCGAGCGCTGGAAGAACAGCGGAACGATCTCGACGATGCCGCCCACCGCGATGACGAGCAGGATCAGCACGATCATCAGGAAGTTGTTGGTCTCGATCTTCTCGTGGCTGAAGCCGCGCTCGGTGGTGCCGTGGGGTGTGTGGTCTTGTGCCATGGTGTTCTTTCGCTGCGTTCAGGCCATCACGGCCGACGGGATCGGCGCGCTGACCATTCGGCCGTTGAGTGCGGTCTTCACCACGTTCCAGCTCATGATCAGCATGCCGCTCAGGTAGAGCAGGCCGCCGACCAGGCGCACCACATAGAACGGGAAGGTGGCCTTGACGCTCTCGACGAAGCTGTAGACCAGCGTGCCGTCGGGGTTCACCGCGCGCCACATCAGGCCCTGCATCACGCCGGCGATCCACATCGCGGCGATGTAAAGCACGATGCCCACGGTCGCGATCCAGAAGTGCAGCTCGATGGCACGCACGCTGTACATCCTGGTCTGGCCGAACATGCGCGGCACGAGGTAGTACAGCGTGCCCATCGAGATCAGCCCCACCCAGCCCAGTGCGCCGGCATGCACGTGGCCGATGGTCCAGTCGGTGTAGTGGCTGAGCGCGTTGACGGTCTTCACCGACATCATCGGCCCCTCGAAGGTGGCCATGCCGTAGAACGACAGCGCAACGATCAGGAACTTGAGGATGGGGTCGTCGCGCAGCTTGTGCCAGGCACCGCTCAGCGTCATCACGCCGTTGATCATGCCGCCCCAGCTCGGCGCCAGCAGCACCAGCGAGAAGACCATGCCGACGCTTTGCGCCCAGTCGGGCAGCGCGGTGTAGTGCAGGTGGTGCGGGCCGGCCCACATGTAGGTGAAGATCAGCGCCCAGAAGTGCACGATCGACAAGCGGTACGAATACACCGGCCGCTCGGCCTGCTTGGGGATGAAGTAATACATCATCCCGAGGAAGCCCGCGGTGAGCAGAAAGCCCACGGCGTTGTGGCCGTACCACCACTGCACCATCGCGTCTTGCACGCCGGCGTAGGCCGAATAGCTCTTCATGAAGCCGGCCGGGATGGCCGCGCTGTTGACGATGTGCAGCAGCGCAATCGCCAGGATGTAGGCGCCGAAGAACCAGTTGGCGACGTAGATGTGGCGCACCTTGCGGATGCCGATGGTGCCGAAGAACACGACCGCGTACGCCACCCACACGATGGTGATCAGGATGTCGATCGGCCATTCGAGTTCGGCGTATTCCTTGCCTTGCGTGTAGCCCATGGGCAGCGAGATGGCTGCCGCCACGATCACCGCCTGCCAGCCCCAGAAGGTGAACATGGCGAGCTTCTCGGCGAACAGGCTGACCTGGCAGGTGCGCTGCACCACGTAGTAGCTGGAAGCGAAGAGCGCGCAGCCGCCGAAGGCGAAGATCACCGCGTTGGTGTGCAGCGGGCGCAAGCGGCCGTAGCTGAACCACGAGATGCCGAAGTTGAGTTCGGGCCAGGTGAGCTGGGCCGCGATCACCACGCCGACGAGCATGCCGACCACGCCCCACAGCACGGAGGCCAGTGCAAAGTTCCGCACCACGCGGTCGCTGTAGACCGGCGCCGCGAGGGCCGGTATCGATTGGGTCATGGTTGTGTCCTCGGTATCGCTGTCATCGTTCGAGAATTGTCTCGACGCGGTGGGCGCTCAGGCTTGATCAGGATCAAACTTTCGCCCGAGTTGGTCGCTGCCAAGCCAGCGCCCGCAGCCGATACGCCAGCGGCGCCGCTGGTGTTGGCCAAGTTCTGCATGGTGGCCAGATTGCCGATGATCCCCGAGCCCAGGCCAACGGCGTCCATCTTGCGTGCGTAGCCCTGCTGCTCCACGTTGTTCATGGCCGTGGTCGAAGCGCCTGCAGAGGCCTTCGCCTTGCTGATCGCGAAGTCGGCCATGAGTGCAGCGCTGCGCCCGCCGCTGGAGCTGCCCGTGCGGCGCTGTGCGCGTGCGTTTGCATCCTGTGCGCTGCCGAAGGCCTGCTCTACGCCGGCAACCGCGGTGTCCGATGCGCCTTGCCGGCGGCCGGCGGTGTCGTAGGTCTTCGAGTCCGCAATGATCTGGTCTTGCATCGGCTGGAACACAGTCTTGTTCCGCTCCGAAAGCAGCTTGGCTTCGGAGGTCGCGAACTTCTGTGATTCCAGGCTGGCGTCAGATGCCTCGTTCGTGCGCCGCAGCGTGTCGGCACGTTCGTCGGCCGTGTTCGCGTATTACTGCTTGTACCAAGCGAGGGCGTCGGCCGAGGTCTGCGCGCTTTGAGCCGCAGCCTGATTCACGCCGGTGGTGTCGGGGCCGTCCTTCTTCCGGTAGCCGCCGAAGGGCAGCGACTTGAGTTTGAGTGAGCGAAGGTCAATCACGGGTCTTCTCCTTGAGCCATCGGCACTGATCGGCAACCATGCCCATCAGCACGCAGTCAGTCATACCGAATTGCCGGCGTTGCACCCCTTCATGGGTGAAGCCGAGCGCTTCGTCGAGCGCAATTGCCCGAGCGTTGTCAGATTCGATACGCGCGGTGATCCGCGCCTTGCCGAGCTGCTTGAACGGGTAACCGAACGCGGCGCGCAGCAAGCGCCGGCTCATCCAGGCCCTCGAGCCGTCGGATGCAACGGCCATCTCTACCGACCACTTGCGCGGCTCGGTGAACAGCACCACGGCGCGGATCTCGCTGTCGACCCGTGCGAACACCCGGCTCTTGCTGGGCTCGTACTGCGCACCGAGCGCCTCGTTGATGAACGCGAAGAACTCGGGGCGCTGCTCATTCGTCAGCCCACGCCCCGCCACCTCGGGCAAGGGCATCACGTTCACGCACGCCATTGCCTCGATATGAGCGGCCACTTCAGGCGTGAGTACGTCGCCCAGGTGCTCACGCAGGGCGAGTCGGAGCTGGGCGTCGTGGACTTGCATCCAGCCACCGTATTGGTCAATTCTTGGAAAGCAACCGATCAGCCGCCGTCTACCGCAGCTTTTGCTTCGCCGAGCTCAATGCGCTGGTTGACCGCAAGGTTGAAATCGAGTTGTTGTAACAACGAGACGCGCGCCGGATTGCGAGCTTCGACCTGTCAGACCTAGCAGGTGTCACGGGACCGAGAGGGTGGATAAGCTCCAGGCTTTTACCTTTTTGGGAGCAGCGTGTGGAATACACGGAAGAAGAAAGCGCGCGCATGGTCGCCGAGTTCAAGGCAAAGCATGACGCCCGCCCCGTCAAGGGCACCTATGCGATGGCGACAGAGGGCTCGAAGACCGAACGCGGCGGCGTGGTGGTCAACGCCAGCACCGGCATCGTGATCGAAGGTCACCGTGTTGCCCGCGTGGGTGACACCGTGCGCTATGCAGACGGCAGCGAAAGCAAGATCGTTTCGGGGGCTGGTTTTGCAGCGGCCTACAAACGCCAGCCCATTGCCATCGTCGGCAGTGCCACGGACAACGGCGACACGATCATCAGCAGCTTGCAGAACAAGTCGAAGATTCGGGAGTTTGCCGACGACGATGGCATCCCCGGCCTGCTGCAAGCGGACTACGTTTCCGAGCCGCAGGGGAACGCATGAAAATCATCGGATGGATTCGTGAGGGCGACAAAGCCGCGTGCGGCGGTGCGGTTGTCGAGGGCGACCATACTTGCACCAGCGATGGGCGGGCGTACTCGTTCCAAGGCGCACGCATGGCCTGCCGCAAAAACTGCGTCATCGCCGAAGGCTGGATGACTTCCACGCTCACCAATGGCCGCGCTCAAGTGCTCCACGCGATGAAGACAACAGGCGGTTGCCCACTGGAATCAACCCTCAACGACCGCGACGGATGGAGCAATGAGGGCGGGGAAGTGCCTGTCAAATTCTTCAAGAATGCGGCAGGTCAGTGGACGGGCATCACTGCCGCTGCGCTCGCCTCGGGTGCGGTGACAACCCCTGATGATGAAGGTGCCTACGACGAACTGGCGCAGCTCGACATGGGCATTTCTGAGGGCATGCCGTACTTTGTAGAAACCACGGATGGGCGCACCTTTTCGGGCAGGATTAGCGCAGACGGCTTGCTACCTCGCATTGACACCTACGGTGAAGACGAATACACCGTTTATTGGGGTGAAGATGCCATCGCCAGAACGACGGGGGAGCAAGCATGACGGAAAAACTCGTGCAGCAAGCCCGCGTGCGCACCAACACCACGAAAGATTCTGTCTGCAAAATCAACGTCAAGGCGGTGACTTTCGCCGAACTGTGGGACAACTACGTGACCGGCGACCCCTACAAGGCAGCACCTGGCGACAAGGGGGACTACAGCAACCAGTGCGCCTTGCGCATGAGTGCGACCTTTCACAAAACGGGCATCAAGATGGTGTCCTTCTCGCAGAAGGTCGTGAAGCCGATGCCGGGCGCGCAAGTGCTGGGGCGCGTCATGCTGGATGGCTCCCCTGCCGCCGTGCGTGCCTATGAACTTGGCGAGTGGCTCAAGCTGCAGCCGTTCTGCGGCCTGCCGAAGCAGCCCGAGAACATCACCGGCAAGGACTGGGAATCCAAGGTCAAGGGGCGCACGGGCATCATCATGTTCCATGCCTACTGGACCCGCGACGGGGAAGCGCCCGCAAGCGCCAGCGGCGGTCATATCGACCTTTGG
>Ga0307514_10005729_pt1 | contig 10983 bp, 12 predicted proteins | sample 16_EM_MG_FD_203088 | JGI IMG/M metagenome (GOLD analysis project Ga0307514, IMG submission 203088) | Populus trichocarpa ectomycorrhiza microbial communities from riparian zone in the Pacific Northwest, United States - 16_EM | ecosystem: Host-associated > Plants > Roots > Unclassified | place... | reverse complement strand
CAAGATACACGAGTAGAGCTCCGGAAGCAGATTATGGACTGGTGTGACGATCCGGATAGCAAATGCATCTTCTGGCTTAACGGAATGGCTGGGACCGGCAAATCCACAATTTCTCGCACAATTGCTCGAGAGCTCGCAGAAAAGAAAAGACTTGCGGCGAGTTTCTTTTTTACCCGAGGCAAAAAGGATGTCAGTCACGCTGGCATGTTCTTCACTACTATTGCCGCCCAGCTTGCAATCAGTTTACCAGTACTCCGGACATTCATCTCAGACGCCATCGACAAGAATGCTCATATCTTTAAACAAGGACCTCGAGAGCAGTGGAATCAACTCATTCTGAATCCTTTAAAGAATGCCCCTACTCAATCAATTCAACTGGTTGTAGTAATTGATGCACTAGATGAATGTGACAGCATGCAGGATATCCAATTAATCCTCCAACTTCTTGAAGAAGCCAAGGACCTTGCGACAGTTCGGATTAAGATTTTCCTTACCAGCAGACCAGAAATCCCCATCTTTGATGGATTCCGTCAGTTGTCTGGTGAGGCGTATCAGGATTTTATACTCCATAATATCCCCCTTGATACAGTTAATGCAGATATATCCACGTTCTTTCTGCAAAAGTTATCGCCACTGAAAGCCAAACATGGGCTGGGGACACCATGGCCAGATGAGCTAATTATTGCACAATTGGTGGAAAGAGCAGCTGGGCTGTTCATCTATGCTGCAACAACGCTTCGATTTATCCAAGACGGCATAGATGGGCCTGAAGAACAACTCTCTTTAGTTCTTAGTGCAACCAAGTCATCCCTGTCGGCAACAGAACATCTTGACGGTATATATACAAGACTACTCCAGCACTCAGTTCTTGGAAAACGAGGTTATCGGGAGTGTGAACAATTAGCGGGCCGGTTTAGAGAGGTCGTTGGATCCATTGTGGTAGTGTTTAATACTATGCCAGCTAGAGATCTGGCACAGCTGCTCCAAATACCATGCAAAATGGTTTCAAGCACTTTGGACGCTTTACGTTCAGTCCTCAATGTCCCAGAAGATGAAAGCCAGCCTGTCCGATTATTTCATCTATCCTTCCGTGACTTCCTACTGGATTCTCAAAGGTGCAGTGATTCTCGATTTCAGATAGATGAGAAAGAGAGACATACTAGCCTATTTCGAAAATGTATGTCGCATATATCTCAGCTCCAGGAAAATATATGCAATCTTTGGGGGCCAGGAGTCTTGATTACCGAGATTCCCAATGATACGATACAAAAAAGCATTCCACTACACGTTCAATATGCATGCCGTTACTGGCTTGATCACTGGCGACTTGGGAATCGACTAGCACTGGAGGAAGACATCAAGACTATTCGGCAATTTCTGGAACAACACTTTCTTCATTGGTTGGAGGCACTCAGTTTAATTGGAGAGGTATCAAATGGAGTTCATATAATGATAGCTCTAGAGGAAATACTCTCTGTAAGTTGCAATGCTCATTTGTTTATACAGAGAATAGTATTGACCTGAAAACAGGGACAATTAGGAGACTATGATCCCACATTGTTAGAACTTGCATATGATGCCAAACGGTTTGTATTGCATATGAGGTCAATTATTGAAGTGGCACCTCTTCAGGTGTACTATTCGGGACTTTTGTTTACTCCAGGATCAAGTCTAATTCGAGTAGGATACTTGAAAAGTATCCCTTGGGTTACTATGGAACCCAAAGTAGCAGATGTGTGGAGCTCATTGATACAGACGCTAGAAGGCCATACCGGGAATGTCAATTTAGCGGAGTTTTCACCCGATGGAAAGCTTGTTGCCTCTGCATCCCGGGACAACACGATCAGATTATGGGATACATCAACAGGAAAGCAATGTGCAGTTCTGGATGGTCATACCAATTGGGTCACTTCGGCTGTGTTTTCACCTGATGGAAAGCTTGTTGCCTCTGCATCCAGGGACAAAACGGTCAGATTATGGGATACATCAACAGGAAGGCAATGTGGAGTGTTGAAAGGTCATAGCAGGGATGTCAATTCTGCTGTGTTTTCACCCGATGGAAAGCTCGTTGTCTCCGCATCCACCGACAAAACGGTCAGATTATGGGATACATCAACAGGAAAACAATGTGCAGTTTTGGAAGGTCACACCAGGTTAGTCAGATCGACTGTGTTTTCACCGGATGGAAAGCTTGTTGTCTCTGCATCCAATGACAAAACGGTCAGATTATGGGATACATCAACAGGGAAGCAATGTGCAGTTTTGGAAGGTCATACCCAGACTGTCCATTCGGCTGTATTTTCACCTGAGGGAAACCTTGTTGCTTCTGCATCCAACGACAAAACGGTCAGATTATGGGATACTTCAACAGGAAAGCAATGTGGAGTTTTGGAAGGTCACACTGGTTCCGTCAACCCAGCTGTGTTTTCACCCGATGGAACGCTTGTTGCCTCTGCATCCCATCACAGCACGGTCAGATTATGGGATGCTTCAACAGGAAGGCAATGTGGAGTGTTGAAAGGCCATACCGGGAGTGTCAATTCTGCGGTGTTTTCACCCGATGGAAAGCTTGTTGTCTCCGCATCCGCCGACAAAACGGTCAGATTATGGGATACATCAACAGGAAGACAATGTGGAGTGTTGAAAGGTCATAGCGGGGATGTCAATTCTGCTGTGTTTTCACCCAATGGAAAGCTCGTTGTCTCCGCATCCGCCGACAAAACGGTCAGGTTATGGGATACATCACCGGGAAAACAATGTGCAGCTTTGGAAGGTCACACCAAGTTAGTCGGATCGACTGTGTTTTCACCGGATGGAAAGCTTGTTGCCTCTGCATCCCCGTGCAGAACAGTCAGATTATGGGATACATCAACAGGAAAGCAATGTGGAGTTTTGGAAGGTCATACCAGTTGGGTCAATTCGGCTACGATTTCACCCGATGGAAACCTTGTTGCCACTGCATCCTACGACAAAACAGTCAGATTATGGGATGCATCAACAGGAAAGCAATGTGGAGTTTTGAAAGGTCATACCGGGCTAATCTATTCGGCTGTATTTTCACCTGATGGAAACCTTGTTGTCTCTGCATCCTCTGACAAAACGGTCAGATTATGGGATACATCAACAGGAAAGCAATGTGGATTTTTGAAAGGTCATACCAATTACGTCAGATCAGCTGTGTTTTCATCCGATGGAAAGCTTGTTGTCTCTGCATCCGACGACAACACGGTCAGATTATGGGATAAATTAACAGGAAGGCAATGTGGAGTTTTGGAAGGTCATACCAGTTGGGTCAATTCGGCTACGATTTCACCCGATGGAAACCTTGTTGCCACTGCATCCGGCGACAAAACAGTCAGATTATGGGATGCATCAACAGGAAAGCAATGTGGAGTTTTGGAAGGTCATACCGATAAGATCAATTTTGCTATGTTTTCACTCGATGGAAAGCTTGTTGCCTCTGCTTCCGACGACAAAACAGTCAGAGTATGGGATACATCAAAAGGAAAGCAATGTGCAGTTTTGGAAGGTCATACCGATTGGGTCACTTCGGCTGTGTTTTCACCTGATGGAAAGCTTGTTGCCTCTGCATCCAGGGACAAAACGGTCAGATTATGGGATACTAGAAACAAAACAACCATAGAAATCATAGAACCTCATGCCTCCACTGAGGTTATGAAGTTTTCTAATGACGGAACGCATCTCCATACGAGTCACGGCATACTGCAGCTCAAGTCATCTCCTCACACTGGCGGCAATCGAGAACTCCCACACACGTTAACTCATTCCCTGTATGTTACTGATCAATGGATCACATGCAACATGAAGAAATTGCTCTGGCTTCCTGTTGACTGCCGACCATCCAGCTGTGCAATAAATGACACTGGCAACCTTCTTGTCATTGGATCTGACTCCGGTAGAGTCATTTTCATATCTTTTGATTTTACCACTCTCCCGGCTGCATATCTCCAGCCGTCTATTAATGTTGCTGCCATAGAAGGTAAGGGCTTCCTTGGACATGTTGGTTGTTAAAAACTTTGATGAACTAATTCACTGGTTGGTGCATTTTAGGTGCAAGTTAAATCAATGCAACTGCAGTTTGGGTATGGTAGACCGGATATTGGATGTTGGTGTATTTTTGTGTCATGATTTGGATATGAGCAGCGGGTCGGGTCATCTCCCTGCCCATTCAGGGAAGGATAAGTTTCAGTTGACTGAGGTTGACGTTCGAGGGTTCTCAAGACGGATTTATTGGATCCTTCTGTACATTATCGATACTTAAAGGCTCGAGGTCGCATGGGAGAAAGTGATGTCGGGTGAAATTTACAAGTAGCATTGTAGGTCACGTATTTTATTTTTTATTTCACTCTAGGCTCCTGAGCACTCGCCCCCGAGGATCAGAGCCGCCCACGTGGGATGTCAACCAGCAGACCTAAAGTGGGCATTGTGCACAAATGGCAAATTGTTACATGATATCAGCGCAGGTTTTTTGAAAATCATTACTCGTATTCAGTCTATCTAAACTGTGACAAGTAGGTTATCCGACCTCTAAACATTATGAATATGAAGCTGGCAGCTACAGCTATCTTCTCCTAAAGATTATGAATATGAATTAGTCTCATACCAAGACCCTGAACTCCGACCGGACCATACCTGCTCCATTGTCATCCCCCTCCCATCGCCCACCTTGGGACTCCAGCAGGCGGGCCGCATTCTGAGCTACCCCACACTCACACCCGCCGTCCTCCGCCCGCCCTATCACCCACAGCCAGCGCTTCTGGGGCTCACGGCCTGTGCTGATGTAGGCGAGCCCTCCAGTGCTTCTCGGTCGAGCTCTACCCCGAACCAAGTGAACAACAGAGGCGGAGATACAGCGATGAGTAGTAGGAGTATACCGTGGGAGCAGCGCGAGGAAGGTCGAACAGCTGACTGGCATAGCGGAGATCGGGAGCCTGATGCAACACAAGAGAGTAAGGTGAGCAGCCTCGGTGTATGTATGGACGACACATTCCGGAATTAAGAGAGGTGGCAGAACCCATACAGAGTACTCTCGATACAAGCATATTGTTGGGACGGGGTGAGGTATGCTTATAGCCAATATATTCACATATACAGAGAAAATAGGGAAATAGGGAAATAGGGAATCAAGCTCGCCAACAGTAGATAAATATAATAGGAACATAAATGGACAAATGAGAGTAGGTGAGGGTACTAGAATCTCAAGGAGAGAGGGAGGGGCAGGTGGCAGTGGCTCCGGGAGGCACCAGAAAGTCGGTGATCCTGCGCTGGATGTGCTGCTGCCGGCGTCCAATTTCCAGAGTCTCAATGCGCTTTTGCTCACGCTTCAGGACCTCTTGTATAATCCTTCAATATGTGCGAGAGCTTCATGCGGTGTCACTGGAGGTGGTATTGCCAGTGGAACATCTGCTTCTAGCTCATCGGCTTCATTGGGGAGATAGGCTGCCAGGATTCCATCCTCGATCTCGTTGACTGGATCTCCAACAGTTTCATTAGCTGGATAAATGAATTGAGTTCACAAAATTCAGACTGTGGTAGCTTGAGAGTTGGCGAATGCAGTCCAGAATATCATCCTCAACTTCCTGAATATTATCAACATCCACCGGAAGTGGAAACGGTCTATGGATCTTAACTTGACTCGCTTCAAAACAGTTCTCAAGTGTAGATGGTTTAACTCCAGATTGCATTGGGGTTGGCTTTCGCATATGTTCTGATAGCTTGCCGCTCCAGCCTGGCGCTGGGGAATAGGCGATGTGGAAGGAGATGATATGATTTCGTCCGTATTTGATTGCACAGGAGGTAGAGAGCTTATGTTGTATATTGTGATGTTCGTCTTGCAGGATCGATAAACACCTATTTGTGGTTTAGCTCTTCTCTAGCTACAAGCATACAGTATGTATGGTGACGAAGCCAAAAAAAATCTTGTATCCGAAATATGCTTATTTACTATGTGGGACTGATGAAGGTATGCTTGTAACCAATATATTCTTATATCTGATATGCTTGTATCGAGAGTACTCTGTACTGTGGGAGTGAATAGAGGAAGACGCTGAGCTGCGGTGAATGGAAGGTAGTCCCAGGGACCAGATGGTGAGGATAGAAGACCTTTTTTTTTTAAAGAGTCATTAATCGTATTGAGCCTATCTAGACTATGACGATGAACTGCAGCCTTCTGGTCGCCCAGATGCCTCTCTCTCCTCCCAGGCCAGTCCCTGCCTTCCCCAATATCTACGATACAAAGTACTACCTCTACCCTGCCTTCTTTAACATATGAATCTCCCCACTGCCGCGCACCATTCCTCATCCTCATGCGCCTGCTGCCACGATCTGCCTATTCCATCTCCTATCCATGGACACTGGAATAAGTGAGCCGCGTTTTGCGCGGTCCACCCGCAGGTGGGATCGTCCGTCTTTCCCATTTCCTTCACCCATTGCTGCTGTGGGCCCTTGTCCGTCACTAGGTACGTGAGACTCCATATCGCAGTCCTTGCCTACTATAAATGGGTTGGCGGTTTCAGGTGTATGGGGAAGGCTTGTCGGATGTCCGCCGGTGTCGGTGTTACTATATCAAGTCGGCACATCCTTTCTCCCATCCATACTCCCATCTTTGCCTTTCTTGATAGATTACTCTCACGTGTTGGGTTGAACGTCACGGGAACTGCAGGTGTCCCCATATGGGTAACTGGAGATGAAACTGTCGAATGCAGAGTCTGTATATGGGTAACTGGAGTCTGGAAATAATCCAGAGTTGATAAAAAGGACTGGTTTCGCTGTAGGAAATGGGAAAACCAGCCGGTGAATTACTAGATATCATAGCCTTAAGTTTAGCTATAGCATAATCTACGAATTTCACTGTTCAAACAACTTGCCCCTTCTATTCCCACCATTCTTTCACTCATAGCCTTGTATCCTTGCCTTTCTATCCGCCTCTTCATTCCCTGCTACTCCCCCATGGCCTTTCACCCACATCAGGGTCCGCGGTCTCTCCGTCATTTGTCTGCCCAGTATTTCCTCAATCCATGACCGGGGTGCTTGCGGCATCAGATTGTATATTCGCTGTATCGCCCCCTGGCTGTCAAGCGCCACCACATCGCACCGCTCCCATGCCATGGTGACCCTCATTTCCTCAGCATCGGCTACTGTGGCCATCGTGCCCAGGATCGGCCGTCGATTGGCGTCGCGCCAGCTGCTCGTCCCATCCATTCGGCTGCCGTCCGTCCACCTTTCCACCGCCACCCGTCCACTTTTCCACCGCCTCCTCCTTCAGTTCTTCAATCCTCACCTCTCGCCTTCCCGGCGCCGATAGAAGTCCTACCTAGACGTCGACAGAGTAGAAGAATGGACAGACGGCAGCAGGATAGATGAGAGGGCAGCAGGAGCGACGAGAACAGTGGCTCAATATCTGGGAACGGTGGCTACGATTGCCGATGCAGAGGCCCTGGGAGTATCGCTGGCGTGGTATATGTACGATACGGTAGCGCCCGACAGCCAAGGGGTGATACAGCGGATACACGAGCTAAAACTCCGGGCACCGCAGTCTTGGATTGAAGAACGGCTTGCGAGACAAATGGCGGAGAGACCGAGGGTGCTGATGTGGGTGAAAGGGCATGACGGAATGGAGGGGAATGAGGCAGCGGGTAGCAGGGCGAAAGAGGAAGTATAGAGGGGACATAGTAACGCCGGCTGGCATCCGACAGGCTTTCCCACTGCATTCCAAGGCACCAGATCACTTAAAGTGGTCAAGAGTGGCATTACGAGGCCTCACCTACCTGGTAACAGACAAAGGCCCCCAGCGGCATCCGGCAAGCCTACAGACTAGATGGGGGGGCACCAGCGCATTTGCGGTGGTCGAGGCTGGCAATTAGGGGGCTGACATATATGGTGACTGACAAAGGACCGCAGGCACAGTGGCTGAAGGAGATAGGCAAGGTGGAGGATGCGAGCTGCGTGTGCGATGGATGGACACCCCAGAATGCGGCCCACCAGTATGAATGTCCGTGGGTAGGAGATGGGAAAGGGGGAACGAGGGAGTTGATGATGAGGGATGAGGAGTGGTGTGAGGCGCTGGCTAGGTTCGTGATGTGACGTTCGTGGTGTAGCATGTAGATAGGGGCAGGGACTGGCCCGGGGGAGGGAAGGCAGCGGGTAACCGTGAGCCGCAGTCCATCGTCATAGTCTAGATAGGCTCAATACGATTAATGACCAAAAAAAAAAAAAAGGCCCCCAGCGGCAGTGGCTGAAGGAGATGGGAAAGGTGGAAGACCCGAGCTAATCTGTGATGGGTGGACCCCGCAGAATGCGGCGCACTTTTCTCAGTGTCTATGGGTGCAAGACGGGATAGTGAGATCGAGGGAACAGGCGAGTGAGGGTGAGGGGTGGTGTGCGGCGGGGGTGAGATTTGTACAGTAGCGGGGACGGATTACTATGTAGACATCGTTGTAGATAGATGGGGAGAGCAGCCGGAAGTTGAGGGAGGCACCTGGGCAACCAGGAGCTAGAGGCTGCAGTCCATCACCATAGTCTAGATAGCCTGAATGCGATTGATGGCTCCTTAAAAGTCATGTGAGCAGGCTTGGTGTATATGAGAAAGCTTGTTTGGTGCCCGCCGGTGTTGCGATTTGCATCGCCGCTCTTCCCCATCCGGACTCCCTGACCAACCTGTCGGCAGCCTCGTTCCACTGTGCCCCTTGACCCACATCAGCTTCCGTGGTCTCCTGGCTAGCGCCTGTAGTTCCTCCCCAATCCACGACCTCGCTCGCACGTATCCCAGCTGGCTGACCGCGCCCTGACTATCCAGGGCCACCCCTTTCCACGCTAGCATGACCCTTGCCTCTTCCGCGCCCATCACCGCCACATATCGACCGAAGAACAGACTCTCGGGTCTCGTGGCAGCTGCTGTCACCAAGGATCCTACCGCCCTGCTACCGTCGGAGTATTCCTCCGCGCATTTCTCCTCAAAAACTACCACTTCAACCTCTACTCCTCTCATCCACCTCAGCTGAACTTCAGGGTCCAGGACTTCCCTCAGTATCCTCTCTGCCTCCCCCCGGAGTATTGGTAGCGTCCGACCGTACACCGACACCGCTCTCTTGTTGTGGATGATAGTCACCTACCCCACTCAGGGCTTCCACCCCGTCTGTTCTCGAGCCCCGTCATGCCCCTACTATCCACCTCTGGCACTCCCGCGCCAGCCTTCTCATCGATTCCGTGGGATGTTGGTGAAGCTCGGCACCATAAACCAATATCAATATCACTTGCCCTCTACTAGCTGCTTCTTGGCTCAGGACGGGAATCTGGGGAGCCGCCGCACATGTCCCATGCCGCGCGGGCAGGTTTTCACATGTATTTAGAGCCCTGTATTTCTAAGAGTTCGAAGAGCGAAATAGCCTGGCTGCCAATCTAGCGCGCTCAAATATATCTTTATTTCACTCTCGCAAATCAGGGACAATTCCTCCGAAAATGATCGTACGGCGACGAAGTTGTACAGTCCCACACCCCTGGCGGGGAGAGGCAAGGACGAGCATGCCCACACCCGAGACGGTTCTCCTTTCTCCTGTCTCCTTCTTCCGTTGATCTTCCGGGGAGGGCCCACGGCGTGGGAGGAAGGCTGTGGACCAAGACTAATGTAGCTACATCATCTAGTTCATCGTAGCGTAATAAGCTGAATCACACTTGTGTCCATGTAGGCACCATTGGCGCTTTCTGGGCATGGTCATTTTTCCAATGGTAAAATACTAGCCGTTTTCGGCAATTCCGTGGTATCATATAATTACCGTATTGAGATTGAGACCTATGGAAACAACTACCTACGCTCTACAACATAGTTACCCTTACGGATACACCCTACCAAAATCAACCTAATACCTAATACCCCCCTCTAGCGGTATGGCCTCCCCAAAGGTGTTGCCCCTCCCTTTCTACCCCCCCTATAGGTATGATATCAGGCGGGTGAGCCTGTGGCCACTTTACCTACCATCTACACCCATGCCATATCAGCACTGGCTGTTAGATAGGAAAATGGTAGGGTCTCAACGGAGGTCACTAATATGTACAAATTTGGGAATTCCGGGAATTTTCATTGAATCAACAAAACACTCCTCATTATGCTACCCTAAACTCCCTACCTTACTTACCTATAATAGCACCCCTTCAACCAGCAAGAAGAGGTCTCCAATAGCTCTAGGAGCTTCAATACCCCCTCCTTTTGGACTCCAAGGATCACTTCAGATTGCAGGGTACGCTAGCCTCTTCCGAGACATTTAACTCCCCAAAAACTGACATTGCGGATGATCAACATAGATCCCAATCTAGTACCCAATCCAGCGTCCAATCCAGCATCCAATCCAGCCTCTCTCCTAGTATTCAACCTGGCTCCAACACAATATCCAACCCAGTCAGTAGTTCCCTTAGTGTCTGGCCCAGTATCGAACCCAGCTTCAAGCCCAGGAGCTCTCCTAGCATGGTAAATAATCACCCGTTGGCATCAATGCTTGGGTTGAGCTCTAGGTTAATCATCCGCAATGGCTACTTGCATGGTATGATGGGTAAGGTCGAGACATTGGATTGAACGCTGGGAGAGCAGCTGGCTTGGATAGCTGGGTTGGATAGCTGGATCGGACCATGGATTGGGCGCTGGATTTGATGCTGGATTGGGCTCTATGTTAATCATTCGCAATGTCAGTTTTTGGGAAGTTAAACGCCTCGGAAGAGACTAGAGTACCTGGCATCTGAAGTGACCCTTGGAATCCAAAAAGAGGAGTATTGAAGCTCCTAGAGCTATTGCAGACCTCTTCATGGTGGTTGAGGATGCTCTAGAGGAGGCTATTGCAGGGGATTGCGCAAGGGGGTAGGCAATTCAAGGTAGCATAAATCAAGAAAATTCGGTCAATTCTCAAAATAGCGCATTTTGCAGCAGTGAGTTGCTTACTTAAGAGCATACCATTTTACTATATTGTAGGCTGCTGT
>Ga0307514_10005728_pt1 | contig 10984 bp, 4 predicted proteins | sample 16_EM_MG_FD_203088 | JGI IMG/M metagenome (GOLD analysis project Ga0307514, IMG submission 203088) | Populus trichocarpa ectomycorrhiza microbial communities from riparian zone in the Pacific Northwest, United States - 16_EM | ecosystem: Host-associated > Plants > Roots > Unclassified | place... | reverse complement strand
AGTAAAAAATCTTATAATTCTGCAGTAGTGTGACAAGTCACATAAACAATTAATCAGCTGTCAGACTGAACAAGAATCATTATACAATATAGAATCTCATATAGTACAATGCAGCTCTAAAAAGATTCAATAGATGAGAGTTCAACTTGTAACATATAATGGGAAACAACGCAAGAGAGACGACACTGTTGGCCAAAGGAACGGAATAGAAGGGAAGAACACAAGGTTGTTACTTGCATTTTACAGTAAATAAACGTATACTTGATCGGTTGTATGACTGCATGTATGGAAGCAAATTTAAGGGCACTAGCGCTTCAGTTATGTCAGCGATTACAAGGTTAGCTTCTTCTGCTAGTTTAAGAAAACAATTGAAAGTATCAATATTGCGAATAACCGAGGCAATATAAGCCACGGGACATTTCATCAGTCTGGCAACTGAAGAACCACCATGAAGTTCCTCGACATGACAAGGATCAGTTCTGTTGCCATTTTGAATGGTAACACAATGTATATCATGGGCAAAGAGAGATTTCCCTTCAGAAGCGCCGTTGACATCAATGTGTTCAGCATCTTGCAATCGGCCCTCACAACTCTCTTCCCAAGTCTGAGTGTACGCTTTCTTTTGTTTCAAAAGAATGACAAGCACTCGAAGAAGGTGTGGAAGGCAGGATGGATCATAAATAACATCTGCTCCCAAACTGTAGGAAAATAAATTAGGAAAACAGCAATGGATTCAGAAAGAGAGGCTATAAATGACAGATAAAAGTATTTGTAACAATAATTATTAGCTAAATTTACTTGTTCTAGTGGTGGAAAGACTTTTGGCGATTCACCATAGACATTGGCAGAAAAGAAAATATATAAATTAGAAGATAAGAGAAGTAATTACATGATGTCAGGTAAGTAGTCTTCAAGTTCACTTTCTGTGGCGGATTCCCATGGCAGATGAAAGCATTTCACCTTAGATTTATTATACAATTCAGCTTGTACCTGCCGAATAATTAGTTCTTGCCATTATTGAAGGGTATTGAAGTTCTTGAAATTTCCAAACAGTTCAAAAATCATTTAACCAGAGTTTGACAAAAGAATTTTACAAACATGCATGGAATTTAGCTTTTTTATGCCAGCAGATTTTCTCCAGCTTAATGGCCATTTGAAGAACATATCTTTGCACAAAGAATGATAATGACAACAATTTACTAATCAACACACCAATTAGATTTTTGTTTTCTGAAATTTCAAATCAAAGAAAAAGGAAGGTTAGGAATATAGAGATGTCATAGAAACGCTTGCTGGTTTCTTAAGCCAAGAAACTATCAACCAAGTAATGGGGGGATCATAGTCTCTGGGATCACTTAACCACTTCATCTTTTTGAAACACTGACGCTGAATTTCAGTAGTTGTTCCACTGCCTTTTGATTATTGAATTCGGCATATTTACATTGAAGAGAAAAACTATAAATAAAATAAACATAAAATAGGCACAACTCTTTAAAGAAATTAGCTGTCTGGAAAGAAAGGTGGTAACGAAAATAAAACTTGAAAAGCTGGAACTTACTGTATTTGGATCTTCGCCAAATCTTTCTAGCACATAAGTTTCAGCACTCAACTGGTTTAGCTTCAAATTAAGCTTCATGTTAGATAAAGTTGACAGGTCACCATCACTTAATATAACCTGCATCAAATGCACACATTGCAAGGAGTGAATTGTCCAAAACGGACAAGAATCAACAACATCAGACACCTGCCACCATCTATAATTCAGCTATGCATGATTCTTAGGTCTGCTATAATCATTATCAACCAACTCAAGATGACAAGAATCTATCAAGAAGAAACCAGATATGCTGCGGGTAAAGAATGTTGTTGAGATGTGCCTTATTGATTGCATTGTTTTAGGACTAAGAGATGAACATAAAATAACAGTGATATATTCTTTTCACATTTTTAACGATCATTTATGGAAGTGATAAGTAATTATAAACTTCCAAGCATGTTCTTCCAGATTGACATTTGAGGTGGAAACATAAGAAGAGAATGTAATTTTTTCAATGCAACACAAATAATAGAAGCAACATACCTGGGAAGCTTTTACATGAGAAAGACAAATTCCAACCAAACCAACACCAGAACCAACCTGCACTCAGTTTGGGCAAAGCAAATATTCAATAAGAGAAAAAAAAATACTATTGTGACCCATAAGAAAGTGGAAAACAAAAATTTCTGAGACCAAAATGCTGCACTTTAAGATACATCTATTAATGGTATTAGATGGAAAAGTTGGCCAGTCAAAGAAAAAAACCCTAAAAATGTAATCTTTGTGCCAAAACATAAATCAGACTGTCAGCTCAGATGGAAATGGGTTGCAACAACAAGAAGCAGATCAAGATATTAATGAATAAGGTAATGTTGACAGCATCTCGTACCTAAAATATGACAAACTTATAATTGAACAAGTTACCTCAAAGCATGATTTGTTGGAGAATATGTCTGGAAAAGAGAGTACAAATTCTGACAAATATAGGCTTGAGGGCCAAACAGAACACCTGTGTAAATGATGCCAGTAAGAACTTATCTGCACTTTTTTACGTGTTTCTTAGACATGGTTTCCACACATAAACAGGGGGGGGGGGTTGTTCTGTTTTCAAACTTAATAAATACAATTAATAGAGTTTCTCCAGAAAAATGGAAACATATGTATGCATGCACACTCACACACACACATAACACTCAAATGCAAAGTGAATCAGATACTGCTCCTATGGGATCACACGCCAAGATATACTCTACAAGGACTTAATACTCTCCATAAACATTGGAAGTTAAAAGGTTCCAATTATATGTAAATAATCAATAAAGAAAGGCATAAGATGCGAGGTCTACCCAGTGTCTCCTTCAAGCATGTTGAGTGAACAATGCAGTGGAACCACCAGATTGCTTGACTTGGGACAACTTGGAGGTTCACAACCTAAAAACACTAAATCATCTGTTCAATATCATTTAAACAAGAGTTTATGCAAATGACCTTAAAGTTCAAAGGTACCAGTATCAGAAAACTAATAGTTATTACCATCAGGAAAAAGAAAAGAAATGCATTTGTGGACCCTGGCGCTTCCTTTTACCAGACGATCATCCTAACAGAAAACAAAAGGCATACCAATCATAATTTAAGTAAGCAATCGCTGATTTGCTCATACCACAACCCGCTCTTAAAGCAAAATACTTTACTACCTTTAATGAACTCATGTAATAACCACATCGTTCATATAACTCATCCAAAACTGTCCCATTTCTCGATTCTACTTCAGAGATAAGCCTCTTCACAAAATTCCTCAAGTAAGGCCCATACCCCTTTTCACCCTGGCATTAATGACAAGGCTAAAACACTCTTCATCACAAAGAAACAAACTATCAAATCACCAGTAAGAAAAAGCAGTAGACTTGATCAATAGTTCAAAACTTTACTAAATAAAGGGCACCTAATTAGTACTCACAGCTTCGTTGCTTATACAGTGATCCCAAATAAACCTCTGCACTCCCTCTGTAACCAATCCTCCACCACATTCTCTAACATTTCAAGAAAAATAAAGCAAGCTCATTAGTTCCAATCTCCAAAACATGCAAAAAGAGTAAATAAATGAAGACAATTTGTGGAAATGCTAAAGTGCCCATTACCTTGACAGGGAGAGTAAGGTGTTAGTGGGCTCCATGGAGAGGAAGGCGGAGACTAGGTGGAGGCCTGGAGGGATGGTGGGGTCTAGCTTCGGTTCTGCCATGACTGGGGCTGGGGTTTATTGGGTTTGGGGTTTTGGGGTTTTTAAGGGTTGAAGGATATGTCTGGGTGAGGAACGACGTCGTTTACTCGAGTATGAAAGCATACAATTATACAAAGGCGTTGTGGTGGTTCTTGTTGTAATTAATTGAAATAAGAGGGCATAAAATACTGTATTTGCCTGCTTGAAGTATTAGGCAATTGGGCAAGATTGCTTGAATTATGTGCTTAATTTGAGGTCGTTTGGTTCATGATTGTAGTCCCCATTTTTACGAGTGTAGAAAAATGGCACCAAATTTTTAATTCTTGAAATCTTGTCGTGAAATACAACATAATTATAATTTTCAATTCCAATTCAGAGTGCATTTGTATTATAACGATTAACAACATTTTAATTAAATCAAATTAAAAATTTAAAAATTAATAAAGGCTTTAAGATCATTAATTTTAAAATCCAATCATAGATGTCAAACTCAATTCTAAAAAGATTTTGAATGATGACTTATTAGTTATAAAAATAATTTTTATTAAAATAATATTATTTTATTTTTTAAAAAAAAATTATTGATATTAATTTAATCTAGTTACTAAAAACTCATTCAAATTAACGTAAATTTTATAGAATTAATATTTTATTTAATTCAATAATAAAAAAAAAATTGACACAAATTACGTTCTAGATCCCGAATTTGCCCATTTAAAGCTTATTGAGCTTCCCCTTACTCTGCTTAGAGCAACTTTCTACTCGGGCCACCACAATGGGCTGGACTTGTTAAGCCCATCAATCTATTTTGGCCCATCGTCATAAATTGAAATCCAATATCTCTCTCTAAGAGTAACGGATTAGCTGTGATAGTGTGATTAAACTCGTTTTGACACTAATCACGCAAGCCACGTTGGCTACTTCCCACTTCAGTTACTGTATAAAAACTTTACCGCCAATTCAAAAACCTCACAAAATCTGTGAATCTCATTTCCTCTCTTCCCCTCTCTGTTTGGTTCCCTAGAAACCGCAGGAAATTTTTCTCAATCAATTTCTTCTTTTGAATCTTAATAGTTAAATCCAGATTTCAGGTACAGATGCGAACGAGAATCGAATGGTTTCAGAATTTGAATTTTCTTTCTATTTTCCTTTGCTTTCTCAACCAAACAGAATCCGCCAGAAGCTGAAACTTTGAGAATCAAATGCAGCTCTCTGAGAGAGAGAGCTGCATTTGATATATATATATATATATATATATATCGTCTATATAGCTTCTTTTGTCGAATCAATTTCTCTGATTTCTCTGGAAACAAACAGGCTGATTTATTTATTTATTTTATTTTGAAGTTCAAATTATTTGACAACTTATGTAACGGAATTTTGCAGGAGATAAAATGATGTCGAATATAACAGTATGCGCTCGCTTCAGGCCGTTGAGCACCAAGGAGAGAAAAGACAGCTGCGACAGCATCTGCATTAGCAGCATAGACAGTGAATCTTTCATTTTCAAGGTAAAAAAACCGCAATTTTTATCCAATTTTCTCCATACACACGCAAGCAAGCAAGCGCTTGTATGCGGAATTGATTGTTGTGTTTTTTATAGGATGAGAAAGATGAGTGTACATATAGCTTTGATAAGGTGTTTTATGAGGAATCTATGCAAGCTGATGTGTATGAATTTTTAGCTCTGCCTATTGTTAAAGGTGAAGATCTAATCCTGTTTGTTTGTTGAGAAGCAAAAAATAAACGTAGAAAGTTGCTCTGCCTAGTGTTGTGATGAAATGATTTTGTGTTTCTATGAAGCAGATGCTGTTAAAGGAGTAAATGGGACAATCATTACTTATGGACAGGTATGTAAGATTTGGTTGATGATTTCATCTGTGTATTTGCTAATTTGAGTTTCTTTTTGTTTATTTTCCTCCATGTGTTATTAAGTATTGAGATTTATTAGATTAGAATCTGAGGTGATTGGTAAAAGCTGTGAGAGGAGATAATGTCTTTTTGTGTATGAAGTTATTTCTACAGATCTTATTTTGTGTAGACAATGAAGTTGAGTTAAGCAATGTAAAGTTTGATTATGCTGATAATCTTCAAGTTGGCGTTAAATGGTTTATGTAGTTAGATTTTGGAAGTTTGTTGCACTTTACTGAAAACATGGTTTAAGATCCTCGGAATCGTCATACCAGAAATTCACACGAGCAATTCGGGTCACCAATTGAGTACTAATTTCCGTTCAAGTTTACTTCAAGCATAGAATATTTATGCATTAGATGAAATTGATCGGATATGATTCAACTGATTTCATCATTCAGAGGCAAGGGCTTACAGATAGATTGATGAGTTGTTTGTCGTAATTTCTGTGCTATATTTAGATGTATTTTTTATTCTGTCTTAAACTGACAAATTTATTGTGTTTGTTAATAGACTGGAGCTGGGAAGACATATAGCGTGGAGGTAAAGTGAGACTCTGGTAAATGTATTATGGAAGGCATTCCTATGTAGATCTAAGATCTCACATATGAGAATATTTAACATGTTATGTTAGGGGCCCAGCATCTTAGAATGTGATGTGCAAAAGAAAGGATTACTTCCAAGAGTAGTGGATGGACTATTCGAGTGTATTAAATCTGCTGATGAGTCAACAAAATACACAATCAAATTATCAATGGTATTGGTGCCCAATACACTGTTACATTGAGACAGTTGTTTGCTTTGGTATAGATAAGCACTCACGCTAAATAGATTCTTCCTGTTTCTATGATTTCTCTAGGTAGAGATCTACATGGAGAAAGTCAGGTATGCATCCCTTGCTTGAACTTGTGGTTCGCTTCTCATATCTTTGGTTGCTCATTCCCTATCCCACAATAGAAGATTTAAATTCTGCATAACTTTCTAAGATTTCTAATACATGCAACCTGACTACTGAATGTTACTCATCTTGTTCTTCTCAGGGACCTCCTTGATTTAACAAAGGACAACATACAGATTAAAGAGAACAAAGAGCAAGAAATATTGCTATCAGGAGTTACAGAGGTGAGATTTTTTTTTTCAGTCCTTGCTTCTTCTTTTTTAAGTAAATTCACTTTTGCTTTATCTTTTCTTGCATATCCTTAATGGAAAAGTAGCATGGCTGCTCTTGTATAGATCTGAACATTAAGTCTAGACAACCAAAAGAATGTCTTGCCAATGGAAATGATAACAGTGATTTGATCTGGAACTTCATTGCTCTTTTCTAAACTTTATATGAAGTCATCGCAACTTATGTGAAACCTTGTACGGAACATTAAGCATTATCTCATGACAGTTCAAACTAAGTGATTTATGAAATTGGAACTTAAGTATTCATGACTTGGTGTCAATGCTTCTCTTCTGAATGTTATTTATGTGCTTACTTGCAACTTCATTTAATTTTCCTTTCTTAGATCACCATATCAGACCCAGAAGGAGCTTTGCAAAGTCTATCTGTAAGACACAAAGTTCCTTGATTACTCTTTCTTACTCCAGTACATAGTCCAGCTTCTGATCTACAGCTTGACATTGTAGGATGGGATAGTTAACAGAGCAGTTGGAGAGACTCGTATCCTTTCCTTGTTCTTTACCCTTTATTTGAGTTTATGGATTTCTTAGTTATGCTTTACTTATAAAAGAACTCGATTACTGCACTCCATTTGCCTCCCTTTTCTTGGTGAATATAGTGGTCACAATTTTTCTGATTCTTTTGAGACACTTAACGTGGACAGAAATGAACGTTGGCAGCAGTAGAAGTCATTGTATTTACATTTTGACTGTTCAGCTAGAGTCGACTACAGATAAGAGGTATTGCATTTCTTTGTATCTTTGATCAATGCTTAGAGTGATTTAGTCTTTGAAGATTTCAATATTGTTGACAGGGTGAAAACTGGAAAAGTAATTCTTGTGGACTTGGCGGGGTCTGAAAAGGTAGAGAAAACTGGAGCTGAAGGAAAAGTTCTTGAAGAATCTAAGACAATCAACAAATCCCTATCAGCTCTAGGAAATGTAATAAATGCCCTGACATGTGGTCCATCGACCAGATCAAGCCATATTCCTTTTCGTGATTCAAAACTTACTCGGATTCTACAAGATGCTCTTGTTAGTTACTCGGCACTGAATCTATCTTACAATAGAGTATCTCAGATTTTTATTGACTGCCTTCTGACTCTCATCATATAGGGAGGGAACTCCAGGACTGCTTTGCTGTGCTGTTGCTCACCGAGCGCTTCAAATGCATCGGAAACTCTGTCTACCATTCGCTTTGGTATGAGGTATGGTAGTCCAAAATCTATATGTTTCACCATATGGAAATTGATGAAATCAGAAGAGGTGAATAGAAGAAAAACAAGTTTCTGAGCACTTGGATTAGAAAATCCTTGCTGTCTGAGAGTACAAAGACGCCATTTATTAGTTTAAATGATAACCACATTTGGAAACTATTTATGTAACAATCACTGTATAATCTGTTAATGGCATTACTGATTTACTGCATCCTTTTGAGGCCCTTACAATTTTATTTTTTTTGCAGGGCAAAGCATATAAAAGCATCACCTTTAGTCAGCCGCAGAGAAGATAAACATGCCAAAAAACATGGAGATATCACCCCAACTAAAGATGAGTCATGTGACCGAATTCTAAATAAGGTGAGAATTAAAAGTGACGTGATATAATTCTGAATAATGTGAGAATTAAGCGGTGACATTTCATATGAACCATTTAAATTTTAGTTTCTAAGATACTTTCCATTTGTAGTTGAGGGAGAGACTGGATGAGGAAGATGTGAAGTTACTTGAGGAGTTATTCATACTGGAAGGATTATTCTTTGACGTTACTTCAGTAGAAGATCTGGAATCAGCCTATCAAGATGTTACTTCATGGACAATTTCCTCATTACAACAGGCAGTAGAAGAGCTCACATACACTGTCGAGGAGGTAAGTAAAACTAGTTGAGAATTACGTTGGGGCAATTTCGGCGGACAATGACTGGTCAGCAGTTTTTCCAGTGCTTTCTGGCCGCCTACACAACATATTCTAAAAGACAGCGAAATTGAGAAAGTTCAAAGGTCAAATTGGTATTAGTGTGATTTATTTCGCACTTGGAAACCAAGCAAGTTTACCGTTTCTGTCTCTGAAAGCAGTTCACAACTGCACTTTGAGGGACTAAATCATATTTAGCATTCATCCTCGACATTGCTCCAAAAAATATGACTCCATCCTTATTTAAGCTTTTCAGATAACGAGACTGAGTTTTGCAGTTCTCTCTCACGTACACATGAAATTGTTATATATAGTAAGTGTTGAGTGATCTTACTTTGCAGCTTAAGAGAGAGAATAAGGATCTTAAGGCCAGACTGGCAGATGCAGAAAGGTTTGACGCCATGCGCAAGAAGACTGAAGATAATGCTGGAGTTCTGCTTAAGATTTCAGGAATTATCAGCTTCTTATTTTCATGGGCTGGGTCATTCAGCCCTCTGAAGATGCCGAGTTGAAACCATGTGGCTAATTCGGCGCTGGCTAGTGCAATATTAAGGGTATGTCACTCTATCATGGGAAACTTGTGCATGATAGTTTCTGATTCTGCCAAATACTGCAATTCACATTTGAACTTCGGCTTTATAATATATGGCATCTACTTAAACATAGAATGGACGGTATCGAAGAAACCCTGTACTGTAAAGATATAAAATACGATAGTTTCTGATCCATCCAAAATGTATGGTTGATTTGCCACTCTCTTTTGAGTCTGTGCTGTAGTTTTTTGGTTACTGATACGAATAATCATGTTTCTTTCTGAAGTTAATTACAGTTTTGGTAATAGCTTGTTCTGCATGGCATTGGTTTGTTGAAGAAGACTCATGGTTTAGCACTTCATAATTGTTTTTACTTTAGTTAAAAAAGGAAAAAATAATTTAAAAAGAGGACACGTGTCTCACGAGAAGTGGTTTGGAAAACAAAATAAAATGATCGGAGGTACGGATAGGGGTGGAGGCAGGGGCCAAGCCAAAAAAAAACATTGATATTATGCCCCAAGAATAATTTTAAATTTTAGGGCCAAAACTATTAAAATTTAAGTTTCGGCCCCTCCTAGAAACAAAAAAAATTGGCCCTCTTAAAAAATTCCCCGAGTACAAAAACCTGGAAAGAGGTCTATTTTATATATATAAAGAAAAGTTCATGGTACTCAAATAAATAAATAAAAAGTTTAGAAGCTAAATTTATCCAGTAATTTAGCCTTTTTATTTAGCTGCATATGATTACGCTGACGATCAGGCAAACGTGCTCCATCATCTATGGTTTAGGACATATCTATTTCAAGGAAGCAGCGAGGATTCGATTTTCCAGGACAGGGTATTATCCGAGGAAGTAGATCGGAGATTATAAGGAACTCTGAATTTATTTATTTTTTAGGACATACCAGAGTAGTTACCGGAGACGAACGGTAAATTTGCTGATAATTTGATGATCCACCTTCAAATCATATAACCCCTTTGTTTTTAACAATGCACGAGTTTCCAGAGTCTGACCTTTGTTTTTAACAATGCACGAGTTTCCAGAGTCTGACCTTATTTACTAAAATCTGGATGTTTATTGATGGCTTCGCTACTATTCACCCATACATAAAATATTGGGAATGATATTGTATATTTTTTTATATTTTATTTTGATTCTTAAAATTTTATTTTGTATGTTTCTAATTAAAAGTCAATTACTTTTAATTTCTTAGTTGAGGGTGAAATTTAAAGATAAGAGATTGGAATGAAAAAAACATCAAACATGAATAGGGTGTTAAAAGTTTCGGGAAAACTATATTTTAGTCTTTTAACTTTAAATATTATACAATTTTAATATCTTAATTTTTTTCCAATTTAATTTTAGTATAAAAGTTTATTTTTGTTATTTTTTTAATTCCTGATTGAAAGAGAAAAAAGAAAAGAGAAAAGTCATCAGATTTCAACGATATAGAGAGAAAAGTATCGTTGATATTGATTTAAACCACCGAAACAGTCAATATTTATGTCAAATAGTTTTATTTGATGAGAAAAATTCATATTAGGTGTTTTTTTTACCTTGAAAGCTTGTGAGAAACTAGATACGATCTCGGGTGGATTTTTGGTTTCGAGTTGACTTTCGGTTTTTGTAATGGTTTTTTTTTATTTAGACTATGAATAGGTTTATCAAGATTTTTACGATGTTTCGTAAGTGTTTTGCTTTAAAAA
>Ga0307514_10005727_pt1 | contig 10985 bp, 21 predicted proteins | sample 16_EM_MG_FD_203088 | JGI IMG/M metagenome (GOLD analysis project Ga0307514, IMG submission 203088) | Populus trichocarpa ectomycorrhiza microbial communities from riparian zone in the Pacific Northwest, United States - 16_EM | ecosystem: Host-associated > Plants > Roots > Unclassified | place... | reverse complement strand
ACAGCCCTCCCCAAATCATACCTACACCTTTCTCTGTTCTCTTCGATCTCGCACTTCCCAGGATCCCGCGCGAGCCCCATCTTACGTTATCGTCCCTGGGGCCCGAACGGTTCCAGCTATCCGATGTAACCTTACGGGAGCTGGACATGAAGTTGTATGCGTTTGAGCCCACTTGCTATCGATGAAGCTAACCGTTTCCTGTCAGTCGGCTAAGGATCGTATGCAGGCTTCCCAAACTTGGAATCCGTTTCACTCCCGTGAAACAACGAGCGTTATTAGACGGAGACACTTCGGGGACCATCATCAACCCGTTCTTCATCCACGCTGCCCAATCTGTGGGTATGTACTTGTGCGAGGATGTGGACAAATGGCCTCCTATGGCTCAACTCCAAGCGAGATATGTTCAAAAGTCTTTGGAACTGCTTGCGGAAATCTCCGGAGAACCTCACTGGGAGCTCAGAGCGCAGGTAGCGCTCTGGATTACGGCAGGATCCCTAATCATGCGACTGGCTCACCTCACTCCCTTGTACATCAAGAAGAGCTGCGAGGCCGTTGATACGGGGGGACTTCAGTTTATCCCAACTTATGGACGACCCCCACCATACTCCGAAGATCTTCACGAGAAGTTGTCGGTTCTCTCTCAAATCATATATTTCGAGAACTTCTGGTTCCTGACAAGTGGAGGGGCGGCGCCGACAATGACGGCGAGGATTGAGGGAGAATTTAGACACAAACTCCAGGTATGGCCTGTTGTCTCGCCGTGTCTACGTTGCGTGTTCAACATTCCCTTGCAGGAAGTTTATCCGGTATTGTTCAAGATCTGTCCACTGATCATGCGAACAAAAGCTATTCTGCTGGTCAGGGACATGGTAGTCACGCTCGACCTTCCGTCAACCAGAGGTAAACATCCGTTCCAGCCACTACATTGCCTCAGCAGCTAATCAATAACAGAGGTCCAAACTGAAGTCTGGAGACGATCGTGCGATCACCTAATGGTCCATCTAGACGATTATTCCCGAACCCTGCTCTTCAATCTACAGAAGTTCCAAGAGCTTCGGGACGAGACCGGCGCAGGCATTATCAGGAACAGCTGCGTCAACTGTCTCGCTCATCTCGCCGCCCTATGTGAGGCCATCAGAGTCTATCAGATGGAGCCTGCTCAAAGAGAGCTGGATACCCTCTGCGAATCTGCGTTGGGAAGGTTGAGTGTACTGGCACAGGATATGTATGGGGAAGAATACACCCGCCTCGACCTGCTGCTCGGGGTGTGTGTCATCCCGTGACAGCTAGACCGACACCGCTGACGGCAAACGCTACGTAGCTATCTTTGAAAAGGGCGTTAGGAGTCTTCGACGCTCGTCTTGCCGACGCCACTCCTGAACGCGGCACGAAACTGGAGCGATGGAGAGAAACCGTGGCGAAGGTCCATTCGGATTTCGTGACGAAGCTTCCGGATGCAGGACCTTCGGCTCTCCGTTCGCGTGCTCATCACTTCGACGGACGTACCGAAGGATCACGGTACCCAAATATGATACTCCCGCGGGTGCAGCAACAGTACGGTTTGGGCTGATACAAATGCAGAACCTACCACCTCGAGCCGACACCCCCGAGAAACGAGGCCCTTCCAACGCATCCACCGTTTCCTTGTTACCAACTTTGATTCTGTACGCTTGAAAAATGCAGTCTCTCGACTGCTGATGATACATCATGTGGCTCCGTGTGAGGTTATGTTTTCGAGTGCGGGAACGAACTTGAAGTGAAGATTGGTACATTCGACCGGTCACGGATGATACCCACCCTCAGTTTGAGAACCACCTCCATCCCATATGCTGTACATTCTGTCTGCTAGGAGGGTCGTCGCGATGTCTGGGCGAAAGTGCTTGAGGGATTACGGCAGACATATCACTCACCAGCGGTGTACCCCAATCTCCGCCCTCTGGACCCGTGTAGTTGATCGCGACTCATGCCAAACCAGCTCGTTGATGATCCTCATATGACGTTGTCTTATTTTTCACATCACACCCATCCAAGATATTACGAATGAGTACGGCACCAGCACTCGCACGCGTTCCTATAGCCTGGTTGAAACCGGTCGCTAGGCGCAGAAGGATGACACCATATCACTGCATTCCTCCTTGGTGATCATCAGTGCTATTACGTGGTCTGTCACCAGGGCGCCTGGCGTTCACCTCGTGTCCAATGAGATGTGCGAACCCCTGAACACAGATCGAGGAAGATATAAGTAATACTGGTGAATATCCGTCACCAAACTTCCATCCTATGTCGACTGATATGGGAGAACGGTCGTACAGAAGACCAAGCTCGTGTACCTCGGGTTGACTCCGGGTCCTCTCATTCACTCTCCCGACATCTACCAGAAATCCAGACCCTCAACCACCGGGCCCCTAATCGCGTATCCAGCATGGTCAGAACCTAAGCGACTGGACATTTACCCCGGCCAGCATGGACTCGTCCGTAATCATCCCCTCCTCTGAACTTGAGGCTGAATTCCAGTCCGCAACAAGGTCTGGTAAATATTCGCGTAATACCGCACGTCGCGAGACCACTTCAAGTTGGTCCCCGCTTCATGGTGTAACATGTACATGTGCCTGGTCAGGCTGCCTCGATCACGAGCGCTTCGGCATCTCCCGCACACGCCTCAGCACCAGCCAACCGCCACGCTTTGCAAGAACCACCTATCATATATCTCGATGGTCTTATCGCGGCGACTTGAATCAGTGACGGAGTAATGTTCGTTTTAATTCTACTCAGTGGTGTCTAGGTCCCGAGTATCTCTGTAAGTCACCTTTGCCCAAACCACACAACCGCCGTCATGTTCGGCTTGTTTTGAAGGCTTTACCTTAAATAGGTAGACCTGCTCCACCCTACAAATAATACGAATACGACTCCGGTAACAGGAGGCACTCTCTGAAGACATGGCGGCCACCACTGCTCTTTGCGAAGCGTTGAATCAAGGAATATCCTCCGGGAACCTCGTCGACACAAAGGTCATTCTGTACTCACAGAGAGACTCCTCAGGTCGCATCGGCCGTCCAAAGGCCCTCTACGCCAACAGCCACGTCCTGAAGGCAGTCTCTTACTTCAATGACCGTGAGCACACCTCCACCCTCGACAACACTCTCGTAGAACCTCATACCGTCGTTTCAAAGTCCTATTCGGAGACTTTGCAGAGTCCCAGCCAAAAGACTTTGACAAGGAATCAGTTGACGAAGAGGGATCTATGGAGGACTACGGGTATTTGTCGGACAGCGACCTTGAGGATTTTGAAGACGAGAAGGGCACCTCGTTTAAGCCGAAACCCAAGCCGAAGGCTCATGCATCCGGCCTATTCTCAACTCCCAGCGAGGAGGAGAAAATCATTTGCGAAGGACATACGGAACACGGTGGCAAGGGGAAGGTCGTGAAAATACCGGACGTGGCATTCGTGACGTGAGTGCAACTACCAGGCTTTTCAACACCTTGTTGATGTTATTCCAGGTTCCAAGCATTTCTGATGTATCTCTACACGAATTCGATAGAGTTTGCTCCATTTGGGTCCGAAGAGAATCGCAGATCGCGTAGTGCAGAAATCGTCACCTCCTCTGATGACAAGGTCCCTAGACCATCCCCAAAGTCCATTTACCGGCTCGCAGACAAGGTCCGTCCTCAAGCTTCGTAATCCACTCCGAACATCCAGCATACGAACCATCACTGCAGTACGATGTCCCTGCGTTGAAGACCCTGGCTCTGAATCACATACGCGGTGAACTGGCAAAGTGCGACATCGTTGAAGAAGCGTTCAGTAGATTCGCATCTCGGTGAGTTCGTCATATCACTAAAATTGACTATCTGCTAACGGGGGCACAGATACGACGAAGTAAGGAGTTTGTACGTCGGACAACTTGCGTATATATGGATGGAGGACTCTACGACAGAAAAGACCCGCGCCAGCATTAACAAGAAGATCGACGGTTTCGTCGAAGAGGGTCTCGAGCACGCGACGGAAATGCTCTCTGCGTTGTGGGAGATCGCTAACAAGGACGGTGATGTCAAAGCCCCTGCAAACACCTCAACGGCTGTGAGCCCATTTCGGTTTTACCCTCCTCCGCGTGTTAGGCGGGGATGCTCACTTGACATCGCCAGGCCACACAGACAACGAGCCCTGCACATTGGTCCTCCGTGAAGATCGCGCTCATCACGTCAATTCGCAAAGGGGTCTTCTTCGACAGGAAGTATTGGGCTAGGCACTCGAAGACTGGGGATGTCTTGCAGCCCGTTTACTTTTCGAGCACAATCATGGGAGATAAGTCTCAGCAACTGAACAAGTGTGCGTCGACATTCGGTTGCGGATTTGCTGAAATTTGCTGATGGTCTTCAGTGGTGAAATATCTCAAGGGCCGAGACACTATGATTAACGATCTGGAGGGAGAGTTGAACGTTGAGAGCGACTGTGAGGATGATTCTACGGAATCCGAGTGTGAAACACCCAAGATGACGGAGGAACAAGGAGATGAAACTCGTGCTGTTCTGATAATGGGGTCATTTTCAGCGTACGTACACTTTTTCGCATATCTTCACCTTGAGAGGAATGTCGGAATTTTGCAGCTGGAAAGCTCTGTTCTTCTATCGCTGCACGGATACAATCTTGTTCGCTCCCCTCAAATCGCAAGGTGTCGACCCTCGGTTGGAGCACATCCGCGAAAAGACTGTGGCGGAGGCACCGCCTCCATGCTCGCCGAAGAGCATCTACGTTCTTGCGAGCTTGGTGAGACAACCGTTAACCAGATGTTTCACCCACGCGTTGACGTGTCATTTTAAGCTTGAAATCGAGCCCCTATACAAATGCGCCTTCGCAGACATCAAAACCAAAGTGTCTGCCGACAACGTCGTGGACGAGGTTTTCTCGTGGGTCCCTGCGAGGTGGGTTTCGTCCTTTCCTCCTCAACGATTTCGAGCTGAAACGTTCATGAAGTTATAAGGAAATCATGGAGATGCAGTGCGATCTTCTGATTTCAAAGTTCGGGGATCCGCAAACGATCACTCTCGTGCAAGAGAACATCGGCCATATCTTCGATGGATCCCTTTCTCATTGTGCTGACTCGCTCAAGCTCGGGTTGAAGAAAGGTTTCGATTTGAAGAAACAGAAGAGACTGCCTCCCGGTGTGAAATTGCGATGCTCCTATTCCCCTTGTACGTGGTACAACAATCATCCCCCATACTCGTCTGTCGCATCGATCGTCTACTGCCAAAACTGCGTCAATTGCGGTTGGGGTAGCCGCTATCTCCAGTGTGTCGCTTGTGGGTACAACAGGGTCAGTACCTATGTGTCTTGCCAAAGCTGCGGAAAGAGATTCATATAGGTGGTCGGGGTGATGCATCATACTTCGCAAATATAGACCGTGTTGTCGTGTATGATATAGGGATACAGCAGAAAGTTTTCCTGCGCTTTTTCTGATTAGTCGGCCTTGGTTCCTTTCGGTATTCCACTCACAAAAAGTGGCCGATCATGGGCTTTGTACCAATATGGGGAAATTGTCCCGCCTGTCGTGTTTCCGTGGGTCGATGGAGTCCCGACCCTCACTGTCTGCCATGTTTAAATGAACCCACGGCGTCATGCACAGCCAAAGACTACGCTGTCCGCAAGTTTGGCGGGTTCCTGACCATTGTACGATAAGTAAGTAGCCCTTGGATTTCTCTATGGCTGCCGTGATGATGGTCAGCCGGTCTTACATTCGGCATCTCTCGCATACACCTGACCCAAAGACAACCGCCACACTTTGCACGAAGCACCTCGCGTCATCCATCTGAATGTTTCCGTCGCGCTATCTTGGACGGTTGACACAGAAGCAATAACTCCAAATCCCACTAAGAGGTGTCTAGACCCCAAATACCTGTACGACATGTCCGCCCAACTCATACAATCTCCGCTCTTTTCGGTCCGTGTTTGAGCGCGGGCAGGTCTGCTACGTCGTATAATACGACCCGTAACAAACCTTGCCCATTTCAAATTCCTGCAAACATGGCGGCTACCACTGCTCTTCGTGAAGCTTTGAACCAGGGAATCTCCTCCGGGAACCTTATCGATACGAAGATCACCTTGTACTCGCACAGAGACTCCTTAGGTCGCATCTGCCGGCCAAAGGCCCTCTACGCCAACAGCTGCATATTGAAGACAGTCCCTTACTTCAATGATCGTGAGTGCCCCGCCACGCTCGATATCACACCCTGAACCTCACACCATCGTTCCAAAGTGCTCTTCGGGAACTTCGCAGAGTCACAGTCAAAAGATTTCAACGAGGAAACAGTAGACGAAGAAGGATCTGCGGAAGACTACGGATATCTGTCCGACAGTGACCTTGAGGACGATGAAGATGAGAAGGTCGCCCCGTTCAGGCAGAAAACCAAGTTGGAGGCTCATCCTTTCGACCCGTTCGCGGTTCCCGGCGAGGATAAGAACATCGTTTGCGAGGAGCACGAGGAGCACGCTGGCAAAGGGAAAGTCGTGAAAGTCCCGGATATGGCATTCGTGACGTGATTTCAAACTGGTAGTCTCCCTAGCATTTCGCTGACGCCATTGCAGGTTTCAAGCTTTTCTAATGTATCTCTACACGAATGTGATAGAGTTTGCGCCGTTTGGGTCCGAAGAGAACCGCAGATCGCGTAGCGCGGAAATCGCCATTCCTTCTGACGACAAGGTCCCCAGACCATCCCCGAAGTCCATTTACCGACTCGCGGACAAAGTCTGTACCCAGCCTTCGCGACGCACTTGCAGTACCTGCCATCTGACGACGTTGCATTCCAGTATGATGTCCCCGTGCTGAAGACTCTGGCTCTGAATCGCATACGGAGTGAGCTAGCCAAGTGCGATATCGTTGAAGAAGCATTTAGCAGATTCACATCTCGGTGAGCCGGGCGCACCACAGAAATTGACCGTGTGCTGACAGGCGCAGATATGGCGAGATAAGGGGTCTATACCTTGACCAACTCGCGCATATCTGGATGGAGGACTCGACAACGGCAAAAACCCGCGACAACGTCAACAAAAAGATTGACAGTTTCACCGAGGGGGACCTTGACCACGCAACGGAAATTGTCTCTGCATTGTGGGAGATCGCGAACAAGGACAGTGATGTCAAAGCCCCTGCCAATACCCCATCGGCTGTGAGCCCGTTCCACCTTTTCCCCCTCCTGCGGGAGTGCTCATCTGATATCACCAGACCACGCAAGCAACGAGCCCCGAACACTGGGCGTATGTGAAGATGGCACTCATAAATTCGATTCGCAAAGGGGTCTTCTTCGACAGGAAGTATTGGGCTAGGTACTCGAAGGCTGGGGATGTCTTGAAACCCGTTTACTTTTCAAGCACGATCATGGGAGACAAGTCTCAGCAACTGAACAAGTGTGCGTCGACGTTCGATCGTAGATTGTCTGAGTGCTGATTGTCTTCAGTGGTAAAATACCTCAAGGGCCAAAAGGCTCTGACTAACGATCTGGAGGGAGACCTGAATATCGAGAGCGACTGTGAAGGCGACCCTATGGGAATCGGGCCCGAACCGTCGAAGACAAAGGAGGAAAAGGAAGAAACCCGTGCGGTTTTGATCACAGGATCATTTTCAGCGTACGTACGGTTTCTCGCCTCACCCTGACGTTGAAATGACAAATCATACAGCTGGAAATCTCTGTTCTTCTATCGCTGCACAGACGCGATCTTGTTCGCTCCTCTCAAATCACAAGGTGCCGACTCCCGGCTGAAGTACATCCGCGAAAAGACTGTGGCGGAGACTCCTCCTCCCTGCTCGCCAAAGAGCATTTACGTTCTGGCGAAATTGGTGAGATAATTCTCAACCGAGAATCTCACGAACAACATTGACGTGTCACTTCGAGCTTGAAATTCAGCCCCTCTACGACAGTGCCTTCGCGGACATCAAAAGCAAAGTGTCTTTGGACAACGTTGTCGATGAGGTTTTCTCGTGGGTCACGGCTGGGTGGGTTGGATCGCATTCCCTAGCCGTCGACGATATCGGACTAACTCGCTTGTCCAGTCATAAGGATATCATGGAGATGGAGTGCGATCTTCTGATTTCGAACTTCAAAGACCCGAAGACGATTTCCCGTGTGAAAGAAAACATCGGACATATCTCCGATGGATCTCTCCCCCACTGTGCCGACTCGCTCAAGCTTGGGTTGAAGAAGGCTTTCGACCTGAAGAAACAGAAGAGGCAGCCTCCTGGCGTGAAGTTGCGATGCTCCTACAGCGGCTGTCAATGGTATAACAATCACCCCCCTTACTCGTCTGTCGGGGCAACCGTCTACTGCCAAATGTGCAGAAATAACGGTTGGAGTAACCGGTATTTCCAGTGCGTCGGTTGTGGGTACAACAGGGGCAGCACTAACCCGGCTTGCCAAAATTGTGGAAAGAGGTTCATATAAATAGTCGGGGCGATACATTACATGCATCACACCTAACAAATGTAGGCCGTCCACGGTGTTATCGTATTCATATGATGTATGGACACAACAGAAAGTTTCCCAGTACCTCTGGCGGAGTCAGCTTGTGCCCTTTTCTGTCTCGCGAGTAGCTCTCGATGTGCGCCTTATCAACCATCGGTAGCTATGGTCAGTAGGATGATGAGCCAAGGATACGCTGGTTTGGTGCCGGAGCCTTTCCCGCGCAACCAAATAAGTAGGTCGTCCGATCATCCATGGGCGTGAAGTCCTCGAACTTGTCATCTTCGACAAGAATCTGTCATTTTGTAAATATAACCCTTCACTCGGGAGCCGAGTTGGTTCCATTGACGGACTGACCTGAAGGTACGGCTTCCGTACGATTGTGCCGTCATATGTATCCATCCTGTGTGGGCAGTCGTTGCCTCCGTCATCTGGCCATATGGAGGTAAGGTTTCTGTGCCAGTACCGGGCAGGAGGGACAGTTGGTTCTGTCCACCATGTCCTTGTGTGTCGATGACCTCCTGGCTCCTGAGCTGGATTCTGAAGCCGAACCGACAGCGGAATTGGTGGGGTTAATGGAACATACGGGGTGTCACCACCATGTGTTTGAGAGCTGGCATGCGCTGAATCTCCAACTCAACTTGTGGATATCGATAATTCCCCAATTGCGTACGAAACCGTGCCAAATGATCACAACGTTAACGTGCCCGAAGATCTCTGGGGCCGAGCACTCTCTTCTTCTCGAAGGTACCGCTGCTCCGTTTCCCCTTTCGACCACCCCCAGGCCTCACCGGAGATCAATTCAACCCGCCCAGCGTTTCTCTTCCCTCGCCTCCGAAAATCGATGTCTCTCAATCATCATAGTCATAGGTGTCGTCCCAATCACGTATCCATGTCGGCCTGAGTCTAAGCCACTGAATACATATCCTCATAAGTACACTCGCACCGAGGCCGACCGTGACGACATACCATGAGATCCTTGGGAGCGTGGTTGAGCGGGTGTTCAAGCCACCATTCGATCTTCTTCGATTTTCCAAACACCTCCTCGAGAGCTTCCAGCATTATTGTATAGGGTTCGCTATAATCGGGGGATTTGGTAGTTGGAGACCAACGCAAGCATCCACGGCCATCCCGTCGCATCACACTCCTCGATTGCAAAGGATATGAGGATTCCGGTCCGGTGAAACCGCAAATTTGGGAAAGGTGACGCGCAACCAAATAGTAAGTATTGTAGTCACCGTCCCCTCTGACAGACAAGCTGAGGTGTCTGGCGAGACTGCAAACTTCCTTGGTGGTAAGGGGGATGCCGAGGATCCGTGACTAGACCATACTTCCCATAGAGATTGACGACGTGGTGCACGAAACCGACGGAGACGTTGAATACATCTGCGACCTCCCTCATTGTCTGCCCTTGATAGTAGAACTGCCAGACAACCCTCTCTCTCAAGTCAAAGGAATATGCGGCGACCATAGTGGTGGAGGTGTGAGGACACGGACTCCCCACTCGTGTCGACATGTTTAAATCTCTATTTACAAATTGACCCGATATGGAAAGTGTCATACAGCTGTCATGCATCGCTCCACAGGGCCCTGCCCCCCAAACCTACGTGTTCATGATCAGATACCGATGCAAACTGCTGTACTCTTCGAGACTGTGTTTATTTTACTATTATGTACAAAAGCTCCGTAAAAGGAGTACTTTTCATGTAAGGACTCCCGGTACAATAGGACTACAAAGAGCATGTCGTCGTTGCGAATGACCAAAATACGAACAAAGGTAATGGGCATAGAGGAACAGGCCGAGGCGATTGGAGTTGATAGGAAAGTGACCGAGAAGGGCATGCGACAGGTACCCGGTGGGGATCTAGGCCTAACCGTGGTTCAGCTAGGTCGGACGTACCGCGACTGGAATGCGTATACAAAAGACATTTCCTCGAAGGTCGGCAGCGGTCCCGTTCCAGCCGACGGGCATCGTCCACCGATACCGAGGCTCGACTCCAGGGCAAACTAGGAAGTATTCAACTTTTACCTGTGCACTGGAGCGTGCATTCTGGAGAAGCTCCATTACACGTTCCTTGATTTTGTGGATGATATCGTAACCCTTGGGGGATCCTTTGTGGTCTATAGAGATCGTCATCTGGAAAATAGAGATCAAGACGGTAGATTTGTCGAGATCATAATCGATTGTGAAAGAGTCAAAGAGGGGGTTGTTCGTCACGGCTGCTTTGTAGTATTTGCCTTTGTCAAGTGTCACATGACCGATCCCACCGACGAAGTTAACCGTGACAACGCTGGCGCCGGCGGGTGGTGGCCCGAGGGATTGCAACGAGGTGTTGGGAGGTTGGGGCGGGTTTACGGAGAAGGTAGGAGGGTCTTGAAGGTCGCTCTCCATAAGCAGCGGTGTGGGTCCCCGCCAGCCGTTAAGTAGGCGATGGGCCATCGCCTCAAAGACCCACCCCGCTAAAATGGAGGCCTCTGGGGTGGTACAGAAGTAGTGGTATGTGTCCCGAAGGTTTTGGACCTCTTCCGACTTCATC
>Ga0307514_10005726_pt1 | contig 10988 bp, 7 predicted proteins | sample 16_EM_MG_FD_203088 | JGI IMG/M metagenome (GOLD analysis project Ga0307514, IMG submission 203088) | Populus trichocarpa ectomycorrhiza microbial communities from riparian zone in the Pacific Northwest, United States - 16_EM | ecosystem: Host-associated > Plants > Roots > Unclassified | place... | reverse complement strand
ACCATCACCTCCTCTGCTAATATGTATTATCATCTTACTATCATCTCCGCCCTCACCATCATTGAAAAATATTTGACATGCAAAGTATTTTTCAAGTCAAATATTAAAAAATAATTTTACGGAAAAATATTTTACTCAAAACAAATAAACCCTTAATATTTAATGGTAATATATGAACTATTTGGAAATTAAAAGGGAAAATTAAGAAATTTTATGAAGACAAAAATGAAGATTACCCTGGCACTAAATTACTTAGAGATTGATATTTATGTTTTTGGAAGGAAATGTAGGTATCAGTTTTCATTTAATTTGTTACTTAATTTTTTACGGGGCTAGTGATCGAGAGATCATTACAATGAAACATGATTTGTCATGTTACAAAATATAATAAAATTAGGAAAGAATACGTAAGTAGCTTTACTTATATATATATATATATATATATATATCCCATGTTATTTGCCACAAAAACATTTACAACTCTACACCGAATTAATTCCGTGTCCAAACGTACTTTGACCATATTAATTATGACGAAAAAATATATATTAATTTTGACCGTTGAAGTTTGATTGGATCTGCAATGTTGAGGCGCACATGGCAGTGGAAGATAAGAGATCTGTTATAATAAAATCAAGATTTTTGAAGAAAAATAACATTATAAATATATAAAAACTTGATTTTATTTATTCATTCCTCTGCTTGCTAAAAAAAACTATTACAATTCTTAATGTAGAAAAATAAACTAGGAAAAAATATTCTATTCATAGACAAAAAAAAAATCAATAAAATCATTATAAAAAAGACTAGAAAAATTGAAATAGAAAGAAATAAAATTAACCAGGGAAGATATATATATATTTTCCTGGAAAGGCCACTGCGCGCATCCCATGCCTTAATCACTTCATATTTGATCAGGCTATAAATAGGACTAAAACAACCTCGTGCATGTTGCAATCTATACTCATCATCTAATTCATATTGTTTCAGCAAACGATCGAGGTAGCTAGATATATCGAAGCGAAGAAAATGGCAGTGACTTGTTCCAAGATGGCATTTGTGGCCTTCCTTTTGCTGGCTGCACATTGTTAGTTTCTCTATATATTAATTCTCTCTTATAATAATAAATATCATGAATGTAGCTTCATTACATAGAAGTAATTATTGATGAAATCATTTTGCATTTGTAGGTTTTTCGCTCTCAACTACTGTAGCGGTGGCAGAAGGAATCCCTGCAGCAGCTGCTTTATCTTGCGAACGTGCTGCTGATTGCAAGAAATACCCCATCGTGTGTCCTGGTTATTACGTATGTTATCAGAATAGTTGTAGGTGCATTAGCTAGTTAAAGACACCTCGGTTTGTCGAGCTTGTAAAAGCCATGGCGACTGCGACGTCCAACGTCTTCTTTACATGGCCTCATGATGAGCTGCGTTGTGAGGAGTTGGTGCGATTATCTGAATTGAAAAAAACAAACATCATGAATAAAGTATTATCATAAAATAGTCTTTACTGTATTCGTTATCATAAATTTTATCTTTTAGAATAATTCTAAATTTATCGACAAAATCTGGTCTACCAATCACGTATATATATATATTCTAGCACCTATGTCACTCCGTATGTTTTCTAAACACCGAATCCTTAACCTCTAATTACAGTAACCTTGAAGGTTTTATACACATAGAGCTTTGCTCATTTTCAAACTCACGAATATTCCATCAAACACCTTAACATGAATGATATATGTTGAAATCTGAAGCAAATTTCGAGAGATTTGGGAACTTTGTACAGATGATATATATTACTGGGTTTTGAATATTGATATTTAAATCAAAGATTGTGTGTTGTATGTGACATAGATAGCAAATTAATGAAATGATGAAAGAGGAGAATGCTTCTAGATGCCTGGATGTGTGCTGATAATCCCCGGATGTTTATATGTTTATGAATCACGGTAGGAGAAATGAGAATAAACTTTACAATCTAGTAATTATGAAAGATAAATAACCTCTAACTGTGTGTGATCATACTGTTAAGCATGAACCGATATGGATAGATGAGTCGGCCTCTGAGCATGAATATGTTCTAACTCCATTTTGTGAGACCCGTGAATAATGAGGTTACAGAACTAATTAATTATGAAGATCGGTCAGCACAAACAGAGCCAGTATCATGAATCAATATCCAGGAAGAACAAAATCGGTAATTGTGCCCCATTTGCATTGAATTTTGTAATCAAGGATGCAATAATCATGGATTCTAAAGTTTGGTGAGCAAGAATTTTTTTCAAGTAAGAGAGTTTAACATGAGTTTTGTGTTTTATAATTTTAAACATACTTATTTTTCCTATAGTAGTTTTTTATTAAAAAAAATTAGTGTTCTATATATGATTTTAATTTTATTTGTATTTTAGTATTATTAAGATTTTCTACCTTTGAAGAAACGTTCAATTAATAATTTTGAGTTTTTCTGCAGCTTTTTGAAGATATGAAAGTATGAACAAATCTCATATCCTTTCACTATTCTCTGCCCCAAGAATTGAATTTGAATAAAGAGAATTTACTAAGAGTTCACAAACCATGCGGGAAGGTGGAAAGTCCTTTGCCATCAAAAACATTAACATCTCCAACCATGGCAGTACTATAAATAGAGTGATCTTTTGTACCTTTTGGGGGAGGAGGATGAAGGAGATCGAGAAGCAAAATAAATTTACAGAGTGCCAAGTTTACTCAGTTTGGACAAACCTATGACAAATTATTTACACTTTGCAAGAAAAATCAGTGCGAAGGCCATGATGGCAGCTCGATAAAGTAGATTCGAAGGCTATTGTCTAGGGACTGGGAGGTGGTCTACACACACACACACACACACACAGAAGCCGATTCATGTGCTAACTTGGTTTATAAATCGTTGCACTTTTAAATTAGAACGAAGAGGATGTTCAAAGATTTTTGGTGCAGAAGTAAAGTTTTTTGTTTCTTTTGCTGGGCCTAGGATCTGTTACAATTGATTTTTATTCTTTTACTTAGAGTAACGAAGCCTAATTTGTGTTTGAGGTGAAAACATATATAGCTGTGGTTAAGTGATTGGTAACGGCAGCTTGTTAAAATTGAATATTTTGTATTGATGATTTGCTGCTGGGATTGACAAGGAATGAAAGTCCTTTTTTTTTTTTCCTTTGCAGAGATCATATATAACGACATGAGTTTAGCCTATGATTATATGTAAACTTACTGAATTAGCCACCCAGAAGAAAATCTGGTGCCATGTTTTGAGTTTATGATTGTGCTACTCTGTGCTATGTTTAAGAAGAAAACTTGGGCTGGGAAAGATTGCAAAACTTATTAATTCAGGGAAGATAGATTCAACAACGAAAATCCTCAAGGTACGTTAGCATCCTTCTTTAGTTCGCAAAGCTAAGCCATTGCCATGGTGGGCCTTGGTTTGTGCTGATCGTTACAATTATTCCAACAGGATACCGGGGCCATTGGGAAGCAGATAAAAAATGGAGCAAGACTGATGGGGTGTGACGCGGAGAATATCCAATGCCTATCCATCTGGAGGAAAGTCTTATTTCAAAAGGTTTGTGTATTTATACAAACTAGACTAGGAGCCTTGATTTCAAGTATTTTTAAGGGCACCAATGTGCTCTGAGGCATCATTCCATATTTTATAGCTGCTGAGTCCAAATCCTCTGGAATTTAGCTGTTGCATTTTTTATTCCTATTGCTGTTGGTTGAATGATGATAGCATAAAAAATGCAAGCAAGCCTTGCATTTGTTTTTTCCTCTATTGTATTTGTTGTTGGACGATCAAGTTCCAAGAAAGTTGTCGAAATGTGCTGACTCACAGATTCTACTTCTTCCCTTTCTTGTTGTTCAAGTTGGGGAAATTAACGATTAGACAAATTATTAGGAACTGCATTGTACATTAATCAGAGTGTTTGAAACATGCCACTAAAGCTTACATCAATTTCGCATGATGGAAATGAGATGTTTTCCATTTTATGTAAAAAGTTAAGGTTCAGAATTCAGAGCTAAAATTATGAGCTCTTTGGGCATGTCAAGGAGATATTTGCTGAAACAGATTAAATTTATGCTCGTAAATTATGTATAAAGGTTTCAAGAGGGACTGTCAGGGGAAAGGAAGCTGCCGGTGGATCCGTCGGACGAGTGCATTACAGGCAGTTGGAGCTGCTGGTGGATCCGTCGGAGGAGTGCATTACAGCCAGTTGGGTTTGCGGGCATGCTTAAACCTGAGTAGTTTGAAAAGAAGGGCAGGTTGATGGCAACGGCCGCTTGCCTTCCCTGACCAAATCTATTCCTTTGTGTACTGCAGAGAAGGAGGCGGCCTCTGCTCCTGCATCAATCTTAAATTTAATTGTATTCATTTAGGGTATATATTTTTATAATATTTTTTTGAAATCAACACGTCAAAACAGAAAAAATAATTTAAAGCTAAATTTTTTTAAAAAAAAACACGATTGACCATGATGCTAAACAGGGCGTATTTTGATGAAGAATTACTTAAGCAGATTTTTCTTCCCCGCAAGGTATTCAATTGCATTCTGTTTTCACATGCTTTCCATGAATTATGCACTGTGTTTAACAAGTGGATCCGTGGGAACTTCCATTCTGATGGGCTCTTAAGAAATTCACCATGTGATTTTAGCCTTGTAATCTATCTCATCGAACACAGAATTTTTTCCAAACAAGAGTAGCTTGTGAATGGGCAGAAGTAATCTTCCGGCTTTGGAAAATGCAAGGAGGCAATCGGTTCCTAAGTTATATTGTAATCAAAATCTTCCGGTAGATGAAGATAATGAAAATAAAGGGAACATATCCGCTTGTATTTCTGTTTTAAAAATGTACAAAATCATAGTTATTGTATATCTCATCTCTTCAACTAAACATGTTTTTCTGTGTTTTTATATTAGTGATCTTGTTGTGAAATACAGAAGGTACAACAATCCTATCTTCACTTGCTCATCAACTAGATCAGGTAGATAATATATAGCTTGTTGAATCAGGAGGAGTCATATATATGAGCTTTGAGGGAGGGCATCAACAATTAATATCCATTCCCGGCCACCTTTCTACCCATATCTTTCTTGGATATTAGATAGGTGACAGACAGACAGACTGTCTCTTTTTACATCTTGCTCCTTTCAATCATTCAGTAGTACTCATTTACCATTCACAGTATATATGAAGGGAGTGTTCATTTTTACATGTTTTTAATTGTTTGATAATTTACCATTCACAAATAAAGTATATATATTACAATATTGCATACACGAGAAACGAGCACCCTGTGTTTCCTTAATTTGATTTGCCTAACTAACAATATTGCTTAATTTGTTTTTTTTCATCAACAAAAGGATTCCCACCACATCATCGATCAATGAAAAGCATTGCTTTTGTAGTTTAGAAGATAGATTCATTCTGCATAACAAGGACCAGACGACTATCTTTCTGGCATTTCTGTGATCCGTACTTGTTCGGTGCATAAATGCTAGCCAGCCAGCCAGTATAAAATCAACATGTGCATCGAAGAATACTGGTGCTGGTTCTGGCTGGCTCCCTTTTCCGGGGTCCAGTGGTCAGCCGAGTACTGGCCACTCCAAGTTAAGTTCAATAGTCAAAGTGGTTCTCCAATAGCAGGCTTTAGCTCCCTTTTCCTCTCCCTCCCTCCCTTGCATGTCATAAATGGACCCCTCCTCCTGTGTTCATAAGGATCCAAAACATAGCGTGAATGAAATGGAAGAAGAGGATTCTATATATTTTATCTTAGCTGCAGGCTACTTACTTTTTTGAAATTCATTTATACATATACAATAAAAATTATGTATCAGTATGATATATATATACACACACTACATATCAAGAGAATAACATGCATGGAGGTTGATGATACGGCATGAGACAACAACCTCCATATATATTATTCTCTTCATATATAGTATTTCATGCTGATACATAATTTTTATTGTTTTTTGTTAAATGAAATTGTCCATATATATTATATAGAGGGAATTAAATCCTGTAGTGAGGACACAACCACAACTACCACCCTGCTACAGTTTGTCTTATTTACTGGTTTTGGTTTGGCCTCCTCTAGGAATTATCAAAATCTTTATCCCTCGACCCCAATATTAAATTAACATAGCTACCTACCTCTATATGAATCCAATCAATACTTCGTTCCATTAATTAATTGTATAAAAAGCAATTATATATATATATATATATATATATATATATATATATATGATAAATCTAAATTTTAAAAACTCACGGTTTTACAAAATATATTCGACACTAGCTAATTCAAATAGGCACCATCTTGAGAAGAGCCCAACTCTTATGGAATCGAACTAGAAAAAGAGTTCCTAGAGACTCGGCTACATTTTAGATCAAACTTTTTTTATACCTTTAGGTGTATAAAAGTATTTTATTGATTTATCATATTTCATTTACATTAATGTTGTATAAGGGATAGTATACAAAAAATATTTTAATGACCTACTATATTTTCATCGCATTAATATTTGTGTAATGAATATTTATCCCTTATTAATACATATGTCAGGAATGCTTTCCCTCACTAATGCTATCAAAAGAAAATTACATTCTAATTATCTTCTCTACAAAAAAACAAGACTTGTGAGCTATATAATACCCCATAAATTCTTCAACCTATATGTTCACAATCTTCATTATTATCAAAGTTTCTCTCTAAAATATCATTGGTTTTCTCTAAAAAAGATAGTTACTTAAGCATTTGAGAGTTCTTAAATCCACCAAATAGAATTTTTATAGGTATCATCCATTTTGATTTACAATATACCAACCACCAGCCAACTTGGTTAGAAAAAATGCATCAGATTACTAGAATTACCAGACTAATCAATTATCCAACATATAAATTTTATTTAGACTACTTAGATTTTTTAGAACATCTCTAGTAAAGTGAAGCTTATTCTTAATATATATATATATATATAAAAAGATTTGGTCAACAATGAAGCTTTTTTTTTTTTTAATTCAGCTTATTTTTTTAATTTTCTCTTTTCATTTTGTTATTTTTTCATTTATTTCATCCTAAAGTCTTTTTGTATAATTATTAAGGTAATCTTTAATTAGACCAGCAACCTAATTAGTTCAAGTCAAGATAATTTCTCTATCCTAAACATTTTTTTGTTGTATTTAAATAAATTTTTATTTGACCACACAATATAGCTCATAAACTATAAATTACTAAAACTAATATATTCTAAGAGAATGTAACTGTTATATATTTTGTATTTTGATACTGTCATTTTTTCTTACAAAAATTAACAAAGACAAATCAAAGAAGACAGGAGTAGTTAATATTCTTTGAAACAGTTGTGATGCAATAAATCCAATCTTTTGTATATGTTTGATATTATAATATATATAGGATGTTTTTGAAAAGTATTTTTTGTTTAAAATATATTAAGATAATTTTTTATTTTTAAAATCATTATATTAAAAATATTTGAAAACATTAATAAAAAAATAATTATTATTTTTATTTTTAAAATCATCATATTAAAAATATCTAAAAACATTAATAAAAAAACATCAAACTAAACATTTTTTTTAAACGCATCTAAATAAAATTGCTAACACAGAAATAAAGAATGCCCACGTCCAAAAAGAAAGAGACTGAAAAAAGAGCAACCATGCACATACAACTTGAATTAATTAATCAAAAGAAATCATAATATTATGGAGATAATGAAAAGGAAAGTGGTGGGGGACGATCACCTTTTCCAAGGAAAGAAAATCCAAGCAAAGTTACCTGTAAAACCCAGGCAGCTTTGGCTGTATCTATGGAGCTATTTGCTACCTAAAATCCGTTGCTGCCGCCTTCTCTACCACCTGTATTTCCCCCTCTTCATGGATTTTCTTCTGTCTTCTGTCTCCTCCCTCTTGTTTTTCTTCTCCCTCCTTACCAACCCCTTTAAATCCCCCACTTCCACGTACTATTCTTTGCTTGCAATCAAAGTTAGAGTGATCGTTCTATACAAATCAAGAGAGAAAGATGAGGTAGTGAGAATTGTTCTCTCAATTATTTGCTCATCTCCCAGTCTTTCTGTCATATATATCATCTCTTCAACTGTAAGTGTCTTAGTTTACACCTCCTGGTGTTTTAGCAATGGCATTTTCTCTGCTTGTTAATTGCTCTTAATCAAGTAATCATGAATCGACCAAATTTTCTTGAACACCATGTCTTCTAACTCTAGTCTTTCAAATTAAGGAGTCGCTTGAGAAAAGCATCATTTATTCGTGTCACTAGTCAATTGAAGCATACGTGATAGAGGTTAATTAAGATCACATGGTGTCTATGGCAATGCAGGGCATTTGTTAGATTGTGTACTTTGTTTGCAGGTTGAGAGCACTTACTACTATAGCAAGAGCTGCTTGGTCTGAAAGAATGGCCTGCCTGGCTCCCTGAATGCCATCTAGGAAGCTTGTCAAAGAGTGTTGGCAACCTTTCTATTTGGCATGAGGGGAGTCGAGCAGGCCAATTAACAACAGCTTACAGCTACCCTGTATTGAACTCATGAGGTACCAGCAAGTACATTCCTAGCTATATATACTATAATTTCCTCTGCAGCTGGTAGTGCTACCTAGTACTGAAAGAGCCTAACCTCTCAGGAGATTGTTATTGCGACTCCTGTGCGATTCATGAATAAGGTAAAATCAAACACCATTAATTTCTAATTAAGTTATTTAAAGAGTACTAAGCTTCTTTTTGCCATTGTATGAGTATCAGAGAATATCAACATCCTAGTTTCCTTTTGAGTGTGTGATAGCTATCGGATATAATATTTAATGCCATTTTTGAACGGTACTGCAGTCAATAATATTGAGTGTTGATTGTTCTAGCTGATCATGATTAACTTTAATTATTTTTTATGGATGAATCTGTAAGGTGAAAAAGAAGAAGCATGATTAAACAGATGATTTGATAGACCCTGGATTAATTAGAGAATTGATAGGTGCATTATTATGATCACATACTAATTTATATGCACCTCAATCAAGTTTGGCAGTACTGTGCGTGGCTATGAGAGATGTGTGTCTGGGAAGAAGCCATGTATTGTTGTGGGCCCATAACCATTCAAATATCTACAACCATTGAAAAGGATCGATGTAAACAATCAATCTTTGAACTCTTGTTTTTAACTGATGATTTGTAGCTCTCTTTAATACAAGGGTCTGTTTCTGTAATATATATGGACGTCCTCTCTCCTTGTACGTAATTCTTCGATAGCCTCCTAATTTACCCCATCAAAGCTTCGATCGATATATGACATGGCTTTTTAAAAGAGCAGTGCATTTTTTTTCCTTAAAATATGGTAAGATTTTTCTGAATCTATGGTAACTTCTTGTCTGGGTCTAGGATTCACAGTCCTGTCGGTGCTATACTTGTCAAGCTCGATCAGTTGCCAACACTTAAAGCATCCCACTAATTCCATAACATAGTTAACAATACTCTTTTAAAACCCGACTTGATGCAGCGGCTTGACTTGTGATCCGGATAATTTTGGATCTACATTATTAAAGAATCATGTTAATCTAAAGTTTTATACTTTTAAATAAATTACTCTTTAACACATTTCTTTAAATGAAAACTCCTTAAACTTGTACAGATCCTAATAAAATTGAATTCATAATTACTTGATTAAAAAAGGTATGATACCATATCAAAAACAATCTCAGTGAACTCTTACGTAATATATACAGATCACCCTAAAACCATTATGGCTGTAACACCAGCATAAACAGGAAAAATAGAAATAGAAGTTAAGCCTCACATTCCTGTGAAGGCCTTCTTCCCAACCAGCAAAAGAACCAGCAGGGATCACTTTCAAGACATTAAATCTCACGGTCTTGGATAGTGGCCTGCATTGCCCGATGATAAGATGATCACCTTCCTTCACACGGAAGCGGCATGGAGATATCAGATATATGTGCTGGAATATTTGAATGCCTCTTGTCTTATCTTTGGTATTTCTTGACCTAGTGAAGAAAATTCCGCCGGACAATGATGCAGGTCCTCACCATCTTGGCACCATGACAAGTTCCAGCTAATTAAGATACGACCTCGAATAGAAACAGTGCCACTGAAGGGGCATTTCTTATCAATGTAAGTTCCTTCAATGGCTTCTCGGGGAGTCTTGAAACCCAATCCGACACTCTTCAGAATCTGTTTCCTCCTTTACCAGGCCTCTTTCCTTTCCTGGACTTCTTTGAACTAAGAAACACTCTGGGTTCTTTTAAAAATGTCTTCCCAGTCTGCTCAGCCATGACTGAAAGCCCTTTGTTTTCTCTGGAGAGCTTTGTTGACCAATAGTCAAAGTTCAAATCTCATTTTCCTTACGATCTCATTTTAATTATTCTCTTTATTCTAATTAATAAAACTTAAATATAAAGATAATGTAGTGTTGTATAAATTTAAAAGAATTTTTATTTAAAAAAATTATATTAAAAAATAATATAAAATTATTCTCGTGATCTTATTTAATAACTTAAGTTTTTGAGTATTATAGTTATTTGATATAATATTAGAATCTTGTTGATTAAGTGGTTACGAGTTCAAATTTCATTATCTTCATTCTAATATATTATAAAGTAATATAAAATTATTCTTGGGACCTCGCCTAACATAAACCGGGCCGAGTTTCAATAAAAATAAAAGGAGAATTATATATAAAAAAATCATCTTAATCTAATAAGTTAAGATGTTAAGTGAAATTTTAAAAATAATTTTATATTATTTTTTAATATAAATTAAATAAATTAAAAATTTGAGACTTGAGTTGATTCGTAATCCATTCAGAAAAAAAACTCAATCGATAAAACTATATTTTCTTTTTAAAATTTATTTTTATTTTGGATTGAGTTTAATCGATGAAACCATACACGATTATAAAAATGTAACAAATCAAGTCA